>Ga0316188_10000620_pt1 | contig 15674 bp, 10 predicted proteins | sample Phiworburrow1_MG_FD_204933 | JGI IMG/M metagenome (GOLD analysis project Ga0316188, IMG submission 204933) | Coastal sediment microbial communities from Maine, United States - Phippsburg worm burrow 1 | ecosystem: Environmental > Aquatic > Marine > Coastal > Sediment | place: USA: Maine...
GAGGCCTTGGCCAAAATCGCAGACAACCGCCCGGACATCATTTTCGTCGACATCATGATGCCTAGACTGGATGGCTACCAAACCACCGCATTGATCAAAAACAACAAGGTGTTCAAAAAGACACCAGTGATAATGTTATCGAGTAAGGACGGGTTATTCGACCGAGCGCGTGGGCGTATTGTGGGTTCAGAGCAATATCTCACCAAACCCTTCACCAAAGAAGAATTACTCGGGGCCATCAAGAAGCATGTGGCCAGATAGCGAATGCAATACAGAACATAAGCGAACAAGTAAGGAGCAATAAGCATGGCAAAAGTGTTGATTGTCGATGACTCGCCGACGGAAGTTCACGTCCTCAAGGGGGTACTTGAGCAAGGTGGTCACTCCGTCAGCTCTGCCGATAATGCCGAAGACGGTATTAAGCAGGCCAAGGCGGTGAAACCGGATGTGATCCTGATGGATGTGGTCATGCCTGGCATGAATGGTTTTCAGGCGACGCGGGCGCTCACCAAGGACCCGGAGACGCAGCATATCCCAATTATTATCGTCACGACCAAGGACCAGGAAACGGATCGGGTCTGGGGACTACGCCAGGGCGCGAAGGATTACATCACCAAGCCGGTGGATGGGACTGACCTGCTGGCCAAGGTCAAGGCCGTCCTGTAAGGAACAGAATGGGTAGCGCGGCAAGTACAACTCCCTATGTCCTGATCAAGGAAATCGAGGCACGTAGCCGGACACGCGCACTGGGTTTGCCGCAACAGGTTGAGGTACGACGCACCTGGTCGGGGATCGGGTTTCGAGTGGGTGATTTGTTAATGGTGTCATCCTTGGGACAGATTGGTGAAATTCTGGTTTATCCGAGACTAACGAAGGTACCTCACGCCAAGTTTTGGGTCATGGGTATCGCCAACGTTCGCGGGACCTTACTACCCGTGATTGATTTAAGGGGATTTATCGAGAATGTGCCAACCGAACGAACACGCCGTACCCGGGTGCTGGTCGTGCATTATGAAAATCTGACCGCCGGGTTGATGGTGGATGAGGCCATGGGGCTGCGCCACTTTTTTGATGAGGAACGCGTCGGTGGATTATCCAGCCTGCCGGAGGCCTATGGCGAGTTCGTGCACGGTGGTTACAAGCAAGGCAATACGCAGTGGGGCGTATTCAATATGGACAAACTGATTTTTCATAAACGCTTCATGGATGTGGCGGCACGCCTGTAGGTCAATGCAGTACAGGAAGCACGTAAAAGTGTGGTATTCGGAATTTATTTGCAGTTACAAGTGCGCTAGGAGTCAAAAATGAAATTAAAAACGAATGAAGGACAGGCATTTAGCTCGGGTGGTGTGATGCTGATTGTCATCGTTCTGCTGGTGGGTTCGCTGCTCACGATGGGTTGGTTCTTCTTTAGAAGTACGACACTGGTCCAGGATGACCAGGTATATATCTCGCGCCTCGGTGAGCAAAAAGTACTCTCGCAAGAGATTGCCAAGCTGGCATCGCAAGCGGCACGTGGTCGTCTGGATGCCTTCCCTGAGCTGCAGGTTGCGCGTAACAAGTTCGATGAAATCTTGAAATATCAGGTTGGCGTCACGGGGGATTTGAATGCCGTGAAGAATCTGAAAAAAAACTGGGGCACCTACAGTAAGAACGTGGATATTATTCTCCAGCGCCGTGAAGTAGTGACGTCCATGCGCTCCTATATCAACGGGATCAACGAACAGATTCCAACCCTGCTGGCGTTGTCTGACGAAGTGGTGGCGACCATGACCGAATCGGGCGCACCGGCGGATCAGGTCTACATCGCGACGCGCCAGTTGATGTTGACCCAGCGTATTTCCAGTAACGTATCGCGAGTACTGGAAGGTGGTGAAGGTGCGGTGACGGCGGCAGACCGTTTCGGTCGAGACGCGGCCTTGTTCGGATCGGTGATTCACTCGATGCTCAATGGTAATCCCGCCAAGCGTATTCAGAAAATTCTCAATCCCAGCGCACGCGAAAAACTCCTTGAAGTACAAAAGCAATTCAACCAGATTCGCAATCAGGTCGGCGCGATTCTGGACCGCTCACCCGAGATGTTCCAGGTCTCCGGTGCCGCCGAGGAGGTCTTGAGTAACTCCACCGTCATCCTTGATGATATAGAAAAGACCAGCAAGGCATACGAAGTGCTGATTAATTCGCGCTTCGAACCGTTACTCGCCAACGTCCTCGGTGTGGTTGCACTGTTTTTAGTTGTGTTACTCGGTTTCCTCTACATGCGTGATTCACGCCGCACCCTGATGCACACAGAGGGCCAGCGCCGCTCCATTGAGGAAAACAACAAGCGTAATCAGGAGGCCATTCTGCGTCTGCTCGATGAAATGGGCGACCTGGCCGATGGTGACCTGACGGTACAGGCAACGGTAACCGAAGACATCACTGGTGCTATCGCGGATTCTATCAACTACGCGATCGATGCTTTGCGTAACCTGGTACAGGCCATTAACGAAACGACCCAACAGGTATCTTCCGCCGCGCAACAATCACAGGCCACGGCGATGCATCTTGCCGAGGCCTCTGACCACCAGGCGCAACAGATTACCGGTGCCTCTTCAGCGATTAATGAAATGGCGGTGTCTATTGAAGCAGTATCTTCACACGCCGGTGAACTGGCAGAAGAAGCCAATCGCTCGGTGGATATTGCGGTGCGCGGTAACGAGGCGGTGCAACGGACGATTCACGGTATGGATAGTATTCGTGAACAGATCCAGGAAACATCAAAACGTATCAAGCGGCTGGGTGAATCCTCCCAGGAAATCGGTGACATCGTTGAATTGATTAACGACATCGCCGAGCAAACCAACATTCTGGCCTTGAACGCAGCAATTCAGGCGGCCATGGCCGGTGAGGCAGGTCGAGGATTCGCGGTAGTTGCCGACGAAGTACAACGCCTTGCTGAACGCTCCTCCGACGCGACCAAGCAGATTGAAGCGCTGGTAAAAGGTATTCAGTCCGATACCAAGGAAGCGGTGTCTTCCATGGAATCGAGTACTTCGGGTGTAGTACAGGGTGCGCAACTGGCGCAAAACGCGGGTCAGGCCCTGGAGCAAATCGAGAACGTGTCCAAACACTTGGCGGAATTGATTCGAAATATTTCCGACTCTGCAAAACAGCAGGCGAGTGCGGCAGGTAATATTTCCGACACCATGAACGTGATTCAGGAAATTACCACACAGACCTCTGCGGGTACCAATGAGACAGCAGCGTCGATTGGTAATCTTGCGGAATTGGCTAATGAACTAAGACGATCAGTCGCCGGCTTTAAGTTGCCTGGCTAACGGTCGAAGAGGTGCTCACCGTTGGTGGCCATGGACGAACAAGCGCAAACACAGGCGTCTTGGCAATATACGCAGACCCCTGCAATGGACGATTTATTGTTCCAGCAGTGGGTCGAGTTGTTGGAGAAACGCACGGGTATTGCATTACCCCAAACGCGCAAAACTTTTTTGCTGACTAACCTGCATGGGCGTATGCGCGAAGTGGGCTGTGAAAATTATCAACAATATTTTAATCTGGTCACAGACGGGTCACGTGGCCAGGTCGAATGGGAAGTATTGATCGATAAACTCACTGTGCATGAAACGCGGTTCTTCCGTGATGCCAATGCCCTGGGTTTGATCCGTGAAAATTTTTTACCTGCCCTGGTTGCCAAAGAATCCACACCCTACACGATGCATGCCTGGAGCGTGGGTTGCGCAACGGGTGAAGAACCTTACTCCCTTGCCATCCTGATGGAAGAATTTTTCGAGCAACATGAGAATTTTTACTTTGGCATAACCGCCTCAGACGTTAGCCGCGCCTCATTACAAACAGGTAGAAATGCCATTTATCATGTGCGTCGCATCAAGAACGTACCGCAAGTGGCGGCCGACAGGTACTTAACTCCGGTGGACAATGAACACGTGCAAGTTGAAGCTGCACTGCGCCAGAAGGTCTGTTTTGCCCACCTCAACTTGCTTGATTTGGATACTTTACCGCTTGGCATGATGGACCTGATCCTTTGCCAGAATGTGTTGATTTACTTCAAACGCGAATTACGCAACCAAATTTTAAATAATTTGGTCAAGCGACTGAAACCCGGTGGCATGATTGTTTTGGGTGCCGGGGAAGTATTTGGCTGGACCCATCCTGAACTCGAGTTGGTCAACTATGAATCTACCCTCGCTTTCCGGCGTCATTCAGTCCTGGAGGGAACGGGTTAATGCCTCAGGTCAGTCGCATCGACGGTCATACCTTGAGTTGGGTCAAGAATGAAATTGACACAACTATGAATAACGCCCGTCTGGCGCTGGAGAGCTATGTCGAAACGCCGGACGATGAATCGCAATTACGCTTTTGTTTGAATTACCTGCACCAGGTCTATGGCACGTTGCAGATGGTCGAATTGTATGGTGCTGGCATGCTGGCATCAGAACTCGAGGTCTTGACTGAGGCGTTAATCAAGAACCAGGTCAAGAACCGAAATGACGCCTATGAAGTCATGATGCGTGGCATGATGCAGTTGCCCGATTATTTAGAAAAGCTGCAACAGGGTCAGCAGGACTACCCGATCATTTTCCTGCCCTTATTAAATGATCTGCGCGCTGCGCGCAGCGCGGCTTTATTATCCGAGAGTGCACTGTTTTCTCCTGACCTGGAAGTCGATGCGCCAATTCCAATGGAGGCGGCGGAAGATTCCATCGATACACTGGCGCGTAAACTACGCCATGCCTATCATCTGGGCTTGCTGGATTGGTTCCGTGATAGTGATGTGAAAACTGGCCTGAAGCGCATCAGTGCCGTCATCGAAAAAATTCGTCCTGCGGCGAACGACCCCGATACCAGCCGCGTGTTGTGGGCGGCCAGCGGTGTAGTAGAGGCCTTGCGTGACAAAGGTATTGAATCGTCGATCGCTGTTAAATTATTAATGGGACAGTTGGACCGCCAATTCAAGAAAATCATCGACAATGGCGAGTTTGCCTTATCCACGGAACCACCCAAGGATTTACTCAAGAACCTGTTGTACTACGTGGCGAGTTCGCGCTCGCTCGGACAACGTGTCAGTGAATTAAAGACAGCATTCCAGCTGGCTGAAGTGATGCCCGACACCGAGACCCTTGAACGGGCGCGTGCGGATCTTTCCGCACCGAATGCTGCCTTGATGCGCACCGTCTCGTCGGTATTACTCGAAGACCTTACCCAAGTCAAAGACAGCCTCGACGTGTTTGTACGTTCCATTGAGCGTGAGCCACAGGTGCTGGTTGGCTTGTGCGACAAGCTGGTACAAATGGGTGACACCCTGGATATGCTCGGCTTTGGCGATCAGAGGATGGTGTTACAGGATCAAGTCAAGATTCTCTCGGCCATGGGCAGGGGCGAGCGTGAGATCGATGAAAATGTTTTGATGGATGTCGCCGGTGCGCTGCTGTCTATCGAGGCGGTCCTTTCAGAGCCGACCAGATCGCATGTCGGCGAAGAAACCGATGAAGAGCTGTCAGTTGATGAATCCATCATCCGTCAATTTGCCGATCCGGAACAACGCAAGCTGGTTAAACGTGTAGTAGATGAAGTCAAGGTCGACCTCAATAGTATTAAAGAAGCGTTTAATGACTATAGCCGTGCTCCAAAGAATCTCGCTATTTTAAAAGAAGTGCCGGGCTTACTGGATCGCATTCGTGGTTCATTATTAATGTTGACGCTGCATCGCGGCGCCGACATTTTAATGAATGCGTCGAATTATATTACCACGAAAATACTAAATGCCTCCGAGCGCCCGGAACCACGTACCCTGGACTTGATTGCCGATGCAATCAGTAGTGTTGAATATTATCTCGAATCGTTAACCGAGAGCTGGGGACACCCGACTGCGATCCTGGATGTCGCGGAACAAAGCCTGAAAGAATTGGGTATTGTCCCTGGTCAAGGATTGGCCGGTGCAGGTCAACAGTCGGCAGAAGAAAATGATGAACCGGAACATACCCTGGTGGATATCACCGCCCCTGCGTTTGAAGATTTACCGAGCGAGGAAGAGGGTGAGTCGACCATGGAGCTCTCACTAGAAGGAACCAACTTCGATCAAGAAGAAGACCTCAGTATGGGCTTGTCGCTGGAGGGCTTCGATGATGAAGAGCAGGCTATGTCCAGTGAGAGCATCGCCCAACCGGCTTTTGACCAGGAGGTGGCGCCGCAGACTGATGGTGGTATCTCGCAGGAATTTAATTTACCCGCGGTAGAAAAACCAGAAACAGCGGTCGAAATACCCGATAAACCAGTTGATACGGCACCCCCAGTCACGGCCAAGCCGGCCGCTACCGCGTCTACCTCATCCAGCAGTCTGGCTGATGAGCTGGATGATGAGATTGTCGAGATTTTCCTGGAAGAGGCCGAGGAAGAGTACGCCAACATCTCCCGTCTGTTACCGAGCTGGCAAAATAATCCCGGCGAACAAGAAACCTTAAAGGACTTACGCCGCTCCTTTCATACCTTGAAAGGCAGTGGGCGCCTGGTCGGCGCCATGGACGTGGGCGAATTTGCCTGGGCTTTTGAAAATCTGCTCAATCGTGTCATTGACAAGACCATCGAGACTTCACCGAAATTATTTGAATTAATGGAGCTGGGACGCAAATCCTTACCTGGGTTACTCAATCACTTTCGTAATGCAGAGAAACCCGATCCATCGGTATTCAGCTTAATGGCGTCCGCGGAAGCGTTGAGCCGAGGTGAAGAATTCGAAATAAAAAAGCCGCAGGAGACAGCGGCGGCTGAGCAAGACAGCGCAGCCGACGAGACATCACTAGAAGAAGTCGAAGTAATCGAGGCGCAATCGATCGATGAAGCACCTTTTGAGGAAGAAATTGAATTATCTGGCGAGGGCCTGCAAATTGATTTCGGAGATGATGATGCGATTGGATCGTCGCTTGAGTCTAATGAGAGTAATGAAATAAATTTGCAGGCGGTAGAAATACCTGAACAGCAGGCACCGCTGGAACCCGCCGAACCTATCAACATCGAAGGTCTAGAGCTCGAAGGTCTGGATGAATCCGCACGCGATACAAGTGATGATGAGACCGTGGTCTTCAACGAGCCGGTGCAGGATATCGAATTCACCTATGGTGAGCCCTCCGCCACCCCGAGCATTGACCCGGTCTTGCTGGGTATTTATCGCAAGGAGATCGCCGCCCATCTGCATGATCTGCGAACCTATATTCAGGACTGGCGTGCGAATAATGAGCGCTCGGCCAGCAATAATCTGATTCGTGCCTTACATACTTTAAAGGGCAGTTCGCGTACCGCCAGCGTGCCGCAAATTGCGGAATTGTGTAATTTCCTGGAGGAGTATGTGAAGTATCTCCAGGATAATAATTTCCAAGTTGAGCCAGAATTGGTTGAGTTATTGGAAGATGCCAGTCATTTTATCCAGCAGACCGTGCAGTTGCTCGATAACGAAGACGTCAGTTTCCCTGAGAACACGCAGTTGATAAAGCGCACCCGCGCCTTGATGGATAAAGCGCGTTTCGAATCCCCAACCATGCAAATCGAGTTGCCAGATACCTTGCTGCAGCTCGAGCTGGAAAAAATCGAACGTGAACCAACTGATGCGTCTTCGTCAAATATTGAGCTTGTCGACGAAGAGCCAACACACGATGTCATCACAGAATCCGCCGAGATTGATATTTCCGCAGAAAAGGCGGCAATGGAAGCGGCTATGGCGGAAATGGCGGTCGACTACGATGACGAGCTGCTGGAAATCTTCCTGGAAGAAGGCGTTGAGATCCTCGATGAGAGTGATCACACTCTGCATGACTGGATCGAATCACCTGAGAATATGGACCTCGTCAAGGCCCTGCAACGCCAGTTACATACACTTAAGGGCGGGGCACGCATGGCGGGTGTGGTGGAAATTGGCGATCTCAGCCATTCCATCGAGACCATGTTAACCGCTATTGTGGATGATCACCTGGAGGTTGCCGAAGACATGTTCCGCGCCTTGCAAAAGGCGCAGGATAGCCTGGTGGGTATGCTTGAGACCGTGCGCAAGCAACAACACCCGCGGTCCGCTACCGAACTCATCAATATCATCAATGCACTGGCCAAAGGAGAATCGGTTGATCAGTCGGCACTCAGTTCAGCCGAGGATGAGGTTGCCGCTGAGTCCGGATCGACAGACAGTCTCACTGTGGAGTTTGACGAGCCTGACACCGAGGTATCCAGTGATACCCTCGAAGTACAGCAACCCGAACTGGAAGAACCCGAACTGGCGTTTGATCCCTTTGCACAAATGCCGGAAGAGCCAGCACTGCCGTCGAGTAATGTGGTGCCATTGACGGGCAACCAGCAGTTAGCCGAGGCGGAAACCACGGCATTACAGGAACCCGAAGAACAACAAAAGCAGCCGCAACAGCGTGGTCGCGGCGAATTGATCCGGGTGCGCGCTGATCTGTTGGACAACCTGGTAAATTTCGCCGGTGAAGTCAGTATTTATCGTTCGCGCATGGAACAACAGACCAATGCGTTCAGTAATAACCTGACGGAACTCGATGACACCGTCGAGCGTTTCCGCGAGCAGTTACGCAAGTTTGAAATCGAAGCTGAAGCGCAGATTCAATTTCGTATAGAAGAAAGTGGCAGCGTACAGCAGGATTTTGATCCTCTAGAATTTGACCGCTTTACCCAAATGCAGACCTTGTCACGTGGTATGTTAGAGTCGCTAAGCGACTTGAACTCCTTAAGAAGTATTCTTGCTAATTTAACTCGAGAATCAGAAACATTATTGTTGCAGCAATCGCGTGTAAATACCGAGCTGCAAGAGGGTCTCATGCGTACCCGCATGGTGCCGATCTCCGGTCAGATACCGCGTTTACGCCGCATTGTGCGCCAGACATCGGAAGAGTTAGGCAAGAAGGTCGAACTTCACATCCATGGTGCCGACAACGAACTTGACAGAACCGTACTCGAGCGGGTGATGTCGCCGATTGAACATATGCTGCGTAATGCCATCGCGCATGGTATCGAGACTCCGGCAGTTAGAAAACAAAATGATAAAAATGAAACGGGCAATATCGTCTTGCGCTTTGCTCGTGAAGGATCGGATATTGTCATCACAGTCAGCGATGACGGCGCAGGTATTAACCTGGAGGCGATTCGCACCAAGGCCATAGAGCGCGGCCTCATCAAGGCCGATAGCAAACCGCGCACGGAAGACTTGCTGGATCTCATCCTCGAGTCGGGATTCAGCACGGCGGATCAAATAACGCAGATATCCGGTCGCGGTGTCGGCATGGACGTGGTTAACAATGAAGTCAAGCAACTCGGTGGCTTGCTGGATATCAAGACCGAGGCGGGTAAAGGAACCATATTCCAGATCAACATGCCCTTGAGCCTGTCTGTCACTCGGGCGCTGATGGTCAATGTCGGCGATGAACTCTATGCGATTCCGTTACTGGGTGTGGAAACCGTCGAACGTATTTCACGCGATGAAATTATCCGCATGCAGACTGAGAAGAATGGCTCATATCATTGGCTGGAAAATGATTACCACTACATCCATCTGGGTGCCGCCATGGGCATGACGGAAATGGTGGCGCCTCCGGAAGACGTTACCAAGCTGCCGTTATTGCTGGTGCGCTCCGGTGAATATCGTGCCGCGATCCATGTGGATGGCCTGATAGGCAGTCGTGAAATCGTGGTCAAACCGGTTGGCCCGCAGTTGAGCACCTTGCGGGGTATATCCGGTGCAACCGTAATGGGCGATGGTAGCGTGATACTCATCCTGGATCTGGGTGTGCTGATTCGTCTGGCCAGCACCATGCGCGAAGAGGCCTTTGTGGAGGCCGAGGCCGAACGAGTTGCTGCAAACCCGGTTGCGGTCGAAAAACGTGTGCCGCTTATTATGGTGGTGGACGATTCCATTACGGTGCGTAAAGTCACCACGCGTCTGCTTGAACGCAATAACTTCAAAACAGTTTCCGCTAAAGATGGTGTGGATGCACTTGCGCAATTACAGGAGGTCAGACCCGATGTCATGCTGCTTGACGTCGAGATGCCGCGCATGGATGGTTTCGAGCTGGCTAGAAATATCCGCAATGACGATATCCTGAAGAATTTACCGATCATCATGATTACCTCACGCACCGGACAGAAACACCGTGACCGAGCTATGAGTATCGGTGTAAATATTTATATGGGTAAGCCATATAGTGAAGTGGAATTGCTTGAGAACGTCAATAACATGCTTAACCTGCAGGAATGATTTGCAGTGCAAGAGGCAGAAACAAGTTACGTTTCCGAAATTCAACATGGAAAACCCTGGATGCTGAATAATGCTCTCAGTAAAGTTGCGATTGCGATAGCATCTGATTCGTTACAGCAAAGAACCAACCTGCGCCGTGTCATGTCCCTGGCGGGGCTGAATGTCGTGTTGAGTGAACCGTTAACACGACTGTTCTTACGTAAACTTAAAACTGCAGGGGCTGAAGTACTGTTACTTGACCTGCACGACGACGTCGAACACGATGATGATCTGTTGCATGAAGTCCTGGACAAGGTAGAAATCCCGATCATCTTTAACGATGTGACGGCACTGACCTTGAATGAGCCCGCGCAGAACAAGAAGTGGCATTTCAGCCTGATGCAGAAAATCGCCGAATCAACCGGTAAACAAAACTGGACGGCGGATGAATCGCATGTGGACATACGCAAGGCCGAACCGGTTAAAGCCAGGGTTAGAAAAGAGCATGGCATTGCGCAGTATGTTTGGGTGCTAGGCGCATCACTGGGTGGCCCCGAGGCGGTAAAACGATTTTTGAAGGCCTTGCCCAGTGATATACCGGCGGCCTTCATACTGGCGCAGCACCTGGGGGCTAACTTTGTTAGCCTGCTCGCGGATCAGTTGGATCGCACCACCGGCATGAAAGTCATGCCGCCGGAGGAAGGGCATGTCCTGTTGCATCGTGAAGTGATCGTCGCCCCCGTGGATGAACGCCTGATCGTTAATCCAATCGGCAACATCGATCTGGTGCCGTTACAGGAACAGAGCAAATATACGCCATCAATTGATATGGTAATTAGTGATGTGGCGCGCCGTTATGGAAAAAATGCCGGCGCCATCTTATTCAGTGGCATGGGTGATGATGGCAAACTCGGTGCAAAGCGGATGTTGGACGCCGGGGGACAGGTCTGGGTGCAATCCGCCGAGAGTTGTGTGATTAGCAGCATGCCGGATAACGTACGCAAGCACTGCCATGTTTCATTTGTCGGCAATCCGGAGCAATTGGCGAAGCAGCTGGTGAAACATCTCGATAACTGTGAGGTAGCCTAATGTCAGATATCACCGACCTGACTCAGCCTGGGAAAAAAGCACTAACCGCCGCGCAGCGTAAAACCTTCGAGACGGTGCACTGTCTGTTGTTACCGCTCAATAAAGAGATTGTCCTGCTGCCGAACGCGGCTGTTGCCGAGATCATTCCTTACACCAAACCTGAGTCCGTGAATGAAGCACCGGAATGGTTATTGGGCCGATTGACCTGGCGGGAACGCCGTCTGCCGTTAATCTCATTTGAAAGCGCCAGTGGCGGTGAGATTGGCAAGATCCTGCCCAGCTGTCGCATCGCGGTATTGAATACCTTAAACGGCAATAGTCAGTTACCGTACATCGCCTTATTGACCCAGGGCCTACCGAGTTTGCAAATCGTGCGTCCCAACACGATTCAGTATGCGGATAAATCCGCCAATCAACGCCAGTCCATCAAGGCCTATGTCAACATGGGTGGCAATGCCGCCATCATTCCGGATATCGATGATCTGGAAGCGCGTTTGCTCCGTCTGCAACAATCCTAACTCTTCCGGTAATCACCCCATAGGGTCTGCAGCATCACGCAGGCGCTGACCGCGGCGGTCTCGCTGCGAAATACCCGTGGCCCCATGCGCACGGCAGTAAATCCTCCCTTTTGCAACACGTCCAGTTCCTCTTGAGCCAGGCCACCTTCGGGTCCAATGACGATTTGGATATCTTGTTGTGGTTGCAAGTCATGCAGGGTCTTGGTGGCACTGGCATCAAACACCAGTTTGAGCGAATCGCTGGCTTGTTGGCACCAGTGAGTTAAAGGTGTGACCGTATGCAGGGTCGGTAAATAATTCTGGCCGCACTGCTCACAGGCATTGATGATGATACCCTGCCAGTGTTCATGGCGTGTTTGTGTGCGTTTTTCATCGAGTTTGATCACCGTCCGCGTGGTTTGTAATGGTGTGATGACATTGACACCGGCCTCGACGGATTTCTGGATGGCGTAATCCATGCGATCGCCCTTGCTAATACCAAGGCCAAGATGAATATTGATGGCCGGTGCGGGGAAGCGCTGCGGTTCATCCAGGGTTTGTACGTAAGTCTGTTTACCGCCGTTTTTACTGATCTGCGCGTTAATCTGCCAGCCATTACCGTCAAACAAAGTCAACTCATCGCCGGCCTTCAGCCGCAGGACTTTGGACACATGCTGAGAGGCCTGTTTTGAGAGCAGGTACTCGCTGTGCTTGAGCAAAAGCTCGGTAAGATAGATTCGGGGTTGTCGCATCGCTTTATTTTCATTATTCCGCAGTCGCCAGATGGATACCCTCGATGGCCACATCGGCCATCAATGTGATCTCATCCTCGCTGATGACATAGGGTGGCATGAAATAGACGACGTTGCCAAGGGGTCTGAGTAACACACCATTGGCCAGAGCATGTTGATAAACCTTCAGGCCACGCCGATCCTGCCAGGAATAGGCCTCGTGGGTTTGTTTATTTTTAATCATCTCGATGGCGAGGATCATACCGGTCTGGCGGATTTCTGCCACATGTGGGTGATCCGAGAGCGTACTCACGGCCACCGCCATCGACTTCGCAAGCGAACGATTCCTTGCCAGGACCTCATCACGGCTAAATAAGTCGAGCGTGGCCAGGGCTGCCGTGCAGGCGAGGGCATTGCCCGTGTAACTGTGTGAATGCAGAAACGCCGTTTGCTGATGATAGTCGGCATAAAAGGCCTGATAGATATCCTCGCTGGTGACGGCCACCGATAAGGGTAAGTAACCACCGGTCAGCCCTTTGGAAAGACACAGAATGTCCGGACTGATCCCGGCCTGCTCACAGGCAAATAGCGTCCCGCTACGCCCGAAGCCGACCGCGATTTCATCGGCGATCAAATGCACGTCGAACTCATCACAGGCCTCACGCAACAGTTGCAAGTACATCGGGTCATACATACGCATGTTACCGGCACACTGCACCAGGGGTTCGACCAACACCGCGCAGATTTCATCGGCGTGTTGTTCCAGCGTTTTTTGCATGTGCTCGAACATGGTCGCGCAATGTTCGGCCCAGGTATCGGGGTCACGCAGAAAGCAATCGGGTGACGGTACCGTGATGGCCTGCATGAGTAGCGGTTTATACGTTTCCTTATACAATGCGACATCACCGACTGCGAGCGCGCCGAGGGTCTCGCCATGATAACTGTTGCTCAAGGTCACGAAGCGGGTCTTGGCCTTTTGGCCCCGGTTGTGCCAGTAATGAAAACTCATTTTCAATGCCACTTCGATCGCGGATGATCCGTTGTCCGCGTAAAAACAACGCGTCAGTTTTTCCGGTGTGAGCTGGACAAGGCGCTCAGACAACTCAATGACCGGCGCATGGGTAAAGCCCGCCAACATGACGTGTTCCAGTTGGGCCAATTGCGCCGTGAGTTTTTCGTTTATATAGGGATTGGCATGCCCGAACAGATTGACCCACCAGCTGGAAATTGCATCGAGATAACGCTTACCCTCGAAGTCCTCCAACCAGACGCCCTTACCCGATTTGATCGGGATCATGGGCAGCCACTCATGGTCTTTCATCTGGGTGCAGGGGTGCCAGACGTGGGCAAGATCGCGTGCTTTATAATCGTCGTTGATAGACATGCAACTATTGTAGCGGTAGCGGAGCAGGGTTACACCCTGCGACTAACTCGGAATCGAAATACGTATGCTGATGTGAAGCGTAATTTTTATAATCCGAGATTGTTCCAGATCGCAATAGTGGCGGCTGCCTGGTTGAGGGTGTAAAAATGCAAACCCGGAGCCCCGGCCTCCAGCAACTGGTGACATAAGTCAGTGACGACATCCTCACCAAAGGCGCGAATCGAGTCCTTATCGTCACCAAACGCCTGCAGACGCTTTTTGATCCAGCGCGGGATCTCGGCACCACACATATCGGAAAAGCGCGCCAGCTGGGTGTAGTTGGTAATGGGCATAATGCCCGGCACAACCGGCACGTTCAGCTCACGGCGTTCGCATTCCATAATAAAACGATAGTAGGCATCCGGATTAAAAAAATACTGCGTCAACCCACTGTTGGCACCGGCGTCGATCTTGCGTTTGAAATTATCCAGGTCCGCCTCCGGGCTCTTGGCCTGGGGATGAAACTCCGGGTAGGCTGCCACTTCAATATGAAAGTGATCGCCGTATTCTTTACGAATAAAACCCACGAGGTCGCTGGCATAATTAAAATCACCGCCGCTGATGTTACCGGAGCCGGAGGGCAGGTCGCCACGCAGTGCTACCAGACGACGGATGTGATTGTCTTTATAAGTATTCAGCAACTCGATGATGGTCTGTTTCTTGGTACCGATGCATGAGATATGCGGGGCCGCATCGAAGCCGGCCTGCTGGATATCCAGCACACTGTCCAGGGTGCCCTGTTGGGTACTGCCACCAGCGCCAAAGGTCACGGAAAAAAATTTGGGTTTGAGTGCGCCGAGTTGTTCACGCACGGCCTGCAGCTTGGCTTTGCCCTCGTCGGTTTTGGGCGGGAAAAATTCAAAACTGAAAGTCTGCGGGAATTGTTGTTGTGATTCCATTTAGTTAATCCTTACAGATACCACGAGCAAGAAAGAATTAACCACAGAGCGCACAGAGGTCACGGAGATATAAAACCAGGTATATCTGTGAACGCTGTGTTCTCTGTGGTTAGCGGCTATCTAGTAACGGTAGTGGTCTGATTTATAGGGTCCGTTCACCGGCACGCCAATGTAGTCGGACTGTTCCTTCGACATCTGGGTCAAATGCGCACCGATCTTTTTCAGGTGCAGGCGGGCGACCTTCTCATCAAGCAACTTGGGCAGGATATAGACCTTGTTTTCATACTTCTCGCGATGGTTGAAGATCTCGATCTGCGCCATGACCTGGTTGGTGAACGACGCTGACATCACGAAGCTGGGATGACCAGTGGCGCAACCCAGGTTCACCAGGCGGCCCTTAGCCAGGATGATGATCTTCTTGCCATCGGGGAAAATGACGTGATCCACCTGGGGCTTGATTTCTTCCCACTGATATTTTTCCAGTGAGGCGATATCAATCTCGGAATCGAAGTGACCGATATTACATACGATCGCCTGATCCTTCATGGCGGCCATATGGTCGTGATTGATCACATTCACGTTGCCGGTGGTGGTGACAAAGATGTCGCCGTGTTTACAGGCTTCGTTCATATCGACCACGCGGTAACCTTCCATCGACGCCTGTAAGGCGCAGATCGGATCGATCTCGGTGACCCAGGTGGTGGCACCCATGCCGCGGAATGCCTGTGCACAGCCTTTGCCGACATCACCATAACCCAACACGATACATATCTTGCCGGCAATCAT
>Ga0316188_10000621_pt1 | contig 15657 bp, 13 predicted proteins | sample Phiworburrow1_MG_FD_204933 | JGI IMG/M metagenome (GOLD analysis project Ga0316188, IMG submission 204933) | Coastal sediment microbial communities from Maine, United States - Phippsburg worm burrow 1 | ecosystem: Environmental > Aquatic > Marine > Coastal > Sediment | place: USA: Maine...
CCGAGCAGGAAGATCCCGGTGCCGAAAACCATCACGGTGATCAGCATGTGCAGGGACGAACCGGCCCAGACCTCCGGTTTGGCCAGGCTCTTGAGCTGCAACTTCAGACCGATGCTGAACAACAGCAGGGTGACCCCGAGGTCGGCCATGAGCTGCAGCCCCTCGCCACCCTCGAAACCGAGAGCATGGAGTGCGAACCCGGCCGCCAGGAACCCGACCAGCGGCGGCAGGCCGACCTGGCGGGCCAGGAAGCCGAGGACGAAGGCGATGGCGATAAAGACAGGATCCATAAAATCAAGAGCTCTTTGGCATAGGGCGCGAAGTGCGAACAACCTCCATAGACCATCATCTTCATTTAAAAACAGAACGGGAGAAGTCTCTCTTCTCCCGTTCTGTTGATGAATCAAGGCATAAGGGCCCCTTGTCTGAGGTGCGGCCTTGCCGTTCTTAGGTTTTCGGCGACGGCACCTTGAAGAACATGCAGTAGAGCACCGGTACCACGATCATGGTCAGCACCGTGCCGAAGGCCAGTCCGGCCATGATGGTGATCGCCATGCCGACCCAGAAGACATCCTGCAGCAGCGGGATGACCCCGAGGACAGTCGTCGCAGCAGCAAGGACCACCGGTCGCAGGCGGGCCAGGGCGGCAATCACCACTGCGTTATATTGCTCCATGCCGGCAGCCAAGTTGATATTGACCTCGTCGAGCAGCACGATAGCGTTCTTGATCATCATCCCCATCAGGCTCATGGCGCCTAGCAAGGCCATGAAGCCGAAGGGGGCATTAAATGCCAGCAACCCGGTGGTAATCCCGATCATCGCGAAGGGCACCGTCAGCATGATCACGATCGGCGGCTTGAAGGCGTTGAACAGGGCAACCAGGATGAACAGGATCACTGCAAAGGTCGGCACCAGACCAGGTATCAAGGCCTTCTGCGACTTGGCAGAATCCTCGGTGGTTCCGCCCCACTCGGCCTTGTAACCGGGTGGCATCTCGATTGCCTCAACCTTGGCTTGGACCTGCTTCATCAGAGTCGGCAGGGTCTGGCCGAGCATCGGGTTGGCCTGGACGGTGATGGTCCGGCGGCGGTCACGTCGCCAGACCTTGGTCTCTTCCCATTCCATCTTGACTCCGTCAGTCACCTGGGCAATCGGCAGCGTATCCGTTGATAAGCCCGGTTGGACCTGCAGGACATCGAAAGATGCCAGACTGGCCCGGTCATCCTCAACGTGCCTAAGGACAATCGGTAGAAGATCGTCGTCTTCGCGGTAAAGCCCGATCGTTCGCCCGTCGAAGGCACGCTTGGTGGCGTTGGCGACATCCTCGCGGGCGACCCCCGCATACCGGGCCCGTTCCTGGTTGTAAACCGGCACCATCTTTGGCACCTTCTGCCGCCAATCGATCTGCATGGCACCCGCGAGCGGTTCATCCCTCAAGATATCCAGGACCTGTTCACTGAGGCTCCGCAACAGCTCGGTATCGGCAATCGCCGGACCGCTGATGCGGTACTGGAACTGCCAGGTCTGTCCGGGACCAACATCGAACTTGCGCATCGGCACCATGGCATCCGGGAAGGTTTCTGCCGCCCAGGGAGTGAGCTCCTTGATCAGGCCGTCGATCTCCCGGAAATCGTGGAGGTTAACGATCAGTTGGCCGTAGGCCGGGTTCGCCGATTCAGGCTCGACCGGCAGGTAAAAACGCGGTGGCCCGGAGCCAATAAAAGCCGCGACATTGCCCACGCGCTCATCGGCCAGGAGCTTCTCTTCCAAAACCTTGAGGTCATTGGCGACAACTTCAATGCGCGTACCCTGGGGGGCCCAGTAGTCGATCATGAACTTGCTCATCGAAGAGCTCGGGAAGAACAACTGCTCGACAAACCCGAAGCCGGCAAAAGAAGCCACCAGCAGACCGACCATGGAAGCGATGAACAATACGCGCATGCGGATCGCCTTCACGAGCAGACCTCGGAAGAGCCTGTAGAACTTGCTGCCGTAGGGATCGTACCCCTCTTCACGGGGTTTGGGGTCGGGCAGCATGTCGAGACACTTGATCGGTGTCAGGGTCATGGAGATGACCCAGCTGACCATCAACGAGATACCGACCACCGTGAACAGCGAGAGGCAGTACTCGCCGGTACTCTCCTTCGAGCCCCCGATCGGGTAGAAGGCCATCACCGCGATCACGGTTGCGCCGAGCAACGGCATGGACGGTGAACCGGCAGCCTCGATGGCCGCCTTGATCTTGTCCATCCCCTGCTCGCGACGCACCACGAAGCCTTCCGCGACCACGATCGAGTTATCGACCATCATGCCAAGGGCGATAACAAGGGCCCCCAACGACATGCGCTGCAGATCGTATCCCAGCATCGCCATGATGATGAAGGTCCCGAAGATGGTCAGCACCAGGTCGATACCGATCAGGGAACCCATACGCCACCCCATGGAGAGGGCCAGCACAATTAGCACGATGATGACAGCCTGGGCCAGGTTCACGAAAAATCCGTTGACCGAGTCGGACACCACATCCGACATCCAATGGACATGGTTAATCTCCAGGCCGACAGGCAATTCAGCTTCGAGTTCGTTCATTCGAGCATCGACATTACGGCCGACATCGACAATATTCGCCCCCTGGATATTGGTGATCGAGATGGCCAGAGCCGGTTTGCCGTTGAGACGCATCATGGTCGGGGGAGGGTCTTTATAGCCTCGCTTGACCGTACCGATGTCGCGGATGCGCACAACCTCATCGCTGCCCAGCAGTGGCTTTCCCTTCTCAAGGCTCTGCAGGCTGTCGATCAAAGACGGGTGAATGGCAAGGCCGGCAATATCCTCGGGGGAGCGGAATTCACCGGTCGGTGCAATCCGCACCCGTTTCTGCTGTACATCGACACTGCCGGCATCGACCACCATGTTCTGCTTCTCCATAGTGGCGATGATACTCTTGTCGGAGATGCCAAGCTGACTCAACTGGGTCTCTGATGCCTCCAGGTAGATCACCTTGGGCTGCACGCCCCAGAGTTCGACCCGGGCCACCCCTTCGACCAGGCTCAGTTCCTTCTTCAGCCCTTTGGCGGCCTCTTCCATCTCGGCATAAGAGAAACCATCCCCGGTAATTGCCATGAGCAAGCCATAAACATCGCCGAAGTCGTCATTGACAATCGGTCGACTGCAGCCCGGCGGCAGTGAGCCTTCAACCTCCCGGACTTTGCGGCGCATCTCATCCCAGATCTGCGGCAGTTTGTCCGACCAGTATTGGGTCTTGATATTGACCCAGATCTGCGAATAACCGGGCGCGGAGAACGACCTGAGATAATCGACAGTCTTAAGTTGCTGCAGGGCAATTTCGATGCGATCGGTCACCTCGAGTTCGACTTCTGCGGCACTGGCCCCCGGATACTGGGTGACGATCACGGCCGTCTTGACACTGAAATCCGGGTCCTCGAGTTGCCCCAAAGAGAAGAAGCTGGCAAGGCCGCCGACCACCAGCAGGAAGGTTATGAAATAGCTGACGGCTTTTTTTTCAATGGCGATTTTGGCAAGGTTCACGGACGAAGCTCCTCGTCTATCAGATTATTCCAGGATACGGACCTGCTGCCCCTCGACGAGCATGTTGGCCCCAGCCGTAGCGATCATTTCACCCGGCTGGAGACCGGTGACCATGGCGCCGTTCTCGGTCAGGTTGATGACTGTGATCGCCCGCTTGCTGACCTGTTTGCTGCTCTCGTCGACGACCCAGACAAAGCTCTGCTTGGCTTCATCGGAGAAGGTCGCCGTAATCGGGATCTCGATCCCAACCAGGCCTTCCTCTGCAGCGATTTCAGCCGTAGCTTTCTTGTCACCTTTGGCTTTGCCGGCCATGCCAGCCAAGACCTTGAACTGTTCAGGCTGTTCCATGATCAGGGTGACCGGATAGGTCCGCGTGGTCTTGGAAGGTTCCTCGCCGACTTCCTTGACCTTGGCCGGGATCTCGACATCGGGAAAGGCATCGAATACCACATAAGCCCCCGTCTTCTTAACCTTGTCGACATGCTCCATCAGAGTTTCCGGGATGTTGACCGTGAACTCGATGCTACTGGTATCGAGTATGCGGATGATCGACTGCTTCGCCTGCACATCCTCGAACTGTTCGACGAATTTCTCAACCACGACCCCTTCATAGGGTGACTTCAGGGAGGTGTAACTGAGATTGTCCATGGCGCTTTCGACAGCGGCCTGGGCAGAAACCACCTCGGCCTTGGCGGCATCCAGTTGCGCCTTGCGGACATCGACCAGCGATTTGCTGACCGCTCCCGGATCCTTGTCAAACACCCGGGCAACCCGTTCATGTTCGGACACCGCCAGGTCGAGACCGGAGTTGGCCTTGCTCAACTGGGCTTGGGCGCTGTTGAGCGCAACCTGGTAATCCTGGGGATCAAGGCGTGCAAGCAGGGCTCCCTGCTTCACCTGGTCCCCGAGATCGACCGGAATGCGTGCGACCGTCCCGGGGACACGGAAAGACAGGTTGGCCACCTGAGTCGCTGTCGCCTTGCCCGGGTACCAGCGGCCGCCAAATGGCTCCATCTCTCCGACCTTTATCGCCTTGATCGGCCTGATCTCGTCCTTGGTTATGACCTCTTTCTCGCCGCAGCCCAACATGGCGACCAGGGTCGTTATCAGCAACATCGTCAGCATCAATCGCTTTTTCATGGGTCACCTGATTTGGTTAACAGTTAATGGTTTTTCGTATCTGTGATTTTAAGCCTGATTTTGCATGTCTCGTCCTTCGCGCTGCGGAGACTACCAATCCGGCCAACGCCAGTCGGAGCCGTCAGGGACTTTAGCCGCGCTTTGCTGAGGCTTTGTCAACAAAGTGCCCCAATCGGTGCGCTCTGCCATGTCCGCCTGGGTTTCGGGTTTGATAAACGCCTGCCCGGAGCGGCTCTGCCAACCGCCGCCGAGAGCCTGGTACATGTTCACCAGGTTGATGGCGACCGACCCCTTGACGACCGCCAGCGCATCCTGGTCACGGGTCAGACTGCGCTGCGCATCGAGCACACGCTGATAATCCGTCAGGCCTTCACCGTATTGCAGTGAAGAAATGTCGACGGAACGCCGGGATGCTGTGACGGCATCCGACAAGTGGCCCGTCTGCACCTGGTCTTCGAGGAAACCGGTCATGGCGTCTTCCACTTCGCGGGCCGCGTTCAGGACCGTGTTCTGGTAATTGACAACGAGTTGCTGCAGGCGGGCATCCTGCACCCGGACCTGGTTTTTGATGCGCCCGTAGTTGAACAGGTCCCAGGTCAATGATGGCCCGGCGAAATAGGTGCCACTGTTGCTGCTAAACAGGTCGCTTAAATGGCTGCCGCCCTCACGGGTCAGGGGGCTGTCACTCGTCTGCAACCCGATGCTGCCGATCAGGGTGAAATGCGGGTAGAGGTCGGCTTTGGCCACGCCGATCAGGGCACTCTGGGCAGCCGTCTGCAGTTCCGCCCGTCGAACATCCGGGCGACGGCGCAGCAGATCCGCTGGGACGCCGACCGCGACTTCAGGGGGCGGCTGCGGAACCCCCAAGGCATCATCCTGCTTCAGCTGTGCAGAAAGGTCTCTGGGCGGGATGCCGAGCAGCACGCTCAAAGCATTCTGCGCACGCCGGGACTCCTTTCGGTAGTTTGGGATCGACGCCAGGGTGTTCGCCAAAAGGGTGCGGGCCTGCTGCACATCGAGTTCGGTGACCAACCCGCCCTCGAAGCGATTTTCAGCGATCTCCAGGGAGCGTTCCTGGATCCGAACGCTCTCCTCTGCCAAGCGGATACGATCCTCAACAGTCCGGATCACGATATAGGCGCGGGCCACCTCGGCCGTCAGGGTGACCATAACATCGTCATAGTTGGCAATGGCCGCCAAAAATTGCGCGTCGGCGGCTTCGATCCCGCGTCTGAACTTGCCCCAGAAGTCGAGCTCCCAGCCTGCGGAGAAACTGGTATTGAGATCTTTGTAGTGCAGGTCACCGGCTGCGGTATTCGCAGCATTCCGGCTCGCCCCGATGGCTGCCGCCGAAGCCCCCAGCTGCTGTTGTTGTGGATAGAGGTTGCCTGTGGCGATGCCGAGCTGGGCACGTGCTTCGAGAATACGCAGCCCGGCGATTTGGAGACTGAGATTCTGTTGGTAAGCTTCTTCGACCAGGCGGTTCAGATTCGGGTCATTGAAAACCGTCCACCAGTCGTCATGGCCATCTGCTTTGACAGCGAGCCGCGAATTTTGAGTTCCCATCCAGGAATCGGCGACCGGGGCTTTGGGGGGAGTGAAATCTGGACCAACCTTGATACAACCGGACGTTATTAGGGCGATGCCCATCGCCAGAATCATCACAAAACGCATGCATTTCTCCCGTAGCATGGTATTTATACAGCTTAAGAGATAAATTTCTAAGTCATTTTAAAGGTTTAAATAATACAATATATTCCTTGATGTTACAAATCATTCACTAAATTTTTACCATAATATTGACAACACGTGGCATGGTCTCCATAGTTTTTGTTGGTAGACGATAGAATGGGTTGTGTTTTGACATCGTCAGGACAAAAGCCGCAAAGGAGATATCATGCCCTTGAATGACACCCAGAGCTCCCGCCTGCGCCGCCTGTTTCTCGAAGGCTTTTCGGCGATGGACCTTGCCGAGCCGCTGGTCTCCTTCGATGCCTCCGCCGATGCGCAGTCTGTACGGGAGTTCATGGCCGTTAAGGATTTCGACCTGGTCGGCATACGGCAGGAGGGCCTGGTCAGAGGCTACGTGCGGCGCGAGGATCTCAAGGAAGGTTGCTGTCAGGATTATCTCCGCGGCTTTACCCCCGCGGACGACATGGTGCCGGACACCGCCAACCTGGTCGCGGTCGTCAATTCCCTTGCGGTCAATGCAAAATGTTTCGTGACCATCCTCGACCAGGTCGGGGCCATCATTACTCTGAGTGACCTGGAAAAGCCGCCGATGCGCATGTTCCTGTTCGGCTGGATCACTCTTGGCGAAATGCTGGTCACGGAGATTTTACGTCATCGCTATAGTGACGGTTCGTGGCAGGATCTGCTTTCTGCGCAGCGCCTGGACAAGGCCAGGCAGCTCCAGCAGGAGCGTGCCCGGCGCGGGCAGAGGGTCGATCTGGTCGACTGCCTGCAGTACGGTGACAAGGGCTGGATCATCTCCTACGACGAAGAGATTCGCAAGGCGCTCGGCATGGCGTCGCGGAGAGAGGCCCGCCAGGTAGTCAAGGAATTGGAAAGCCTGCGCAACAACCTGGCCCACACCCAGGAGATCATTCCCACCGGCTGGAAGCGGATTGTGGCCGCTTGCAGCCGTATGGAACAGAACCTCGAAAACTTAGCCGGAGGCCTGAAGCTTACGGAAAACTCGAAGGCCGAAGGATGACAACCACGCAGCAGGCCGAGGCCCTGATGGAACGCAGGCCTGTCGGCTGGTGGGGTGAGCTGTGCGCGTTGATTCCCGAGCTGAACCCCTTGGCCGATACACCGCAACCCCCCGAGCACCACGCCGAAGGCGACGTCGCTGCTCATACGAGGCTGGCAGTTGAAGCCTGCCCGAAAGGCTGCGATCCGGATCTGCTCTGGATCGCCCTGCTGCACGATATCGGCAAGCCGGCCACCACCAGAAAGAATGAGGCCGGGCGCATCACGGCCCACGGTCATGCCCGGCTCAGCGCGGAGATGGCCGAAGTGCTCCTCACCCGGCTCGATATGCCCACGACACGCCGCAAGAGAATCGTCTGGGCCATCCGCCACCATATGTTCCACCATGCCTGGCAGCTGCAAGATTCCGCAAGGCTGACCAGCAGGCAACGCACTTATCTGGCCAATCCAGATTTTCCCCTGCTGCTCGAATTCCTCCTGATTGACGCCGCAGCCTCACATGGCAGTAACGACATCACACCGGTGTATGTATTTTATCGGCAGTTGTGGATAGATGTGTCCGGGGGGCAGGGTCAGTGATCGTGTCCAATCACTGCAGACTTTGTTGCGGGAGGATGAAAGCTGTTCTTGCGATCAGGTGTCCTGACAAACAGCAAAGCACCCGCCGGCGGCGGGTGCTTTGGGATTTAATGGCCAGCCCTGACATCTTTGTCGCCGGCAAGTGTATCGCCGGCAGGCTATCGCGATCTTACGGTCCGGCCGGGAACGGTCTTAGGTCCTGTTTGCCTGCGGTGGGGATCATTTCTGTGCCGGCAGGTTCCTGATGGTCTGCGCAACCTCCCTGCTCAAGTCGGCCAAAAGCAAGCTCTCCGCCTTCACCAGGGCCGTATAGTCGCTTCCCTCCGCGGTCTGCCGGAAAACACTTCTCCCGCTTGCCAGGCTGGCGGTTCCTCCCTGGTCGATAATCGTCCAGCGGGCGCTCAGGACGGCCTCCCCGGCGAGTTCGCCATCGAACTGAGTGATGTCGACGATGACCCGGTGGGTCGGCTTGAAATGTAACATCCATGGGAAGGAGGCAACTTTATCAGTGCCGAGCAGGTCTCCGAGGTTGTCCCCCAGGATGGTGGCGATATCTTTGTCGAGAGTTCCGGCCCAGCGGTGATATTCATCAAAGCGGTAGACGTTATGGGCATCACGGGTGACGATCTGGGCCCGTTTCAGCGCCTCTGGAATGGTGATCGGCCCGATACCGATTTTAAGGTCAGATCCGGCTGGTGCGGCGACGGTCGTCCCTATCTGTTCCATCGAAAGCAGACTGTAGAAGGTCACCTGCGGAGAGCTTTTACCGATGCATCCGAACAGGGCGACGCCTGTCGCCAGCAGGGCGAACCAGCGGATGGCTTTCCTGAATTGCGGGCTGATCATGGCTTATTTCCCTCCTTGCCGAAGATAAGGGCCTCGGGGTTGCGGTCCAGGTAATCCACCAGCGACCGCACGGAACGGAGGGTCGCCGAAAGTTCATCGGTGATCGTGCGGACGTTGTAGTTGAGTGCCGAGTCGGCACCGAGAGTTGCTTCAACGCCCTTCAGCGTTCGCTGGAGCTCCTCCAGGGTGGCATTGACCTTCGGCAGCGTCTCGCCGTTGACGTTTCCTGACATGGTCTTGATTTCATTGAGGGCCAAAGTCAGGGTGGCAACCGCTTCCTGCAGGTTTTTGCCAATCTTTTCGAGAGGCACCTTATTGAACTTTTCGAGGATTTTATCGACTTTCTGCACGATCTGTTCGAGCGGTGCGGGAATGGTCGGGAAGACCAAGTGGCCGTTGGCGGTTTCAACCTTGGCCGGTGGCGCATTCTTGTAGAAATCCAGATCAATGTACAGCTGCCCGGTCAGCAGGCTGCCGGTCTTGAGCTGAGCCCGCAGACCCTTGGCGACCAGTTGCCTGACTTCGTCCTTGCTTCCCTCCCCACTGACTGAGTGCTTCGCTCCGGTTGTTGCAACACGGTGTTCGACCACCGTATCGATCCTTTCCGGCTCGATCAGGACCAGCACGGCGATGCGTGCCGAGAGATCATCTGCGTTCATCTCGAGCTTGACGTCGACGACCTCGCCGAGCTTGATCCCCATGATTTCCACGGGTGCCCCTGGAGTGAGGCCGCGTACGTTCTGGTTGAAATACATCATGTAGTAGCGCTTGACGGTATAGGTCCGCTCATTGCTGCTTTCGCGGTTCTCATAAAGTTTGAAAGACCTGTTCTGCTCGGCCGGTTGTGACGGCTCGAACATCTCCGGCAGGTCGAACGCAACTCCGCCGAGCATGATCGAGACCAGCGACTGGGTGTCGACCTTGACCCCTTCCGTATTCAGGGTGAGGTCGATGCCGCTGGCATTCCAGAACCTGGAGTCCTGCATGACCTTCTCGTGATAGGGGGCATGCACGAAGATGGTCAGATTGACCGATTCTGCCTGGTCATCGAAATCATAGGCGATCACCTGGCCGACCTTGATGCCTCGATAGTAGACAGGAGAACCGACATCCAGTGAGCCAAGGTTGTCCGCAGAAAGGGTGAAATGGCGTCCCGGCTGGCCGGATGTGACGATAGGGGGCTTCTCAAGGCCGATGAACTCCTTGGCCGGCTTCCCCTCGTCTGACGGATTGCAGCCGATATAGGCCCCTGAGAATAGCGTGCCGAGGCCGCTGACCTCGCCTGCCGCGACCCGGGCGCGGACCACCCAGAACTGGGTCTTGTCGTTCATGTAACGTGCGGTATCTTTCTTCATCTCCGCCGTAGCGACAACGCCGGACAGGTCCCCCTTGAGGTCGATGGCCGTCAGGGTCCCGATTTCGACATCCTTGAACTTGATCTTGGTCTTGTTGGCTTCGAGCCCGTCCGCCGACTCGAACGAAATCTTGATCTCCGGCCCTTTCTCCGACCAGGCCTTGTACGCCAGCCATCCTCCGATCACCAGGGCAACAACCGGCACGACCCAGATGATCGAGAAGCTGCGCTTGGTCCTGATCTGCGCTTGTGGGGCCTGTTCAACGGGCTTAACGTTGGAATTTCCTTCATTCATGCTGTTCCTCCAATGCGTCCCAGATCAGCCGTGGATCGAAACTCTCCGCGGCAATCATGGTGATGACAACCACGGATGCAAAATAGATGGCCGCCGGACCGGCCTCAATGTTGGCGAGGACGCCAAGCTTGACCAGGGCAATCAGAATAGTGACCACGTAGATATCGACCATCGACCAGCGGCCCACGGCCTCGGTCAGCCGATAGAGGCGGGTCCGGTCGCTGGGTCGTTTGATCGACCGGAACTGTACGGTCAGCAACAGGTAGATGAGGATGATGAACTTCATGAACGGAACGAAAATACTGGCGGTAAAAATCACCAGGGCGATCTCCCAGGAACCGTGATGCATGAAATAGATGACGCCGCTCATGATGGTGTCTGCCTGGGTGCTGCCAAGCGCCGAGGTGATCGTCATCGGCAGCACGTTGGCGGGGACATAGAAGACCATGGCCGTGATCACCAGGGCCCAGGTGCGAATGATACTGTTCGGTTTGCGCTGGTGCAGTTCACAGCCACAGCGTGGGCATAATGCGGCCTGATGTCTGGCAATCTGCGGCATGTGGGTGAGCAGATGACAGTCATGGCAGCTGACCAGGCCAAGCTGGCGGGCGGTGGCCAGGGTCGCCTTCATGATTCGTCTCCCAGGCGTTCCCAGACCATGTGCGTATCAACGGCTGAGATCGCAAAGTTCAGGACAAAAATCAACAGGCCGAAGGCGATGACCGCCAGACCGGGGACGATCGTGGCCATTTTGCCCAGCTTGACGAGGGCAATCAGGATGCCGAGCATGTAGATTTCCATCATGCTCCAGGGCTTGAAATGCTGGAAGATGCGAAAAACAGGAATGGCGAACTTGGCGCGGATGTTCAGTTTCAGGGGGATAATGATATAGAGGAGCCCGAGCATCTGCAGCAGCGGGACTAGGACGCAGGTCAAGAGGACCAGCGTCGCCAGGGGGATGAGGTCCTGCTGGTACAGCTGCTGGATGCCACTCAAAAGCCCGGTCTGCTGGACGATCGAGCCGCTTTTCATGGCCAGGAACGGATAAGTGACGGCGACACTGTAGAGGATCAGTCCGGCGGTTGTCCAGGCGATGGTTCGATTGACACTGTCCGGCTTGGAACGGAACAGGATACAGCCGCAGCGGATGCAGCGGGCTGCGGCCCGCTCCGGCATGGGCGGGATATTGTGAACCAGGTCACATTCGTGGCAGGCGATCTGATGCATGGTTGCGTTCGCTCAACCTGAGACAAGCTGAGCAGTCGGACTCCTCTTTATTGGTAACATCATGAACAATTTATGTAGAAATAACAAGAGACAATGCGGAATTTCAATCTCCGCGTGCCAGGTCTCTACAGTTGTAGCCGTAATTCCTGATCACGTTGCACGATCCAGTTGAATTGAGCACCGCCTCGTGAGCGATTTTTGGGTTGTAGGCCCTGAACAGCACCTCATTCCATTTTGGATGACCATTTTTCTTCAGGCGCTCCTCGTTGATCAGGATCGTGAAGTGCACGGTACCGACCAGGTCGTCTGCAAGGCCTTGCTGCTCCTGGATCATGGTCGCCAGTACCGAGCGCACCCCGTATGTGTCGACCGGGTGATCGAGCCAGGGGTAATCTTCCGGGGTGATGGTCGTGTAAAGGTAGACCTCTGCGGCTTTGCTGGTTTTCGGCAGTTCAATCAGGTCGAGACCGGTCTGCTCAGAAAGGAGCTTGTACGGCTTGCCGGCCGTGATAACCACCAGGTCGAGCTTGCCGGACTTGAGGTCGACCAGGTCCTTTTCGTAGCTTTCATGAATGTAGGTGAACTCCTTGCCGTAAAACTCGGCAATGACATCGGCGGAAATGCACGAGCCGCTGTTCTCGAGGCCGCAGCCAACAACGAACGTGCCCTGGCTGTCGAAATCGACCGGGCTCCCCTTTGCCTTGATGACATGGATTTCCTCATGGTACAGCGGCATCACGACCTTGATCTCATCATGAATATTGGTCGCGGTGTTGCGGTAGAAATTGCGGGCGGCTTTCAAATAGGCATCCAGCTGAAAGATCGCAAACTCGGAATCGTTGTTGAACAGGGCGACAATATTGGCCCAGGAGCCTTCAGATGGAAGAACTACGAGGCTGAGTCCGACCTTGTCAGTCTCCCGGGCAATCTCCTGACCGATCTGGTAGTAGGTTCCCTGCTCGTTCCCGGTCATCAGCCGCAATTCGATCGACAGGGCCGGTGAACCCGACAGCCCGGTCAGAAGCAACAGCCACAACAACCATTTCATTGGGTTGTCTCCTTGTCATAAAAATCAGGGCCCGAATGCCCACGATTACAGCGCGGCGGCCTAACCCTCAACTTATTTCAGACCGACATCTTTGACTGCCTGCTTGCAACGATCCGAAACGTCTTTCTGGTGCTCTTCCAGGCAAGACAGAATCCGACCCTCGCCGGCTTGCACGGTCGCACAGTTTTTCATGATGTCGGCAGAGCACTCATTGGCGACATAAGTCAGGGCGGCCACGGCCCTTTCCAACTGCACGGCGGCATCGAACAGCGCATACTCGCACTGGCCCGACAGCTTGTCGTTGTGAGCGTAGAGACAGGCGAGGATCCGGCCCTGCCCCGGGGTAACGTCCTTGCAGAACCCTTCGATCTCCTTTTGACATCCTTTGGCAACCGTTTCCACCGGCCCTTCAGCAAAAGCCGAGCCGACCAGCAAGGCTAAGATAATCACAGTTGAAAAAATGAACCTTGGTGTCTTCATGGTGTCTCTCCTTAGTTAGGAATTCCTGGCAAATACTTTTTTGCCGTTTATCGGAATAAACGTTCAATAGGGCCTGTTCACCACTCTTTCCACTCTTGCCGATCGTCGGCAGCGAGAGGCTTCTCCGCAGCCACTTGGCTGGCAGGCTTTGCCATTTTGAGGATCAGGTAGCCGGCAATGCCGGCGATCAGGGAGCCGGTGAGGATGCCGATCCGGTGGGTCATCAGGTAGGCCTCGGCATCCCCAACACCGATATGCTCAAAGGCCAGGCCGCCGATGAACAGGCTCATGGTGAAACCGACCCCGCACAGGGCCGCGACCCCGAACAGGTGCCGGGTGGTGGCATTCTCCGGCATCTGGGCGATGCCGAGCTTGATGGCCATGACCGAGAAGCCGTACACGCCGGCCAGTTTGCCGGCGATCAATCCAAGCATGATGCCGAGCGGTACCGGGTGGAAAAGGTCGCTGATGCCCATGCCGGCCAGCGGAATGCCGGCATTGGCGAATGCGAACACCGGCAGGATCATGTAGTTCACCCAGGGGTGCAATTCATGCTCGAAATATTCCAGAGGGGAATAGTCAGGGTTCTTCTTGCTGTGCAGGGGGATTGCGAAGGCCAGCGCCACGCCGGCCAGGGTGGCGTGCACCCCTGATTTGAGGACGAAGATCCAGAGAAAGGCTCCGACCCACAGGTAAGGTGCGAGGTTCTCGATCTTCAGGCGGTTGAAGATCACCAGCAGGACCAGGCAGATGGCCGCCATGCCGAGCATGCCGGTGGAGAGGTCGCCCGAGTAGTAGAGGGCGATGATGACGATGGCGCCTAGGTCGTCCATGATCGCCAGGGCCAGCAGGAAGATCTTCAGCGAGGCCGGCACCCGGTCGCCGAGCAGCGCCAGGATTCCCAGGGCAAAGGCGATGTCGGTGGCCGCCGGGATCGCCCAGCCGTTGAGTGCCGCGGCATCCCCGGCATTGATCAGCACATAGACCAGGGCCGGAACGATCATGCCGCCAACGGCCGCGACTCCCGGCAGGATGATCTGCGCCCGGCTGGAGAGCTGGCCGACCAGAACTTCACGCTTGACCTCCAGACCGATCAGGAAGAAGAAGACCGCCATGAGGCCATCGTTGATCCAGAGTAAAAGCGGCTTGGCGATATGAATGTTTCGACCGAGGCGTACCTCGAAGGGGGTATCCAGGAAATAGTCGTAAACCACATGCAGCGGCGAGTTGGCGAACAGCATCGCCAGTACCGTGGCGATCATCAGCAGGATGCCGACGGACGATTCCTTCTTGATGAACTCTTTCAGGAAGTCAGGCATATCACTCTCCATTGATTCCTTTGCGCTGCAGTCACAATATGCTGCAGACATTAAACAATTTATATATTTATCAAATGTAAACCACTTGTGCAACAATCGGGAGGAAATCATTAAACTGCATAGTGACGATTCGGACCTTGATAAACCTTGCCATCACTTAGAAAACAGCATCGGCTGGTGCTTGTTAAATAATACGTTAGAATTCTTAAGAAAATTATTTTCCTAGGAGTATTCCCCATGAAAAAATGCATCTTCCGGTTAGCTATGGTTTCAGCTGTCATGTTGCTGAGCGCATGTTCCAGTACGGTCGTCACAGGGTCATGGAAAAGCCCTGATTTCACCGGAAAGATTCAGGAGGTCTACATAATCGGTATTGCCAAGCAGGAGAGCACCCGACGGATTTTCGAGGACGAGTTTCGTAGGCAGCTTGCCTCCTACGGCGTTGCCGGTGTGGCAAGTTACGCCGATTTGCCGATGAGTACTGAGACCAATCAGGATGCGATTGCTGCCAAGGTCAAGATGAATGGTTCCGATTCAGTCCTGATGACTCGAGCGGTTGGCAAACGCACCGAGCAGATCGTCAACCCCGGTTATATATCTCGTCCTGGCTACGGCTCAGGTTATGGCGGTGGCGGATATTTCCCTGACCCCTACTATCGGAATTATGGTAGCTATTATGCGCGCAGCTATGACGTGGTCTATCAACCGGCGACGGTGAGCGAGTTCGAGATTGTCACGGTCGAGGCAAACCTTTACAATGCTGCCAGCGGGGAGCTGATCTGGTCGGCGCAGTTGGAGACCATGGTTGAGGGCAACTTGGGCAAACTGATCGTCGATTTCGTCGCGACGGTCACCAAGGACCTCAAGGAAAAGGGTTTGCTCTGAGCAAACCGGCTAACGTCGCCCCACAAGCCTGCGAAGACTGACATGGCCACCTCGCAGGCTTTTCACTCAGATGGGCTGTTCTTCCCTTGAACTACGGCGACGTTTTGTTGCCCTGAACTTGCATAAATCGATGCTGCAGATTTCTTTTCTATCGAACAGGTTTTTTGATCGGTTGCGCCGTGTTCTGGCCAGGCTGCAGAGCAGCTTCCGCATCAGTGAA
>Ga0316188_10000622_pt1 | contig 15650 bp, 14 predicted proteins | sample Phiworburrow1_MG_FD_204933 | JGI IMG/M metagenome (GOLD analysis project Ga0316188, IMG submission 204933) | Coastal sediment microbial communities from Maine, United States - Phippsburg worm burrow 1 | ecosystem: Environmental > Aquatic > Marine > Coastal > Sediment | place: USA: Maine...
TGGAAGCCTGGATCTTGCGGACGATCTTGTAGCTCCACTCTCTCGGCACGTGGCAGTCCGGGCAGGTCGCGCGCACACCCGTGCGGTTCGAGGCGTGCACCGTGCTGCGGTACTCCTGGTAGACGTTGTCGCGCATCTCGTGACAGGAGATGCAGAACTGCTCGGTATTGGTGATTTCGAGCGCCCAGTGGAAGCCGCCCCAGAACAGGATGCCGGCCACGAACGCCGCGCCGACCGCGCCGAACACCAGCGGCCTGAGGCGCGCCCACAACGAGCGCTTCGCGGGACTGGGGGTGGGGTTTCTTTCTTCCATGTTCGCCTCGATCGCGTGTAGCCCGGCAGCGCGCGCTGCCCTATTTCAGTCCCTGCGCAGACCTGAATGTGTTCTCCACCAACGGCTTCGCATCGGTCTGGGACACGTGGCACTGCAGGCAGAAATAGCGGCGCGGCGAGATGTTGGGCAACTCGGTTGCGTCGCGGTCGCGAAAGTGCGTGAGCGACACCTTGGTCGCACCCGTCTCGCGGGCGCGCGACCACGAGTGGCAGTCCATGCACTTGTTGAAGTTCAGCGTGACCGTGTACCCGCGGGTCGTGTGGGGGATCAAGGGCGGCTGCTGCACGAAGTCTCGCGGCAGCGGCGGCCGGTCGCGCTCGACCTTGAAGACGTCGCCGGCGGCGGTGTCCGCGACGTTCACCGCCCCCTCGCTGCGCAGCGTCTTGACCTTGTCAGCGCCGGCGGGGGACGCCACACCCTGCGCCGCCACCATCGGCAGCGCCGCCAGAGTCGCGAGCACGCTCGCGGCAGCGAACAGCCGCGCCAGCCATCGTCTCGAGTCGTTCATCATTCGCTCCTATGGTCAAAGCGTGTCGTAAGCGTGAACACGTCGCGGCTGCACACGTCGATGCAGCGTCCGCAGTTCGTGCAGTCGCCAGATGCGATCACCGGGCTGCCCGTGCCCTTGAGCGCCGGCGCGATCACGTGCGTCTCCGGGCAGATCACCAGGCAGTCGCCGCAGTCGTTGCATTCGCCGCGGCGCGCAGCCGAAACGCGCGCCAGCGCGGCGCGTCCGAGAAGGCCGTAGAGGGCGCCCTGCGGGCAGAGGTGGCCGCACCAGCCATGTCGCGCGATGAAGGCGTCGTAGACGAACACCGCCAGCACGATCGCCCAGCCCGCGCCGATGCCGAAGATCAGCCCGCGATGCAGCATCGACACCGGATTGACCCACTCCCAGGCCGCCACGCCGCCGGCCGCCGCGGCCAGCAGCACGCCGCCCAGCAGCCAGAGCCGGGTCTCGCGCGCCGGGGCACGCGACGCACGCAGGCCCAGGCGACGGCGCAGCCATGCCGCGGCGTCGGTCACGACGTTGACCGGACACACCCAGCTGCAGAAGCTGCGCCCGCCCGCCAGCAGGTAGAACGCGAGCACGATCGCGACGCCGGTCAGCGCCGTCGTCGCCGGCCAGTGGCCCGCTGCGAGCGTTTGCGCGAGCACGAAGGGATCGGTGAGGGGCAGCACGCCCAGCGTCAGGCTCGAGGACAGATTGCCCTTGATGATCCACAGCCCGAACCATGGCCCGACCAGGAACAGCGCGAGCAGGCCCAGCTGGACGAGTCTTCGCATCAGCAGCCAGCGATGCGCGCGCAGCCAGCCCTTGACGAGGATCGCCTCCTGTCCGGGCCGTGCCGGGCCCGCGGCCTGTGCGGTCGAGGCGACGTTCACTTGCCCGCCTCCATTCCGCGCACCGGCAGCTCGATCTGATCGGGGATCAGCGAGCGCCCCGCTTTCGCCTTCTCCTCCCAGCCCTTGCGGTAGTGAGCACCCCCTTTCCCCCTGGCCAGCCCGAACGGCAGGACCTTGATCGCGGCCTCCTCGAGCACGCACGACTTCTCGCACTTGCCGCACCCGGTGCAGTGCTCCGAGTGCACCGTCGGGATCAGCAGCGCGTGGCGATCCGAGCGCGGGTTGTGGCGCGCCTCGAGCGTGATCGCCTTGTCGATCACCGGACACACGCGATAGCAGACGTCGCAGCGCAGGCCCTGCACGTTCAGGCAGTTCTCCTGGTCCACGAGCACCGCGAGCCCCATCTTCGCCTTGCCGATCTCTCGCAGCGCGGGATCGAGCGCACCGGTCGGGCAGGCCTTCACGCAGGGAATGTCCTCGCACATCTCGCAGGGCACCTGGCGCGGCGTGAAGTAGGGCGTCCCGGTGACGACGTTGTCGCCCAGCGACGCGAGACCGAGCGTGCCGTACGGACAGTCGCGAACGCACAGTCCGCAGCGCACACAGGCGCCAAGGAAACGGTCCTCGTCGAGCGCACCCGGCGGACGCAGTGCTTCGGCTGGAAGTGCGGCGCTCTGCTTCGCATACAGACCGGCTCCCAGCGCGACCAGTCCCGCGCCGCCCGCGGCGCCCGCAACGTCGCGCAGGAAGCGGCGGCGCTGAGGCCGCGGCACCGGCGTGCGCGCTGCGTCGTTGGGAGGCTTGTTCGTCGTGCCCATGGTCGATTGCGGTCTGGTCGGCCACCTCTGGCTCAAGGCGCTGGGTCGGCAGGTCGGCGCGGGCCACTGGTTCGCCGTTGCGAATCGAGAACCACACGCGGCAGGTCCGCCATCAGGCCCGCACCACCTTCACCGCGCACTTCTTGAAGTCGGTCTCCTTGGAGATCGGGCAGGTCGCGTCGAGCGTCAGCTTGTTGACCAGCTTCGACTCGTCGAAGAACGGCACGAAGATCAGCCCCTGCGGCGGCTTGTTGCGCCCGCGGGTCTCCACGCGCGCCGCGATCTCGCCGCGACGCGACTGCACCTTGCAGACCATCCCGCGCTGCAGCCCACGCGCCTGGGCGTCGTCCGGGTGCATGAAGACCACGGCTTCCGGCACCGCGCGGTGCAGCTCGGCCACGCGCCGCGTCATCGTCCCGGTGTGCCAGTGCTCGAGCACGCGGCCGGTGCACAGCCACAGGTCGTAGTCCTTGTCCGGCGGCTCCGCGGCCGCCTGATACGGCAGCGCGAAGATCACCGCGCGGCCGTCCTTGTGGCCGTAGAACTTCAGCCCTTCGCCGGCCTTCACGTACGGGTCGTAGCCCTCGCGGAAGCGCCACAGCGTCTCCTTGCCGTCGACCACCGGCCAGCGCAGTCCGCGGGCCTTGTGGTACATGTCGAAGGGCGCGAGGTCGTGCGCCTTGCCGCGGCCGAACTGCGCGTACTCCTCGAACAGGCCTTTCTGCACGTAGTAGCCGTAGGCCTGCGACTCGTCATTGGTGTACTTCGCGACGGCGTGGTCGTTGACGGCGGCCAATTCGGCGAGCGGATACTTGTTGACGACGCCGTTGGCGAACAGCACGTCGTAGAGGGTCTTGCCCTTGTACTCGGGCTTCTTCGCCACGAGCTCGGCGGGCCAGACCTCTTCGACCTTGAAGCGCTTGGCGAACTCCATCAGCTGCCACAGGTCGGAGCGCGACTCGCCCGGCGGCTTGACCATCTGGCGCCAGAACTGGGTGCGCCGCTCCGCGTTGCCGTAGGCGCCCTCCTTCTCGACCCACATCGCGGCCGGCAGGATCAGGTCGGCCGACAGCGCCGACACCGTGGGGTAGGGGTCGGACACGACGATGAAGGTCTCCGGGTTGCGCCAGCCGGGGTAGACCTCGTCGTTGATGTTGGGACCCGCCTGCATGTTGTTGGTGGTCATGGTCCAGTAGCACTTGAGCTTGCCGTCCTTCAGCGCGCGGCTCTGCGCGACGGCATGCAGGCCGACCTTGTCGGGCAGCGTGCCCTCGGGCAGCTGCCACAGGTGCTCGGACTTGGCGCGGTGCTCGGGGTTGGTCACGACCATGTCCGCCGGCAGGCGGTGCGCGAACGTGCCCACCTCGCGCGCGGTGCCGCAGGCCGATGGCTGCCCGGTCAGCGAGAACGGGCCGTTGCCGGGCTCCGAGATCTTCCCGGTGAGCAGGTGCACGTTGTAGATCATGTTGTTGACCCAGGTGCCCCGCGTGTGCTGGTTGAAGCCCATCGTCCAGTACGACACGACCTTCTGCTTCGGGTCCGCATACAGCTCGGCCAGCGCCTTGAGCCGATCGGGCGGCACGCCCGAGAGTTTCGACACGTTCTCCAGCGTGTACTCGGAGACGAACTTTCTGAACTCCTCGAAGGTGATCGGATCCGACTTGCCGCTGTTGCCCTTGGGCTTGCCGTCGGCGCCCGGGTAGCCGTTGTTGCCGGCTTCCTTCTCGAGCGCGTGGTTCGGGCGCAGCCCGTAGCCGATGTCGGTGACGCTCTTCTTGAAGTTGACGTTCTTCTTGACGAATTCCTGGTTGACCTTGCCGCTCGAGATGATGTGGTTGCAGATGTAGTTCAGGATCGCGAGGTCGGTCTGCGGCGTGAAGATCAGCCCGGCGTCGGCGAGTTCGAACGAACGGTGCTCGAAGGTGGACAGCACCGTGACCCTGCAGTTCGGGTGGGTCAGGCGCCGGTCGGTGATGCGCGACCACAGGATGGGGTGCATCTCGGCCATGTTCGAGCCCCACAACACGAAGTTGTCGGCGTGCTCGATGTCGTCGTAGCAGCCCATCGGCTCATCGATGCCGAAGGTGCGGATGAAGCCCGCCACCGCGGACGCCATGCAGTGGCGCGCGTTCGGATCGATGTTGTTCGAGCGGAAGCCCGCCTTGTAGAGCTTGGCCGCCGCGTAGCCTTCCCAGATCGTCCACTGGCCGGAGCCGAACATTCCGACCGAGGTCGGACCGTGCTTGGCGAGCGCTTCCTTCCACTTTGCCGCCATCACGTCGAAGGCCTCATCCCACGACACCGCGGCGAACTCGCCGTTCTTGTCGAACTTGCCGTCCTTCTTGCGCAGCAGCGGCTGCTTGAGCCGGTCCGCGCCGTACATGATCTTGGACAGGAAGTAGCCCTTGACGCAGTTCAGGCCGCGATTGACGGGCGAGTCCGGGTCGCCCTGAGTGGCCACCACACGGCCGTTCTGCACGCCGACGAGCACCGAGCAGCCGGTGCCGCAGAAGCGGCACACGCCCTTGTCCCAGTGAATCTCCTTGTCGCCGTTTCCCGCGGCGCCTGCCCGCGTCACCTGGGCGGCGGCCGGGATCTGCGCGTTGGCTGCGGTGACCGCTGCGGCGACCGCATTGGCCCGGATGAAATCGCGTCGGTTGATGTTCATGGCCGTTTCTCCAAGGAAGCGAAATCGTCGTCGCAGTACTCGTAGGTCAGCGTCGAGCACAGGATGCCCGGCAACGACTGCGCGGCGAGGAGCGATTGCACGAGTTCGTATCCCGGGCCGTCTTCGATGGTCACCACGAGCTTCGGACCGTCGAGCTCGTCGTGCACCCGGACGCCGGGGATGGTGGTGAGCGCGGTGCGCACTTCGGCGCAGCGCTCGGCCCGCACCGAGAGCAGCAGGCTGGTCAGCTTCATCGCCAGGCTCCCGGGCTCGACCGGCTCGGCCCCGCCTGGAAGGCGCGTTCATCGTCCGCGTGCCGCGACGACGCCGCGCTCGTCCTAAGACAATGCGTCATCACTGATTCTTCGGATTTTCACCAACAGAATCAGCCTAACTTCTCGGAATCTCGGGGGCTTTGATATACATCAATGCGTTCGCTGCAGCGCAGCATTCGCGATTCGCCGGTGTTGCACCGGCGTCGAACGCAGGCCCGCGGCGAGGCGTCTTCAGTCCTTCAGCAGCGACAACCCCAAGCGCTGCAGCAGGCCGTCGAACTGGTCGGGGCCCGAGTACTCGATGATCAGCTGGCCGCGTCCGCGCACTCCCTGCTTCAGCACGACGGTCGTGCCGAGCACGTCGGACAGGTGATCCTGCAGACGCGCGACATCGCGGTCGACGTCGGTCGACCGGCGCTTGGGCAGGCGACGGCCGCCGCTGCCTTCCTGCCCCGCGATGTGGCGGGTCACCAGCTTCTCGGTCTCGCGCACCGACAGCCTGCGCTGCACGACCTGGTTGGCCAGCATGATCTGGCCGGCACGGTCGAGCGCAAGCAGTGCCCGGGCGTGGCCCATGTCCAGGTCGCCGGCCATCAGCATCGTCTGCACCGGTTCCGCCAGGTTCAGCAGGCGCAGCAGGTTCGACGTGGCGCTGCGAGAACGACCGATCGCATCGGCCGCCTGTTCGTGCGAATAATGGAACTCGTCGATCAGCCGCCTGATCGCGTGCGCCTGCTCGAGCGGGCTGAGGTCCTCGCGCTGGATGTTCTCGATCAGCGCGAGCGCGAGCGCCTGCTCGTCGGAGACCTCGCGCACGATGACGGGCACTTCGGCGAGGCCCGCCGCCTGCGCGGCGCGAAACCGCCGCTCTCCCGCGATGATCTCGTAGCGCGACACAGCGTTGCTCGCGCCGCCGCCCGATGGCCGCTGCGGGCCAGCGCCCGAAATCGGCCTGACCAGGATCGGCTGCATCACGCCGTGCTGGCGGATCGACGCGGCGAGTTCGGCCAGCGCGGTCTCGTCAATGCGCGTGCGCGGCTGGTAGCGGCCGGGCTGCATCAGCTCGGTCGCGAGCATCTGCGCCGGGCCGCGCGCGGCCTTCTCGCCCGCCGATTCCGGCGGCGGCGCGTCCGCGCCCAGCAGTGCCTCCAGGCCGCGGCCCAGTCCCTTCTGTTTGATCTTGCTCATCTCGTCGCTCCGTCGGGGGCCGTGCTGCGCCCCGGCATCGCCGGCCGTCCGGCGCAGTTCACTGCAGGTGCGCGAGCCGCTCGATCAGCTCGGCGCCGAATTCCATGTAGGCGCGCGCGCCCTTGGACGCCGGATCGAACACCACGCCGGGCTGCCCGTAACTCGGCGCCTCGGCCAGGCGCACGTTGCGCGGTATCAGCGTGCGAAACACTTTCTCGCCGAAGTGCTGCTCGAGCTGGGCCGAGACCTGCTGCGACAAGGTCATGCGGGGGTCGAACATCACGCGCAGCAGGCCGATCACCTTCAGGTTGGTGTTGAAGTTCGCGTGAACCTTCTTGATCGTGTTGACCAGGTCCGACAAGCCCTCGAGCGCGTAGTACTCGCACTGCATCGGGATGATCACGCCGTGGGCGGCGCAGAAGCCGTTGAGCGTGAGCATCGACAGCGAAGGCGGGCAGTCGATCAGGACGAAGTCGTACTGTTCGTCCACCGCCGCGAGCGCGTCCTTGAGCCGTGCCTCGCGTTCGTCGAAGTCGACCAGCTCGACCTCCGCACCGGCGAGTTCGCGGTTCGCCGGCAGCACCATGTAACCGCCCGACGGCGACGGGACCGAGGCCTCGGCGACGTCCGACAGACCGATCAGCACGTGGTACACCGAGCGTTCCAGGGCGCGCTTGTCGATGCCGCTGCCCATCGTCGCGTTGCCCTGCGGATCGAGGTCGACCAGCAGCACGCGCTGGCCGAGCCGCGTCAGCGCGGCAGCCAGGTTCACCGTGGTCGTGGTCTTTCCCACGCCACCCTTCTGATTCGCGACGACGAAGATGCGGGCCATCTGGGTTCGTAGATTGGACAAGGGGAGGATTCGTGCCCGGGGCGCGTTCAGCCACGCGGCTGCAGCAGCAGCAGGTGTCGTCGCGCCTGCAGGCCGGGGACGTCAAGTTTAATCGCTGAAACCACACCGACCGACGCGGGCAGCGCGGCAACCTCGTCGTCGGGCATCTGCCCCTTCATTGCGGCCCAGGTGCCGCCCGGCGCCAGCAGGTGCGCGCTGCATTCGACGAACTGTGCGAGCGACGCGAAGGCGCGCGAGACGATCAGCGTCGCCGGCGCGAGGTCGCCGGGCGCGCGCAGCTGCTCGACCCGTGCGTGATGCGCGTGCAGGTTCGGCACGCCGAGGTCGGCGCGAAGCTGGGCGACGAACGCGGCCTTCTTGCTGACCGCGTCCGCGCAATGGACCTCGATCGATCGATCGAGGATCGCGAGCAGCGCGCCCGGCAGCCCACCGCCCGACCCGACGTCGAGCACCGTCGCGCCGGGCGCGAGCAGGCCTCGCGCGCGCAGCGGGGCGACGATCGCCAGGCAGTCGAACAGGTGCTGCACGAGCATCTGTCCGCGATCGCGGATCGCGGTCAGGTTGTAGACCGCGTTCCATTTCGCGAGCAGGTCGAGATAGTCGAGCAGGCGCTCCTGCACCTCGGCGTCGATCGCCAGATCGAGCGCGGGCAGCGCCTGCGCGAGCAACGAGGCGTCTTCGGCCCGGGTCGACCGTGTGGGCGCGGAATGCTGCACTGCAGCATTTCCTCGTCCGTGCGGTGCGATCGCGCGTGCCGTCGGCCTGGGCGATGCTGCGCGCGGGCGTGCCGGCATTCAGGCGGCCCGCCGGTCGAGACGACGCTTCTTCAGGTAGACGAGCAGCAGCGACATCGCCGCCGGGGTGACGCCCGAGATCCGTGCCGCGATGCCGATGGTCTCCGGGCGCTGGGCGACCAGCTTGGCGCGGACCTCGTTGGACAGGCCGTGGACCTGCGCATAGTCGAAGTCCGCGGGAATCGGCAGATTCTCGTTGTGCTCGTGACGCGCCACCTCGGCCTGCTGGCGCGCGATATAGCCGGCGTACTTGCACTGGATCTCGAGCTGCTCGACGACCTGCTCGCAGCGCAGCGCGTCCAGCCCGAGCTCGGGCCCCCGCGCGCCGACGCCGGGGCCGGCAATGCGCATCAGCGCCGCGTAACGCACGTCCGGGCGGCGCAGCAGTTCGGCCAGCGTGTAGTCGCGCTCGATCGGCTGACCGATCAGCTCGACAGCGCGCTCCGGCGGCAGCACTTTCGGATTGACGCTGATCGAGCGCAGCCGCTGCATCTCGGCGTCGATCGCGTCGCGCTTGCGGCAGAACGCCTCCCAGCGGGCGTCACCGACCACGCCGAGCTTGCGGCCGATCTCCGTCAGGCGCAGGTCGGCGTTGTCTTCGCGCAGGCTCAGCCGGTACTCCGCGCGGCTGGTGAACATCCGGTACGGCTCGGCGACGCCGCGGGTGATCAGGTCGTCGACCAGGACCCCCAGATAGGCATGGTCGCGCCTGGGCGTCCACGACTCGCGCCCGGTCACCTGCAGCGCCGCGTTGATTCCCGCCAGCAGTCCCTGCGCACCCGCCTCTTCGTAGCCGGTGGTGCCGTTGATCTGGCCGGCGAAGAACAGGCCCTCGATGCTGCGCGTCTCGAGCGAGGCCTTCAGTGCGCGAGGATCGAAATAGTCGTATTCGATCGCGTAGCCCGGCCGCAGGATGTGCGCGTTCTCCAGCCCGGGGATCGTGTGCACCAGCGCGAGCTGGACGTCGAACGGCAGGCTGGTCGAGATGCCGTTCGGATAGATCTCGTGCGTGCCCAGGCCCTCGGGCTCGAGGAAAACCTGGTGCGAATCCTTGTCCGCGAAGCGGTGTATCTTGTCCTCGACCGACGGACAGTAGCGAGGGCCCACTCCCTCGATAACGCCCGTGTACATTGGGCTTCGATCCAGCCCTCCGCGGACGATCTCGTGGGTTCGCGGGTTGGTGTGGGTGATCCAGCAGGGCAGCTGCGCCGGGTGCCGGTCGGGGCTTCCGAGGAAGGAGAACACCGGCACCGGATCGAGGTCACCCGGCTGCTCGATGCAGCGCGAGAAGTCGATCGTGCGTCCGTCGATGCGCGGCGGGGTGCCGGTCTTCAGGCGCCCCTGCGGAAGCGCGAGTTCGCGCAGCCGGGCGCCCAGCGAAGTCGACGGCGGATCGCCCGCCCGCCCGGCCGGATAGTGGGACAGCCCGACGTGCACCAGCCCGTTCAGAAAAGTGCCGGCGGTGAGCACCACCGAGCGGCCGCGGAAACGGATGCCGAGCTGCGTGACCGCCCCGACCACACGGCCGCCTTCGAGCATCAGGTCGTCGACGGCCTGCTGGAAGATCCACAGATTGGGCTGGTTCTCGAGCCGCGTGCGGATCGCGTTCCGGTAGAGCACCCGGTCCGCCTGCGCGCGGGTCGCGCGCACCGCCGGGCCCTTGCTCGAATTCAGGATCCGGAACTGGATGCCGGCGTCGTCGGTGGCCTCGGCCATCGCGCCGCCCAGCGCATCGATCTCCTTGACCAGGTGTCCCTTGCCGATCCCGCCGATCGAGGGGTTGCAGGACATCTGCCCCAGCGTCTCGACGCTGTGGGTCAGCAGCAGCGTGCGAACGCCCATCCGCGCGGCGGCAAGCGCCGCCTCGGTGCCGGCGTGACCGCCACCGATGACGATGACGTCGAACTCGTCGGGATGAAGCATCTGGGAAGAATCGGTTTTGCGAGGGATCGCGGATTATAGGCGCAGCCATCGCCCCGCGACCGATCCGTCAGACGCGCGGGAGGTCTTTGATCCCGATGTTTCACGTGAAACAACAGACAGGCAATTCGATGCTCGAACCAGGCCTCCTCGTCTCGCGCTACCCGGCGCTGACCGACCTTCCCGCGGCGCGGCTCGCCCGGGATCTCCAGTCAGTGTCGCTGGTCGAGGCCCCGGCGCACACGGTGCTGTTTCGCGAATCCGAACCGTGCGGCGGGTTCCCGTTCGTCCTCGACGGCCAGGTCCGGGTCGCGCGCGGCGCGCCCGACGGGCGCGAACTGGAGCTGTATCGGGTGCAGGCGGGCGACATTTGCGTGGTGTCGACCGGCTGCCTGCTCGGTTCGGTGCCGATGACCGCCCACGGCGTCGCCGTCGTCCCGAGCCGGGTGGCGATGATCGACCGGACGACGCTGCTCGGCTGGACGGCCTTCGAGTCCTTCCGCCGCTTCCTGTTCGGGGTGATGGCGGACCGCATGGCGGAACTGATGGAGCTGGTCGAAGCGGTGGCATTCCAGCGGCTCGACCAGCGCCTGGCGCGCGCGCTGCTCGGCAGGGGGCGGCTGATTCGCGCCACCCACCAGCAGTTGTCCGACGAGATCGGCACCGCGCGGGAGATGGTTTCGCGGCTGCTCAAGCGCTTCGAAGACCAGGGAGCGGTGAAGCTGGGCCGTGAGCAGATCGAGATTCTCGACGCCTCGGCGCTGCGGCGGGTCGCGGCCGCGCAGTGAGCGACCGGGCTTGCCCCGGTGTCTGTAACCGATCACACAGATCGCCGCGGCTCGATCGGCTCCAATGGGAACCGGTCAATCGCGACCTGAACAACGGAGTTCCGGATGAAATTCAATGTCGGTGGAATCGACCGTGCGCTGCGCATCGTGCTCGGACTGGCCCTGATCGCGCTGGCCGCGACAGGAACCGTCGGTGTCTGGGGATGGATCGGCGTGGTGCCGCTGCTCACCGGGGTGTTCAAGTTCTGCCCCGCTTACACCCTGCTCGGTTTCAGCAGCTGTCCGATGCGGCGCGGTTCATCCGCCTGAACGCGGCGCGCCGCGGCGCGGGGTCGTCACCCGACCGATTCCGGCGGTTCGCCGGGCCGGACGGCGGGCGGCCGATCAGCGACTCGCGTCGAGCAGACGCGCGACCTCGTCGGCGATCGGCAGGCAACTGGTGAGTCCCGGTGACTCGATGCCGAACAGATTCACCAGCCCGGGCAATCCGTGCGCGTCCGCTCCCGAGACCACGAAGTCCGCCGCCGGCTGGTCGGGGCCGACGATCTTGGGCCGGATGCCCGCATAGGCCGGCGCGAGGGCGCCGTCGGCGAGGCCCGGCCAGTAACGGCGGATCTCCGCGTAGAAACCGTCGGCGCGCCTAAGGTCCACGTCGTAGTTCTCGCGGTCGACCCATTCGACATCCGGTCCGAACCGCCCCTGCCCCGCGAGGTCCAGCGTCAGGTGCACACCGAGGCCCGCCTGGTTCGGTATCGGGTAGATCAGCCGCGAGAAGGGGCAGCGCCCGGTCAGCGAAAAATAGTTGCCTTTGGCCAGGTAGCCGGTCGGCACCTGCTCGGCCGGCAGCCCGGCGATCCGGCCGGCGACCGACGGCGCGCCGAGCCCGGCGCTGTTGACCAGTTCCCGACACGCGAGTGACATCGACTCTCCCTGCGACTCGATCTCGAGACGGAAGCCGTCGTCGAATGGCTCGGCCCGGACGAAACGGCTCAGCCTGGCGAGCATCGCACCGTGGTCCTCGGCTTCGCCGAGCAGCGCGAGCATCAGTCCGTGGCTGTCGATGACACCGGTCGACGGCGACAGCAGCGCGTGTTCGCATTTCAGTGCCGGCTCGAGCGCCACCGCCTGTGCCGCCGACAGCCACTGAAAATCGGTGACGCCGGCCGCGACACCGCGCCGCTCGATGTTCTCCAGACCCGCAATCTGGGTGCGATCCGCCGCGACGATCAGCTTGCCGCAACGGCGGTGCCCGACGCCGTGCGTCGCGCAGTACTCGTAGAGCCGGTGCTTGCCCTCGACGCAGAAGCGCGCTTTGGCGGACCCCGGCGTGTAATAGATACCGGCGTGAATGACCTCGCTGTTGCGCGCACTGGTGACCGTGCCGAAGTCGGACTCCTGCTCCAGGACCACCACTTCCCGGCCGGACATTGCCAGCCGCCTGGCGATCGCGAGGCCGACCACGCCGGCGCCGACCACCACGGTATGCACTCGGTCCATCGCGCGTTCAGCCTGGTGACCCGCGGTGCCCGGGCCGGGCGACCGGGACGGCGCTCGCCATCATGACTGCCCTCGTCGCTGCGACCGCCTGCGCCGCTGCGACCGCCCGGGTCGAGCGCGATCCGTGGTGCCAGCCCGAGGACGCGCAGGAAGTTGCGGCCCGTCCCGGCCGAGGATGGTGACGTTTCACGTGAAACACTTTCGGCGCAAGAACGCGCCTCAGGCCTTGCGATCGGCGAGGATCATTTCCGCGGCGCGCTCGGCGATCATCAGGACCGGAGAGTTGGTGTTTCCCGAAGTGATCGTCGGCATCACCGACGCATCGGCGATCCGCAGCCCCGGCACCCGGTGACAGCGCAGCCGGGCGTCGACCACCGCCGACGCATCGGTCGCCGGCCCCATCTTGCAGGTCCCCACCGGATGGAAGATCGTCGTCCCGATCTCGCCGGCCGCCTTCGCGAGGTCCGCGTCGGTGCGATAGGCGTCGCCCGGCAGGAACTCCCTGGGCGCGAACGGCTTCAGGGCGTCGGCCGCGACGATGCGGCGCGTGAGCCGGATCGAGTCGGCTGCCACGCGCCGATCCTCGTCGGTCGACAGGTAGTTTGGCCGGATCCGGGGCGCCACCGAGGGATCGGGTGTCTCGACGTGGATCGATCCGCGCGAGGTCGGCTGCAGATTGCACACCGATGCGGTGAATGCCGGAAACCGATGCAGCGGCTCGCCGAACTTGTCCAGCGAAAGCGGTTGGACGTGGTACTCGACGTTCGGCGACTTTCGCTGCGGATCCGACATGGCGAAGGCGCCCAGCTGGCTCGGCGACATCGTCATCGGCCCCCGCTTGAACAGCAGGTACTCGAGGCCCATCCGCGCCTTGCCGACCAGGCTGTTGGCCTGCTGGTTCAGCGTGGTGACATTGCTGACCTGGTAGATCGTGCGCAGCTGCAGGTGGTCCTGCAGGTTCTCACCGACCCCGGGAAGCTCCACTCGCGGCTCGATGCCCGCACGCGACAGCACGTCCCCCGCGCCGATACCGGACACCTCCAGAATCTGCGGCGTCCCCACCGCACCCGCCGCCATCACGAGCTCCGCCGAGCATTGTGAGTACTTGCTTTCGCCAGAAGCCTCGCCAATCGTGTATTCAACGCCGTCGACCCGCCCGGATCCGTCGTCGCGAAGGCGAATCCGGCGGACCATCGCCCCGCTGACGATCTTCAGGTTCCGGCGGTGCGCGATCGGCCGCAGAAAGCCCTTCGACGCATTCCAGCGCACGCCGCGCTTCTGGTTCACCTCGAAGTAGCCGCAGCCGAAGTTGTCCCCACGATTGAAATCGTCGCTCGCCGGAATGCCGACTTCGGCCGCCGCGCGCTGGAAAGCGTCGAGCAGGTCCCAGCGCACCCGGGGCCGCTCCACCCGCCACTCGCCGCCGTGGCCGTGCAGCGGATCGGCGCCACCGCCGTCCAGCTTGTGATAGTCCTCGTGCCGAACGAAGTACGGCATGCACTCGTCCCAGGACCACCCGGAATTGCCGGCCGCGGCCCAGCCGTCGTAGTCGCCGCGCTGGCCGCGCATGTAGATCATCCCGTTGATCGACGAGCATCCGCCCATCACCTTGCCGCGCGGGTAGCCGATCGAGCGCCCGTTCAGGCCCTCGTCCGGCTCGGTCGCGTACAGCCAGTCGGTTCGCGGGTTGCCGATGCAGTACAGGTAACCGACGGGGATATGGATCCAGATGTAGTCGTCCGGCCCCCCGGCCTCGAGCAGCAACACCCGGATCGCGGGGTCCGCGGACAGCCGGTTGGCGAGCAGGCAGCCCGCCGTGCCGGCGCCGACGACGATGTAGTCGAACTGGTCCACGCTCAGTCCATCACGATGACTTGACGGATCGACTCGCCGCGCGCGAGCCGGTCGAGCGCCTCGTTGATCTCGTCGAGGCGGATCCGCTCCGAGAGCAGCCGCTCCACCGGCAGATGGCCCGCGCGGTACATCGCGATGTACCGCGGCACATCGCGTGCCGGCACACAGGAGCCGACGTAGCTGCCCTTGACGGTGCGCTCTTCGGCAATCAGGCTCACCGCCTGCAGGTCCCACTTGTGCGCCGGATTCGGCAGGCCGGCGGTCACCGTCGTGCCGCCGCGCGCGGTGATCCGGTAGGCGAGTTCGAGCGCCTTGACGCTGCCGGCCATCTCGAACGCGTAGTCCACGCCGCCCCCGGTTGCTTCCTTGACCTTCTCGATCACGTCCGGGTCCGCCGCATTGAAACAGTGCGTGGCCCCCAGCGAACGGGCGAACTCGAGCTTGGACTCGAGCAGGTCGACCGCGACGATGTCGCGCGCACCGAGCGCGGCGGCCGCGAGCAGCGACGAGAACCCCACGCCGCCCAGACCGACCACGGCGGCCCGGCTACCGGGCTCCATCTTCGCGGTGTTGAACACCGCGCCCGCACCGGTCAGCACCGCACAGCCGAAGAGCGCGGCCTCGTCCCAGGGCAGCGACGGATCGATCTTCACCGCCGAGCGGCGCGATACGGTCGCGTACTCGGCGAACGCAGAGCATCCCAGGTGGTGATGCAGCGGGCCGTCGGTCTCGCCGCCGATGCCGCCGGCCCCGCCCGCGGCGCGCAGGCGCTTGTAGCCGCCGAGCAGCGATCCGGCGTTGTTGGACTCACCGCCGGGCCCGCAGAGCGCGGGGCGGCCGGTGGCGCAGCTCATGCAACCGCCGCAGCTCGGGCGGAAGACGAGCACCACATGGTCGCCGACCACGATGTCGGTGACGCCGGGGCCGACCCCGACGACTTCCGCCGCCGCCTCGTGGCCGATCACGATCGGCATCGGCCAGGGCCGGTCGCCGTTGATCGCCGAGAGGTCCGAGTGGCACAGCCCGGCCGCCTTCACCTTGACGAGCAGCTCGCCGGGGCCTGGACCGCTCAGGTCGATCTCTTCGATCGACAGCGGGCGGCTCTGCGCATAGGGCGCGGGCAGCCCCATCTGTCGAAGCACCGCGGCACGCACTCTCATCGCTGATCCTCCTTTGGCTTACGCGTTGCGAACCCCGTCGGTCCCGACGCGCCGGCCGCAGTCAGCGACCGATGGTCCCGGTTGCCGCGCGGCGCGGCGCGCAGCACCGATGTGCCGCGAGCGCCGGCCAGGCGGGGCGGGCGGCGGGCCCCGG
>Ga0316188_10000623_pt1 | contig 15646 bp, 14 predicted proteins | sample Phiworburrow1_MG_FD_204933 | JGI IMG/M metagenome (GOLD analysis project Ga0316188, IMG submission 204933) | Coastal sediment microbial communities from Maine, United States - Phippsburg worm burrow 1 | ecosystem: Environmental > Aquatic > Marine > Coastal > Sediment | place: USA: Maine...
CAGGGTCACGCAGCAGTTCGCCGTTTTGAAGCGAACCCGCGGTGGTCTGGACCCGCAACTCGACCCCTTGGCGGGCGAGGATCTCGCCGTAGTCCCTGGCAAAGGTGTCGTAGGGTCCCCCTCGAGCACCGCCGGCCATGACCAGGGACCGTTCGGGCAGCGGTTTCCACAGCATCAGCATGACGCCGATACCGACCACCCCAAGCGCCACCGCGACGAGGATGATAATCAGGCGATGACGGCCCGGAGGGTGTTCGTCTCTCCTGCCCATGTTCAGCCTCGTGTTGCCTGGCCCATCGCGTCCGGATCGCTGCAAGTCCGCGGCGAGACCTTGACGGCTCGATGTTCGAAGCGTGCGCCCCCGATCCGCCTGGCACGAGGAATATTGCGCAGGGCACTCACGACCTGCCGATCGCATGCATACCCGGCGCCCTGTCCGTGCACGCCACCAGCGGTGCAAGCCATTAATTGTCGCACATTATCAAAGAACTGTCCTGGGAGGACAATGTTGATGAGAAGCGAGCGCTTAGACTTTATGCTAGCGCCGGTGCCGAGTGCGGCACATGAGTCGTTTCCCGGTTTGGGATCCCACGCGTCGGATGCGCGATGGGAACGAAGCATGGGACGATCTCGCCCATATGGATCGGCCTTGGGCGGCGTAGGCGGGACGGGGGAATGGCAATAGCTAGAACATTTCGGCTGGCCGCTGGTGCAGCGCTATGTCGCCTCGGTTCCGTCCGCCCTGCCCGTTGCACGTCAATCCGCTTTGGCGTCGCCTGAAATTCCAAAGGCTCCTGATAACCATGCCACAGACCATTTCGCTTCATGCCCGGCTGCTCCCGGTGATCCTGATTCTTGCGGCCCTTGGTGTGAGCGGCTGTGGCGATTCCAGACCGCCTGCGGCGCAGCCCCTGGAGGTCGCCGTCCTCCAGGTCCAGCCAGCCGACGTGCCAATCTATCTGGACATGGTGGGCCAGACCCTCGGCTCGGTGGATATCCCGATCCGCGCGCGCGTCGATGGCGTCCTCGAGGAAATGCACTTCCTCGAGGGCCGGCCGGTTACCAAGGGCCAGCTGCTCTACGTAATCGATCCGACTCCCTTCCAGTCGCGCGTGGTCGAGGCGCAGGGCCGGCTGGCGGAGGCGCAAACCAGGCTGGCCAAGGCAGACAGCGACCTCGAGCGCATCCGGCCCCTGGCCGAGATGGACGCGGTCAGCAAACAGGACCTCGACGGCGCCGTGGCCCAGGCCGAGGCCGCCCAGGGCGCCCTGCAGGCGTCGCGGGCCCAGGTGGAACAGGCCCGGATCGAGCTCGGCTACAGCCGCATCCACGCACCGGTGGACGGGCTGATCGGGATCACCCGGGCCAGGGTCGGCGAGTACGTCGGCCGCTCACCCAACCCCGTCGTGCTGAACGTCGTGTCCCGGATCGACCCGATCCGCGTCAAATTTGCCATCAACGAACGCGAGTACCTCCGCTTCAGTCGCGAGTTCGCTTCCGGCATGCATGCGATGGACGACAGCGAGGCCAGTGCGCGCGGGCTGCAACTGCTTCTGGCGGACGGCTCCGAGCACAAGTACGCCGGCCACGTCGTCAGCTTCGATGCGGCGATCGACCCGACCACCGGCACGCTGCAGCTGGAGGCCGATTTCCCCAACCCCGAGCGACTCGTGCTGCCCGGTCAGTTTGCCCGGGTTCGCGGCGTGGTCGAAGAGCGCAAGGGAGGACTCGCGGTGCCGCAGAGCGCAGTCATGGAAACCCAGGGGCTGTTCCAGCTGGCCGTGGTGGGTGATGACGGGGTGGTCGAATTGCGCCGCGTGGAAATGGGGCCGCGCCTCGACAAGCTGTGGATAGTCGATTCGGGCCTCAAGGCCGGCGAGACGATCGCGCTCGAGGGCCTGCAGAGACTGCGTACCGGTATGCAGGTGGTCCCGAAGGAAACGCCAACCGCCGTCGCCGGACAGGACGACTGAGCCGTGGCCGAGTTCTTCGTAAACCGGCCGATCGTCGCCATGGTGATTGCGATCATCATGGTGATCATCGGCGGCGTTGCACTGGGATCCCTGCCGATCGCCCAGTATCCCGAGATCACCCCGCCGATGGTCTCCGTCACGGCGAGCTACACCGGCGCCAACGCCATCAACGTCGAGCAGTCGGTCGCCACGCCCATTGAACAGAAGGTCAATGGCGTGGAGAACATGATCTACATGAAGTCCACCAACTCCAGCGACGGCTCGATGAAGCTGGACGTGTCGTTTGAAGTGGGCACGGACCTCGACAACGCCAACGTGCTGACGCAGAACCGCGTATCCGAGGCCCAGGCGTTGCTGCCCGAGGAGGTGAAGCGGCTTGGCGTGACCGTCAAGAAGCAGCTGTCGTTCCCGCTGCTGCTGGTCTCGCTGATCTCGCCGAACGGGACCTATGACGCCAATTTCCTGACCAATTACGCGACCATCAACGTTCTCGACGCGCTCTCGCGCATCCAGGGAGTGGGTTCGGCCACGGTCGTCGGCGGTTCGGCCTTCGAATACGCCATGCGGGTGTGGGTCCGGCCGGACCAGCTGGCCAAGCTCGGCATCACGGTGCCGGACATCACCAATGCCATACGCCAGCAGAACGTACTGATCCCCGCCGGCAAGATCGGTGGCCCGCCGGCGCCAGCGGGCACCGAATTCACCTATACGGTGCAGACCCCCGGCCGTCTGGTCACGGCGGAGGAGTTCGGCAACGTCGTCGTGCGCTCGAACCCTGACGGCTCGCAGGTCTTCCTGCGCGACGTGGCGCGCGTCGAACTCGGCACCCAGAGCTATGTCGTTTCGGCCCGCCTCAACCAGGCGCCGACGGCCGCGTTGACCATCTACCAGCTACCCGATGCCAACGGCCTGGAAGTCGCCAAGCAAGTCGTCGCCGAGATGGACCGGCTCAAGCAGCGGTTTCCCGAGGACCTCGACTACGTGCTCTCCCTGGATACGACGCGGCCCATCGAGGCCGGCATCCGGGAGATCGTCATCACGCTGTTCGAGGCGGTGGCGCTGGTCATCCTGGTGGTCTACATCTTCCTGCAGAACGCCCGCTCGACGCTGATTCCGACCCTGGCGGTTCCGGTCTCGCTGATCGGCACTTTCGCGGTCTTCCCGCTGCTGGGGTTCTCCATCAACACGCTGTCCCTGCTGGGGCTCGTGCTGGCGATCGGCATCGTGGTCGATGACGCCATCGTGGTGGTCGAGGCGGTCGCGATAAAGATGGAAAAGGGCATGACCGCCAGAGAGGCCACCATCGCGGCCATGCGCGAGGTCTCTGCGCCCATCGTCGCCACGTCGCTGTCGCTGATCGCGGTATTCGTGCCGGTGGCCATCATGGGCGGCATCACGGGCCGTCTGTACCAGCAGTTTGCGATCACCATCGCCGTCGCCGTCGCCATTTCCTCGATCAACGCACTGACGCTGAGCCCGGCGCTGGCTGCGTCGCTGCTCAAGCCCCCGGGCGAGCAGAAGAGCACCTTCGACCGGTTCTTCCAGGCATTCAACCGCCGTTTCGAGCAGGCCACCGAAAAGTTCATGGTCTACACGGCCTTCTTCACCGACCGCCTGTCCCGGGCGGGCTTGCTGGTCGCAGCGCTCGTCGTGGGCCTGCTCGTGCTCTTTGCGGTATTGCCCGGCGGATTCGTGCCCGAGGAAGACCAGGGCTACATCGTTGCCGCCATGCAGCTGCCGGATGCCGCGTCGCTGGAGCGGACCGAGCAGGTCATGGGCGAGATCGAGAAGATCATCGCCGAGTTCCCTGCGATTGAAAGTGCCACGGCAGTAAGCGGCTTCAGCGCGCTGACCTCGACGACCCAGTCCAACGCCGGTTTCATATTCATACAGCTCAAGGACTGGGACGAGCGCCCGGACGAGCAGGACAACGCGCAGAATCTCGTCCGCCGGCTGAACGAGCAGTTCGCCGCACGGATCACCGGCGGCATCGCCTTCGCGTTCGGTCCGCCCGCCATCCCGGGTCTTGGAACCGGCTCGGGGTTCAGCATGATGCTCCAGGACTTGGGCGGCAATTCCCCGGAGTTCCTGGCCGAGCAGGCTGGCAAGTTCATCGACGCGGCTACGGCGCGTCCGGAAATCGCCAACATCGGAACGCTCTACCGGGCCAGCGTGCCGCAGGTGTTCCTGGACGTCGACAAGCCGAAGGCCCTCAAGCTGGGCGTGCCGCTGGCCGACATCAACACCTCCATCGGCGCGTTCCTCGGCGGCGCCTACGTCAATGACTTCAACCGCTTCGGCCGCCTGTACAAGGTCTACGTTCAGGCCGAGCCGGAGTATCGCGGCAGCGAGAACGGTATCCGCAGTTTCTACGTGCGCAACGCCGAGGGCAGCATGGTGCCGCTGTCGACGCTTGTGAGCACCGAACGCACCCAGGGTCCCGAGTTTACGACCCGCTTCAACCTGTTTCGCTCGGCGGAACTGACCGGCCAGCCTGCGGCCGGCTACAGTTCCGCCCAGGCCCTCGATGCGCTCGAGGAAGTCGCCAAGGAGACACTGCCCTCCGACATGAGCTATGCCTGGTCCGACATGTCCTACCAGGAGAAGGCCGCAGCGGGCGCGGGCGCCGCGGTTTTCGTCATGGCCCTGGTGTTCGTCTTCCTGATCCTGGCCGCGCAGTACGAGAGCTGGTCGCTGCCGCTGTCCGTGATGCTCGGCACGCCGATCGCCGTCTTCGGCGCCATTGCGGGCCTCTGGATCGCCAGGCTGTTCAGCGAGAGCTACGTCAACAACGTCTTTGCGCAGATCGGCCTGGTCATGTTGATCGGCATGTCCGCCAAGAACGCCATCCTGATCGTCGAGTTTGCGAACCAGGAAATGCACGCCGGCAAGAGCGCCGTGGAGGCCGCCATGGTCGCGGCCAGGTCGCGTTTCCGTCCGATCCTGATGACGGCCTTCTCGTTCATCCTCGGCGTCCTGCCGCTGCTCGTTGCCACCGGCGCCGGTGCCGAGGCGCGCAAGGTCATGGGCATGACCGTGTTCAGCGGCATGCTGGTGGCCACGATCGTCGGCGTGCTGGTCGTCCCGGCGATGTTCGTGTTCGTCGAGAGGTACATCAGCCAGCGCGTGCCGGTGGCGACGGGGGCAGCGTCTTGAACCGCTCGGGTAGCTGGAGCCTGGTCATGCTGGTTGCGCTCAGCGGCTGTGCCCTGGGCCCGGATTACCAGCGTCCGGAGCTCGATACGCCGGCGGCCTACGTCCAGCCAGTGGAAGAGGGCGAAAGTTTTGCCAACACGCCGTGGTGGGACCTCTTCCAGGACCCGGAGCTGCAGTCGCTGATCCGTACCGCACTCGAGCAGAACCAGGACCTCGGCATTGCGGCAGCGCGGATCGACGAGTTCCGGGCAGTCCTCGGCGTCACGCGCGCCGACCAGTTCCCGAGCCTGGGTGTCGGCGCGACGGCCGGACGGGGGCAGGGCAGCGACAAGGTGTTTCCGGGCAACATCGTCGACGGTACCGCCAACAACTACCGACTCAGTGCCGACGTGTTTTTCGAGGTAGACCTGTTCGGCCGGCTGCGCCGCTCGACCGAGTCGGCACGAGCACAGCTGCTGGCCACAGAGGAAGCGAGGCGCAGCGTCACCATCAGCCTGGTCGCCAGCGTCGCCAGCACCTACATGTTGCTGCGTGACCTCGATGCGCAGTTGGAAATCGCCCGGCGGACCGAGCGGGCGCGGGAGAAGAGCCTCTCGATCATCCAGGCGCGGTTCGACAAGGGTACCGTCCCACGGATCGACCTGAACCAGGCACAAGTGGAGCTGGCCGTGGCCAGTGCCGCGGTCTCCGCTGCCGAGCGTGCGGTGGCCCAGACCGAGCATGCGCTGAGCCTGCTGCTGGGCCGGAACCCGGGGCCGGTGGTGCGTGGCCTGTCGCTGCAGCAACAAGCGGCGCCGCCGGACATTCCGGCGGGACTGCCCTCGGAGTTGCTGCAGCGTCGCCCGGACGTGCTGTCCTCCGAGGCCTTGCTGGCGGCGCAGACTGCCCGGATCGGCGTGGCCGAAGCCGCCCGCTGGCCGTCGCTGTCGCTGACCGGGGCGCTGGGATTCGAGAGCGGCGATCTTTCGGACCTCACCGCCAGCGGCTCCGACTTCTGGAACCTTGGCGCGGGGCTGCTGGCCCCGGTTTTCAACGCCGGTCGCAACAAGAATCGCGTCCTAATCGAGCGTGCCCGCACCGAACAGGCGCGGCTTGCCTACCAGCAGACCGTGCTGCGCGCATTTGCGGAGGTGGAGGATGCGCTGGTGGCCGTACGCACCTATCGCGACGAGCACGCTGCCCGCAGTCGGCAGGTCGAAGCCGCGCGCAGTGCCGCGCGTCTCTCGCGGGCTCGCTACGATGGCGGCGTGACGAGCTACCTGGAGGTACTGGACACGGAACGGTCGCTGTTTTCGGCCGAGCTGACCGAGTCGCAGACCCTGCGCCTGTATTTTGATTCCGTGATTCGCCTGTACAAGGCGCTCGGCGGCGGCTGGAACCCCGAGTCCTGAGCCTGCCGGCGTGCCCCTGCTGCCGACCAGGGGATCAACGGACGCGATAGACGTAGAGCTCGTGAATCTCGCGGTCGTAGCCCGGGTAGAGTCCCTTGGGCATGCCCAGGACAATGCGCTTGCCCCGGTTGCTGAGTACGACCATCTCGCCCGTGGCCGGGTCGAAGTCGAGTCCCTCGATCTCACCGGCGCGACGGAAGTCGTCGAAGGTCCTGACCCGCACTGCCTCGCCGGCGCTGGCCAGGGGATCCGCAGTCACTCGCCACAGGCCGTCGGGCTCGCCAGCCTCCGCGTCGCCGTCATCCGCCGTGATGTAGAGGAAGCCGTCATGGGCGACGATGCCCTGTGGGGCCGGCGGCGCGGGGTCGAGCTGCATCTTGCCGCCGTAGCGGCCGGTAGAGAGCTGGTAGCGATAGACCCGGGTGCCGTCCATCCAATCGCTCATCCAGATCGCGTCGTTCGCAGGATCGACGGCGACTCCGCTCACCTCCTGCTGGCCCGACTGGGCATTCCAGTCGATCGAACGCCGGTATTTCAGCGTCCTGGCGTCGTATACCGCGATCCGGATGTCACTGGCGACGCCGTCGAGAAAATTCTCGACGCCGGCGTAGAGTTCACCGTCGTGGACACTGATGTCGCCGATGTGGTTGGCCACGGCGGCCATCCCGTCGAAGGGCCTTTCGTTGGCGACCAGCAGGGTTCCTTGCTTGTCGTAGACGTACAGTGCGGTGCTTCCGCTTACGAAGTACAGGTTGCCGTCCGTCGCGACGCCCTGGCGTCCCTGCACTTCGATCACCCGAAGCAATTCGAACGCGGGGTCGCCCGCCTTGCAGGCCGTGATCGGAACCAGCGCGAGCGCGGCCAACGACACCCATCGATACATCGTCACGCCTCCCGCAAAACGGAGAATGGAGTCCCGCGGTAAGCGCTTACGCTGCAGCCGGGACCCGATCATGGGCCAAAGGCAGTGCCGTCAAGCGCCGCTCCAATCAGAAGATCCGGCCGCCGATCGAAATGCCGCCGCCCATGCGCGGACCGCCGTGGTAGTAACCCCCGCCGCCGTAGGAACTGATGCCGATGCTTCCGTATATCTGCGGATCGTCACAGCCACCCAGGCTCAGGCACAGGACGGCCACTGCGCCCGCCTTCAGGATCCTGGAAATCGTCGTCTTCATTTGCCGTTCTCCGCCGGATTCCGAATGGGCCACGTCTGTAATGCAATGCCGGCCCCGGATGGGTCGGCGATGAAAGCGACCGTTCCGCCGACGTCGCGGGCCTGCGCTTTCACCAGCACCCGGCCCCCCAGCGCCTCGACTCGAGCGGTAATCGCTGCCGGGTCTTCCACCCACAGGTAGGGAACCCATACCGGTGGAACGTCGCCGAATGGATTCTGCATGATCCCGGCCCGCGGCTTGTCGCCGGCGACGAGTACCCGATATGCGCCGTCGCGCTTGTCGTCGGCCGCGTCGTAATCGCGATGGCCCATGCCGGTGACCTGACGATAGAATTCAGTCGCCTTGCCGACTTCCGTCGTCCAGAGCTCGTCCCACAGGAAATCCCCCATCACCGCTTGAGCATCCACCGGGTCGCCGTCCCGGGTCTGCAGCAGGGCGAACAGCGCCCCCTGCGGATCCGCCACGACGGCGATCCGGCCCCGCCGCTCCAGGTTGGTCGGTGGCGCGAAGACGCGGCCCCCAAGGGCCCTCAAGGCATCGACAGCCTTGTCCACGTCGGGCACCGATATCAGCCCGACCCATTGGGAGATTTCCTTGTCGTTTCCGAGCTTGTTGGCATCGACCATGCCGCCGATCAGTCGCCCCTTGTTTCGAATCAGGCTGTAGGTATTGTCGTCGCCGAAACCGAACCTGGACCCGACAGGCTGGAATTCCCAGCCGAAGAGCTCGCGATAGAACCGCTGCGACTCGGCCGGCGTGTCAGAGATCAGGTCATGCCAGACAATCTTGCCTGGCAGGCGGCTGCCGGTCGGCGCTTCGGTAATGGATGGCAGATCGGGGGCCAGGGTCGCACAGCCGAAAATTGCCGCGGCGCAGGCGCCGACCAGCCACGGCCTCAGTTTTCTCAAGGGTCGTCCCTGCATGGGTGACATTACGGGCTGCCGGGCGCAGCCGGCAGCGGGGCCATCAGCTCCTGGGCGAGGGCATCGATTACCGGACCCGGGTTCTGCAGCGTCTTCTTCTGGATCCGGCCCTCTGCCGTCGCACTCCAGGCGAGGATCTTCTTCTCCCGGTCCACGAGGTCGATCGAGACGGTACCCTGCTTGTAGTTGACCGTCGTCACCTGCGTCGTGTTCATCCCGTAGTAGAACGGATCGCGGTAGCCGTAGTAACCCATTGAGTATGGGTTGGCGTGCATCGGCCCCGGCGTGGAGCGGACTTCCTGCTTGTCCTGGACATTGGCAAAGAAATTGAGCAGCAGGTCCGGATCGTCCTCCGTATAGCTGTAGCCCTTGCTCTCCATCACCCGCCGGGTCGCTTCCTTCATCCTGGAAGTGAACAGCGACTCATAGCCCGCCCTGTCCGTGGCAAGCCGGGGGAAGAAGCCGAAGGTCTTGTAGGTCCCGAATTGCGCGGCGGGGTTGCTCTCGCGCCGGATATCGGGCCCGGAGGCGCAGGCCGCCAGCATGACGGCGCCGGCGATCGCCAGCACCCAGTTCCGCCGCCGTACGTTCATTGGGTTCACGCCTGTCCTGCCTTGCAACGAAGTGGCCCGCGGCTCATCAGAAGCGCCAGCCGTAACGGACATTGATGGACTTCAGCTGGCTGTTATCAAGCTTCCCGCCAGCGTCCAGCTCGTAGATGGTGTAGTCCGCGCGGACGAAAGAGCCGCCCCTGAAGTCGTATCGCAGGCCGAGGCTGCCGCCGTAGGTGAAATCGGTCTCGCGGAAGGTCTGGTAGTAACCCGAGCAAATGTATCCCCAGTACGGATGCCACCAGCACCCGGTGACGGGTGGGCCCTTTGCCACGTTCGAATCAAGCGAGGTCCAGCCCAGGCCCAGTTCGACGAACGGCGTGAAGGGACCGTCCAGGAAGTTCAGCGTGCCCTTGAAGCGGAAGTCGAATTGCGACAGGGAGTGGCTGATCCGTTGAGTGCTGCCGGGGTTCTCTGCATCGACGAGAATCGCCGTGTAATCGGGGCGCAGGAAATTGAAATCCGCGCCGAGCGCCAACTTGTTCGTGAAGTTGTAACCGAGACCCATCGTAAAGCCGAGGGTATCCTTCACATTCAGCGACGAGCCGCCCGTGCCGGTCGATTTCTGGCCATCCTGGTAGAGGCCGCCGAAAGTGAAATCCCAAGTATTCGCCCTGCCTCCGCTACCGCCGTAGCTCTGGGCAAATGACACCGAAGGCGCTGCGAGCAGCAGGAGTAACGCTAGAGTCGATACGCGCATACATTCATCCATCCCTGTCAAAGAAGTGCCGGGCCAGGCCCGGGATATGGTCGGTTCGTCGGGCTATTTCGTCGCCGTGTCCGCGCCAGCCTGGCGGGCGGCGAGCTCCTGCTTGAGGATCGGTGCGCTGAGCGAGCAGGCCTGGATGCCGATCGCGGTGACCAGTTCCAGCACCGCCATGATCTCTTCCTTGGTGGCGCCGTGGTCGAGCGCGCCACCGATGTGCCGGCGCACCCCGGGTTCGTAGAGATGCGTGCAGGACGCGTTGACCGCGAGGAAGATGAGCTCGATGGTCTTGCGGTCAAGCACGCCGGAGCGCATGGGAAAAGTGCCCATGTCCATGAACTTTTCGGTCCACAGCGGGTCGAGCTCCGCGAACTCATTCCAGGCCTCGTTCCAGTTGCCACTTCGGCGCATCTGATCCGTAATGGGTGTGCTGCTCATTATCGTCCTCCCGGCTGAGATAGGGATAAATACTAACGGTTCGCTGTCCGCCCCGTTTGTCTGGCCAGGACAAATATTTGATAATCAGCGACAAGCCGCGGTGGCCATCGAGGCCGCCCGGATCCGCCAGGCCCGGCGTGAGGCCGTATCGCCCGATGCCGTCGCAGGTTCCGCGCGGTGCCCGGTCACGCATCGATCCGGTCCGGCGCTGGCGCGAGCTCAGAGCTGCCGGCACACGCGCTTCAGCTGGGCGCGCAGCCACCGGTGTGCGTGGTGCTCTTCGCGGCTTTCATGCCACACCATGTAGATGGGGATCGGCCTGACCTCCAATGGCAGCGGCGCCATCACGAGGCCGAACTTTTCGGCGTACAGCTCGGCAATCCGGCGTGGTGCAACGCTGATCAGGCTTGAACCGGACAGGACGATCGGCAAGGCCAGCCAGTTGTTGATGGTGACCCGGACATCCAGTGGCCTGCCGAGCGCGGCCATGAGCGAACCTATGTCGTCGATGCGGGCGTCGCCTTCGCGAGCGACGCGGCCAACATGCCCACTACTGGCAAACCTGTCGAGCGAGATCGTCGCGCTGGACGCGGGCCCGTCTGCGTTCATCAGCACCACCCGCGTTTCCTCGAACAGCACCTCGCTCCTGAATTCCGGGCCGGCCAGGGGCACGTAATCGACCAGTACGTCGATATCGCCAAAGCGCAGGGGCTTTTCCAGTTCGGAGGAGAGTCCTGTCGTGGCCTTGATCGAGGTGCCGGGTGCGCGATCCTCGATCGTCGCTATGAGCCTGGGCAGGATCACGACTTCGTAGTAATCCATGCCCGCAATCGAGAACGACTGGAACCGTCCCGCCCTCAGTCCCGGCGTCGTCTCCAGTCCGGTCTCCAGAAGATTGAGCGCCTGCCGGACGATTGGCGCCAGCTCGACCGCGACCGGCGTTGGATGAATGCCGCGCCCGTCCCGCACGAACAGGTCGTCTTTGGCGACGCGTCGCAGGCGATTCAGCGCATTGCTCATCGCTGGCTGGCTCATGCACATGCGGGCCGCCGCACGGGTCAGGTTGCCCTCGGCGAAGATCGCGTCGAACACGGCAAGCAGGTTCAGGTCGAGTTTGTGCGGGCGCATCGGGATACTTTAGCCCGGATCCGCTTCAGGAGATCCACTGCAGCAGGCCCCGCCGGATCCCGGCAGGTGCCCGGACGTCCCGGCCATTACCAGCGCAGGTCATCGGGGACGATGAAGTCCTTGTAGGGGTCGTCCTCATCCACGGCCGCGGGCGCGTCGCTGAAGGCAATGACGACCCGCTCGTCGCGCTCGCGGATGCGCTCAGCGACGTCCGCGGGCACCAGCGCCGAGCGACCTTCGTGGCGGACGATGGACAGCTCGCCGCGCGTCAGTCGGGCACGCAGGTCGGGATTCAGGGCGATGCGCCGGATCTTCTTGCCGGCGACGAAATTGAAGTAGTCGAACTGCTCGCCTTCCAGCGGCGGCAGGCGGTGCTGGTCGATCAGCTGCCGGATCTCGGCGTGGCGCGCCTTGGCGTCGGCCTTTTCGGCACGTTGCCGGTTCAGCTCGCGGTCGCGGGCCACCTTGGCGGCCCGTGCCTGTTCCGAGGCGAGCCGTTGCGCGTCCGTCTGCGCCGGCTTCTGTCCCTTGGTCTGGCGATATTGCTGCCGCTGCTGCTTCTGCTCGACCTGCGTCGCTTGCTTCCTGGTCACGAGGCCTGCTTTCAGCAGCTGGTCACGCAGTGAGTCGCTCATCTCTCGCCTTCGGGGAGCTGCCCCGTTCAAGGCTGGCTAGTTTACGGAAATCCGCGCCCTTCTGGTGCCGCGTCGGGGGTTTCGGGGTTTTGCACGAAGACACTTCCTTAAGACCGGCTGCGGGCAGCCACTGCGAAATGAGCGAAAGAGCCTAGAGTCAGGCCTGCGGTGGCGGACCATACTTCGCTTGGGGGACCGCGTAGGGGCTTGGACGCGGTCCAGGGTGTTTCTCCCATGCACGCCCCGCCGCCCCAGACCCAACGCCTCCGTCAACGGACCGAAGGAGGTTGCGATGAAAAAACTGATCCTTGCATTGACGGCCATTGGCGCGGTGTTCCTGGCCACGCCGGTCATGGCGCAGGTTGCCATCGACCCGCTCGTGGCAGAACGGCTCGCGTTCATGCGCGAGGAAGAGAAACTGGCGCATGACGTCTATGCGTCGTTCGCGGAGATGTATGAGGCCGGAACGCCGGGCTCCAACATCTTCGCCCGGATCGCGGAATCCGAAACCCGCCACACCGAAGCTGTCCTGAAGCTGTTGGTGTTCTATGGGCTGCCGGATCCGGCGCAGCCCGGGGACGGCTTGTTCCTGAACCTTGAGCTGCAGGCGCAGTACAACACGCTCATTGCCATCGGCGAGCAGGGCAAGCTCGAGGCCCTCGGCGTCGGTGTCCTGATCGAGCAGAAGGACCTGGCGGACCTCGTCGACGCGATCGAGCTGAGCGTCGCGTATCCGAACATCGTCCAGGTCTATTCCAGCTTGCTGAGCGGTTCCGAGAACCACCTTGCCGCTTTCCTGAAGGCCCTGGAGAAGCCTGAGGCCAGCGACGAGTAGCCTGGAGCGACGCGGGTCTATCCGCGCGGCCCCCGTCGGGTTAGCCTTGCGCACCGGCGGGGGCCATTTCTTCCGTGCCGGGTCGGGGGGTTCGGGGTTTACGCCAGCGGCCCGGGTCGCGTGGCTGCGAGGGGGAAGTCCATGACCGATCACCGCGCCGGGCCCGCCGCCGCGCCCCACAAGAAGAGCGTCGTCGCCGAACTCGCCGGCCTGCCGCGCGCGTTCTGGATGGCCAATGTCATGGAACTGCTCGAGCGGCTCGCCTACTACGGCGTGCGCGTCGTCATTCCCATCTACATCGCGCAGGCGGACGAAATCGGCGGCCTGCACTTCAGCCAGAGCGACAAGGGCTTCATCTTCATGCTGTGGGCGCTGGTGCAGACCGGCGTACCGGTGTTTTCCGGCGGCTTCGCCGACCGCTACGGCTACAAGCGGACCATCGCCGTGTCGATCGCCATCAAGGTGGTCGGCTACCTGCTGATGGCGACCCAGCGCGAGTTCTGGCCGTTCACGATCGGCTGCCTGGTGCTGGCACTCGGCACCGCCATCTTCAAGCCCGGCCAGCTGGGCACCATGCTGCGCACGCTGAAGAAGGAGAACTCGTCGGTTGGATGGGGCACCTTCTACATGCTGGTGAACGTTGGCGGCTTCCTGGGCCCGCCGCTGGCGCACTTCCTGTACGGCTACTCCTGGCCTGCGGTCTTCTATGGCTGCGCCGCGATCGTGTCGCTGAACTTCCTGATGCTGTTCACCTACCCGACCATGAGCTCCGGCGGCGAGCAGAGCGGCGGCGTGATGAAGGTAGCCGCGACGACATTCCGGAATCTCACACAGCCGCGACTGGCGACGTTCATCCTGATCATGGCCGGCTTCTGGCTGATGTTTAACCAGCTGTTCGACATGCTGCCGAACTTCATCGTGGACTGGGTGGACAGCTCGAGCATCGTCGCTTTGCTGCACCTGCCGGCCATGTTCACCACGGAGACGGCACGCGGCACGATGATCACCCAGGAGTGGCTGATCAACGCCAATTCCGGCTTGATCATCCTCGGCGTGGTCTGGGTCTCGCACCTGGTGGCGCGCATGCGTCGCGTGCACTCGATCTTCTTTGGCATGCTGGTGTCGTCGGTCGGCCTGGTAGCCGCGGGCTTCACGATGTCCGGCTACCTGTGCATCCTCGGCATCATGTGCTTCTCGATCGGCGAGATGATGGCGTCGCCGAAGATGAACGACTACCTGGGCGTCATCGCCCCGGAAGGGCAGAAGGCGCTGTACATGGGCTATTCCAACATGCCCGACGCGATCGGCTGGACCCTGGGCTCGTTCCTGGGCGGGCACGTCTACGAGAACATGGGCGACAAGGCCAACCTGGCGCTGCGCTACCTGTCCGAGCACGGGCTGGCCGATGGTGTGGATCGCACGCAGGCGATGAACGCGTTGCAGCAGGCGCTGCAGATCGACGCGCGCCAGGCGACCGAGCTGCTGTGGAACACCTATCACCCGTACCAGCTCTGGTACCCGTTTGCGGCGATCGGCGTTGCCTCGGCCATCGGCATCTTCTTTTACGCGCGCTGGGCGAAGAAGTACGAGGCCGCCGACGTCTGACGGTGCCGGGTCAGGGGGGGGTCGGGGCTTCGGTGATCTCCAGTGCGGTGGGCTACGACCTGCCCGCGTCAGCCTGGATTGGCCGCCCCCGCGTGCTGCCCGAACCACGCCAGGGAGGCCTCCCACATCTGCGGCGTGTACTCGTGGCGGACGCCGGCATGCAGGCTGACGCGAATGCGCCCGGGTGAATCGGCATAGGGGCCGGCCAGCAGCGCATCGCGGAAGCGCTGCGCCCCGTCCGGCGGGACATGATCGTCGTCCGCGCCGCACTCGAAAGTCATCGCCGGCCGGTGCGAATAGGCTGCCGCGTGCGTCAGTGGATTGATGCGCCCGTACAGCCACCGCGCATATGCGTCCGGCTTGCCCGGACCGACCAGCTTGCCCTCGGCGTGCATGCCGGGGCGGAGCCAGTCCGGCGTGGCGCAGATCGCCGCTACGCAGCCGACGCGGGCATCGAGGCCCGCGGCCGCGACCGCGATGTCACCGCCCGCCGAGTAACCGCCCAGGAAGAATGGCGGCTCGATGCCGAACTCGGACGCCGCCCAGTCCAGCACGCGCAGCGTCTCCAGCGCCGAGTTGCCAAAGATCGGCCAGGCCACCTGCGGATAGTTCGCGAGCATGCGCGGATAGAACGCGGCCATGCTCTCCGGCGCGCGCGTGCCGCGCTGCCAGGAGTCGAAGCTGACGGCGACGAAGCCGGCTTCGGCCAGCGCGTCCAGTTCCCGACCCGAGGCGTTCATGCCGGCGAGGCCTCCTGAGAGCCACAGCGCCAGCCTGGCACGCTCAGGTTCGCGCGCCGGCGTGACCCACATGACGGGGATGTGCTCCACCTCGGTCGATCCGCGCCGAGGACGCGTTACCGGCCTGTCGGCGGCCGGCGGTGGGGCAGGAATCGGCGTCGGCTCGGGCGCGGGCCTGGCCGCCGGCCTGGCCGGCGTCAGCAATCGGGTCAACAGGTCACGGCGACTGAATGTCATGCGGTGAGGATCGCCGGATTCACCGCAGTTGGCAACAACCCAACCCAGGCCGGGACCGGGCCGGAGCCGGCCGGACCAGAATCGATGCCTGCT
>Ga0316188_10000624_pt1 | contig 15645 bp, 16 predicted proteins | sample Phiworburrow1_MG_FD_204933 | JGI IMG/M metagenome (GOLD analysis project Ga0316188, IMG submission 204933) | Coastal sediment microbial communities from Maine, United States - Phippsburg worm burrow 1 | ecosystem: Environmental > Aquatic > Marine > Coastal > Sediment | place: USA: Maine...
TTCCGCCTGGCACAGCAGGGCACTGCCCTCGCCAATTTCCTCGCGGCTCAATGCCATCGGCGGATGGAAGGGGTAATGCACTTCACCCGATTCAATGTGAGCCTTGCAACTTCCGCAGGTGCCGTTCTTGCAACTGTAGGGCAGCATGACGCCCTGGCGCAGTGCTGCGTTCAGAACTGACTCGCCTTCATTGACGGTGAAAATGGCACCGCTGTTGATATTCCTGACTTGAAACTGCTTCATGGCACCTGTTGACCGTAACCTGGGTGGAGCTGAAAATGATCCGCGGCCTATTGTCGCTGATGTGATAACCTTTGCGCCACTTTTCTCAAAGTTCTGAGTTGGCTTGACCGGATTATGATTTCAAAATTTGCATCTTTATTGCGGTTTTTCTTCCGCGGTTTGTTATTGATCGGGTATTTACTGTTTTTTCTTCCTGTCTCACTGATGTTCGTCAACTATCACAGGCGGCAGGATACAGTGGAGGGCTCGCGTAAAGCCGATCAGGGTGCAGTCCGGCTTGCAAACAGGTTGGCGTGGCTATTTGGAATTCATGTAAAGGTTACCGGTGAGGTGCCAACCGGGCCTGTATTGATTGCGGCCAATCATATTTCATGGCTGGATATCCCCGTTTTACACAGCGCCTGCGCGATGGGTTTTGTAGGTAAAGCAGAAATCGAAAGCTGGCCTGTGTTCCGGTCGATTGCACGTGTTGGCGGTACTATTTTCCACCAGCGTGGCAACCACGATTCGGCAGCCGGTGTGAGTGAACACATGGCGCAACGTCTGCGAGAGGGCCGGGTTGTTGCCATCTTTCCCGAGGGTGGTATCCAGGCTGGTGCGCCGATACGGGTTTTTCATGCCCGGATGTTCCGCTCGGCTGTCGATGTAGGATGCCCCGTTCAACCGGTCATGGTCCGCTATATGCGCGACGGGCGTATCGATAAAACAGTTTCGTTTCGGGTAGGCGAAAGTATGTTGATGAATTTATGCCGTCAACTGGCCAGGCCGAAATCGGTTGCCGATGTCCATTTTCTGCCGCTGATCAGTTCGATTGACCAACCGCGCCGCGCGCTGGCAGATGGTGCAAGGTCCGCGGTTGTCAGCAGCTATGAGCATAAGCAATAAGATTTAAATGAAACGCTCAAGGATCAAAGCAGATTCATTCTCACCCGCGTTCGGATTGCGCAGCACACACACACAATCACTGATTAATAGCAGTGCGTATCGCCGGCGTATTGTCAGAAAACGCTCGAGTGCCATGCTGGATGCGGAGCAGGACTGGATCCTGGACGGTGGCGATGATGTGCGTCTGCTGGGTCATTACTCCCCGCAAAAAAGTGACAGCAAAGGCCTGGTGGTGCTGTTTCACGGCTGGGAGGGTAGTAGCCGTTCCAACTATATCGTGGCCGCTGGCGGCATGCTGTACCAGCACGGTTTTGACGTGTTCCGTCTGAATTTTCGTGATCACGGTGAAAGCCATCATATGAACCAGGGCCTTTTCCACTCCTGCCGCCTGGGGGAAGTGCTACATGCACTGCAGGATATTCAGCGGCGCACCGGCGCCGAAAACTGGGCGCTTTCCGGGTATTCGCTGGGTGGAAATTTCGCCCTGAGAGTCGCCATGGCCGCGCGCGAAGCGGGCCTGTCACTGCGGCAGGTGGTCGCAGTTTGCCCGGTAATTTCGCCCTCCAATACGCTCAAGGCGATGGAGGAGGGTCCGCGGGGCTATGAGAGTTACTTCATCCGCAAATGGGCGAAATCGATCAAGGTCAAGCAGACCCTGTTTCCGGATACCTGTGAATATGAAGCGTGGTATAAGCTTGGAAACCTGCGGGAAAGAACCGGGTACCTGGCTACGCGTCACTACGAGTTTGACTCACTGGAACAGTATTTCGATGGATACTCGGTCGCGGGCGACCGTCTCAAGGCCATCACGATACCCACCACCATCCTGACCTCTGAGGATGACATGGTGGTGCCGGTCAGCGATTTCGCAGACCTGCCGGATAACGACAGGATCGAATTGATCGTAACCCGCTATGGCGGTCACTGTGCCTTTCTGAAAAACTGGAAAATGGAAAGCATGGCGGATGACGTGATTGTCGAGCGGGTGCTGGGAAGCGCTCGCTCCTGATGTAGCCGGGGTCGTGAGGCTGGCTTCTATTGAAGGTCCAATACCGGCAGTCGCCATGGATTCCTGACCAATACACCATCGGAGTCCGGGTCGTCGCTTACACTTAAACGCCCGCGGGCAAGGTTTCCCTGGAATGTGGTCACGTTGAACTCAAATTTTACGCCGTCACTGACCCGTTCGATGTTGCAGTCGCCAGTGCCCGGTGGGATTACGGAGCAATTGCCAAGCCACTCACCACTGGATGAAGCGAATCGATACTGGTTGGCGGATTCGGTACTACCCTCCAGCAATTCCAGATCGGATGTGAATACCGAATTCTGGCCATCGAAACCATACAAGGTCCAGCGCCCGTCCAGAGGGGGTACATAATTCGGTAAACGGCCCTTGTCGACGCCAAATGCAACCCGGTGGTAATTGTGATAAACACCCAGGTTGCCCGTCACCTTGGTGAACACCCGGATATGGTTGTAATCGTCCACAATGATTGAACCTGAATCATTAACGGTCAGCAGTTCCATCTCCGTTAGTTTCTCAAGCGGCAGATTGTTTTCATCAAATGGCCAGTCATACCGGTATGCTCTGCCCAGTGCGGAGTTTCCGTACATCTCACCGGCAACCAGTTGCCACACCGGCTCACCATCATCGCCGAGATTCGCATCCCGGTCGTATTCGAGTCCGTAGAACAATACCCGGTCACCTTGCTGTTCGATTAGTACCCCTTCGAACGGAAGTTCTTCGCTCACCCAGAACCCGGAACCAATGAAAGCGGGTACCACGTGGGTTCCGAGGCGCATGTCGAAAACCTGGTAGATATCAGTCAACATGTTTATTCCTCTGAACAAGCTATGCCCAATGAGCAGATGTCCGTTCTCATCAACAGCATCCCAGGCACCGGCAGGAATGGGTACATCGAAACTCCAATTGGCGGGTGGCTTATTGCAATAACTGGAGTCCTGCTGCGGTAATGAAGTGATCTTAACGAAATTGCCTGGATAAACAATAACATCAGATAATTCCAGTGGCGCAAAACAGGCATCATCAGAGTTCACTTCCGGCCAACTGCCGGTCAGCCGCACCGTGAAGCCCTCACCCGGTACCGGGAGAAGCGGATCGATACGAATTGATTCAAGGATACCCCTGTCGGTCAGAAAACCCCGATCCCTGAAATGGGCGGCGCTAAGATCAGCGCTTATTAAAGTCACTAGAATAGCCAGCGGTATCGCGATGCGCATTTTAATTCCTCTCAACAAGACTGCCGGGAAAGTATACCTGTTCGCCACTGAATTTCCGCTGAAGGAGGTCAGCCCGGATACAGCTAAAACCGCAGTGAAAGACAGCTGAGCCCACCATCAAGTTTCTGGAATTCAGACACATCCACCTCGCGTACCTTGTATCCTGCAGATGCGATTAATGAACGCGTTTTTGGAAACCCCAGGGGGGTCAGCACCGTGCCATTGATCCATACGCTGTTGGCTGCGTAGGCCTCAACCGGGTCGACCTCCAGGAGCTTGTACTGTTGGAATTCCGGCTTGTTCAAAAACTCGCCGCAGGCCAGGAGATTATTGTTTTCCAGGTAACCCAGGCCGGTTTTCAGATGTAATACCTTGTTTAGTTCGACCATTGAACCGCTTAAACCGTAACGCTCCAGGATAGCGATCATCTGTGCGGCGCCCGCCTGGTTGGTGCGTTCTGACAGACCGATATAGTAATGATCTCCGACCATCATGATATCACCGGCTTCCACGGTTCCGGGGGCGTCAATTGTTTCCACCTCCGTATAGAATTCACGGATCGTATTCAGCATGGTGCGTGTTTCGAGGGTGCGCGATGGTGCGCCCGGGTTGGTCAGGATGGCGCAGCGGGGTGTCATCAAGGCAATATCTTCCACGAAGGTGGAGTCGGGAAAATTCTCATCCGCCGATAACACGGTAACCTTCAGACCGCACTCTTTCAGAGCTTCGATATAGTCAGCATGTTGAAGCAGGGCTTTTTGATAATCGGGCACGCCGAGATTCGCACTGCTTAAGCCGTTCACCATCGCCTTGCATGGAATCCTGACTATTGCGTTTGTGAACATGGGTGCTGATTTTCCTGTTGTCAGGGGAGTGGAGCGGGTGATGGGAATCGAACCCACGTATTCAGCTTGGGAAGCTGAAGTTCTACCATTGAACTACACCCGCACTATTGATTTCCACGCAATGAAAATAATTCTACTATTTATTACGCTGTAAATCAGCCGGTAAGTGCCTTGACGTGCGCATGGCTCGAGGTCGCCAGTGCATGCAGGTCGTAACCGCCTTCAAGTATGGATGCCACCCGACCCTGGCAACTGTCGTTTGCGATATCGCAAATCTGATCCGTGATCCAGTGGAAATCTGCATCCTGGAGTTCGATCTGTCCCAGCGGGTCACGTTGATGTGCATCAAAACCTGCTGAAATCAGGATCAGGTCGGGTTTGAAACTTTGTACGGCCGGCAAGCCGAGCCTGCTCCAGATTTTCCGGAAAGGCTTGCTGCCATCACCCGGCGCCAGTGGCAGGTTCAGAATGTTGCCACAACCGGTTTCTTCAATTTGCCCGGTTCCGGGATACAGCGGCAACTGGTGACTGGAGACAAACAGGACATTGGGGTTGTCTTCGAAAACGGCCTGTGTGCCGTTACCGTGGTGTACGTCAAAATCGATGATGGCGACCCGCTTGATTGCGGCGTGCTCAAGTGCGTGAAGGGCGCCGATGGCGACATGGTTCAGCAGGCAGAAACCCATCGCAATTTCGCGTTCACTGTGGTGACCAGGTGGGCGCGTTGCGCAAAAAGCCCTGAGCGCGTTACCTTCCAATATCTGGTCAATGGCAAAACACAATCCTCCGCTGGCGCGCAGTGTTGCATCGATCGAGCCGTTACTGAGAAAGGTGTCGGGGTCAATTGTATAGGTGCCTTCCAAAGGTTCGTTCGAGGTGATGCCGGCCCAGAATTCTGCCGGGTGGACGCGTACGATCTGTTCAGGGGTTGCCAGCGGCGCCGGTAGTATTTGTAAATCCCTGAGGCCTTCCAGTCCGCTGAGTACGGCCTTGATCCGCTGTGTGGACTCGGCGTGTTTGGGGCCGGGATTGTGACGTAAACAATCGTCGTGCTGGATGATGATCGTGCTCATGGGCGCATTCTATGACAGCTGATGCAATGCATCGCAATTAAATTTGGACCAATCGTTAAAACAATGGCAGGCTCAGGGTCTCTTTGACCTCTTCCATGACCACGTAGCTACGTGACCCGTGGACACCCGGCAATGAGAGTATTTTTTCACCGAGCAGTTCGCGGTAGGCCTTCATGTCGCTGACGCGGGCCTTGATCAGGTAATCGAAATTACCCGAAACGAGATGGCACTCCATGATTTCGGGCAGTTTCCGGGCCTCCTCCCTGAACTTGTTGAAGGCGTCCGGCGATTTGTGCGACAGGTCGATTTCAACAAAAACAAGCAGGCTTGCATTGACAAGTTCCGGGTTCAGGATAGCCGTGTAACCACGGATAAAACCCTGTCGCTCGAGACGCTTGACGCGTTCGATACACGGGGTCGGTGTGAGGTTGACCTTACGTGCGAGTTGCACATTTGAAATCCTGCCATCGTTTTGCAGGCACTCGAGTATCCGCCGGTCGGTCCGGTCTAGCTCCTTGGGGTGTTGTGGTTTCTTTTTCATTTATAAAACTTCTGGTTGGGCTTAAAAAAGAGTAAAACACTGCTTATAAATTATCAATAGAGAATAAAACTGCTTTAATCTATATAAAATGGTGGTTTTACATAATCAGAGGTGATGTCATGAGAGTCGGTGTACCCAAGGAAATTAAAAATAATGAGTTCCGCGTAGGCATGGTGCCTGCATCAGTTCGTGAGTTGGTTGCCCATGGACACGATGTCTACGTTGAAACCAATGCCGGTGCAGGTATTGGCATGCTGGATGAGGATTATGTCGCGGCTGGTGCAAAAATCCTGAACGATGCTCCGAGTATTTTTGACAAGGCCGAGATGATCATCAAGGTCAAAGAACCGCAAGCGGCTGAACGTGCGATGCTCAGGGCCGACCACGTGCTGTTTACCTACCTGCACCTGGCGCCGGATGCGCCGCAGACTGAAGAACTGGTTAAAAGTGGTGCGACCTGCATCGCCTATGAAACCGTGACCGACAAGAAAGGTGGTTTGCCTTTACTGGCGCCGATGTCTGAAGTCGCCGGCAGGTTGGCGATCCAGGCTGGCGCCTGGTGTCTTGAAAAGGCCCACGGCGGGTCCGGTGTATTGCTCGGTGGCGTGCCCGGTGTTGAACCTGCGAAAGTTGTCATTATCGGTGGTGGTACGGTGGGTCTTAATGCGGCCCAAATGGTTGTTGGCATGGGCGCGAATGTGATCATCCTTGACCGCAGCCTGGATGTCTTGCGGTTCCTGGATGCGACCTTCGACAGCCGTGTGCAAACGGTGTACTCGAACGCAGACGCCATTGACCGTCATATCAAGGATGCTGACCTGGTGGTCGGTGGTGTTTTAATCCCGGGTGCCGCCGCACCCAAACTGGTCAGGCGTGAACACCTGGCGATGATGCGTAAAGGCTCAGTGTTGGTCGATGTCGCGATTGACCAGGGTGGTTGCTTTGAAACTTCACGTGCCACGACCCACCAGGATCCAACCTACGTGGTGGACGGTATCGTGCATTACTGTGTGGCCAATATGCCCGGCGCGGTGCCGCGTACATCAACCTTTGCGCTGAACAACGCAACCCTGCCGTTTGCCCTGGCCCTGGCCAACAAGGGCGCCAAGAAGGCCATGCTGGACAACCCGCACCTTTTGGCAGGCCTGAACGTGCATCGTGGTATGGTGACCTATGAAGACGTTGCGCGTGACCTGGGCTATGATTATGTACCCGCGGTTGAGGCGCTGAAAACCGCCTGATAACAACTGGGGGGCTGTGAGCAAGTCATGGCTCCCCAAGGCACGTTTATGTGAGGAGCAGACAGAATGGGTGACAAAAAACAGTCTTTGGAATCATTCTGGATGCCGTTTACAGGCAACCGGGCGTTCAAGAAAAATCCGCGCCTGGTTGCACGTGCCAATGGGATGTTTTATTACACGCCGGATGGCCGTGAGATTCTTGATATGGTGGCCGGTTTGTGGTGCTGCAATGCAGGCCACGGCCACCCCAGGATAGTCGGGGCAATCCAGGCGCAGGCGGCGGAAATGGATTACGCGCCGCCTTTTGGTTTCGGTCACCCGGCGGCGTTTGAAGTGGCGGAAACACTGACCGGACTCACACCGGAAGGAATAAACCACGTTTTCTTCACCAATTCCGGTTCTGAATCGGTCGATACCGCTTTAAAAATTGCATTGGCCTACCAGAAGGAACGTGGCCAGCCGTCACGCACCCGTTTCATCGGGCGTGAGCGTGGCTACCATGGTGTTGGTTTTGGTGGTATTTCCGTGGGTGGTATTCCCTATAACCGTAAGCAGTTCTCAAACTCCATGATCCCGGGTGTGGACCACCTCCCGCACACGCATTTGCTGGATCGTAATGCCTTTTCCCGGGGTTTGCCTGAATCCGGTTTCGAGCTTGCCGATGCGTTGCAAAGCATATTGACACTGCATGACCCGTCCAACGTAGCTGCAGTCATCGTTGAACCGATTGCGGGTTCTGCGGGTGTGTTGATACCACCGAAGGGATACCTGAAGCGGCTGCGTGAGATCTGTGACAAACACGATATCCTGTTGATCTTCGATGAGGTCATCACCGGCTTCGGGCGTCTCGGTGATAATTTTGCCGCCCAGGCTTTTGACGTGACGCCGGATATCATTACCTCCGCCAAGGGGCTGACCAGCGGCACCGTGCCGATGGGTGCGGTTTTTGTACGCGATGAAATCTACAATGAGTTCATGTCCAAGCCGGGTGCCGCGATAGAGTTGTTCCATGGCTACACGTATTCCGCCCATCCGCTGGCGGTTGCGGCCTGTAAGGCAACCCAGCAGGTTTATGCCGATGAAGGTCTGTTCCAGCGTTCCGCCGATATGGCTCCCTTGTTTGAAGACGCATTACATTCACTGAAGGGTGAGCCGCACGTGATCGATATACGCAACTATGGTTTGATGGGTGCGGTCGAGTTCGCAGCAATCGAAGGCCAGCCGGGTGCACGCGGGGCGGGGATAATCCAGAAATGTTTTGAAGCCGGTTTGATGGTCCGCGTGACCGGTGACACCATCGCATTCAGTCCGCCGCTGATTCTCAAGGAAAGCCATATCCAGCAGGCGGTTGAAACTTTCAGAACCGTGCTGAGGGCATAAGGTCATGGAAAAACTGGCGCATTATATTGGTGGAAAACGGCTTGAAGGCAGCAGTGGCCGTTATGGTGATGTATTTGATCCGGCTACCGGCCGGGTGCAAAAACAGGTGCCCCTGGCATCTGCCGACGAACTGGATATGGCTGTTAAATCGGCTGCTGCGGCTTTCCCCGCCTGGGCTGCGCTCCCTGCATTACGGCGGGCACGTTGCATGTTCCGTCTCAAGGACCTGATCGAGGTACACAGGGATGCGTTGGCAGCGTTACTGACATCCGAGCATGGAAAGGTGCGCGATGATGCACTTGGTGAAGTCACCCGCGGCCTGGAAGTGGTCGAGTTTGCCTGCGGCGCGCCGCAACTATTGAAAGGTGAGTTTTCAGACAGTGTCGGTGTCGATGTCGATGCCTGGTCATTCAGGCAACCGCTGGGTGTGGTTGCCGGTATCACCCCGTTTAACTTTCCCGCCATGGTGCCGCTGTGGATGATCCCGATGGCCCTGGTATGTGGCAATACCTTCGTGCTCAAGCCTTCCGAACGAGACCCGGGCGCATCCATGCTGCTGGCCGACCTGATCAAGCAGGCGGGTGTTCCGGATGGTGTCTTCAACGTCGTTCATGGCGACCGGGTAGCGGTGGATGCGATTCTGGCCCACGATGACATCAAGGCCATCAGCTTTGTCGGTTCGACCCCGATCGCCAGGAAGATCTTCGAGGTCGGCTCGAAAAACGGTAAACGCGTGCAGGCCCTGGGTGGCGCCAAGAACCACATGGTTGTCATGCCGGATGCGCCGCTGGAAGCCGCGGTTGATGCCCTGATGGGTTCCGCCTATGGCTCTGCCGGTGAACGCTGCATGGCGATTTCCGTGGCCGTCGTGGTCGGTGATGAAACAGCCGATGCCCTGGTTGCAGCGTTAAAACCAAAGGTGCAGGCACTCTCTATTCAGCCCGGAAACGTAGCAGGGGCCGAGATGGGTCCGCTGATTACCGGGGAGCACCATGCAAAGGTTTCAGGATATGTGAGCCTGGGTGTGGAAGAAGGCGCCGATCTGGTCGTAGACGGTCGTGGATTCAAACATGCCGATCAACCGGACGGTTTTTTTATTGGCGGCTGTCTGTTCGATCACGTCAAAGCCGATATGCGTATTTACCGGGAAGAGATTTTTGGCCCGGTTTTATGCGTGGTCAGGGTTGCCTCCTATGACGAGGCCATCGACCTGATCAACGCACATGTTTACGGCAACGGTGTTTCCATCTTCACCCGTGACGGTGATGCGGCCCGCAATTTCGTGCAGCGCGTACAGGTCGGCATGGTCGGTGTGAATATCCCGATTCCGGTACCGATGGCTTTCCACAGTTTTGGTGGCTGGAAGCAGTCATTGTTCGGTGATCACCACATCTACGGTCCGGAAGGCATTCGTTTCTATACGCGGGTCAAGGCCGTTACCCAGCGCTGGCATACGGGTATCCGCAAGGGTGCCGATTTTCATTTTCCCCAGCTGGGTTAATTTTTCGAATTCCGTAAACCGGCAGCAAGCTGTCGTCAATCCTGCTTGGTGGGTAATGGTTTACCCACCCTGCGGCGCCTCTTTTTAACTGAAGAACATCACCTTCACCAGGCCGTAGAGCGCACCGAGCACCAGTACCACGTTTGACAAAAGCGTTATGGCCATACCCGGCGTACGGGTCTTCGGGTCTTTCCGGTATTCGGCCGAGTACAGGAAACGCCCGATCATGAAACCCAGGCCCGGCACCAGCACCCACAGTTCACTCAGATAGTAGGCAAAGGCAAAGGTCGCCGGTATGAAAATAATCAGTTGTTCCATGGTGTTTTGCTGGATTCTGAACAGGCGGTTCCAGGCTTCATCACCTTCGCATGCCGGGGCATTAACATTATATTTTCCCCGTGCCATTCCTACGCGGCCGGTAAAGAAAACATATTGAAGCAATGCCAGTAAAACTATCAGTGTTGCGTGATCCATTTTTATTCCTCTTTGTATGCAGACGACTAAACCCAAAACAGCGCCAGGCCGGTGTTAACGAACCAACAGACCGGACAATACCTAATCTGCTTTCCCGCGTTTGTCACCATGTACCCAAATGACCTCTTTGCCACCGTGGGCCCGGGCCAGGACACGGGCGATGACAAACAAAAGGTCTGACAAGCGGTTCAGATAGCGCAGGCTGACCTCGTTGACGTCTTCAACCTTTGCCAGCGACACCATCAGGCGTTCTGCGCGCCGGCAAACCGTGCGTGCGAGATGGCAGCGGGCAGCGGACTCTGACCCGCCGGGTAAAATGAAGTCCTTTAATGGTGGCAGGTCTTCATTGAACTTATCCAGGTCGGCCTCGAGTTGATTAACACAGATCTCGGGGATCAGGGTGTAACCCGGCATGCACAACTCACCACCCAGGTCGAACAACTCGTGTTGCGTCCTTGTAAGGCAGGCACGGATGGGGTCACCAACCTCACTGGCCAATACCAGGCCCACCATGCTGTTTAATTCATCGACGGTGCCAAATGTTTCCACCCGAAGATTGTCCTTGTCGACGCGTGACCCGTCACCCAGTCCGGTCGTACCGTTGTCGCCGGTGCGTGTATAAATTTTAGAGAGCCGATTACCCATATCCTGAATCCATATGCCTGTTTGTGAGGCGGTCAATATATCACGACAAGCAGAATGGAAGGCCACGGTTGCTTACACGATGCACCGGATCAGCGGTCCTGCAATAGCGGCATTGCATTTTTTTGGCGGGTGGTTATATTGGTCACCCGTTTACAGAGATTCAGCCGATGCCAAAACATACCCCCTTGTATGACGCCCATATTGCCGCCGGCGCCCGTATGGTTGATTTTGGCGGTTGGGAGATGCCCATCAACTATGGTTCACAGATCGAGGAACACCACAAGGTTCGGAAGGCCGCCGGTATGTTTGATGTCTCGCATATGACGGTTGTGGATATCCATGGCGCCCGGTCGCGGCATTTTCTCAGCTATTTGCTGGCCAATGACGTGGCCAAGCTGCAAACCCCGGGCCGGGCTTTTTACACCTGTATGCTGAATGAAAAGGGTGGTGTGATTGATGATCTGATCACTTATTTCATGGATGAAACCTATTTCAGGATGGTGGTGAATGCCGCCACCCATGACAAGGACATGGCGTGGATCTCATCACAGGCGCAGGCGTTTGATGTAGTGGTAAAAGAGCGCGCCGAATTGGCCATGATCGCCGTTCAGGGGCCCAGGGCACGCGAAGCTGTACTGTCCCTGTTGCCGGAAAGTGACGCGCTGGTTGCAGCTGAGTTAAAGCCTTTCAATGCGGGGCAGTTCGGCGACCTGTTCATTGCCCGTACCGGGTACACCGGCGAAGATGGTTTCGAAATAGCGCTGCCGGCAGAATCGGCAACGGTACTCTGGGATCAGTTGCTGGGTGTGGGTGTAGCCCCCTGTGGCCTTGGTGCCCGCGATACGCTTCGTCTCGAAGCGGGTATGAATCTGTATGGCCAGGATATGGACGAGAGTGTGACCCCGCTTGAGTCAGGCCTGGCCTGGACGCTGGCATTTAAGGATGAGCGCGAATTCATCGGTAAGGAAGCGTTGCTCGAACAAATAGAAAACGGTGTCAAAAACCAGTTGGTCGGCCTGGTATTGAAGGACCGCGGCGTTTTGCGACCCGGTCAGCGGGTTATTACACAGGCCGGTGAAGGCGTGACCACCAGCGGAAGTTTTTCCCCCACCTTGCAGAAAGCCATCGCGTTCGCGCGTATACCCAAAAACGCGTCGCAAAGTTGCCAGGTTGATATCCGTGGCAAGTTGCTGGAATGCACCATCGTAAGACCGCCATTCGCCCGCAACGGAACGGTTTGCGAGGGTGTCATTTAACAGCTAGAATTCTGCTATAGCGTGAGACAACCAACTTAACCATCACCATAGGGTAAGACAAAATGAGCAATATCCCTTCGCACCTGCAGTATACGGAATCTCATGAATGGGTCAGTGCCGAGGACAACGGCAATGCACGCATCGGTATCACTGACCACGCCCAGGAAGCGCTTGGAGACTTGGTATTCGTCGAGTTACCGGCTGTGGGCGATGAAATCAGCCAGGGTGACCCTTGTGCGGTTGTTGAGTCGGTGAAAGCCGCATCGGACATCTACGCACCGGTATCCGGCCTGGTTGTGGCAATCAATGAAGACCTCGAATCGGATCCGGCACTGATCAACGCCGATCCCTATGGCGATGGCTGGTTGTTCGAGCTTGAGCTCATCGACAGCGAGGAACTGGATGGCTTAAAGGACGCGGAAGCCTACGAAGAATCTCTGGACGACTGAAGTGTCCCGGACCTGTTGCCAGGTCCTGTTTTATCGCAAAAAGACAAATTATCAGCTATCCCCGGTCAGTATGCGGCAGGCATTGGCATAGTTTTGCACGGTTGCCTCGATAATGGATGTGGGCAGTTTCGGCCCGGGCGCCTGCTTATTCCAGTCCAGCGTCTCGAGGTAATCCCTTACAAATTGCTTGTCAAAACTGGGTGGGCTGGTACCGGGTTTCCAGCTCTCCAGCGGCCAGAAACGCGAAGAGTCCGGTGTCAGGATCTCGTCCATCAGGAATAACTTGCCGGTGCTGTCGAGTCCAAACTCAAACTTGGTATCGGCGATGATAATGCCGCGCTCAAGCGCGTAGCTGGCAGCGAACTCATATATTTTGATACTGGCGTCCCTGACCTGGTGTGCCATATCCGCACCGATCAGTTTTACCACGGTTGCGAAATCGACATTTATATCATGGTTGCCGGCGGCCGCCTTGGTTGAGGGTGTGAACAGGACTTCCGGCAACTTGTCTGCTTGTCGTAAGCCAGCCGGCAACGGGATTCCGCAAACGGCGCCTGTTTCCTGGTAGTCTTTCCAGCCGGAGCCGATCAAATAACCACGGACGATCGCTTCCACCGGCAGTGGTTGGAGCCGGCGCACGATAACGGAACGGTCTTCGAGCAAGGCCGCCAGCTGGGGGTCGGCGATGACATCTCCAACCGGGATGCCCGTCAGGTGGTTGTCGATAATGTCACGTGTCTTTTCAAACCAGAAGTTTGATACCTTCGTTAACAAGGCGCCTTTGCCGGGAACCGGGTCGGGCAGGACCACATCAAAAGCCGAGAGACGGTCGGAGGCGACGATCAGCATGTGGTTTTCATCGAGGGCAAAACTGTCACGCACTTTGCCCTGGTGAATCAATGTCAGGCAATCAAGCATGTCGGTGGTGTATGTTGTGGCGTGGGCCGTGGTAGAGTGATTGGACACCTTTGCTCCTTTTTACATTGACGGGCTAAACTGCAATTATATACTTGCACGTCTGCGCATCGAACAAGGAATTATTGCGTTGTCGAATAACAACGGTTTCAAGATACCCGGCCACTGGTGGGGAAAGCTGATTGGCGGCATCATTGGCGTGCTGCGCGGTGGTATCGTCGGAGCAATTCTGGGTGTTTTTATTGGTCACCTTCTCGACCGTTTTCTGGCAGGCCTAGGCGGCAGTAACCGCACCCGCGATAAGTTTTTCCGAGCGCTGTTTTCTACCCTCGGGTATATCAGCAAGGTGGATGGGCGTGTCACAAAAGCCGAAATTGAAGCAGCAGAGAATCTGATGCGGCGTATGACGCTGACCGAAGATGAACGGCAGCGTGCGATACATTTTTTCCAGAAGGGCAAGGATCCTGAGTTTGATTTTTATGGCACTTTGCAGGATTTTGGCAGGCACGCCAGGCATCAATACGAATTACGCGTGATGTTTCTTGAGTTACTGCTCGAAGCCGCGATAACCGACGGCACACTGAGCGTTGCCGAGGACGCCATCCTGGAGCGCGTGCGCCTCGCGCTGAATATCCCTATCAACGTTTTTGTCGCCATGATGCGTGCCCGTGAAAATGAACCGGAGCGCAAATCCGGTAACCACGGGCCGGCAACACGGAGGCCGCAAACCATGGCTCAATGTTATGCCGCGTTGGGCTTGCTTGAGGATGCTAGTCCACAGGAGGTGAAACGTGCTTACCGCAAACTGGTCTCGCAATATCACCCTGACAAACTATCTTCACAGAACCTGCCCGACGAAATAATGGAAATGGCGAAAAGACGGGTGCGTGAAGTCAATGCAGCATATGACACAATCAAGGCATCCAAGGTGATCAAGTAGTTTGGAGTCCCGGCAATGCCTGGAAAAACGTTTACAGCTACGAACACACCGGGAGTCCCTTAACAAACCGGAGAATGTTATGAAGCAACACAGTGTAATTTCCCCATCAATTCTCTCGGCAGATTTCGCTTGCCTGGGTGAGGATACGCAGGCCGTTCTGGATGCCGGTGCGGACTGGGTCCATTTTGATGTAATGGACAATCATTTCGTACCGAACCTGACCATCGGCCCGATGGTTTGCAAGGCCCTGCGTAAATACGGTATTACGGCACCCATCGACGTTCACCTGATGGTGCAACCGGTGGACGACCTGGTCGTACAGTTTGCCGAGGCCGGGGCCAGTATGATCACGTTTCACCCGGAAGCCAGTATCCATGTCGACCGCACCATAAACCTGATCAAGGAGTGTGGATGTAAAGCCGGCCTGGTATTTAATCCAACCACGCCCCTGGATATATTGGATTGGACACTCGAGCAGCTCGACATGGTTCTGCTGATGTCGGTCAACCCCGGTTTTGGCGGCCAGAGTTTCATTCCCTACGTGATGGACAAAATCGCTCGTGTCAGGACCCTGATTGACGCGACGGGCCAGGATATCCGTCTCGAGATTGATGGCGGTGTCACGGTAGACAATATTGGCAGTATCGCGGGGGCTGGTGTGGATACCTTTGTATCCGGCTCGGCAATTTTTGGCACCCTGGATTATGCTGAAACCATCGCCAAAATGCGGGAAAACATCGGCTAGGTGTTAATTCCTGCAAGGTTGTTTGCATTTTGGTGGCTTCGTTTCAGGCTGTGCGCTCAACAGGCCGGGTGGTCTTCACTGCCCAGGCTTATCCGGCCCTGCGGGCTGCCCTCAGCCGTGATTTCGCCTGATCGGGACCGGCCCGAAGGTGCATAAATGCACCTTCGGCTCTCGATTTTCATCCTGCAATAGTTGTAAAAGATGGGCGCCCCGGGCGAAATCCCGTCTTCGGCGGATAAATGGGCAGTGAAGACCACCCGACCTGCTGAGC
>Ga0316188_10000625_pt1 | contig 15642 bp, 14 predicted proteins | sample Phiworburrow1_MG_FD_204933 | JGI IMG/M metagenome (GOLD analysis project Ga0316188, IMG submission 204933) | Coastal sediment microbial communities from Maine, United States - Phippsburg worm burrow 1 | ecosystem: Environmental > Aquatic > Marine > Coastal > Sediment | place: USA: Maine...
TCTTCGAGGTCATCCAGCGCAAAGGCGACGAAGGCTTCGGCGAGGGCAACTTCCGGGCGCTGTTCGAATCGATCGAGCTCGACCAGATCCGGCGCGGCGTCCTGACGCCCTCCAAGGGTGACACGCCCGGGTAAGGCGGCCGCTGCCGTCCTCGCGCACCGGGTGTGCGCGGAACCCGTTCTGCCGCCCCGGCGAAACGAGGTACCCGAGGGCGCAAGAAGCCCACCGGCCCGGGGGCCGGTGGGCTGACTCGGCGAGGTCGATCAGGTCGTGATCAGGGCTTGACGGGGGCCGGAGCGGGGCCAGCGGCGGCCGCGTGCCTGGCACGATGCCAGGCGACCATCTCGTCGCGCGACAGCATGCCATCCTTGTTGGCGTCGATGGCGTCGAAATACTGGGACAGCATCGGAAAACCTTTCGCCTCTTCGCGCGAGATCATCCCGTCGCCATCGAAGTCCATCCGCGGACCGTGGCGGTGCGGGCGGTTCGCCCAGGCGCTGCGCAGTTCTTCGCGAGACAGCTGGCCGTCCTTGTTCGTGTCGATCGCGTCGAAGCTGGACGCCAGGCGCGGCGCCCCCTTGGCCTCGTCGCGACTGATCTGACCGTCGCCATTCGCGTCGATCCTGCCGAACGCTTCGTCTCGCCGCGCCTGACGGAAGGCGCGCATTTCATCGGCCGACAACATGCCGTCCTTGTTCGCATCGATCGCGTCGAAGTTGGACGCGAGATAGGGCGCCGACTTCGCTTCATCGCGCGAGATCAGGCCATCGCCGTTGGCATCGAACCGCGGATGCCGGCCCGCGAACTCCGCGCGCGCCGCGGTCAGTTCATCCTGCGAAAGGAATCCGTCCTTGTTCGTGTCCAGCCGGTCGAAGGCATCGCGCAGCCGCGGATGGGCAGCAACCTCGTCCCGCGACAGCTTGCCGTCCTTGTCTGCATCGATCCAGGCGAAACCCGGGCCATGCATCGGACCCGCACCGGGACCGGCACCGTGCATCGGACCTGCGCCGGGGCCAGCGCCGTGCATCGGACCGCCCATCGGGCCCGGACCAGGACCCGGTCCCGCAGTCTGGGCTAGAGCGGAAGCGGCCGCCACCGAAACGGCAGCGGCAATGATGAGGAGCGAGCGTTTCATTGAGCATCTCCTGCTTGGGATGATGCTCATTGGACGGCAACGGGCTGGCAACGTCGACAAACGTTACCTTTGCTTACGGCTGCAACGACTCGCTACTGGTTCGGGGCGTTCTGCGGGTTCTGCCCTTCCGGCGGACTCGGCGCCGGATTCGGCGGGTTCTGCGGGGGCGTCACGGCCGACCGGGCGGGAGGCGCAGCGATCGGGATGCCAGGCCTACCGGCGGCCGGGCTGCCCTGGCTTGGAGCGGACAGGGTGTTGCCTTCACGCACGAAGTTCGGCCGCGGCGGCGGACCGCCAAACGCGGCGACGGCTCGCGCCGGCAGCCGCACCTCCTGTCGACCGCCGGCTGCCTCGAGCACCACCATCTCGGGCGTGACCTCGACGAGCTTCATTCCCGGCGCCACCTCCTGCCCGAGCAGGAAGACGCGCGCCGGGCGGCCATCGACCGCGAGCACCGCGCTGGAATCCGCGCCGGCCGAGAAGGCCCCCACCGCCTGGACGTTGCTCGCGACGGCTTGCACCACTTCGACCTTGCCGAACATGCGCGCCGTTGCGACGGGATCGGGATCGCGCAAGGGCGGAGGTGGCAGCGGCGGCGGCGCGGCAGTCGGCGCGGGCGTGAAGATGCGCACGCCCCAGTAGCCGGCAATCGCCACCACCAGCGCGAAGAAAACCAGATGGACCGCCGCAGCGGCAATCTTTTTGAGCATTTCGTGTCCGGCAACTGCCGCGGATCATCGGTCAGATCGACCGGCTCCGCGCATGACCTTCGTCATCCTCATGCATTAGCGGTGCCAAAACATCCCGTTTCGGTGGGGTGAGATGGCCGAACGCGGTTGATAATATCCCCGACGCCCCCGGTGTGCGCGTCCTAAAAGATCGAAACTTCAAGGTCTTCGGATCGCATCTTCAAGTTTTCTTCCGATCTCTACAGTGGTCAGATGACTCCGATGAACTCCATTCGCTCCGCCTTCCCCATCGCCATCCCGGCCAGGATCGCGCGCGGCTTCACGCTGATCGAGATCATGGTGGTGATCACCATCCTCGGCGTGCTGGCTGCCCTGATCGTGCCCCGCGTTGTCGGACGGACCGATGACGCCAAGATCGTCGCCGCCAAACAGGACATCGCGTCGATCATGCAGGCACTGAAGTTGTACCGGCTCGACAACGGCCGCTATCCGACCACCGACCAGGGTCTGCAGGCCCTGATCACGAAGCCGACGACGGAGCCGCAACCGACCAACTGGAAGCAGGGCGGATATCTCGAGCGCAACAGCGTTCCGGTCGACCCGTGGGGTGAGCCGTACAAGTTCCTGAACCCGGGCATCAAGGGAGAGATCGACGTGTTTTCGCTGGGCCGCGACAAGGCCAACGGCGGCGAGGGTCCGGACGCCGACATCGGGTCGTGGACCCTTTGACGGGCTGCGCCTAGGGGCCCCGCCCTTGCGCGCACGCCGGATGCGCAGCACGCCGCGCCCCTGGCCCGGCAGTCGTACTGGAAACGAAAGCGAACAAGGCGGGATGCGAACGATCGAACCTCCGGCAACGCGCTGCTCCGGCTTCACCCTGCTGGAGATGATGGTCGTGATCGTGCTGGCCGGGATCCTGCTTTCGATCGTCACCATCAACATCACGCCCGACCCGCGCCAGCAGCTGCAGCGTGAGGCGCAGCGCATCGGGCAACTGATGGGCGTGGCGGCGGACGAAGCGCGCATCCGGCAGCAGCCGATCGCCTGGGAGGCGGACCTGAGCGGGTACCGCTTTGTCACCGAGGTAGGCGGCGAACGACGCCTTCTGACGGGCGACGAACTGCTGCGCGAGCGCCACTGGGACAAGCCGATGACCCGGGTGGCGGTGCTCGACGGCGCCGGCCCGCAGCCCGCGCAGGTGTTGCTGGGGCCGGGCGCTCCGCCGGTGCGCGTTGCGGTCGCGCGCGAATGGGTGCAGCCGCGCTGGAGGCTCGAACTGGTCAACGAAGACGGTGAAGTGCGCGTCGAGTTCGACGAGGCCGGCCGCGCCACCCTGGTGCGATGAGCGATGAAGGCGCGCGGCTTCACCCTGCTCGAAGTGCTCGTCGCGCTGGTGATCATCGGCGTCGCCCTCGCGGCCTCCATGCGCGCCGCGCTGTCACTGACGTCGACTACGGACTACAGCCGGCAGAAGCTGCTGGCGCTGTTGACGGCGGAGAACCGGCTGCTCGAACTACGGCTTGCGCGCGAACGGCTCGAACCGGGCGAGGAAGTCGAGGCGTGCGAGCAGGGCGGCATCACTTTCACCTGCGCGCAGGCGGTCAAGCCGACCCCCAACCCGTTCTTCCGCCGGGTCGAGGTGCGGGTGTTCCGCAGCGACGACGACGGCAATCGCCGCCAGCTTGCCGAACTGATGACGGTTCTCCCCACCAACCAATGAAGGCGCGCGGTTTCACTCTGCTCGAGCTGCTGGTGGCGATCACCGTGCTGTCGGTCGTCTCGGTGATCGCGTGGCGCGGGCTCGACACCCTGGTCGCCACGCGTGACCGCCTCGAGCCGGAAGTCGATGAAACTCGGGCCATGCTGGTGGCGTTCGGGCAGATGGAACGCGACCTGACCCAGGTCATCAATCCGGCGTTCCTCGGGCTGGCGGTTTCGCCGCTGAATGTCCGTCCAGCCGATGGCGCGACGATGATCGAGCTCGCCCGCGTGGCGCCGGCGGTCCCCGACCATCCGACCGAAGTGCAGACGGTGTACTACCGTGTCATCGACAACACGCTGGTGCGGCAGGCCACGCCCGCGCTGGCGCAGTTCCAGAGGGGTGTCGCCGGGCAGTTCGAGAATGCGCGCCTGCTCAACCACATCCGCTCGATGGACGTGCGGTTGTGGCAGCCCGGCGTCGGCTGGACTCCCGCCGGCGACCAGGCGGAAAGCCCCAACGCGCCAGCAGCGCCGCCGTCCGCCCGCAACCAGCCTCCCGCCGGCATCGAAGTGACCCTGACCCGCACCGATGGCAAGAGCTTCCGGCGCGTGTTCCTGGTGAGCGCATGAGCGAGCCCGTCAGACCCGCCCGCCTGCGCCGCGAAACCGGCGCGGCAGTGCTGATGGCGCTGTTCGTCGCAACGCTGGCCATGCTGATCGTCACGGGCCTGTTCTACCGTCAGTTCGTGTTGCTCCGGACGATCGAGAACCAGCAACTGGTCTCGCAATCCAGGATGCTGCTGCGCGGCGCGCTCGACTGGGGACGCGCGATCCTGCGCGAGGATGCAAATCGTTCGAGCTACGACGCATTGTCCGAACCCTGGGCGCAGCCGCTCGCCGAGACCCGCCTGGATCAGCTCGGGGAAACGAGCTCGATCGCCTCGCTCGCCTCGATTGCCGGCTCGATGGAAGACGCGCAGGGACGCTTCAACCTCCACAACCTGGTCGAAAGCGGGAAGATCGACGACAAGGAGCTGGAGTCGCTGCGTCGGCTGGCGGCTCTGCTGCAGCTGCCGACGCAGACGGCGGACCTGATTGCGGAGCGCGTGCTGCAGTCACAGGCCCCGCCGGCGAACGTGGACGACAAGACCGGAGAAATGGGCAAGGACGCCGAGCGCCTGCGGCCGCTGCCGCTGATGCTGCCGCAGGACATCAGGGGTGTGCAGGGGATCAGCCCCGACGCCGTGGATCGGCTGGCGCCCTACATCGTCGTCCTTGACGAGCGCACGCCCGTCAATGCGAACACGGCGCCGCCCGAGTTGATTGCCGCCAGGGTCCCGGACTTGACGCTGGCGGAAGCGCGCTCGCTGGTGGCCGAGCGCGAGCGGATCTCGTACTTCAAGGACACGGCCGACGTTCGATTGCGGCTTGGCGCCAAGGGATCGGTCCTCACCGACGCCGAACTGTCCACGAATTCGCGTTACTTCTTCATCCGGGGCGAGGTCAAGCTTGACCGCGCCGTGACGCACATGGAAGCTCTGGTCAAGCGCGGGGCGCCCGGCCAGGGCGCCGCGGCCGTCAACGTCCTGTGGACGCGCGAACTCTGAACGTCGACAAATGAGAGAAAAAGTACCGCAACGCCTGCTCGTGTTCGTGCCGCCACGCAGCTCGATGGCAGGCCGCAGCCAGCTCGCCTCCAGCACCGTGGTCGACTACGTCGCGCCCGGCAACGCCGATGTGCGCGGCCACACGCCCATCGCGCTGCTGCCCAAGGCCGGCTCGGTCGATCTCATCTTCGACGCCAGCGACGTCTTCGTCACCGCGATCGAAGCGCCGAAACTGTCGGAGGGCAAGCTGCGCCTTGCCTTGCCGAACCTGCTGGAGGAGCGGCTGCTGGCCGATCCGGCCGACTGTCACTTCGCCTTCAGTCACGCGCGCGGTGGCAGCGGCGCCACGACGATCGCAGCGCAGCCGAAGATCCCGGTGGCGGTGATCGATCGCGGACTCCTGACCCGCGGCCTCGACGCGCTGGGCGAATCAGGCTATCGGGTGCGGGCCGCCTACAGCGAGATCTACACGGTGCCCCCACCCGCCGCCGGCGTGCTGTCCGTGCGGATCGCCCGTGGTCGCGGCATCGCCCGCTCGGGCACGCATGACGGTTTCGCGTTCGATGTGGGCGACGAGGTTCCGCCAACCCTGGCGCTCGCCGTGCGGCAGCTCGGAATCAAGCGCATCCAGGCCTTCGGCAAGGAGGCGGCGCGCATCAGCCGGCTCGCCGAGGCCCTGAACGTGCAGATCGAGGTCAAGGCCGACGAGGTCGACCTCGCAAGCACGGCTGGCGCGGTCGATCTGCTGCAAGGTGCGTTTGCGCAGGGCGGAATGATGGGGTCCTTGATGGGCGGGTCGCTGCTGCCAGCCCTGACCGGCCGCGCCATGCGCGTGCCGCTGGCGTGGGCTGCGACCGCGGCGGTCGTGGCGGTCGCCGGCATGAACATCTACTACCTGAAGCTCGAGAGCGAATCGAGGGCCATCCGCAGCCAGATGGAAGCGAGCTTCCGGTCCAACTTCCCGCAGGCCACGGCGGTGGTCGACCCGATCGAACAGACCAAGCGCCAGCTCGCCGAGCTCAGGGCGCGCTCAGGCATCCCGTCAGCCAACGATTTCTCGGTGCTCAACGCACGCACGGCGCTGCTGCTGTCGATCGCGCCCGTCGGCAGCGTCGCAGGCATGGAGTACCGCGACGGCGCGCTGAAGGTGAAGTTCGCACGGGGCGCCAGCGACAATCCGGGGCTGCAGAACACGCTGCGTTCGGCCGCCGTGCAGCAGGGACTGACGATCCGCTTCGAGGGCGACGGCAGCGCCCGCATCACCGCGGCGGGGACGTGACATGGAAGCGTTGAAACAGTTCTGGGCCGAGCGCGCCCCCCGCGAACGCAGCATCCTGCTGGCGGGCGCGCTCCTGCTGGCCGTTGCCATCCTCTATCTGGTCGCCATCGAGCCCGCATGGACCGGCATTACCCGGCTCGAGCGGAGCCTGCCGCAGCAGCGCGCCAACGCGGCCGAACTCGAGGCGCTGCTGGCGGAAGTGAAGACGATGAAGGCGCGTCCCGCGGTGGCGACCATGTCCGCAGCGGATGCCCGCAAGGCCCTCGAGGAGTCCCTGACGCGCGCCGGCATCAAGGCGGCGCGCATCGTTCCGCTGTCCGATGGCGACGTTCAACTGACGTTCAGCGACGTTCCCGTTGGGCGCTGGGCGCCGTGGCTGGCGGTGGCGGAGCGTGAACTTGGCGCGCGCTCGACCTCGGTGACGATCGCCGGACGCGAGGCCACGCCTGGCAACGTTGACGTCGAGCTTGCGCTGCGACTGGCCCGAAAGTGACCACACTCCATGCGCGTCGTCCTGTATGTCGCCGCCGCCGCCCTTGCGCTGCTGCTCACGGCGCTGGTGATCGCGCCGGCGCAATGGGCCGCGTCCGGCCTGGAACGGACAACCGGCGGTCGCCTGGAACTGGCGGAGGCGAGCGGCACCCTGTGGAACGGATCGGCGCTGCTCGTGCTGGCGTCCTCGTCCGAGTCCGGCGCGTCCCGGGCCACCCTGCCCGAGCGACTTTCCTGGCGACTGAGTCCCTGGGCGCTGCTGGTCGGACAGATCGACCTGACGCTCACGCATCCCTCGGCGCTCGCGCAGCCGCTGACGGTGCGCGCGCCGTTGCGCGGCGGCGGCTCGACGACGCTGAGCGCGACCACGCTGCGATTGCCAGCCTCCCTGCTGGTGGGAGTCGGCGCTCCCTGGAACACGATCAGGCCCGGCGGCATCCTGCTCCTGAACTGGGATCGGCTGGTCGTCGATGCCGGACATCTGCAAGGCAACATCAGTGGCGAGTGGCAATATGCTTCGAGCGCCCTGACTCCGGTTTCCCCCATGGGCCACTACCGTCTACAGACCAACGGCATCTGGCCTGGAACTCAGTTGGAATTACTCACCATTTCCGGCCCCCTCGAGCTCAAGGGCAGTGGCACAATCCCAGAGGGTGGGCGCTTACGCTTCCAGGGCAGAGCACAGGCCTTGGCCGGAACCGACCCTGGCGTGAAAGCGCAACTCACGGGCCTGATTTCGCTGCTGGGCCGGCGAGACGGAGAGGGGGCCCTCTTGAACTTCGGTGGTTGACATGACGAGCAGGCGCAATTCCCTTCGCGCTGGCGGGTTGTCGCTGTCCCGATCGATCGCGCTTGCTTGTGCGCTTTCGATGACTGCGAGCTCGCTGGTTCCCCCGGTGGCTGCCCAGGGCGCACCCGCCCGGCCGGCAACCAACGAATCGGTGATGCTGAATTTCGTGAACGCCGACATCGACGCGGTCGTGCGCGCGATCGGCCAGTTCACCAATCGCACATTCGTCGTCGATCCGCGGATCAAGGGCACCCTATCGCTCGTCACCGAGCGGCCGGTGTCGCGTGAGCAGGCCTACGATCAACTGCTGACGGCCCTTCGGCTGCAGGGCTTCACGATCGTGCAGACCGGCAACGTGGCACGCGTCGTGCCGGAAGCCGACGCCAAGCTGCAGGGTGGAACCGTCGTCAGTCCGGCCAGCGCCCCGCCGCGCGGCGACCAGCTGGTCACCCAGGTGTTCCGGCTGCAGTACGAGTCGGCCACGGCCATGGTGCCCATCCTGCGGCCCCTGATCGCGCCCAACAACACGATCTCGGCCTACCCGCAGAACAACACCCTGGTGATCACCGACTACGCGGACAACCTGCGGCGGATCCAGCGCATCATCGAATCGATCGACACGCCGGCGACCTCCAGCGTGGAGATGGTGCCGATCAAGCACGGCCTGGCGATGGAGATCGGCACCGTGATCAACCGCGTCCTGGACGAAGGCGCGCGCGCCGCGGGTCAGGCGATCGACGCGGGGCAGCGCACCTCGGTGCTGGCCGAGCCGCGCACCAACTCGCTGATCCTGCGCGCGCCGAGCGCGGCACGACTGGCGCTCGCCAAGAACCTGATCGAGCAACTGGACAAGCCGGCGCTGACTCCCGGCAACATCAACGTGGTCTACCTGCGCAACGCGGAGGCCGCGCGCCTGGCACCGCTGCTGCGGGCGATCATCGGCTCCGATCCTTCATTCGTGCCTCAGGCCTCCACCAGCGGGCTGTCGCAGCCCACGGGCGGATCCTCCGGCGGCCCGGGCCTGACGCCCGGGCAGACAGGCGCCGCCGGCGGCACTGCGCCCGGCATCCCGGCGATCGCCAGCGGTGGCTCGGCCGCGGCCGGCGGCCTGGCCGGCATGATCCAGGCCGACACCGCCACGAACTCGCTGATCATCACGGCGCCCGACCCGCTCTACCGCAATATCCGAGCGATCGTCGACAAGCTCGACGTCAGGCGGGCACAGGTCGTCATCGAGTCCCTGATCGCCGAAGTGTCGGCCGAGAGGGCCGCCGAGTTCGGCATCCAGTGGCAGGCGCTCAGCGGCATCAACGAAACCGGAACCAACGCGATCGGCGGCACCAATTTCGGCGGTTCCGGGCAGAACATCATCGGCGTTGCGCAGAACCTCGCATCCGTCGGACAGGGCCTGAACATCGGCGTCGTGAAGGGCAAGATCAACATCCCCGGCGTCGGGGAGATCCTCAACCTCGGCTTTCTGGCGCGCGCCCTGGAGACCAAGGCCGACGCCAACATCCTGTCGACTCCGACCATCCAGACTCTCGACAACGAGGAAGCGAAGTTCCTGGTCGGCCAGAACATCCCCCTGATCACCGGCTCCTATGCGTCGACTGGTGGGGGCGGCGGCGCCGCCGGGGTCAATCCGTTCCAGACCTTCGAGCGACGCGACATCGGCCTGCAGTTGCGAGTGAAGCCGCAGATCTCGGAAGGCGGCGTGGTGCGGCTCGCCATCTACCAGGAATTGTCGTCGATCCAGAACACGTTGACCGCGTCCCAGGGCGGCATCATCACCAACAAGCGCAGCTTCGAATCCACCGTGCTGGTCGAAGACGGCAACATCGTCGTGCTCGGCGGGCTGATAGAAGACAAGACCGACAACAGCAGGAGCCAGGTGCCGGTGCTCGGCAGCATTCCGTTCATCGGCGAGTTTTTCAAGTACGAAAGCCGCAAGCGGACCAAGACCAACCTGCTGGTGTTCCTGCGACCGTACGTCGTGCGCGAAGAGGGAACGTCGTCCGCGCTGGCAATGGACCGCTACGACTACATCCGCGGACAGGTCGCGGCGGGGACGCTCCAGGACAACTTCATCTTCCGCGATCTTCAGAGCCGGCAGATCCCGGAGAAACCGCCGGTGCCGCCGGCGATGAAGCGGGCGCAGGAAAGCGCGCCCGCGCCATCGGGCAAGGCGACGCCGGCGCCCGCCGCGTCGCCTGCACCAGCGGCCGCGCCCGCTCCCGTTCCGGAGCCTGCGTCTTCCCCTGCCCCCAGTGCCCCGCCCGCGCCATCCTCGTCGGCACCGCCGCCGGGCCAGCCGGTTGCGCCGGCGGCTACCGCCCCCGGGTCGACGGGAGCCGCGGCGCCGTCGACCGGCGCGTTCGCCGCCCAGCAAGGCGTACCTCCCGCGGGGGGCACGATCCACCTGCTCGAGGTTGCGGCCGTCACGGAAGTCGCCCGCGGCCGCGAACTGCAGCGGCAGTTGCGCGAGGCCGGGTTCGACGCCTACTGGGAGAACGTGAAGACGCGCACCGGCGATGTGGTGCGGGTGCGCGTGTCGGTGGACTCGGCCACGCAGAGCGTCGCCGATGCCGTCGCCAAACTGAAGGCGATGGGGTTAGATCCGATCATCGTCACCCCCTGACGCAGGGAAGCATCGTGACGCCCGCCAGCCGTTTCGTCCCCTACGCGTTTGCCCGCGACAACGCGATCCTGCTCGTCCCGAAGACGGAACGCGACGCCGAGGTCTGGATCAGCAACGCCACCCCGCTTTCGGCCCTGAACGAGGTCATGCGCGTGTTCCCGGGCAAGGTGCGCCCGGTGGTGGTCGAAACCCTGAAGCTGACGGAAGCGATCTCGCAGACCTACGGCGACCAGGGCGGATCAGCGCAGCAGATCGTCGGCGACATCGAGGGCGAATTCGACATCACCCGGATGATGCAGGAGGTTCCGGACGTCGAAGACCTCCTCGAGACCGAGGACGACGCGCCGATCATCCGCATGATCAATGCCCTGCTGACACAGGCAGCGCGCGACGGCGCATCGGACATCCACATCGAGCCGTTCGAGACCTACTCGATGGTGCGCTTCCGGGTGGACGGCACGCTGCGCGATGTCGTGCGGCCGAAGCGCGCGCTGCACGCGGCGCTGGTGTCGCGCATCAAGATCATGGCGGCGCTCGACATCGCCGAGAAGCGCCTTCCCCAGGATGGCCGGATCACGCTGCGGGTCGGCGGCCGTCCGGTCGACGTCCGGGTGTCGACGCTTCCGACCGGGCACGGCGAGCGGGTGGTGCTGCGCCTGCTGGAAAAGGACCTGTCGAAGCTCGAACTGACCAACCTGGGCATGGCCGAGGGAGCGCTCCAGCGCTTCGACCACCTGATCCACCAACCGCACGGAATCATCCTGGTGACCGGTCCGACCGGCTCGGGCAAGTCGACGACGCTTTACGCCGCGATCCGCAGGCTGGACAAGAACACGACGAACATCATGACGGTCGAGGATCCGATCGAGTACGACATAGAGGGCATCGGCCAGACGCAGGTCAATCCGAAGATCGAGATGACGTTTGCGAAGGCTCTGCGCGCGATCCTGCGCCAGGACCCGGACATCGTGATGATCGGCGAGATCCGCGACCTGGAGACAGCGCAGATCGCCGTGCAGGCGTCGCTGACGGGCCACCTCGTGCTCGCCACCCTGCACACCAACGACTCTGCGTCCGCGGTCACGCGCCTGATCGACATGGGCATCGAGCCGTTCCTGCTGTCGTCATCGCTGCTCGGCGTGCTGGGACAGCGGCTGGTGCGCAAGCTCTGCCCGCGCTGCCGGCAGCCGGATCCCGCGACGAACGGGTACCGAGCCGTCGGCTGCGACCACTGCGGCAACACCGGCTATCTTGGGCGCACCGGCATCTACGAGCTGCTGACCGTCGACGACGAGATGCGGATGCTGATCCACCAGGGTTCCAACGACACCGACGTCCGCCGCTGCGCAGAGCGCGGTGGGATGGTGAACATGCGCGCCGACGCCCAACGGTGGATCCGGTCCGGGGTGACTTCGCAGGAAGAAGCCCTCCGGGTGACGCGCGAGTGACGGCCGCGGTGACGCACTCCTCTTGCCGCCGGACCCGCGCCGGACGCCCGGCCGCGCCTGATACGAGCGCGCACTTCGATCGCGAACTCGGCGCACACGACGCGCCGCAGCGCGTGCACGAGCCGCGGAGCTGACATGGCGGCATTCCGTTTCGCCGCGGCCGACGCTCTCGGCAAGGAGCAGTCCGGAGTCCTCGAGGCCGACAGCGCGCGCCTCGCGCGCCAGCTGCTGCGGGGTCGCGGCCTCGTTCCGCTGACCGTCGAGCCGGTGTCCGGCGACGCGAGCGGACGGGGCCGCGGGCTGTCGCTGTCGCGCCGCCTGTCGCAGACCGAGCTGGCCGTCATCACGCGCCAGCTGGCATCGCTGCTCGGCGCGCAGCTTCCCGTTGCCGACGCCCTCACCGTCATGGTCGAGCAGAGCGAGAAGCAGCAGGTGCGCGAGCTGATGGCGTCCATCCGCACGGACGTCCTGGGCGGCACGTCCCTGTCGAACGCGCTCGCGCGGCATCCCCGCCAGTTTCCCGAGATCTACCGGGCCCTGATTGCAGCCGGCGAGGAGTCTGGCAAGCTCGGATCGGTGCTCGGCAGCCTGGCCGACTACGTCGAGGAGCGCGCCAAGCTGCAGCAGAAGATCACCCTGGCATTCGTCTATCCCGCCATCGTCACCTTCGTCGCTCTCGCCGTCGTGATCGGACTGCTGACCTACGTGGTGCCCCAGGTCGTGCAGGTCTTTGCCAACACCAAGCAGGCGCTGCCCTTCCTGACCGTGGCGCTGATCGCCCTGTCGAACTTCGTGCGCAACTCCGGCTGGATCGTGTTCGTGGCCGGAGTAATCGCCGCGTTCCTGGTGCAACGATCGCTCCGCGTCGAGGCCGTGCGACGGCGCTGGCACAAGCGCATCCTGACGCTGCCGGTGATGGGCGTCCTGTCGCGCTCGATCAACACTGCGCGCTTCTCCTCGACGCTTGCGATCCTCGTGGGCTCGGGGGTACCGATGCTGCGCTCGCTGCAGGCCGCCGGCGAAACGGTCACGAACCTCGCGATGCGAAGCCGGGTCATGGACGCCGTGCAGCGGGTGCGCGAAGGCTTCTCGCTCGCGAAGGCGCTGCGCGCGGACAGCGACGAGGAACGCAAGCCGGGGCACGTGAAGCTCTTTCCGCCGGTGCTGATCCACCTGATCGCGTCCGGCGAGGCCACCGGCAAGCTGCCGGAGATGCTCGATCGCGCGGCCGATATCCATGCGCGCGAGGCCGAGCGTCGCGCGCTGTTCTTCACTTCGCTGCTCGAACCGATCCTGATCCTGACGATGGGCGTGGTCGTGATGCTCATCGTGCTGGCCGTACTGCTGCCGATCATCGAGATCAACCAGCTGGTGCGATAGCGAACGAGGACAAGGCGATCGCTGCGCGATCGCATGCGCCTTGCTCGGAACGGTCTGTGAGCCGGACTTGGGGGCGGCGGGGTGCCCGGCTCAAAGCGAACGGCACCGCGGAGCAGACACCCTGGTGCCGCGCCTTGGCTACATAATTCCGCCCATGATTCGCAACCTCATTGAAGCCCTGCCCGCCTCGCGCATCCGCGAGGTCGCCAATGCAGGCATCGGGCGCACCGACGTTCTGAAGTTCTGGTTCGGCGAGGGCGATCAGGTGACGCCCGCCTTCATTCGCGACGCCGCAAAGGCGTCCCTCGATGCCGGACAGACCTTCTACAACCACAACCTCGGCATCGCCGAACTGCGCGATGAGCTTGCGGCGTACGCGAACCGGCTGCACGTGCCGGCGCGACCGGTGACTGCCGACCGGATCGCGGTCACCAGCGCGGGCGTGCACGCGCTTGCACTGATCGACCAGGCCTTGATCGCGCCCGGCGACCGCGTTGCCATCGTCACGCCGGTCTGGCCGAACCTGACGGCGATGCCCCGGATCATGAGCGCCGAAGTCGTGCGAGTGCCGCTGGACTGCCGCGGCGGGGCCTGGTCGCTCGACCTGCAGCGCCTGCTCGATGCGGCGACGCCGGGCACGCGGATGGTGCTTGTCAACGCGCCCAACAATCCGACCGGCTGGACAATGCCCCGGCCGGACTGGGTCGAGCTGCTGGCCCATTGCAGGAGGCACGGCATCTGGCTCGTATCAGACGACGCCTACGAACGGATCGTGTTCGAGCCGGGGCTGACGATCAACGGCCACGCGCCGAGCGTGCTGGATCTCGTCGAAGACGACGACCGCTACATCAGTGCGAACACTTTCTCGAAGAGCTGGACCATGACGGGCTGGCGCCTGGGTTGGATGGTGGCGCCGCCCGAATTCATCGCCCAGGTGGGCAAGGTCATCGAGTTCAATACTTCGTGCGCGCCGCCTTTCGTCCAGCATGCAGGACTGGCCGCGGTGCGCGACGGCGAACCGCTGGTAGCGGCGACCGTTGCCAGGCTGCGGCGTTCGCGCGACCTGCTCGTCGACGCGCTCGCCACGCTGCCTGGCGTTGAGGTCGCGCCCCCGCCCGGAGCGATGTACCTCTTCTTCAGGGTCGCGGGCTTCAGCGACGACAGCCTGGCATTCGCCAAGCGCCTCGTGGCCGAAGCCGGTCTGGGCATCGCCCCCGGCGTGGCGTTCGGCCCCGAAGGCGAAGGCTTCCTGCGCTGGTGCTTCGCCGCGTCCGACACCCTGCTGCTGCAGGGGGCGGAACGGATGCGCGCGTTCCTGAAGCGGGCGCTCGCCGCCTAGGCGTTCGCCTCGCCACCCGCCAGGCCGCGCTTCGCCAGCATCGGCTCGACCGCCGCATCGCGGCCGCGGAACGCCCGGTACGCGGCGCCCGGCTCGACCCGGTTGCCGGCCGAGTAGATGTGGGTCAGCAAGCGCGCCGCGGTCGCCGGATCGAACGGATCGCCCGCCTCGGTGAACGCGTCGTAGCCGTCCGCGTCCAGGACTTCGGCCCACATGTACACGTAGTACCCGGCGGCATAGCCCGAACCGCCGAACAGGTGCTGGAAGTGCGGCAGCCGATGGTAGGGGTAAGTGCCCGGCGGCATGCCGATCCTTGCGAGCTCCGCGCGCTCGAACTCGGTCACATCCACGCCGTCGGCATCGGTGCGCGCGTGCAGCGCCATGTCGAGCAGCGCGCACGCCGTGTAGCCGACCGTCTCGAAGCCCTGGTTGAACCGGTGCGCGCGCTTCATGCGCGCAATCAGCTCGTCGGGAATCGGCTCGCCCGTCGTCACGTGGCGCGCATGCCGCTTGAGCACCGCCGGCTCGAGCATCCAGTGCTCGAAGATCTGCGATGGCAGCTCGACGAAGTCGCGCAGCACCTTCGTGCCCGACAAACCTTCGTAGGTGACGTCCGACAGCATGCCGTGCAGGCCATGGCCGAATTCGTGGAAGAGCGTGCGCACGTCGTCGAGGGACAGCAGCGTCGCCTCGCCCGCCGGAGCCTTCGCGAAATTGTTGTTGTTGACGACGATCGGGATCACTTCGCCGTCAACGCGCGATTGCCAGCGGTAGGCGCTCATCCACGCGCCGCTGCGCTTGGTCGAGCGGGCGTAGTTGTCGTGCAGGAAGATGGCGAGCGTGCGGCCGTCGCGCTGCACTTCGTAGACCCGCACGTCGGGGTGATACGCCTTGAGGTCGGGGCGCTCGACGAAACGCACGCCGAACAGCCGGTGTGCACAGTCGAACGCCGCCTCGGCGACGCGATCGAGCGGGAAATAGGGCTTTACCTGCGCGTCGTCGACGTCGTACCGCACCTGCCGCACCTTCTCCGCGTAGTAGCGCCAGTCCCATGGTTCGAGCTCCGTCGAGTGCCCGAGTGCCGCGGCCTGCGCCTGCAGTGCCGCGTACTCGTCGCGGGCCTTCGCCCTGGCCGGCTCCCACA
>Ga0316188_10000626_pt1 | contig 15634 bp, 15 predicted proteins | sample Phiworburrow1_MG_FD_204933 | JGI IMG/M metagenome (GOLD analysis project Ga0316188, IMG submission 204933) | Coastal sediment microbial communities from Maine, United States - Phippsburg worm burrow 1 | ecosystem: Environmental > Aquatic > Marine > Coastal > Sediment | place: USA: Maine...
GTAGATAACGGGGGTAAATATTTTTATATCAAAGATGGGGATGCTACCTGGTCTCCAGGCTGGAAACCGGTTAAAACAGAACTGGATCATTATGAATGCCGCCATGGCATGAGCTATACCAAATTCAAGGCTTCTAAAAATAAACTGGAGGTAGAAGTACTGCAATTCATCCCTCTTGGCTTCTGGGGGGAAATTCAGAAAGTAAGCTTAAACAATGCCTCCTCCGACCCTAAAAATATAAAGCTGTTTTCTTTTATAGAATGGTGCCTGTGGAATGCGGAGGACGACATGACCAATTTTCAGCGAAATTTTTCCACGGGTGAAGTGGAAATAAAAGACTCCGTAATTTACCACAAGACGGAATTTAAGGAACGCCGGAACCATTATGCCTTTTATTCAGTAAACAGTCCCATTGATGGCTATGATACCGACAGAGAAACTTTTGTGGGCCTTTACAATGGTTTAGATACTCCCGAAGTGGTGAGCGAAGGAAAATCAAAAAATTCTGTAGCGCACGGCTGGTCCCCAATTGCATCACATTACCTGGAGATTGAACTTAAACCGGGCGAGGAAAAAGAGTTCATTTTTATGCTGGGTTACGTGGAGGTGGAGAAGGACAATAAATGGGAAAGCAAGTCGGTCATTAACAAGAAGCCTGCAAAGGATATGATTTCGGCCTATGACACTTCTGAAAAAGTAAATAAAGCCCTTGTAGAGCTAAGAACCTATTGGGACAATCTTTTGGGAAAAATCTCCATTGAGTCTGAAGACCCCCGTTTAGACAGGATGGTTAATATCTGGAATCAATACCAGTGTATGGTCACCTTTAATATGTCTCGCTCAGCGTCATTCTTTGAGTCAGGTATTGGCCGAGGGATGGGATTTCGGGATTCCAATCAGGATCTTATTGGTTTTGTTCATCAAATCCCGGAAAGAGCCCGGGAACGTATTTATGACATAGCTTCTACCCAATTTGAAGACGGATCCTGCTACCATCAGTATCAGCCACTGACCAAAAAAGGCAATGCCGCAGTAGGAGGCAATTTTAATGATGATCCACTCTGGTTAATTCTTTCAACTACTGCCTACATCAAGGAAACGGGTGATTTTTCTTTATTGGATGAAATGGTACCCTTTGACAATGATTCCACAAGGGCGAAAACACATTTTGAACATTTAAAAGCTTCTTTTTACCATGTGGTAAATAATCTGGGTCCGCATAAACTACCCCTGATTGGAAGAGCCGACTGGAACGACTGTCTAAATTTAAATTGCTTCTCCGAGGATCCCAATGAATCCTTTCAAACTACGGAAAACCAAAAAGGAGGAACAGCAGAATCTTTAATGATTGCGGGACTTTTTGTGGTGTACGGGAAAGAATATATAAAACTTTGTAAGCGAATTGGAAAAGAGAAAGAAGCCATAGAAGCTCAAATTCATGTGAATGAGATGATTGAAGCTGTTAAAGACCATGGCTGGGACGGGGAATGGTATTTGCGTGCATACGATCATTTTGGTAAAAAAATCGGATCTTCAGAAAATGAAGAAGGAAAGATTTTTATTGAATCTCAGGGTTGGTGTACTATGGCCGAAATTGGCAAAGAAGATGGGATGGTAGAAAAATCGTTAAACGCTGTTAAGGAGTATTTGGATTGCGACTATGGGATTGTCCTGAATTACCCGGCTTTTACCAAATATTATATAGAGTACGGTGAGATTTCAACCTATCCTGCAGGATACAAGGAAAATGGAGGTATCTTTTGTCACAACAACCCCTGGATCATGATTGGAGAAACCATACTGGGGCGCGGAGACCGGGCTTTCGAATACTATTCAAAAATCGCACCTAGTTTTCTGGAAGAATTGTCTGAACTTCATAAAGTGGAACCCTATGTCTATTGCCAGATGATTGCTGGTAAAGAGGCACATAAACCTGGCGAAGCAAAGAACTCCTGGTTATCAGGCACTGCCTCCTGGAATTTCTACGCTATAACACAGCATATTTTGGGGATTAGTCCTGAATATGACGGATTGGCAATTAACCCCTGTATCCCCTCTAAATGGGGTGGATTTAAGATGAAAAGGGTGTTTAGGGATGCTATTTATAATATCGAAGTTAAAAACCCGGAACACATTAGTAAAGGGGTTAAGGAAATACGGGTAAATGGCAAACCCATCAACTCCAATATTGTTCCCATTCTGGAAAAGGGTAAGGAGCATTCCGTGGAAGTAATAATGGGAAAGTGAATAAGAAAAGCCTTTGCTATTAGTGTGGTAGTTTACTTCTTAATATCCCGTAAACAAATGTTCCAAGCACAGCGGCCGCAATAACGATAAGCATACTTATTACACCCGTGCCAAATAGGACATATAATGGTCCGGGGCATGCCCCTGCAAGAGCCCATCCAAAACCAAAAATAGTACCACCTGTAATATAACGGATAAAGCCACTGTCTTTTGGGGCCAGAAATATAGCATTTCCTTCAATGTTTTTCACACCATATTTCTTAAATAGCCAGATTAATAAAGCGCCCAAAAAAACTGCAGAACCAATGATGCCGTACATATGAAACGACTGAAATTTGAACATTTCATAAATCCTGTACCAGGACACAGCCTCAGATTTCACAAGGACTATTCCAAAGAAAATGCCTACCAATAAGAATTTTAATACTTTCATTATCCGAATATTAGAGGTAAAAGAAAATGGGTCATTATTAAGCCCCCTATAAAAAAACCAATCACTGCAATTAGTGAAGGCCACTGGAGGTTGCTGAGACCTGTAATGGCATGACCGGAAGTACAACCCCCTGCGTAGCGCGTTCCAAAACCAACAAGGAAACCTGCAACAATAAGAATGGCCATACCCTTAACGGTTAACACATTATCCCAGGCGTAAATTTCAGGAGGTAAAAGATCTTCCCCGGCATTCTTAAACCCAAGCTGGCCAAGATCCGTTACTGTCTGTGAATTCAAGGCGATTGTGGAACCATCTGATAAAAAAGTTACAGCAATAAAACCGCCAATAATGGCGCCCAGCACTACAACGAGGTTCCAGCGGTAAGCTTTCCAGTCGTGCTGGAAAAAATCGGAATATTTTCCTGCACCCCCAATACTACATAGTGTTCTGAGTGTAGTAGACATGCCAAATGTTTTGCCAAAATATATTAGCAATAACATGATCAATGTTATTAGAGGTCCCGAAACATACCAGGGCCAGGGTTTTAAAATATATTCCATTTTCTTACTTTAAAAACAAATATAACGCAATAATTGTCGTATTCCCGGGATGTAAATTACATTCAGACAACTTCCCTAAAGATGTTTTTTACATCTTTAACACTTGTCAAATTAAATGGATTAGATTAAGATTTTTCGTAAACTTCACTCCTAAATCCCGGCAGGTCTTCGTTGGAAGTACTCGTCAACCTATTATCACTTAGGTTGAATAAAAACAATGTATTATCACTAAATAAGGATAATTGGGAATTTTGTAACTGCCATACACCCGAGCTGGTCGTACTGGTACTTGTACATCTAATATCAAACAGCCCGCCCGTAATAGCAGTGATGTCCAAATTCACAACAGTTGAACGCCAGGTACCGTCACTATTTATAGTAAGAGTTCCTGTAGCACAAGGAAGTTCAGTTAAAATATTTGAAGTCGTACTCCCATCCAAATTTATATCCTGGGGCGGGTTAATATTCAGTTCTGCCAATTCCCAAACGCCTACAACAGCGTCATTGCTATCTGTAGGTGGTGGACTATCGTCTGACGAGCAAGCCTGAAAAATAAATGCAAATACAATCAGGGGTATTAAGAATCTGATCTTTTTCATTATCATTTTATTTTTTACAATTATTCAAATGTAAAGGTTTTTAATTGAATTATAAACCTTGTGGTATTGTCCGGTTGGAGGATAATTACTGGTGTTTGTCCAATTCAATTTTAGGTAAATAAGTTCTGTAATGAACTGGTTTAAGTAACTTGACTACGGGTTCAATTATTTTATGGAATTTATTACATTCTGTACATAATTGCACCCTGTGGCGTTCAACATCCAATAATCCATTAGATTTGAATAAAATTGAAATGTAGTAGTACGTTTTACCTGATCCTTATGTAATTTAACCAGATATGAAAAAAACAGTATTACTGCTACTAATTGCAGCGGTTTTAAGTTCAATTTCCTGCGTCGTAGTCACTTCCGGAAAAAGTGCAAATAACACCAGCAATTGGCGCTACCTTTTTAATGGAAAGGACCTCGAAGGCTGGGTTGTAAAAATTAATCATCACGATTTAGGGGACAACTATGCCAATACTTTCAGGGTTGACGATGGAAAAATCCAGGTGAATTATGATGGCTATGAAGACTTTAATGATCGTTTTGGCCATTTATTTTACAACGAATCTTTCTCGTCATATCACCTGAAGTTTGAATATCGGTTTACAGATCATTGGCTGCAGGATGCCCCCGTCTATACTTATAGAAATAGTGGTGTAATGTTTCATTCCCAGGATCCTAAAACAATTTTAAAAGATCAGGACTGGCCTATTTCTGTGGAATATCAGATTTTGGCCGAGGAAGAAAACGGAGTTCCCCGCCCAACCGGAAATATGTGCTCCCCGGGAACGGATGTAGTCTATAATAATGAAATTGATCCTCGACATTGTATAAATTCTTCATCAAAGACTTACAGGTGGGACCAATGGATAAGTGGAGACCTCATTGTTTACAAAGATTCCATTATCACACATATGGTCAATGGTGAGCAAGTGCTGCAATACAGTAAACCACAGATAGGAGGGAGTGTGGCTACCGGATATAATCCTGCCATCAAAGTGGACGGCACTCTGCTCAAAGAAGGGTATATTGGACTGCAATCGGAAGGTCAGGGAATTGAATTCAGGGAAATAAAAATTAAAAAACTGGATTAAACTTCCCTTGGATATTTAATTTAGCCAGGCATTAAAACAAAATGTAAACAAATTATAATGAAATCTTACTTACTATTTTTTGCCATATTTGGTTTGTTACTAGTAAACTGCAAAACCAATACAGCGCCCACATCAAAATTTCAACATGATGTTATTGAGGGCCCTGCCCCATGGACGAGTGGGTCGTTTGAATTAGAGGAGGAAGATTTTACTTTTGCCATCATTTCAGATTTAAATGGAGGTGAACGTGAAGGCGTTTATAGCACAGCCATATCACAATTAAACAGGCTTGATCCTGCTTTTGTGCTCAGTGTTGGGGATTTAATTGATGGTGGAACCGAAGATTCTTTGCAGCTGGCCAAAGAATGGGATTCATTTGATGCCCGAACCTCAAAACTCAACATGCCTTTCTTTTATTTAGGTGGAAACCATGATCTGACAAATCCCAGAATGCGGGAATTCTGGAAAAATAGATTTGGTCCGCGATACTATCATTTTGTGTACGAAGATGTATTATTCTTAATGATGGACTCCGAAGACTATAGTGAAAAACGCATGCTGGAGATATATCACGCCCGGGCTGAAGCTCTTAAAATTATAGCAGGTGAAATTGAGGGTAATTATGAAGAGTCTGAATATTACAATATGCCTGAACGTAAAACGGGAGGTATGAGCAATGAGCAATTAATTTATTTTAAAAATGTCCTGAAGCAATACCCAAAAGTAAAATGGACTTTTGTTTTAATGCATAAACCACTTTGGTTACGGGAAGACGATAAAGGCCTGGGACAGTTGGAAACACTCTTGACCAAAAGAAATTATACAGTAATTAACGGTCATGTTCATTCTTTTTCACATCGGATAAGAAACCATATGGATTATATCATTTTGGGGACAACCGGGGGTAGTCAGGTCCAAACAGATTCTCTGGCATTTGATCATATAACGCTTGTTAGAATGGCTAAAAAACCGGTCATTACACATATAAAAATGGCGGGGATTTTAGATGAAAAAGGCGAAGTTCCTGATTAGGGTTTAGCCTGCTTGCAGGAGTATATTTTAAAAGAAAGCAACCTGGTACTATCACGATGATTTACCGGTAAATATCATTCCAAATGACATTATCAAAAAAGTGAAAATTAAATAAGAGCAGCTGTAAAATTTTTATAGCTGCTCCTAAAGTATCTTTTGATTTAATAATGCTTCACTAAATACCAATAAAGCTTACAATAATTCTGATTGTTTTAACCTATTCCTTTTTTATAAGTTCTGAGGCTCCGGTCAAATGCTTTTGAGTTACTAAAGCATCTCCCATATAGGTAAGTGAACTGGCGCCGGAAGCATCTATTTTAATTGACTCTGAGACAGTAAGTTGGGCATTGCTGGCTCCGGAAAGGGCAATGGTTATATTTTTGACTAAAAAATCATAGTTGAGCAATCCGCTACCACCTGACAACTCTGCCTTGAATTCACCGGTTTGTCCGAAAATATCTATTTTGGAAGCACCTTCAGCTTCAAGTTCTAAAATATCAGTATTTAGCTGGCCGGTAAAAATGGAGGCACCAGATAAGTCAATTTTAGCTAATTCTGCTATTAATTCAGATTCCAGGGTTATTTTTGAAGCCCCGGTGGCAAGATAATAGTTAATGTTCTTTGTGGTAATGTAAACATTCATTGTTGCATTTCCACGAATATTGGTTTGTTTCTTAAGCTTAATTTCCAGATTGTTGTCTATCATTTCTACAATCACAAGATTTTGAATATCTTCATTGGCTTCAACAATTATTTCTTCTTCGGTATCGGAGAAGGTAACAAATATATTAAACGCACTGGCTACTTTCAATCCTGTAAATCCTTTTAGGTTTACTTGAACCCGGGTAACTTCGCCAGAAACATTTACAGTTTCTTTTTCACAAGATGTTAGTATTATTAAAAAGAATAAACCGGTTAATAAAATTGTTTTTTTCATTTTCGTATAATTTATTTTAGATTTTTATTTGATTCCATTAGGGCTGTCCATTGAAAGTTTATTGGAGACCATTCAGTGCTTCCTTCATTCTTAATAGTATCGATTTTCACAAAAACATTATTGTTTTTGGAGTATACATACTGTGTACGTATCAGGCAATGTGTCAAGCTTACAGGTAGTATAGTATTTTTTTCCATTTTAAATTTTCTTTTTGTATCTGTTTCTACCCATATTGAATACTCCCACCTTAATACCAATTCCTGCAGAGAAACCATTAATATCAGAAACCAGGCCGGGTTGAAAATCAGTACTGCTTGAAAACCTGTACTTGACGCCCGCCTCCAGCTGTACATATCGTGAAATATTGTAGAGAACATTAACCCCTGGTTCAAATACAAAAATGGCATCCCATTGGTCAACATCTGTAAAGGGGTCATCAATATCCCCGTTTAAATAGCCCACGGCACCGCCCCCTATAAGTACGGGAAACGACATGTTAACACGGGATTTCCCAAATAGAATGGGCTCTAAATGTAATCCTCCGTAACCACCAACAAGGTCTCCATAGGAAAATGAACTACTTTGGGCATTTTGTTCCGAATAAAGCCCCACTCCAATTATTCCCACTTCGAATTGCTGATTGGCGACATAAGCTATTTTTATGCTGCCTAAATAAGTGTCTTTTTTATCAATTTTACCATAAGATCCTGCAATTCCCAGGTATACGCCATGTACCACATTTTTTCGATCATTAAACTCCACGTAGTCATTAGATTCCTGGGCACTGGTAAAGGCAGTAACTTGTAACAGGGTGAGAAAAAATAGTAATTTTTGATGTTTCATGATTTAATTATTATTTGATTGATATTGTAATAGACAACCCATTTTTAAAATAGTTGCATTTCTTCTTATTTTTTTTAAACAATGGTATTTTAATACTGTGGATCAGGTCTTTTTTGGAGATAGTTATTGTATTTTTAATAGGAGTTAGATAGTTTACTTCTGTTCCTTTAGCACTACCACGCCTTTATTCCCGGTTATGGACACTCTGCCAAGCATTTTTTTTCCATAAGTAGCTTCGATTTCTCGGATTTTTTTTACATCATTTACCATCTTTGAATTAATGTTGTCAAAGGTCTTAGGAAGCCTTAATAATCCCTCTTCCAAAATGGCATCAAATACGAAGGATGTTCCACTAATATTGAGACTGATATCCGAGGACTCCTGGTTAATAAAAACTACAGGATCTGGTTTAAGAAATCCGGAAACCTTAAAATCCGTGACCTTAGTGCTAATATTAATAGTATTGCCAATACTTTTCACAAGTGCAGTAGTAAATTTTAGCTCCCCTTTCATTGAACCAATTTCTCCTATAGTCATTTCATCCTTATTCGAATGGATATCCAACGAGGTTACGTTTTCGATTTTAATTTTTGTGCCACGGCTATTAATCCTTAGATCTCTGGATTCATCAATAGTAATATCACCGTTCTTTGACCTAATATTACCGTAACCGAAAAAACGTGCCTTTAATTTCCCGTAATCTATCGCAATGTCTGCATTATCAATGTTCTCATTAATCCAGATATCACCATGCGCAACTATTGCCTTAAGATCACCCACCCATCCGTCAATAACAACATCACCAAATTTGTTATTTAGCTCCAATTCGGTATTGGAAGGCAGCTGAATGATATAATCTATTTTAAGATTACTTTTACTAAAATCTAAAGAACTCTCACTGGTAAAATACTTGGCAATAAACCCTGTTTTTTTATCCTGTATTTCTGAGGTCACCGTTACATAATTGTCCATAACCCTGAAATCAGGAATAACGCGTTCTAAAAGACTTTCTGCGTTTTCTTTCTTATTACCGGTAACCGTAATGTCTATTACTATTTCAACTTTGTTTTGATTCCAGCCCTTTACAGTAATATTTCCGTATTCGTTGTTAACCTGTAATTTTCCGGCCTCATTCATTTCAAAAGAATTTTCCAGCCTCTTAGTTACTTCCTCCTGCGCGGTTGTAGAATGGCTTAATGCGAGAATAACCATTACAAGCAGTAGTTTTTTATAAATTGTATCCATCATTTTCATCTGTTATTTTGGATTCGTTTATTTGTTGTAATAAATTTTCTATGAGCTCAATTCTTTTTTTATAATTGGAAATAATGGCCTCCAGAACAATTTCGCTATCCAAGTTTTTTTTCATTTCCAATTTTAATACCTCATATTCATCATCCAGTTCATCTATAAAACCTAAAAATTCTACTTTATCGTTTTCTGAGAGCTTAGGGTGGTCTTTTACCAACTGTATCTGTTGAGAAACTAAAGCCCTATAGTGCATATCAATACCTTGTAATTCTTCGGTTACCACAGGATCCTGATAAGTCTGATTTCCGGGATTGAATAAAGCAACGCCTATGATTCCTGATAGCCCGAGCACCAATGCTATACTCGCCGCAATCCGGAACATGGATCTCCTCCAAAGTGGTATAACCTTGGGTTGAGGATTATCCAATTGAACCGAAATATTTTCCCAAAGTTTAGCTTTTTCAGGTTTGTGTATATCAAACAATTCTTTGTTCGATCGTATATGTTTTTCAAATTTGTCCATTATTAACTGGGAATAATTGTGATTAGTTTTTTTTTGGCTCTGTGGTACTGAGATTTTGAAGTAGCTTCAGAAATATTGAGTATCTGCCCAATCTCTTTATGTGTATACCCTTCTATTAAATAAAGATTTATAATCTGTTTATACCCGGCAGGTAGTTTTTCAATTCCATTAATGATTTTTTGGATATCCTTTTGTTCATTCATTTGATCACTCTTTTCACTTTCATCTTCATTCAGGTAATATTCATGGTTTTCAATTGGCGTGATTGCTATACGCTTTGTTTTAAGGTGGTTAATACTTTTGTTTATTACGATTCTCTTTAGCCAGGCACCAAATGTACTTTCGTACCTAAAGCTTTTTAAGTTTTTGAATGCCTCAACAAAACTATCCTGGAGCACATCCTCAGCATCTTCTTTGATTCCGATCATTCGCATAACAACATTGTACATGGCGTCTACATAGAGTTCATACAATTGGTATTGTGATGTTCTATCCTGCAACTTGCTTTTTTCAACAAGATCTTTATGCGTAAAACGTATATTGGCTTTCAACTAGATCAGGCCTTGGTTAATTCTATTATTAAATTATAAATTTGATTCACTTCTAAAGACAAGCTAAAAACAAAAAGGTTGCACCAGACTAAAATAATTTCGAATTAATTGGACAATATGGATATATTGAATAACAAAAATTTTAGCAGTAATTTTTAATATTTAGAACAGTGAGGTTAGTTTTTTAATTTTTTATTATCAGAAAGTAATAGAGGCCTGTTCCTGCTAGAAATTTAAAAAGTACATGTCATTCGAAATGCCTATCTTGAGGTTATATGTCGACTATTATAGCCTTTATGTTACAAATATTGACCGGCAAATGGTAAATTTTATTAAGATTTTGATTTGCAATCCTATTTAATAAGTACAGGACACCAAATAAAAGTATATGGAAAACAATTATCTGGATATCAATACCCTTAAATTTTTGCTTTATGAGGTGAATGACCTTCAAAAAGTTTTGGTTCAAAGTCGTTTTAAGGACTATGACCGGGAATCTATAGAGCTTTTTTTAAATGCTGTCAAAGAGTTTTCAGACAGGGAGATGTTCCCGTTCTTTCGGGAAATGGATGAGCAGCCCGCCCATTTTAAAGATGGCGATATTGTGGTCCATCCTCAGGTGCTGAAATACATGAAAAAAGGTGGGGAAATTGGACTTGTTTCTTCTTTGTTTGACTATGAAATCGGGGGGATGCAATTGCCTGGGATGGTGGTCACGGCTTCGGCTTATATCCAGGAGACCGCTAACAACCATTTGCCTGGCTATCTTGGGCTGACACTTGGAGCGGCGGAGTTGATAGTGAAATTTGCAGACAAGGAGATCAATGACATGTTCATTCCCAAAATGCTTACCGGTGACTGGGGAGGCACCATGTGTCTGACAGAACCGCAGGCGGGCAGTTCCTTATCAGATATTGTAACTTCAGCCGAACCTGACGGGGATGGCTACAAGATTTCAGGACAGAAAATATTTATATCGGGTGGAGATTATCAGGGTGTTGAAAATGTTGTTCACCTTGTTTTGGCTCGTATTAAAGGAGCTCCCGCAGGCACGAAGGGAATTTCTTTATTTGTTGTTCCTAAAAAAAGATGGGCCGCCAATGGCGAACTGACCTCCAATGATGTGACCACTTTTGCAGATTTTCAAAAAATGGGCCAAAAAGGATACTGTACCACACATCTTTTCTTTGGACATCATGAGGATTGCATAGGATGGCTTGTTGGAGAACCCAATCTGGGACTCAAATATATGTTTATGATGATGAACGGTGCCCGAATAGCCGTTGGGAGAGGAGCCGCAGCCATAACTATGGCCGCCTATCAGGCATCCTTGTCCTATGCAAAAGAAAGGCCCCAGGGACGGCGCCTGACCAATACCGGCAGAAAAGACGTAGAGCAGGAACAGACACTGATCATTAATCACCCGGATGTTAAACGAATGCTAATGTTTCAGAAAGTGGTGGCAGAAGGTTCATTGAGCCTGATATTGCTTTCCTCTAAATACCATGATTTGTCCCATACACATTCAGACCCGGATGAAAGGGAAAAATATTCCCAATTATTGGAAGTCCTTACTCCTATTGCCAAAACGTATCCCTCTGAATTGGGGTTATTATCAGTAAGTAACGGCGTTCAGATCCTTGGCGGTTATGGTTTTTGCTCAGAATATATCTTGCAACAATATTTTAGGGATATCCGTATTTTTTCAATCTATGAAGGAACTACTGGTATTCAGTCATTGGATCTCCTGGGAAGGAAGATGACTATGAACAATGGCAAAGCATTACAATTAATATTGGCTGAAATCAGGAAAAGTATAAAAGAAGCATCTGAATATAATGATCTTATACCTTATGGTGAGAAACTTGGTGCAGCTTTAAAATTGACTCAGGAAGTACTGCAATTTCTGATGGAATTTGCCAAAAAAGGCGAGTATGAACGCTTCCTGTCAGATGCTACGGTATTTATGGAATTTTTTGGAAACATTGTTGTTGGCTGGTTGTGGTTGGATATCGCAGTAAATGCCCAAAAAGCCCTTGCTTCAGGTAGCACTGAATTTTCATCCGAATTTTATCATAGTAAGCTACATGCAATGAAATTTTACTACAAATATGAAATTCCAAAAACCGGTGCCCTGGCTGAGGTTTTGATGGATAAACAAGCATTGACCATGACTGATGAAGATGAATTATTTGGCTAATGGAGCCTGTAGGTTTAAGGTTTTTGCAACTGAGTTACACTAATTTAAATAAAATCAGAACAATTAAATGTCAGATACTATTAAATCCAAATTCAACCTAAGCGGCAAAGTAGCTATAATCACCGGGTCGAGCAAAGGAATAGGGAAATCCATCGCCAGAGGGCTGGCCGAAAATGGAGCAAAAGTTGTCATAAGTAGCAGGAAGCAGGCTGCAGTGGATGAAGTAGCTGCGGAATTTAAGGAAGCGGGACTTGATGCTGTTGGATTTCAATGTCATATAGGCGACGCTGAACAACGCAAAGCACTTGTAGATAGGACTAATGCAGAATATGGCAGAATAGACATATTAGTGAACAATGCAGCCATAAACCCTTATTATGGTCCTTTGGAGGGATCGGACGAAGCCATCTTTGACAAAATAATGAATGTGAATGTCAAGGCGCCATGGATCCTTTCTAATTTGGTTTTGCCTCACATGAAAGAAAAAGGCGGTGGAAGTATCATAAATATTTCTTCGGTTGAAGGAATAACACCCGGTTTTGGTTTAGGATTGTACAGTGCCACAAAAGCAGCTTTGATTATGTTAACCAAGAATCAGGCTAAAGAATGGGGACGTTACGGGGTGCGGGCTAATGTGCTGTGCCCGGGTCTGATAAAGACCAAGTTTAGCGAAGGACTATGGACCAATGACCAATTAGTAGCCGGGTTTACCAAGGCCTTGCCGCTGGGCCGTATTGCTGCTCCGGAAGAAATGGCCGGGATGGTTATGTTGTTGGCATCGGATGCAGGATCTTATATGACGGGTGGAGTCTACGTAGCAGATGGCGGGTACTTAATTTCCGGTTGAAATTTGATGACTGATTAAAATTGATGATATGAATTTTGAATACAGCGAAAAATCCATTAGACTCCAGGAAAAGCTTAAGCTATTTATGGCCCGGAATATAGTTCCGGTCCTGCAGGAAGTGGAGTCCTTTCATAAAGACCCTGGGAATATTTGGAAGAGATGGCCTGGCCTGGAAACATTGAAAGATAAAGCGAAGGCCGAAGGACTTTGGAATTTGTTTTTACCGGACGGGTATGGAGACCTTAGCCCGGGGTTGACTAATTTGGAATATGCCCCATTGGCTGAGATAATGGGAAGAATACACTGGTCCTCACAGGTTTTTAACTGCAGTGCACCCGATACCGGTAATATGGAGGTCCTGGCAAAATACGGATCTGCTGAACAGAAAGCCGCATGGTTAGAACCTTTGATGCAGGGCGATATCAGATCTTCCTTTTTAATGACGGAACCCGATGTGGCCTCCTCAGATGCTACCAATATTGAGACCTCGATAGTTGCCGACGCAGATGAATATGTGATTACTGGAAGAAAATGGTGGTCTTCAGGGGCTATGGACCCTCATTGCAAGTTTGCGATAGTAATGGGTAAGACAGATTTTAACGCTCCCCGACACCTGCAACACAGCATGATTTTGGTGCCCATGGATACTCCCGGACTGGAGGTTGTAAGGCCACTGACGGTTTTTGGATACCATGATTCTCCGGAAGGGCATGCAGAAATTATTTTGAATAATGTACGCGTTCCAAAAACGAATCTTATCCTTGGCGAGGGCAGGGGCTTTGAGATAGCCCAGGGCCGTCTGGGACCCGGAAGAATACACCATTGTATGCGATTAATCGGGATGGCGCAGAGTTCCCTTGAGTTAATGTCTAAAAGAGCCTCTGAACGCAGCCCGTTTGGAAGACCTTTGGATACCTACAGCAGTATTCGTCAGGAAATTGCTCATTCTCGCTGTGAGATTGAGCAAACACGCCTCCTGGTGCTTTCTGCAGCAGATAAAATGGACAGAGTTGGGAATAAGGAAGCAAAAGACCTGATTGCCATGATTAAGATAGTGGCACCAAATATGGCCTTAAAAGTAATCGACAGGGCTATTCAGATTATGGGGGGTAAAGGGGTATGTGGTGATACACCCCTGGCTTATTATTATTCCTATGCAAGAACATTGAGATTAGCCGATGGCCCGGACGAGGTTCACTTAAGTCAACTGGGGAAAAACACCATAAAAAAATACACATAAGTCTAACAATGCCGGAAAAGGAATTAACCATATCTGTTCGAAAGGGAGAAGAGCTTCATGCGGAAAACTTGAAAAAGTTCCTGCGGCAAAACGACTTAATCCATGATGAAAAAAGTGAATTGATAATCAGGCAATTTTATAATGGATATTCCAACCTTACGTATTTGCTGAAAGTAGAGGAAAAGGAATACGTACTTCGCCGTCCGCCGTTTGCGGCGCCAAAACGAGGCCATAATATGGGTAGGGAATTTAAAGTGCTCCATAATTTGCATAAAGTTTTTGACAAAGCACCTGCACCTTATGCATATTCAGAAGATGTAGATATACTGGGGGCTCCTTTTTATTTAATGAAAAAAGTTGATGGAATTATTCTGACGGCCAATGAGGCCAAAGAGCGCCAACTGTCTCCTGATGCATTTAAAACAATAGCCGGTACATGGCTGGATACCTTTGTTGAACTCCATAATGTAGACTATAATGCCGCTGGACTGGAATCATTGGGAAATCCAGAAGGGTATGTAGAACGCCAGGTAACCAACTGGAGCAAGCAGTACCTTGCTGCGGCTACCGAGGAAGTTCCCACCGCCCAAAAGGTAATGTCCTGGATGGCAAATCATCAGCCTAAAAACTACAATTACAGCCTTATCCATAATGATTACAAGTATGATAATATTGTATTTGTTGATGACCAATGGCAACAAGTGGCGGCAATACTGGATTGGGAAATGTGCACTTTAGGTGATCCTTTGATGGATTTAGGTACCTCCCTCGGGTATTGGACTACTGCCTCCGATGCCGATTTTTTAAAACAGGGACTTCCATCGCCGACGAATATGGAGGGCAATCCCTCACGGACAGAAATTGTACAGCAATATGCGCTTAAAAGTGGAAGGGATATCAATAACCTTACTTTCTATTTTGCTTATGGCCTCTTTAAAATAGCAGTAATTGCCCAGCAGATATTTTTTAGATATAAACATGGACATACGACAGACCCTCGTTTCGCAAGCCTGAATAAAGTTTCCGCCTTATGTTGTAATACCGCGTGGAGCGCCATTCAGAAAGATAAGATTGACGGGCTGTATTAATATAAAATTAAATCAGGTAACGGTGTGGAAAACAGATCATTTCTAAAAGTAAATATGGAACAAATTAATATGCTTTCGACCCTGCCGGAGAATAGGGAATTGGTCATGCTTAACCTCTTAAAATACAAAGATAAGGTTGAAGAAACCGGGTTGACCGGCAAAGCTTCCTACAAACAGTATATG
>Ga0316188_10000627_pt1 | contig 15607 bp, 16 predicted proteins | sample Phiworburrow1_MG_FD_204933 | JGI IMG/M metagenome (GOLD analysis project Ga0316188, IMG submission 204933) | Coastal sediment microbial communities from Maine, United States - Phippsburg worm burrow 1 | ecosystem: Environmental > Aquatic > Marine > Coastal > Sediment | place: USA: Maine...
CGCCGTCCAAGTGACCGGCAACGGCACCGGCAGCGCCGTCCAAGTGACCGGCAACGGCACCGGCAGCGCCGTCCAAGTGACCGGCAACGGCACCGGCAGCGCCGTCCAAGTGACCGGCAACGGCACCGGCAGCGCCACCCAAGTGACCGGCAACGGCACCGGTTCGTCAATCATGGTGACGGGTAATGGCACAGGCAGCGAGTCAATTACGGTGACCTTGCCACAGGGAACAGGAATGAGCATGGAAGTTAGCATTGGCTGTGGGACTGCTTCGGTTGCGGTGGTCGACGACCAGTTTGCTCAGGTAGCGTTTTTCGACAACGTTCAATTAATTGGCAACAATGGCTTCTGTACTTCTTCAGATCGTGGGTATGGTTCTGCTTTTAGGGCTGAACCTGCAGGAGGATTTCAGGCTAATTGATAAGTAAGCTTGGCTAGTAGTATTGAGCATCGCTAATTCCAACGAGCGATATTTACCCCTGCAGCAGAAGGCTGCAGGGGTTCTCTATTGACTAGCCAAGTAGCGAGAACACCTGCCAATCTGTGCAGATTCGACTTTGCACGCTGGGAGTTTGTTTTTTTCCATCCTTCCCCCGATCTCCTATGCCCGTCGAGAATGCTGAATCGCTACTAACGGTTGCGGCGTTCCGTGAACAATTCTCAAGATTTTAAACTTTTGACACAAATGTCAATATAATCCAAAATTGTCAATATTGCGGGCGCTGGGTTCAAAGTGAGGGCTGACGACCCGAGGCAGCAAGGAAGAGGGAATTGGTTTTCTGGCGAGCGCTCTCTTTTGGGCTCTTCCTGGTGGTTTGTCCCCTAAGTCATGGCCTAAGCATTCCTCAAACGTTGGCTGTTTGGGGCGATGGAATCTAACGAACACTCGATGCACCCGAGACTCTTCTGGCGAATATGGAGATCACGATGCCATCGGTTGCTGATAATCTTCACGAAGAGATTGCCGTACTAAATCGAGCAGTTGAAAACCTGTGCAGAAAGTTGATCAGGTTTTTGGTTGGCAGGATGTCGCTCGTCAGCCTCCAAGAAATTATCCGGTATGTTTTTGTTGAGGAAATTGAAAACAAACTTCGCCTTGAAAACCCGAAACGGAGCATTCAGCTAACTCAACTGGCACTCTTGTCCGGGCTTGACACAAGGACATTAACAAAGATTAGGAACAGCCCTAAGTATAGGCAACCGTTTTACGAGGAAAAGAATTTTCTTCGCGAATTCACTCCCGGAGCATCCATACTGGATATTTGGAGCAGTCGAATTCCCTACGTCGATGAAAGGACGGGAGAGCCAAAAGCGCTTCCCATCAATGGTGAATCACCCAGTTTTGACTCGCTATTTGAAGAGTGCGTCAAGATGAGAGGCGTTACCTCCAAGTCCTTGTTGGAAAGACTGCTTGAGAGTAATTCGGTCGAGTTGAGTAGTGATCGCGACCTAGTCAGGCTTGTGCAGAAAGCCTATCTACCTTCTGACTCTAAAGACAAATTGGGTGCCATCGAAATGGGCTTCTCCGCGCTCGGAAATATGGTTGATACGGTGACCAAGAATATTAACGCCTTGGAAAATGGTGATGAAAGACTTTACCAGCGGGGTGCGTGGACCTATAGGTTGAATCCTTCCAATCGGGCTGGATTGAGGGAGGCTCTCCGCTCATTTATGGAGTCGAAGGATGCGGAAGCTCGGCAAATAATCGAGCGCTACGAAGACGCTTTTACAAATCCCGACCAGATCACTGCAGGCGTAAGTTTCTTCTACTTTGAAGAACCCCTGAATTAATTTCGCTGACAGAGAAATCGCACGAACAGATACTTGTGACCGTTCTCTCAAAATCCATCACCCTGGCGGCCAAGCCATTTGTCTGCCGCCCAGCAAGTGCAGGTGAATGTGATAGACGGCCTGCCCCCCTGCCCTGTTACAGTTCATGACCACTCGATAGCCGTCCTCGGCAATGCCCTCGCGTTTGGCCAGTTCCGCTGCGGTCAGAAATAGCCTTCCCATTAACTCGGCGTGAGCCTGCTCAGCATCGTTGATGGTCCGAATCGGTTCCTTTGGGATGATCAGCAGATGAATCGGCGCCTGGGGATTGACGTCGCGAAATGCGAGAATGTCCTCCGTTTCGTAAACGATATCAGCCGGAATTTCGCGCTTTATGATTTTCAGAAAAAGATCGTCTGACATTGGGTTGTCCTTGGCTCATGGCTCCACGGCAGTATGGAACAGACAATTGCCGATTCGCAAGAATCGGGTGGCGCGGGCCTCGAGTGTATCTAAAATGAACTCATGCAAAACAACCAACACTACGAGCTGATTGCCCGCGCGATCAAGTGGGTCACCGACCATCAAACCCGGCAGCCGGAGCTCGCGACGCTGGCGGCCGAGATGGGGGTAAGTCCCTACCACTTGCAGAGGACCTTCCAGGCCTGGGCCGGAGTCAGTCCGAAGCAGTTCCTCAAATCATTGACCCGGCACGCTGCGCTGGAGCGGCTGCTGTCCGGTAGCAATGTGCTGGACACAGCGATCTCTGTCGGATTGTCGGGCCCGGGCAGGCTGCACGATCTGCTGATCACGACCGAAGCACTCACACCCGGGGAGATCCGGCGGCGCGGTGCAGGCGTGGCGCTCGAATACGGTTTCGGTGAAACGCCCTTCGGCCAGGCCCTGGTGTCATGGAGTTCACGCGGCCTGAGTTTCCTGGGTTTCTGCCATGATCGCGGCGCACAGAGCACCCTCGCAGAGCTTCGGGCACTGTGGTCGGACGCCACCTTCGGCGAATGCCCGGACCAGGCACAGGCTTGGCTGAGCGCCATATTCGCCACGAGCCACGACCAGCCGATCCGCCTGTGGCTCCGCGGCAGCCCGTTCCAACTCAAGGTGTGGGAGGCACTGCTGGCGATTCCCGAAGGGTCACATGCTTCCTATGGCGCGCTGGCCAGGTACGTTGGACAGCCGACTGCGGCGCGCGCCGTTGGCTCTGCCGTGGGCGCCAACCCCTTGGCCTGGATCATCCCGTGTCACCGTGTTATTCAGCAGGCAGGTGAGCTGGGCGGTTATCGCTGGGGCACCGTCACCAAGCAGGCCATGATCGGCCTCGAAGCTGTCCGCCGTCAGCCCTCAGGCTTCGGCTCCCAAAGCAGACAGGTCCACGTAAACGCCTGAGGGCTCAAGCTCACCGAGCAACAAATTTACGATTGCCTGCGCGGCGATGGTTGGTTGTGGCGGCAATGCTGGATTCTCCGCCAGGTAGACCCGCGATCGCAACGGCGACCGCATCGGTCCTGGATTGATCCCCAACACCTGGATACCGGCGCCCTGGCATTCGGCGGCCATCTGCCCGACCATGGCGCGAAGCGCATGCTTGCTCACGCCATACGGCCCCCACAATGCGCCTCCGACCACGGCCATATCCTCCAGCATGAAATACATTCGCCCATTGCCCGACTTGCGCAGCATGGGAAGACACAGGGTGCTCAATAGCCAGGCGGCATTGAGATTGACCTGCATCGACAGCAGCCATTCCTGGGGTGGAACGTGTTCCAGCGGGGTCAGGGCATCAAAGTGGGCTGCGCAGTGAACGAGTCCGTCGAGCCTGCCGAATTCGGCTTCGATGGCCGCCAGGATTTCCTGCACATCATCGGGCCCGGCCTCCGCCAGGTCGATGACCTGCAATGCGGGCTCCGGCAGACCGCTCTCCTCGATCCGATCGTAGAGCCGCTCGAGTCCGTTCCGGTCACAATCCAGCAGTATCATGCGGAAGGCGCGGGCAGCGGCTGCCAGCGAAAGCTCCGATCCCAGGCTGCCCGCCGCTCCGGTCACGAGTAGGGTTTTCATTTCCATGGCGTGGGCCTCGTCCATTGGATGCCGCGGCAGTGTAGCGGTTTTGGGGCCGGGTCGCACACGCTCCGGACCTCCGGGGCGCCGCCGAATGGTCTGGGGTCTGAAGCAGTTGGGCGGGCCGGCTTTGAGCGCGTACAATCGGGATACCCGGACCACAGCGAAGCGCCACGCGAATGCCCATCTACGAATACCGGCCCAGCAGCGAACGACATTGCGAGTTCTGTAGCCCCGGCTTTGAGGTCATCCAGAAAATTCATGATGCGCGACTGTCCAGCTGCCCGCAGTGCCGGGCGCCGGTCGAACGGCAGATTTCCGCACCGAGCATCGGCAAGCCGGGGCCTTCGCTGGATTCTGCCAACATTGAAAAACACGGATTCACGCAGTACCGAAGAGCGGGACAGGGTGTCTATGAAAAAACCGCCGGCAAGGGCCCCGACGTCATCACGGACGACTGATCATGCGCGCGGCTTGCCAGGCCTGGAACAGCTGGGCCAGGCCCACGCGATTCAACTCCCTGGTCAATTGAACGGGATCACCTGATCGTACGCGCCGCAGGGCATGAACCTGCAAGTGTCCCATCACGAACAAGTGCCGCGCCGCCTCGGGCATCGGCTCCGCCGACTGCGCCAGGCGCTGCTGCGGAAGCCAGTCACGACAGGAATCAATCAAATCCGTGAAGAGTGCCCGGGCCGGCGCCGACCGTTGGTCCCGATTGATCTCGGCCCGGCTGAGACCATGGTGCGCCAGCAGCGAAAGAGGCAGCCACCAATACTTGTGCGGGTCTGCGCGGCGAGCGGCCTCCCGCAACAGTTGCGCCAGTCCGTTGGTCGCGGCGATGGCCTCGACGGGCGTCGGGGTTGATGGGCTGCTTCCCCAAAGCGATAGCTCCAACTCGATCTGCGGTTGGCTGACTTGCCGGCATCGCGCTTGAAAGTCGTCCAGATCGGGAACAGGCGTGGGGTCCAACCGGGCTTCCGCATCACCAAACAGCCGCTCCAGGCTTTCCGGGCGCAGCACCTGCCGGGCGCCACTGTGCTCGAGTTCGCGGAGAATGGGATGATCGCTGCCGCGCACGCCCAGTTGCGCACACTCACTGCGCCACCAACCCAACTTGCGGCGCGCCACGTCTTCGTCGGAATGCTCCGAGCAAACCTCCTCCACAGCAGCGAACAAGGCGTAAAGGGGCAGCAATTGCCCGGCACGGTCGGCCGGCGCGAAAACTTGCGAAATCCGGAACAGCCGATTGGTTCTCAGCACCTGTTCCCAGCAGAACCGGCGTTCATTCGTCTCGTTCTGGACCACCGTAACCATTGGATTTCTTCACCAGTTCCACCAACTCCGCGGGATGATGGATGCGGAAGCTGTCGGCAACAAAATCGTCATCCATCTCGTGCGCTCCGTAGCCGTAATAGGCGGCTGCCGTCTGCGTTCCAGCGGCGCGGCCGGCCTGGATATCCCTGACGTCGTCGCCGACAAACAGAGTCTCACCAGGGGCCACGTCCACCATGCCGCAGGCCAGGCTCACCGGAGCAGGATGCGGTTTGCTTTCGCTGAGGGTATCGCCGCAGACGACACAGCCTATCGTGGCGGCAAGGTTTGCCGCCTCGACAATGGGCAGGGTCAAGGCTTCGGTCTTGTTGGTCACGATACCCCATGGGATGCCCATTTCACCCAGGAAAGCCAACACCTCGGGAATCCCCTCGTAGAGCACTGATTCGCGATAGCTGTTCTGCGAATAGTGATCGAGGAAGCGCCGCCGCCAGACCTCGAGCCTTGCGGCATCGGCTGGCGGCATGCCCACTTTGATCAGGCCGACAGCTCCCTTCGAAGCGAAGCGCGACACTTCCGAAACCGCCAGCGGCGGCAAGTTCTCGCTGCGGCGAACCCAGTTCAACGAGCCGACCAGGTCCGGGGCGGAGTCAAGTAGCGTGCCGTCCAGGTCGAACAGTACCGCGCGAATGGTGCTCATTCGGCGGGACGGGTCGCGTGGACAAGGTAGTTGACCTGGACATCGCCGCCCAGCATCACGCTGCGCGTGATGGGGTTATAGTGCAACCCGGCGACATCCCGCAATTGCAGCCCCGCCTCGCGAATCCAGGCGCTGAGTTCCGATGGGCGTATGAAACGATCGTAGCGATGTGTCCCGCGCGGTAGCAGTTGCGCAATGTACTCGGCGCCGACGATGCCCAGCAGAAATGCGCGCGGGGTGCGGTTGAGCGTCGAAAAAAATGCGTGCCCGCCTGGTTTCAGCAGCGCATGAATACTGCGCACGATGGACAGCGGCTCCGGCACGTGCTCCAGCATTTCCATGCAGGTCACAACATCGAAAGCCTGCGGCGACTCCTCTGCCAACTCCTCAACCGTGAGTTGACGATAATCGACGTCGAGTCCGGACTCGTGCAAATGCAGTCTGGCCGTCGCCAGGACCCGGGGGGCCACGTCGATCCCGGTAACCCGACCGCCCTTGCGGGCCAGCGACTCTGCCAGGATTCCTCCGCCACAACCCACGTCGGCGACCCTCCGGTCGGCGATCTCGGCACGCTCGGCGATGAACTTGAGCCGCGCCGGATTCAGTTCGTGCAGCGGACGGAAGGGTCCCTCGGGATCCCACCAGCCGGATGCGATGGCGTCAAATTTATCCTGCTCCGTGCGGTCGATGTTGTGCTGTGTTTCTGCTTTCACGTTGCAGACTCCTGCTGATTGGCATCCCATTTGTCCCGCCGGCGAGCCAGTTTTGAATGCCACTGGCCGGCACGCTGCAGGACCTCATCAAGATCGATCGTAGTCAGCCTGCCCGTATCAAGCACACGCCGGCCTGCCACCCAGACGTCGCTGACCTGCCGGGACGAAGCAGCATACACCACCTGTGAAACCACGTGATGCAGCGGTTGGGTCTCCGGCGCGCCAAGATCCAGCGCGCACAGGTCGGCCTGCTTGCCCGGTTCGATGCTGCCGATATGCTGTTCCAGACCCAACGCTTTGGCGCCGTTGATGGTCAGCATCTCGACAGTTTCGAAGGCGTCGACCACCTGGGCGTCACCGGCCACGCCCTTGGCCAAAAGCGCCGCGGTCTGCGCTTCCGACAACAGGTCCAGATCATTATTGCTCGCGGCACCGTCGGTGCCCAGCGCCACGTTCACTCCGGCCTGCTTGAGGTGTGCCACCGGACAAAAACCACTGGCCAGTTTCAGGTTGGATTGTGGGCAATGAATCACGTTGACACCCGACTTCGCCACGCGCTCGATGTCGTCGGCGGATAACTGGGTCATGTGCACGGCTTGCAGGCGGGAGTTCAGCAGCCCCACCTGGTCGAGCCGGCTCATCGGGTGGCAATCATGCTGCTGCAACGATTGCTTGATCTCCCACTCGGTCTCCAGCAGGTGCGTATGGACGGGTAATTGCAGATCGGCCGACAGGCCGGCGATCTCACCTAAAGTTTGGTCCGAAACGGTGTATGGCGCATGCGGCGCCAGCGTGAAACGAATCAATGGTTCGGACCCGTACGTATCGTGCAGCCGCAAACCCCGTGCGAGATAGTCGCCGGCGTCTTTGGCCCAGGCCGTCTCGAATTCAATTACGATCAGGCCGAGGCTGGCCCGCATGCCAGCCTCCAGGCAAGCTTCGATCGCGGCATCCGGGAAGAAATACATGTCATTGAAGCAGGTCGTGCCGCTCCTGAACATTTCGGCGATCGCGAGACGCGTCCCGTCGCCGACAAACTGCGGGCCTACGAACTGCCGTTCGGCCGGCCAGATATGCTCCTGCAACCAGACATGCAGTTCCAGGTCGTCCGCATAACCGCGCAGCAGCGTCATCGGCGCGTGGGTGTGGCAATTGACCAAACCCGGCAGCAACACGTGACGGCGCAGTTCGACTGCACCCGCGTCAGGCCACCGCAGTTCGGCCTCTGACCGCGGCAGGACTGCGACGATCCGATCGTCGCTGACCACCACGGAATGCTCCTCGAGCAGCACGCGCGCGGGCCGGACCGGAACGACGTACCTGGAGTGGATCAGCGTGACGGGCCCCGCCTGGCTGTCGCCCGTTGCCTGACTGGAAGTCATCGCCGTGCAGGTTATTCCTTCGCTCGGGATACGTACTGGCCGGTTCTCGTGTCGACGCGGATCAATTCACCGTTGTCGACGAACAGCGGAACCCGGACCACGGCGCCGGTTTCCAGCGTGGCGGGCTTGCCCCCTCCGCCGGAGGTGTCGCCGCGCAACCCCGGATCGGTGTCGACGATGCGCAACTCGGTAAAGTTGGGTGGCGTAACCGTGATCGGGACACCGTTATAAAGCGTCATCTGGCAAAGATCTTCCTCTTTCAGCCACAGGGCCCCATCGCCCATGGCTTCTTTCGATACCGCATGCTGCTCAAACGTGTCCGGGTGCATGAAGTGCCAGAATTCGCCATCGTTGTAGAGGTACTGGACCTCGAGGTCGAAGACGTCTGCCGCCTCGACGCTCTCACCGGAGCGGAAGGTGCGTTCAATGACCCGGCCGGTTTTGAGGTTACGAACGCGCACTCGGTTGAATGCCTGGCCCTTGCCGGGTTTGACGAATTCGTTTTCGACGATCACAAAGGGATCGCCGTCGAGCAGGATCTTCAAACCGCTCTTGAATTCATTGGTGCTGTAGGTTGCCATGTTGGGCTCCGGGAAGTCTGTCGAGGCACTGTGCAGTCAGCTTCGGCTTCAGCCAGCGCCACAGTGTACTCAAATAAGAAATGATAACCCGATCAGCGGCAGGAAACCATGAACGCCAAAGACCACTGTATATTCAAGCCGATTTCAGCCATAATTGCCCGAGGAATAGATCCCTTCCTATCTTGGAAATGAGTTTTAAAAGATTCTGTAATTTATTGATTCCAACAAGATAAGTGTGATACAACCAGAGTGTTAGAAAGGGGCAAGGAGGCCTGTTGCGCATGCAAAGCGTCAATCTGCTAGTCACGGATAGATCACCTGAATCCGCTGAGCATATTAATTCTCTGCTTCGTAATTCCGGAATCAAAATTCATGTATTGCATGTCCAAGCCTGCGCTGAGATCAAGCGCGCCCTGGACCAGGATTGCCCCGTCCTTATCCTCTACGCAGATGCCGACGAGAACGACGCTCCGCTGGAGGAGGTCGCCAAACTGGCCGCGGCGTTCAGTGTGCCAGTGGCATTGTTCGCCCGCATGGACGATCCCGAACGACTGACCAGGCTGCTGGGCCAGGCGGCCTGCTTCGTCATCAGCGCCGATCGGGAAGACCTGCTGATGGATTCCGTCAATCGCCTCATCACCGCCTCCCAGAACGAGCGCAACCAGGCTGCGCGGCAGCAGCGGCTGGAGGAACTGGAGCACCGTTACGACCTGGTGCTCGACAGCTCGCGGGACGCCATTGCCTACATCCACGAGGGTCTCCACGTCTACAGTAACCGTGCCTACCTGGAGGCCTTGAGGGTCAACGAAGAAAGCGCCCTGGCGGGACTGTCTCTGCTGGAAATGGTCGACGCCGGCGAAACCAACCTGAAGACGCTCTTGAAAGGATTTGCCAAGGGCCTCTTTCCCAGCGAAGCCCTCGCGGTCAAAATAACCCGGCCCGATGGCTCGCAGTTCGAAGCCAGCCTGACGTTCTCGCCCGCACAGTACGACGGCGAAGACTGCACGCAGATGATGATGCAGCGCAGGGATGCCGCGAACGAACTGGCTGCGGAGCTCGAACGGCTGCGCTTCACCGACCAGCTTACGCAGTTGCATAACCGCAAAGCCTTCGTCGATGTCCTGGAGGCGTGGATCACCGACCGCAACGTCGAGGGCACCGCTGCCGTGCTGTATCTCGAGCCCGATGGTTTCGAGGACTTGAACGAAAACCTCACTGTCGAGGCCACCGACGCCTTCATCGCGGACATCGCCAGAGTCATCCGGGACTGCCTGGCGGAGGACGACGTGCCCGCGCGCATCAGCGAGCGGGGCTTCGCGGTGCTCGCCCAGCGCGCCACCCAAGCCGAACTGGAAGAGCTGGCCGAACGGATCCTGGTTGCCTACCGGACGCACATCGTCGAGCTTGGCGAGCGTTCGCTCACGGTTTCCTGCAGCATCGGCCTGAGCAGTGTCGGGCGGCTCGTCGTAAACTCCTCCGAAATCATCGCGGGCGCTCGCAAAGCTCAGGCACAGGCGGCCGAACGCGGTGATCAGCTGGTCGTGTACCGACCGCAGCTGACCGCCGTGAGCTCGGTGAGCGGCGAGCACCAGTGGCTCGATCGAATCAAGCAGGCTCTGGACAATCACTCATTCTACAGCGTGCAACAGTCCATTATCGACCTGGATGGCGACGGTGAGCAGATCGTCGAAAACATGAGCTTCATGCATGGGGATACGGGCGATCATGCGCCAACAGAATTCCAGGCCATTGCCGACAGCAACGACCTGGCCGGCAGCATCGACCGTCAAGTCATCCCCGGCCTGCTGAAGAATGCCGTTGAAAGCGAACAGCGGCAAATCATCAACCTCAGCGGCAACTCGGTCCTGGATTACGCTTTTCCGGGCTGGCTTGCGGAGCAGCTGGGAGCCGCCTGCGTTGACGGCAGCAGGATCATCCTGCAGATCAGCGCGGCCACAGCGCTTGGTAATCTGCGGCCGGCACAACGGTTGGTCAAGGAACTCAAGCCGCTCGGTTGTCACTTGTCGATCAGCCAGTTCGACGCCGAGCGACGCACCCGTCAACTGCTCGAGCACCTCGATGTCTCCTACATCAAACTGCGTCCCGGACTGACCGAGGAACTGACTGCGAACGCCAAGCACCAGGAAAGTGTCCGGGCCATCGTCGAGGCCGCCGAGTCGCATGGGGTCGCCGTGATCGCCGATGAGGTCAGAGATACGTCCTGCCTGGCCGTACTTTGGCAGTGCGGTGTCAAACTGATCACCGGGACCTTCGTCAACGAATCGAGCCAGGTGCAGGCGCAATAAACCGGGGCTCGTTCTGCGAGGTATTGACGCCGCGCAGTCATACCCTACACTTTCCCCATGCGCCGTCAGTCTTCCCGGCCGTCAGCAACCGGTCGCTTCGCACCCTCCCCCACAGGTGATCTGCACTTTGGATCGTTGCTCGCCGCGGTCGCCAGTTTCTTGCAGGCCAGGTCCTGTGGCGGGCACTGGCTGGTGCGCATCGAGGACATCGATCCACCTCGCGAAGTAGCGGGCAGCGCCCGGCGGATCCTGCGGGATCTGCAGCGGTTCGGCATGCGCCCCGACCTCCCGGTGTTGTTCCAGAGTACGCGTTACGCGGCGTACCGGGCAGCCCTGGGGGATCTGATCGATCGGGGACTGGCGTTCCAGTGCGGCTGCAGCCGCGCCGACCTGCCTCGCTCCGGTGTCTATCCAGGCACCTGCCGCCACGGACTGCCTCGCGGCAAACGCGCACGCACGGTGCGCCTTCGCGTACCGGCGCAAGCCGTTTCCTTCACGGACCAGGTCCAGGGTGAAGTCGAGGAAAACCTCGAACAGACAGTAGGCGACTTCGTGCTTTGGCGCGCCGATGACCTCCCGGCCTACCAGCTTGCCGTGGTGGTCGACGACGCCTACCAGCAGGTTACGCAGGTGGTGCGGGGCGCTGACCTGCTGACGTCGACGGCACGCCAGATTTACCTGCATCGGTGCCTCGCCCTGCCGGTGCCGACTTACGCGCACTATCCCGTGGTCCGCGGCACCGACGGCCAGAAACTCAGTAAGCGCCTCGGCTCTGATCCCATCGCGTCCGGGGAGCCGGCCCGGGCCCTGGAAGCCGCCTTGCGTTTTCTCGGCCAGTGCTGCCCAAGCGGCCTCGACCTCGACAGCCTGTGGCGCTGGGCAGAAGACAATTGGCGCCTGTCGGCTGTGCCACGGGAAGCGCGTACCGCAGTTACCCCTGAGCCCTCAGAGTCCAGCAAACCGTTCAGCTGATCAAGCAGGATCTCTTCACGCTATAATGCAGCCTTGCCTGACTGAGTGAAGCAATGAACCCCAACTACCTCGATTTCGAGCAGCCGATCGCCGAGTTGCAGGCGAAGATAGACGAGCTCAGGAACGTGGGCTCGGATAATGCCATCAACCTGGATGAAGAAATCCAGCGGTTGCAGGCCAAGATGCGCCAGGAAATAAAAAGCATCTTCAAGAACCTGACGCCGTGGCAAATTTCACAGCTCAGCCGCCACCCGCTGCGCCCCTATACGCTGGACTACGTCGAGAAACTTTTCGATGAATTCCACGAATTACATGGCGACCGGGCTTTTGCGGATGATCATGCCATCGTCGGCGGCCTGGCCCGGTTTCGGGGTCGTGCGCTGGTCTTCATCGGCCAGCAAAAAGGCCGGGACACCAAGGCCAAGATCTTTCGCAATTTCGGCATGCCGCGCCCCGAGGGGTACCGCAAGGCGTTGCGCCTGATGAACATGGCGGCGCGGTTTCACCTGCCGCTGATCACGTTTATCGACACGCCCGGCGCCTATCCCGGTGTAGGCGCCGAGGAACGGGGCCAGTCCGAGGCGATCGCCCGCAACCTCATGGTGCTGTCGCAATTGCCGGTACCCATTGTTTGTACCGTCATCGGCGAGGGCGGCTCCGGCGGCGCCCTTGCCATTGGCGTGGGTGATCGCATCAACATGCTGGAGTACAGCACGTACTCCGTCATCTCGCCAGAGGGCTGTGCCTCGATCCTCTGGAAAGACGCAGCGAACGCCGAGGAAGCGGCGACTGCGCTCGGCATCACTTCCGATAGCCTGAAAAGACTCGGCCTGGTGGACGAAGTGATTAGCGAGCCGCTCGGCGGAGCCCACAAGGAACCCGATGAAGTTGCTCTGCGCATTGCCGACTGCATTGAAAAGCAGCTGGACGAACTCAGCGCGCTGACCACGGACCAGCTGCTGGAGCAGCGCTACCAGAGGCTGCTGTCTTACGGCGTGTTCCAGGACTGATTCACGGTTTGCGGTGAGCCCTTCCGTAGCCCATTTCAGCAGCGAGCGGCTGCTCACCAGCCTGGGCCGCCTGCCAACGCCCCGAAAGTACTGGGTCGGATTCAGCGGCGGCGCTGACTCGACTGCCCTCTTGCATGCCATGCACGAATGCCGGGGTCGGCTGCCGGCGCCGATCGAAGTGGTGCACTTTAACCACGGCCTGCAGGCCGAAGCCGATGCCTGGCAGGAGCACTGTCAGTCGTTCTGCTCCGAGCGAGACCTGCCCTACCGGGCTGAGATGCTCGAAATTGACCGTTCCGCGAGATCGAGCACCGAGGAAGCTGCCCGCAATAGCCGTTACCGTGCCGTGGCCGCCGTGCTCGGCCGCGAGGAAATGTACCTCACGGCTCATCATGCCGAGGACCTGGCCGAAACACTGTTTCTGAATCTGATGCGCGGCAGTGGCGTGGAGGGGTTGGCGGGGATCCCGGTACTGCGCAACCTCGAGCATGGCTGGGTGGCACGGCCCCTGTTGGAAATGCACCGCAGCGATCTCGAGGCGTATCTCCTGAAACGCAATATCGGCTGGCTGACCGACCCGTCCAATGTGGACACCAGGATTGACCGCAACTACCTGCGGCAGCAGCTGTTTCCCATGCTTGAGCAGCGCTGGCCCGGCCTGGTGCAGCGGCTTTCACGCACGGCGCGCAACGCCCGCATCACGGCTGGCGCCATGGCCATGTTTATCGAGAGCCAGTCTGGCGAATTGATCCGGGATCGGCTCAAAATGCCTCTGCACAAACTGCTTGAGCTTGACCCGGAGATGCAGACGCTGATCCTTCGCCAGTGGCTGCGACGGCACGAAGTCCCCGTGCTGCCGGAACAACGCCTCAGGGAGTTTCTCAAGCAACTATCTCAGGCCAGCGCCGAAAGCCGCGCCGAAGTCCAGTGGGAAGGCTGGATGATCAAGCACTACCAGCTGGATTTGTGGCTGCACCGCAGCAGGCCGTTCATGGCCTGTCCTCGGACGCCCTGGCGGCACGGCATGCAAGTCGAACTGGGTCCCGAGTCGGGATTGCTGGTTCTGCGCGGCGAACCGACGGACATTCCCGGGGGCTGGCAGGTCAGGGCTCGACAGCCGGGTGACCGCATCCGGCCTCGCCCTCACGGTTCGAGCCAGAAGCTCAAGCACTTTTTCCAGGTTGCTTCCATCCCCCCATGGCTCAGATCTGGCATTCCAGTGCTGGAATGGGACGGCGAACCCGTCGCGCTGGGCGACTGGATCATTGGTCATCGCCTGCAGGAGTGGCTGCTGGAGAGCGACCTGGAATATCGCTGGGAGCCTGCCGACCCCGTATTGGCGCGCCTGCAATCAGATTGCCAGCGGTAGGCGGTTGACCGCCGCCCGCGGCTGGGTTAGTTTCCTTCGTCCGACTGAGATTCAAGGCCATGAACGAAAAAACCCAGGAATTGCCTGATTTCGAAAAAGCCCTCGCAGAGCTCGAATCGCTCGTCGAACAGCTCGAGTCCGGAGATCTGAGCCTTGATCAGTCGCTGCAACAGTTCAAGCGGGGCGTCGAATTGACGCGACATTGCCAGGGCGTTCTCGAGCAAGCCCAGCAAACCGTCGAGCAATTGCTCGACCCGGCGGATGCTGCATCAGCGGCTCCCTTTGACTCCGGTGACTGATCATGCCGCCGAAATAGAGGCCTGGCAGGTACGATTCGAAGCTGTCCTGGATCGTCAGCTGCCGCCGGAGAACCAGGATCCGGCCATTCTCCACCAGGCCATGCGTTACTCTGCGCTGAGTGGCGGCAAGCGCATTCGCCCGGTACTGGTTTACGCGACCGGCCAAACCCTGGGATTGCTGGGTGAACAGCTCGATCCGATTGCCGCCGCGGTCGAGTGCATTCATGCCTACTCGCTGATTCATGACGATCTGCCGGCGATGGATGACGACAACCTGCGGCGCGGCCGGCCGACCTGCCACCGCGCTTTCGACGAGGCGACCGCCATACTGGCGGGCGACGCCTTGCAAGCGCTGGCCTTCGAGGTTCTCGCCCATGGCGTACCTCCGTCTGGCAACGGCCTGGCCGTCATCAAGGAGATTGCGCGGGCCTGTGGCTCAGCCGGCATGGCCGGCGGCCAGGCGCTCGATCTGAACGCCGTGGGCCGGCAGCTCGACGAATCCGGCCTGAAGGAGATGCATCGCCTTAAAACCGGCGCGCTGATCCGCGCGTCCGTCACGGCGCCCTGTCTGCTGGCCGGGACCGACCGGCAAACGGTGTCTCACCTGGCCCATTTCGGCGACAGCATCGGCCTGGCTTTCCAGATTCACGACGACATCCTGGACGTTGCGGGCAACAGCGAACTGACCGGGAAAAACACCCTGGCAGACGCCGCACTCGCCAAGCCGACCTTCGTATCGGTGCTCGGGCTGGAAGAATCCCGAAGACAGGCCCAGGAATTGCGCGACCAGGCCCTTAGCAGCCTCGATCATGTGCCCGGTGACACCCGCACGCTGGCCTGGTTGGCCGGGTACGTGGTCAGTCGCGACCGATAGCTTCCAGTCTGCTTCACGGCTAGAATGGTACAGATGAATACGGAGCTCTACCCCATACTCGGCTCGATCGCTTCGCCGGCGGACTTGCGCAAACTCGATGAAGAGATGCTGCCCCAGGTTGCCGACGAATTGCGCCGCTACCTGATTGCCTCGGTCGCGACCAGCGGTGGCCATTTCGGCGCCGGACTCGGCTGTGTCGAGTTGACCGTGGCGCTCCACTATCTGTACGACACGCCGCATGACCGCCTGGTCTGGGATGTCGGCCACCAGGCGTATCCACACA
>Ga0316188_10000628_pt1 | contig 15599 bp, 9 predicted proteins | sample Phiworburrow1_MG_FD_204933 | JGI IMG/M metagenome (GOLD analysis project Ga0316188, IMG submission 204933) | Coastal sediment microbial communities from Maine, United States - Phippsburg worm burrow 1 | ecosystem: Environmental > Aquatic > Marine > Coastal > Sediment | place: USA: Maine...
CTGCCTCGTACGGTCCTGGAAGCAACTACCCGCCCCAGCGTCCGGCAGACGCCGTGCATAGCTGACAGAAACCATTGAATTATCGTTTGGCGCCCCACAGACAACTATTCAAATCTTTTTCTGACTTATCACTTTCCCTTCAGTAATGACCGCGCCGTGGTGAAGATAGCCTCCAGCATGGCGTGCAGGCCATTGGCCCGGGTTGCAGACAGGTGTTGTTGCAAACCGATGGCGGCAATGAAGTCCGGTTGGGTACTGAGTATCTGCTCAGCAGATGCGCCGGAATAGACCCGTATTAAAAGGGCGATCAAGCCGGATACGATGGCCGCATCGCTGTTGGCGCGTATGGTTACCTCGTCGGCATTGCCATCGATGATCAACCAGACCCTCGACTGGCAGCCATGCAGCAGGATGTCATCGGTTTTTTCCGCATCAGCCAGCGGCTCGAGGGTCTTGCCAATATCGATCAGGTATTGGTAACGATCCAGCCAGTTATCAAACAGGCTGAAATCACTGATGATCTCATCTTGGGCTTTTTGCGGATCGTGCATCGCTATCATCCTTCCGTTTATTACGCGCTGCTTCGGCGCCAGCGGGTGCCATCCGCGACGTCTTCGAGGCTTATACCCATATTCTGTAGCTGATCCCTAATCTCATCGGCACGGGCGAAGTTCTTCTGCTTTCTTGCGCTATTCCGTTCCTCGATTAACTGGTCTATCAAGGCGTCGTCCAGGCCTTTGGTATCACCGGCCAGCCAGCTGACCGGGTCCTGCTGAAAGAGTCCGATCAGGGCGCTGGCTGCCAAAAACATTCCAGCCGAGACACTCGCTGATTTCCGGTCATCAGCATTGGCCAAGCGCCGTGCTTCGTTGTTGAGTTCGGCCAGGGCGTCCGGTGTGTTGAGATCGTCCAGCAGTGCCGACATAAATTTTTCAGAAGGCTCTGCTGCTGTCTGAAAAGGCCCGAATTTCGCATTGGCGTCACGCAGGACGCCGTAGACACGATCGACGGTGCGCTGGACCCGCGCGAGGGTTTCATCCGACCAGTCCAGGGGCTGGCGATAGTGTGCGCTCAGCAACAGGTAGCGCAGGACTTCACCATTTGTGTGCTCCAGTAATTCATGGATGACCAGGGTGTTACCCAGTGATTTGGACATCTTGCTTCTGGCGACGGTGACAAAACCATTATGCATCCAGTAATGGGCAAATATCTTACCGTCATGTGCACAGACACTTTGCGCAATCTCGTTTTCATGGTGTGGGAAGACGAGGTCCTGCCCACCGCCATGGATATCGATGCTTTCGCCGAGGTGGTGCTCGGACATCACGGAACACTCCAGGTGCCAGCCTGGCCGGCCCCAGCCCCATGGGCTGTCCCAACCAGGTTGCGGGTCCACCGATGGTTTCCACAGGACAAAATCACCCGGATGCCGTTTGAAATCGACAACCTCAACCCTCGCCCCGGCAACCATTTCAGTGACATCACGACCCGAAAGTGCACCGTAATCGGCAAATGACTCGACCGCGAACAGCACATGGCCCTCCGTTTCGTAAGCGTGACCGCTGTCGATCAGGCTTTGAATCATATGGATCATCTGCGGAATGTGATCGGTGGCCCGAGGCTCAATAGTGGGCGAGCCTACGCCCAGCGCAGCCATGTCCTTGTGATAGATTTCCGTGTAACGCTTTGAAATAACGTTAATCGAAACGTTTTCCTCGGCTGCGGCCGCGTTGATTTTGTCATCAACATCGGTGATATTGCGTGCATAGATGACATTGGGATAACGCGTCGACAATACGCGGTACAGCAGGTCGAAAATCACTGCCGGTCGTGCGTTTCCGATGTGCGCATAGCTGTAAACGGTCGGACCGCACACGTAAAGGGTTACACGTCCGGGATCCTGTGGTACAAAGACCTGTTTCTCATGTTTCAGGGTGTTGTAAATCAGCAGTGGTTTTTTTTGAGTCATGGTCTTAGTCTGGTCTATGTTTCGATGGCGAAGAATTCATTATTTTAACAAGTTTATTGAGTAAAGAGGCAAACACGATGGCTGCACGTAAAACTATTTCAGAAGGCTATGCTGCCCACGTTGCTGAACTTCAGCAACATTGGGAAAAAGCACTTCAGGCCGAGGGCTTTGATGCGGCGCTGATCCATGCCGGCAGCATGCTGGCGAGTTTCCTTGATGACTATGAATACCCGTTCCGTTGTAACCCCCATTTGCTGTGGTGGTTGCCGTTAACGCATCATCACGACAGCGCCCTGCTGGTGCGCCCCGGGCAACGGCCAAAACTGTTTTACTACCAACCGGATGATTACTGGTATTCGCCCCCGGCAGATCCCGAATCCTGGTGGGCGGATGAATTTGAAGTCGTATCGGTGCGTGATGCCGATGCCTGGAAACAGGCCGGTATCGACGGGAGGACCGCTCTTATTGGCGATGCGCCGGCGCTCGCCGAGTGTGCTAAAGCTGGCCAGCTGAATCCGGCGCGTCTGCTCAACCGGATTCACCTGGAAAGAACACGTAAAACGCCTTATGAAATAAACTGCATGGCGGAAGCGGCGCGTCTGGGTGCTGTTGCACACACCGCGGCGAAGCAGGCCTTCAGGGAAGGGCTGAGTGAGTATGACATCCACCAGCGCTATTGCATGTCGATAAAAATGGTCGATGCCGAGTTACCCTATGGCAATATCATTGCACTCAACGACCACAGCGCCATCCTGCACTACCATGGACACGAGCAACATGTGCCCGCAAAAGTACGCTCGTTCTTGATTGATGCCGGTGCAGCCGTACATGGTTACGCGTGTGATATAACGCGCACCTATGCGGCGGAAGCAGGTGAGTTCGCGGATTTGATTTCAGCGATGGATGGTATGCAGCAACAATTGTGTGCTGCGGTCGTCGCGGGTCTGGATTACCGCGACCTGCATTTACGCGCCCACCTGGATATTGCCCGGATATTGAAAGACTTCGATATCATCAGGCCATCCGCCGAGGATGCCGTCGCGTCCGGTTTGAGCGCCGTCTTCTATCCGCATGGGCTGGGGCATTATCTCGGTCTGCAAACCCATGATGTTGCCGGCCTGATCGCCGATGTGGACGGAACCCCAATCCCCCGTCCTGAAGGTCATCCCTTTCTGCGTCTGACGCGTACACTTGAGGCCGGTAACGTGCTGACCATCGAGCCGGGTCTGTATTTTATTGAACCGTTATTACGTAAATGGCGTGCGAACGGCGAGGTGGCCGCTATTAATTGGGATAAGGTCGAGACACTGGCCGCCTATGGCGGTATCCGGATTGAAGACAACATGGTCGTTACCCATGGTGCGCCGAGGAACTTAACGCGTGAGGCTTTTGCCAGCTTGTAGGCTGCGTTTGGTTATGCGCCATACCACGGATAGCTGCCGAGGTGCTTGGTTGTTAAGTAACCTCCGGGTCTGGGGTCAGCCCCAGGCCTCTTAACTGGCTCACGGGCAATTGGCTGACCGGACCATGATTCCAGATGGTTGCCTGGCTATCGAGTAACTGCTGTTTTTCGGGGCTGGCCAGCCATTTCACGGCATCTTCAACCCCGGCGTCCGCTATTGCCTCACTGACCAGTTCATCCAGCTCAGTGGTGTAGGGTTCGCCAATGATCTTGCGCATGATCTTGTTGGCTGCGGTCAGATCATCGGGGAATAAATGTTTTCCAGATTGCATCCGGTAGAGATCCGACAATGTTTGCATGGAGGACAATGAGCAGTAAGCATCATCCAACAGTCCAAAGATACCGAGGCTGTCCGGAATCACGTCGTCATCCTCAATCCAGTAGGACTCAACCATTTCAAGAATACTTGTAACCTCGGTTTCAAGCCCCACATTTCTGGCTGAAGTCCAGGCCACGGTCAGCAGGTAGGGCACCTGTTCCAGGTAGTTGTAAATGAAACTCGCGCCATGGGCCAGTTCCTTTGCATCCGGTTGAACACCTTGCTGCTCGGCGACTGCCTTCAGTAGCTTTTGCAGGTCCAATGCCGATTGCGGATCGGCAAATTGCCTGGAGATGATTTTTTGGATTTGATCGGTTTCCATACTTATTTAAATCAATGGCTTATGCTTCTGATTCTGGTTTGAGTGACATTTTGTGGATGCTAGTTTAGCAAGTTGCGGGGGCTGAAGGCAGTCTTGGATGATTTCCGGATGAATTCAGCGCGTGTAATTCGGACGTTTGTCCGTTAAGGTTGCCGTTTTCCGACAGGTGTGGGTTTGATAAGTGTTGCTCCTAGCCATTATTTCATTGTTTATCGGGCCCATTCTTTACCAGTGGATGCGCCGCGGTGGATTTGCCGCCAAGGCGCTTGATTCGCTGATCATCACCGTGCTGATATTGTTGATGGCCTTGTTTTTGATTCCCGAGTCATGGGCCGAGCTTGGGTTGGGTTCAATGGTACTGATCCTTGCCGGCTACCTGCTACCGGGGCTGTTGGAACACCTGATCAAGCGGGCCGCGCACACGCTGCACCTGGTCAGCCTGTTGCTGGCCCTGGGTGGGCTTGCCCTGCACGCCATGCTGGATGGTGCCGCATTGAATGCCGGTGATGGAGACCTGTCCAGGAACCTGTCGTTGGCCATCGTCATACACCGCTTCGGGGTTGGCATGATGATTTGGATGATGGTCCAGCCTCTTTTTGGGCAGCGTGTCGCCTTTGCGGTGCTCGGGTTTGCCTCACTGGCGACACTGGGTGGATACCTGCTCTCTGAAGCCCTGCTGGTTCTGGAGGGGGATTACGCGATGTCAGTGATCCAGGCCCTGATTATAGGTATGATTGTACATAGCCTGATACATCGCAGCCACGGTGCAGGCCACCACCACTGAAGGTCGGATCTGGCTTGACTGGCTCGCGATTTTCTCCGCTTGGTTCATCTACCCGGGTGTCATATGCCGCTTAAGCGTTTTCTTCAATCAGTCATTACCAGCCTGGCGCTGTTCAGCGTCGGGGTCTGTGCCGAAACAGTTGAATATGTGGTATCGGGTGTGGATGAGCCCATGCTGGGTAATGTGCGCGATCACGTCACGGCTTTCCGGATTGGCAGCAGTGCCAGGCTCAACGCGAGGCTAAGGCGCAAATTGACTGAAGATGCCATCAACGCCGCGGTTGCCGCGATGCGTCCTTACGGCTATTTTCACCCGGTTGTCGATATTGATATGGCTCCGAAAGACGCGGAAGCCTGGCTGGTGACGGTTAACCTGAAAAAGGGTCCACCGGTATTGGTGCAGGAGCTTCATCTTGAATTGACTGGCCCGGGCAAGGAACTCGCGACGCTTAATACCTGGTATGAGGAGTTTCCCCTTGCGCCGGGATTGGTTCTGAATCAGCAGGACTGGGATAAGGCCAAGCTCAATGCGATGGACCTGCTGGAAGCGTCGGGATATTTGCAAGCTGGGTTTAGCGACCATGTGATCAGGGTCGATACTGTGGCGAACACCGCCCGGTTAAAACTGGTTGTGGATACCGGTCCCCAGGCCGTCATGGGTAAGGTGACATTCAAGCAGGATATCGTCAATGAGGACGTTCTCGCCAGCCTGCGGCGCTTTAAGGAAGGTGATGCCTACCATGCTTTTTTACTGGAAAAATTCAGGCTGGACCTGTGGCGTTCGGGCTACTTCGAGGATATCGAGGTTGTCGAACGCCGTGAGTTGACGGCAGAACCACCCCGTGTTGACCTTGAGGTAAAGTTCAAACCGCGCAAGAAGAATTCGTTCCAGGGCACCCTCGGGTTTGGAACCGACACACTGGCCCGTCTCCAGTTTTTCTGGGGTCGTCACCTGCTGTCACCCCGCGGCGATGATTTTGATATCGGTATCGGCTGGCAGCAAAAAGATAACCTGCTCAGCCTTCAGGCTAACTACCGATTGCCACGTAAAACCGAAAGCCAGCAATTCTGGATTGCATCGGGTGGACTGCAGACAGAACAGCAGACATTCGAGGTATCCCCGAGCAATGACCTTAATAACCGGGTCAATGTTGCGCGGGGCACGATCAATGATTATTGGCTCAAGGCGGGTAAAACCAGGGTGCGCAACATACGTCGCGGCTTTGAGCAGTTATTCGAAACGGTCTATGTCAAGTACCTGAATGAACAGCGTAACTTTCAGCCGACGGATAACCTGGCCCCGGAATCCAGTGACATCCCGCCTTCAGAATCGTTTTTCGATTTCCTGAAGGACACCAGTAACTCCCTCGCCATTGGGATCGAGTGGGACTGGCCGGAGATCCGTGGCAACGGCTTTCAAACCATTGGCCACCACGAACGTCTCTGGGCATTTACCTCGAATGAAGCCTGGGGGTCGGATATTGATTTCAGCCAGGTTTACCTGTCTACTCGCTGGAATTTCCTTGCCACGGACCGGTTGAAGATACTACTGCGTGCAGAGGCTGGCTATAGTAATGCGAGTAACATCACCGTGAACGTACCCATCGAAGGGTCTGATGTGAGTCTCGTCGTTACTGATCTACCCAACCTGTATCGCTTCAAGGCAGGTGGTAATCAGAGCGTAAGGGGTTACGGGTTCAAGAACCTGGACAACAACGGCCTGGGTTCAAACAACATTTTTACTGCAAGCGCCGAAGCCGAATATCATTTTCATGAAAACTGGAGTGTCGCGGCTTTTGTCGATGTTGGAAATGCTTTCAATGACTGGAGTAAACCCGATCTGAAACTGGGTACCGGCTTTGGACTGCGCTGGTATTCGGTGATCGGCGCCCTGCGGGTGGATGTCGCCAAGGGCTGGGATCTGGAAGGCGAGCCCTGGCGGCTTCACCTCAGTATTGGAACGACGCTGTTATGAGGCTTTTCAGGATGTTTTCAATTAAAACAACCATTCTGGTGGGTCTCCCGGTCATGCTGATCGTGTTGTTGTCGGCTACTGCCTACTGGTTGTTAAACACCTCATCCGGCGCAGCCTGGTTGTGGAACAGGCTGGAAGCACAGGCGGCAATTGATGTGCGTTCCTCGCAGGTAAGCGGTGATCTGGCTTCCGGTTTTGTTGTCCAGGACCTGGCCTATCGGTCAGCCGGTCTTGACCTGTTGGTCCAACGCACAGAAATTGAAGCCGGTATCGGATGGTGGCCATTGTCGATCCGGTTTGCCAGGCTGACGCTGCAGGATGTGGACATACTTGTTCGCTCTTCGGAAAACCCCGTAGAAACTACAAATGCGGGCGAGGGCATCCGCGCCGCGCTCGCTGGTCTCGAGTTGCCCGTGCCATTAGCAATTGACGATGCCGTGTTGACACGGGTCACGCTTCAGCAAAATGAAGAACCGGCGTTCAGCCTGTTTGAGTCTGTCCATTTCAGGGCTGCGCTGGATAAGCGGCTGGTTGTGGATCACCTGGAAATACAGGCCGCGGATTTTGAGACAAGTCTGCAAGGCTACCTGGAACTTGCGCCGCCCTTCGAATTGTCAGTTACTTCCGAAGGCCGGTATGCAGGGTCCGGGGCATCCGGTGAAACGGTGATGGAATTGCCGTTCAATCTGGTCAGTTCCGGTGACCTGGATAAATTACGGGTAAATATAAGCAGTCATAAATATGGCCTGCAAATGGATGGCGAGATACTTGACCCGGTGGACCGCCCCGCATGGGATATCAAGGCATCCATGGATCAGATATCGTGGCCTGAAACAGATGCCGCGCAGGGTCTTGTGCTATCCGGTCTCAGCCTGGTCAGCCAGGGCAGTATCGACGACTGGTCATTTGCCCTGGAATCGGCAGTGCAGATGGATGTTTTGCGCGATGCCCGCATTGCCGTTTCCGGTTCAGGCACGACTTCTGCTATCGATATCCACCACGCGGTATTGACCGGGCCCGGGATCGACCTGGAGTTGAGCGGTAAACTGGACTGGCCAATACAGACCGTGGCCGGCTTTAAGGCGGTCATCAGGCAACTCGATCTGTCGCCCTGGATAAACGGCTGGCCGGTGGGTGAAATGTTGGCGGGAGAGCTTGAACTGAACTGGTCCGGGAGTGGCCTGCAAATACCTGCAAGCCAGCTGACGGTGGCCGGCACCGGTTTGAAGGTCGGTATCGAAGCCGATATCGATATCGAAACCAATCGTGTTGTCGCCCGGCTTGACTGGAGCAGCCTGAGTTGGCCGCTGAAGGATCCCACGGCAGGTTTCTTCAGTGAATCGGGCCAGATGAACATCAGTGGCAGCGCCGATGACTGGGCTGCCAATGGGGGGCTGGATGTGAAGGTGGGCGACTACCCTCAGGGCCGGTTTGATATCCAGGGTGGCGGTAACCTGACTTCAATGCACCTGCTTATACCCGCTGGTGAAATACTCGGTGGCACTTTGAGTGGCGAGGCAGGTGCTGACTGGTCGCAGGACCTGAATTGGAACGCCGCAATCCAGGTAATCGGGATCGACCCCGAACCGCTGCTGCCCGGATGGCCGGGACGCCTGGACTCAGTACTTGAAGTCAGTGCACAGGGCGAGCCACAGCAAATTCAGATCAATATTGAAGCGCTCGAGGGCCAGCTGCGCGGGGTTGCCGTTACCGCTCGCGGCGGTCTGGATGTGGCGGAGGACAAACTGGCATTCAGAACCCTTGAGGTCCGCACCGATGCGGCCGTATTGGAACTCAATGGGGTCATGGCGGACCCCGCTGGCGCGACAGTTAAGTTTGCCGGTGATTTGCCATCCGGTTTGCTGGACGGGGCCAGCGGTAAGCTTGAACTGGAGGGTCGCTATTCGAGCGCTGCCAGCCGGCCGCTGTTGGAGTTTCAACTCAAGGCGCTTGACCTGGCCTGGAATGAACTAACCATCGGCCACCTGGCTGCCGGCACGCCCGGGGCAGAGCCAGGCGGATCGATACCGGCGCTGCAACTGGACGCCTCAGACCTGGCCTGGGAGGATTCACGACTCGATGAGCTTTCATTGACGTTAAGCCCGGTTGGTGAAGGGCATGAGCTCAGGGCAAGCATGGTGAGCGATGAGCTTGTTCTCAATAGCGTGATGAGCCTGAAACCTGAAAACCGGAATGATCCCTTGAATGGGCCATGGCAGGGTCTGCTTGCCGGGCTGGAAGTGGCCATCGGTCCCGCCTATAGTTTTAAACTGTCCGAACCGGCAGCTTTTGCCTGGTCATCCGGTTCCGCTGTGCTTGGCCCGCTTTGCCTGTCCGAGAACGTGGGCGCTTCCCTGTGTCTCAAACTTGACTATCAGAACAATGGTGACTGGTCGGTGGTCGCAGATGCCACGGCCATCCCAGTCGATTACTTGCGGGATATATTGGAGCTGGATGTGCATTTGGAACAGCTGATTGATGGCCACATGGAGTGGCGTCAGCCCCATGATGGTGCACCAACCGGTGGCGCCGATTTCCGCATCACGGCAGGGCGGATACTGGATCTGCTCGACAACGAACTGCTGGCCGAAACCAATGAAGGCAGGTTTGCGTTTACCCTGCAAAACGGCAACCTGGAATCCGGTGTCCTGGATATTGAATTCCCCGGCACCGGGTTCATTGATATTGATTTCAATGTCCTGGACATCGTCAGGGACGGTAGACAGGAAATCCAGGGGCGTGCGCTGGTCCGGTTGGATCACATCGGCTTGGTCGGACAACTGTTAATGCCCGAGCTGGACGCGGTGGATGGTCAATTCGAGTCAAGTATTCAACTGGGGGGAAGCGTGGCAGATCCGGATTTCAACGGTGCTTTCAAGTTTTCAAATGGATTGATTCAATATGCACCCATCGGGCTTCATCTGGAGGAGATTGAATTCGGTGGTCGCGTGAGGAAGCGCGACCGGGGTCATTTCCGGGGCCAGTTCCGTGCCGGAGACGGTGTTGCCTCGTTTGGCGGCCGCTTTCTTTTTGAAGAGTTAAAGAGTATGCAATTGGAAGTTTCCCTGTCCGGCGACAAATTGTTATTGGTGAATACCGATACGTTGAAAATCCTCACGGACACCGATCTCAAAATTGAGTTCAGCCCAGAGCGCATGGACATTAACGGACGGATCACCATTCCCAGTGCACGCCTGACACCGGATAACCTGTTGCTCGGGGAGGTGACGGACAGTGAAGACCTGGTGATTGAAACACCGGGGATCGAAGCGCAAACGGAGATCGCTGAAACGCCGCAGAAGAACAGGGTATACGGCCAGTTGGAAGTGGCTTTCGGTGATGATGTGTTAATCAAGGTGCCCGATATAGAAACCACAATCAGTGGCAGCACACTGTACAAATGGAACGGCGAACCGGTCCCGCTGGCCCAGGGCGCCTACATCTTGAAGGGTACCGTGGATATCTACGGGCCGACGTTGGCAATCAACAAGGGAACGATCAGTTTCTCCGGGGGTCCTGCCGACAACCCTGTGCTGAATATCAGGGCGGGTCGTGATATTTATGGGAATACGCAGATTCGCCGCGCGGGTGTTCAGGTCATTGGCACGCTCAAACGGCCGGTGCTGGAGGCCTATACCGTTCCGATCACCAGTGAGAGCCGCGCCTGGACCCTGCTGGTAACCGGTACGGATTTTGACCAGGGGCAGGGTGTCAGCGGCTTCGATCTCGGCACCTACATCGCACCAAAACTCTATGTCAGCTACGGTATCAGCCTGTTCGAAAATGAGAATGTCCTTAGCGCCCGCTATGACCTCAAAAAGGGCTTCGGTGTGAAGGTGACCTCCGGTCAACGCGAGACCGGTCTGGACGTTTCCTACACCATCGACCGATAAAAAACGGACCTCGTGTGAGGTCCGTTTTCGTTTCTCCGGTCGGGGTGACCGGTACTCCTTATATCAATTTCAGAAAGCGTATTTCGCCGAGAAGATGAAACGTGCCATGTCGCCGTCCAGGCCGCTTTCAATTTCACGTTCGGCATACAGGAACTCAAGACCGAAATCGAGCTTGGGTTGCGGGCTGTAAATGACGTTGGCATGGTAACTGGTCACGTTCTTGGTCGCACCCGTACCGGTCAGGCTGGTATCGTTGTCGACATTCAGGTAACCAACTGTGAAGTTACTGCGCCACTGGTCATTCCAGAGGTGACGGTAAGAGCCGAAAACACCAATCTGTTCAATTGATTTCAGATTGCCATTCTCGTCGATAACGGCGCCGTTAGACGTATTCAGACCGATGTAGCGTCCTATGCCGTCACCCCAGCTGGCCATCCAGCGAAAATCATCCTTGTTGCCAAAGTCAAATTTTCCGGAAAGGCTCAGTGAGAAACTGGTGGTCGAATCGTCGATCTGCGCGCCGCCCGATGGACCCTCGTACCTCAGCTGACGGACCATACCCGCAGCCGTGAACGATCCCCAGTCGCCTTTCAGGTTATAGCGCAATACCGTGTCGGGCACCTTGTTGTCATCCGCGACGATACGGGCGCCACCACCGTAGGGTGTGACCGTTGTTTCAGGGTTCTCAAAGGCAACTTGCCAGTTGCCGTTGGTATAACGGATCATGGCCTGGCGACCGAATATGGTGGACTCAGCCGGACCCACGAAGTCGAGGTTTTCGGGTAAAGCACCGACATTGAAGAACGTCATCCACGTTTGACCGAATAACCACTTGTTGTAGGTTACGAAGGCATGCCTCATGCGTGGTGCGTATGAATTGGAAATACGTTCATCACCCTGGCCGGACAGCATGAAGTCAAATTCGATGAAAGTGCCCAGCTTGGAGCCGTTGTCCAGTACGTGATCGCTGCGGAAATTGATACGCGATTCCTTGGCCTGGAAATCCAGGTAGCTCTCACCGTTGGCACTTTCCGGTCCCACCGGAATCGTGGCGGGAATATAGAACTCCCTGCCAGCGCCACTGTATGAGCCGCTGCTGTAGTCGCTGTACATGCTATCGAGCTTGATATAGCCGCCAAATTTATAGCTGTGCTTGTGAACCGATTCGGCCACTGCTGCTTCGTGCTCGCTCAGCATGGCGGTAACCTTGGCTTCGGCAGCCTGTTCTGCTTTGGCTTCGACGGCTGCTGTATCGACCGTTGCCGCCGGTGCCGGTTGGTTTTGCAACAATTTATGAACCAGGGCCTCCAGTTCGGAAATGCGTGCTTCGAGCGCTTCGACGTTGTCCCCGTCCGCGAAGGTACTTCCTGACCAGCTGCAGCCTATGACTGCTGCAATTGACAGGCTTAGCAAGGTTTTTCTTAAAGATTTTTGGGCCATGATAGCCTCTCCTTTAATCTAATGGGTGTGTGCGTCCGCAATCATGCGGAAGTTAAAGGCAAGCTTGTATTAGTCTTTGGTCTAATGGTCAGATCGCCGGAAGGTTATTCCAGACCCCCGTTTTACTGTTCGGGTTTGATTTCGACCAAGGTCTAATGGGTGTTACACCCACTTGGGTGCGAGAATCAAAGACAGGCCTGTTAAGGTGCATCGTATGGAAAAAATTTCAAAGATAATTGCTGATGTTGCGCCGATGAACCGGCTCAACGGATTATTAACCGGTGTGGTGTACCTGCGCGTCGACGCATACGACGCTTACGCCTCAGAATGAAGCACTGATGACAAACCGACTTATCGCACTGCACCCTGAAAAGGTGATCGTCGCCGATGATCACCCCTTGTTCCGGACTGCCATCAAGGAAGCCCTGCAGGCCAGCCAGGGGGAAACGACGTTTCTGGAGGCCAATTCGTTCGAAACCTTACAGGTGCTGGTCGATGAAAATCAGGATGTTGACCTGGTGCTGCTGGATTTGCACATGCCCGGCGTCAGCGGTTTCGCCGGCCTTGTCTATCTTTGCAAACGCTACCCGAGTGTCCCGGTGGTGATTATTTCCGCGAATGAGGATCCGGTCGTGATTCAACGTGCCCTGGCTCATGGCGCGGCCGGGTTTATCCCCAAATCCTCCAACATCAAGACGATTACCAGTGCGATTAACGACATCCTGATGGGCGAGATCTGGGCGCCGGTTTCAATCCAGCCGAACCTGCCCGGGAAAAATGTTTCCGAGTTGGCCCTGGCTGAGCGCATGGCCCAGTTGACGCCGCAGCAATTCAAGGTATTGATGATGGTGTCGCAGGGTATGTTGAATAAACAGATTGCCTACGACATGGGTATATCAGAGGCAACGGTCAAGGCCCACGTAACCGCCATCATGCACAAGCTGGGTGTCAGTAATAGAACACAGGCGGTGCTGGCGGCGAGCAAGCTGGATGTCCTGGCGCCTGACGCATAGGTGCCTTGAGAGGTTTACACGCTGCATCAGGATTTGGTTTTCATCATATTGCTCATGAGCGCCCGCAGCGCGGCCGGCCTGATCGGTTTGCGTAACAGGCCGTAGCCCTTCGCTTTAACGAGTTCTTCCAGTTCACTGGAGCGGTTGGCGGTGATGACGATCGCCGGCAGGCTGGTCTGCAGAATGTTATCGAGATGTTCCATCACCTGCAGGCCATTGCTCTGGTCGTTGAGCTGGTAATCCACCAGCACGAAATCGGGCGCGCCGTGCATCAGTACCTGTTGCGCAGCCTGCGCCTGGGTCTCGGCGAGCAAAACCGCAGGGCAGCCCCAGCGGTCGAGAAGAAGGTTCATCGCTTCAAGTATGTCCGTTTCGTTATCCACACACAGCACGACCAGTTCTTTAAACCCGGTCGACTCGCTATGGACGACGACGGGTGGCTCTGATGGCGGCTTGTCGGTCGCCTTTGCCAGCGGCACCGTGACCGAAAAACAACTGCCGTGTCCCGGTTTCGAGCTGACATCGATGGTGTGATTCAGCATCCGCGCGATCCGGTCACAGATTGCAAGCCCCAGTCCCAGCCCCTTTTCATCCAGGCGGCGCGCATACTCCAGGCGATGAAATTCCTGAAAAATGGCCTTCACTTCTGTTTCTGCTATGCCAACACCCGTATCCCAGATACTGATCCGTAACTTGTCACCGCGCACGCGGCAGCCCAGTAGCACACCGCCGGTTTCCGTGTAGTGGATGGCGTTGGCGAGAAAGTTTTGCAATATGCGGTATAGCAGGTTCCGGTCACTGTAAATGACACAGTTTCTCGGATGCACGCGCAAGATCAGGTTGTGGTTGCCGGCCAGGCCCTTGAAGCGCCTGCGCAACTGCTCGAAAAGCTCCGGCACACGGATGGACTCGGGTTCCGGGTCGTACATGCCGGAGTCCAGCTTGGATATGTCCAGCAGAGCGCCCAATAATTGCTCCGAGGCTTTCAGGCTGCGGTCAATACGTTTGACCAGTTGTGATTGTTCATCATCTGAGCCCTCCTGTTGCTGGCGCAGTATGGAGACGAACAGGCTGGCGGCATTCATTGGTTGCAGCAGGTCATGACTGGCGGCGGCCAAAAAACGGGTCTTGCTGAGGTTTGCTTCTTCGGCGATCAGCCTGGCCCGCTCAAGTTCCGTGTTGGCTTCACTGAGTTCGAAAGTCCGTTGTTGTACACGTTGTTCCAGTGTCTCGTTGACCAGTTGTAATTCGTGCTCGATATCCTTGAAATGCGTGATGTCGGTGAATGTGGTGACATACCCGCCTACCGGTAAGGGATTTCCCTGGATTTCGAGGACCTTGTTGCCAAGCCACTTGCGTTCGTAGCGATATTTCTCACCACTGCGCAGCCGCGCCAGGCGTTTTTGTATTTCGCTCTTATGGTCTTCAATCAGCCCTCTCTTTGCATTCAGCTGTATCAGCTCGACGACCGGTTTGCCGATATGCAGGGTTCCTTCCGGGTAGTCCATCAATTCCACGTAACGCCGGTTCCAGCCCACCAGTCGCATACCCTGGTCGACAACACTGACACCCTGTGTCATGTTATCGAGGGTTGATTCCAGTAATTCGCGATTGAACTGCACGGCCTGCGAGGTCCGGTCCAGCAGTTCCATGACCGCTTCAGGTCCCAGGCCCTGGTGGTGCAGGGCGGTACTCAGCACGGTCCTGGCGGAGGCCGAGCCGATGGCGCCGGCGAGCAGGCGTTCGCCAAACTGGATGGTCTCCGGTGTTGCCAGTGCGCCGGGTTGAATTTCGTCGAGGCCCATGTGCGTAGCCAGGGCGTTACGCGTTTTACTCGTACCGAGGAAGCGGCCGATGGTATTTTCCAGTTCCTCAACGGTGATCAGGCCGTTGCTGTTCTCGGCGTTGTCGCCGCGCAACGGGGATGACTCCCTGTCCGGTTTGAGCAGTGATACAAGAATGACAGCTGATGCGTTCAGTGTCAGCGAAAACATCGCACCCTGGTTGAAGCTCATTGAAGGGATGACGCTGAACAGGGTCTGCAGGTGGTCGGGCGAGGTGACCGACGGCAGGAGCAACCAGATGGCCCAGCTGCTGACACCCAGTGAAAGGCCCCAGATGGCGCCGCTTCTGCTGGCGCCCTTCCAATAGATGCCGATCAGCATGGCCGGGGCGAATTGTGCGACCGCCGAGAAGGACAACAGGCCTATGGAGGCCAGCGGGACACCGGATTCTATGGCCTCGTAGTAGGCGACGGCCGCCAGTGCGAGCAGCAGGATGGATACCCTTCGGGCCCGTAAAAGGGTCTGCGAGAGATCGCGTTGAGCGCGCCCTTTGGTCATGCCGCTGCGCAGCAGCAGCGGCATGACGATATCATTGCTGACCATGATCGCGAGTGCGACCGTCGAGACGATTACCATACC
>Ga0316188_10000630_pt1 | contig 15579 bp, 9 predicted proteins | sample Phiworburrow1_MG_FD_204933 | JGI IMG/M metagenome (GOLD analysis project Ga0316188, IMG submission 204933) | Coastal sediment microbial communities from Maine, United States - Phippsburg worm burrow 1 | ecosystem: Environmental > Aquatic > Marine > Coastal > Sediment | place: USA: Maine...
ACGACCCGGTCCTCGAGGGAGTGGAAGCTGATGACGACCAGCCGGCCGCCGGGGGTCAGCATCGATGCCGCCTGTTCGAGTGCTAGCGCCAATTCCTCAAGCTCTTGATTGACGTGAATCCGTACAGCCTGAAAAGTCCGCGTGGCCGGATGCTGGAGGGCATCCTTGCGGCTCTTGACGGGGATCGCGTCCGCCACGACAGCGGCAAGGTCTGCGGTCGTTGATAGCGACCGCCCAGCCGCGCGGCGAGCCACAATCGCCTTTGCAATCGATGCAGCAAACCGTTCTTCCCCATAGTCGCGGATCACCTGCGTCAGTTCATCAACCGTTGCGCGCGCCAGCCACTCGGCGGCCGTCTCGCCATGGGACGGATCCATCCGCATGTCGAGCGGACCGTCCATGCGCAGCGAAAAGCCGCGCAGCGGATCGTCGATCTGCGGCGACGAGACGCCAATGTCGAGCAGCACCCCCTGCACGGCGTCGATCTGCAGCGCCTGCAGCGTCGCGCGCAGATGTGAAAACGCGGTGTGTTCGACGTGAAAACGCGGATCGGCGATCGCCTGCGCCGCCGCCACGGCCGCCGGATCGCGGTCGAAGGCAACCAGCCGGCCCTGGGCCGAGAGTCGCGCCAGGATCAGCCGGCTGTGGCCACCGCGGCCGAAGGTCGCGTCGACGTAGGTCCCGTCGGGCGTCGTGACGAGGTGCTCCACAGCGGAAGCGGCGAGTACCGAACGGTGCCCGGAGGCGTTCGGTGATGTCGGGGCGGACATTCACCGTCAGAAGGTGAAGTCGGCCGCGGACTCGGGCAGTCCGCCGGCGAGGGATGCGCGTTCGTGTTCATCGAGACGCGCCAGGTCCCACAGTTCGAAGTGCGCTCCCATGCCCAGCAGCATGACGTCCCGTTCGAGTTGAGCGGCTGAGCGCAGTTCGGTGGGAACCAGCACGCGGCCCGCGCTGTCGAGATCGACGTCTGTCGCGTTGCCCAGGAGCAGTCGTTGCAGCGCTCGCGCGGCATACGGCAGGCGGGCGATCTGCTCGCGCCGCGCTTCCCAGGTCGGGCGCGGATAGACGAGCAGGCAGCCATCGGGATGCCTGGTCAGGGTCAGCCGCCCGTCGCAACCGGCAGCGAGCGCGTCGCGGTGGCGGCTCGGCATCGAGAGCCGGCCCTTGCCGTCCAGCGTGAGTTGCGATGCCCCTTGAAACACGCGTTGCCCCCGTTCAGCACGCCGGGCCGCCCGCAAGACGCGGAGCGAACACTAACCAGCCCACTGTTTCCCACTTTTTCACACGAAACGCGAATGTACGGCACGGCTCGCCCGGGGGTCAAGGGAAAAGCAGGCGGTTTTTCAATCGCTTCAAGGACTTAGGCGCACTGGTGCAGGCAAATCCTTCAGACGAAAAGACGTTCAAAAATAAGAAGATACGTGAGTGTGTGAAAGTGAAGTGTCACGAGTGTCGCAATGAGCGGCCCGGTCGACACGACGCCGGTGATCGACGCAGTCAATGATCCGGTCGCGCACTGAAAGGGGGATGGCGCTCCCTGAGACGCGATTCCAGCGACAGTCCTTGGCGGAGACCGCCGCCGGCGTGAACGACGGCGCGTCAGGCACCCGCGGCTGCGGCAGCGACGCGTCTGCGGTCTTGCCGGGCTCGAACCCGTTGAACAAGTGCAAAGTCCGCCTGTAAGCCGGATTCTGTTCGGCGTCCTTGCGAACACCGTGGCAACCATTCCTCTCGGCCGGCGGTCACCCGCCGGCTCAAGCCACCTACCCGCGGCCTCCCCGAGCAGGATCGCCGGCCGCCTATTTGGTGTTGCTCCGCGTAGAGATTGCCCGTTTCACCCGAACTGAATCGGCTCGTCTCTGTTGCTCTGATCCTCACCTCGCGGTGGGCAGGCGTTACCTGCTACGTCGCTCTGCGGAGTCCGGACTTTCCTCGGCTTCGCGAACGAAGACGCGGTTGCCCGGCGGACTTTGCAGGGTCGATTTTACGCCCCGCCCGAGTCGTGGGCCGCGTCCGGCTCGACTGAATCCGCGGATAGGCGACGCTTTCCCTCATAGCGCGAACGATGCCGGTCGACCGGCGCAACGTACCCTGCGTGCACCTGTCGCCCGACGATTTCCGCCACAATGCATGCTTCAGTGAACGACCATCGCTCCACCCTGAACCTGATCGTCGTCGAGGACTCCGAACTCGACTACGAACTCCTGCTCGCCCTGCTGATGCGCGAAGGGCTTCGCCCGCGGGCGACCCGGGTCGAGGACGAGGCAGGCATGCGCGAAGCCTTCGCCGCGGGGCCGATCGACGCGGTCATCACCGACCACAACCTGCCGCGCTTCGATTCGTTCGCGTCCCTGAAGGTGGCGAAGAGCGTCGATGCCGACATCCCCGTGATCGTGCTGTCCGGCGAGATGTCCGAAGAACTGGCCGTGGCCACCCTGCACGCGGGCGCGGATGACTTCGTACTGAAGACGCGCATGTTTCGCATCGCAGCGGCCCTGCAGAACAGTCTGCGCGCAGCGGAATCACGGCGAGAAGCACACGCGTCGGCCTCCGCGCTTGCCGAGAGCGAGGCGCGGTTGCACGCACTCACCCAGCACCTCGAACACGCCAAGGAAGAGGAACGCAGGGCGATCGCGCAGGAGATCCACGACGACATCGGCGGCGCTCTGACCGCGTTGAAGTTCGAGGTCGTGCGCCTCAGCCGGGAACTCGAGGCGCGGGATGGCGAGCGCAGCGGGCGCATCGATGCGATCCAGGAACTGCTCGAGTCCGCCGTGATCGCCAGCCACCGGATCCAGCATGCGCTGCGTCCCGCGGTGCTCGACGCCGGCCTGGTCGCCGCCCTCGAATGGCTCACGCGCGGGTTTGCAGAGCGCAGCGGCCTGGCGGTTGAGTTCCAGAGCAACCGCGATGAGTTCGAGGTCGAGCCCGATCGCGCCGCGGCGCTATACCGTGTAGCTCACGAGGCGCTGACCAACGTGCGCAAGCATGCACGTGGCGCGAAGCGCGTCCAACTGCAGTTGTTCACCCAGCCCGACGAGGTTTCCCTCGAAGTCAGCGATGACGGGCCCGGCTTCGACACCGGCAGCCTGGAAGTGACGGCAGGGTTCGGCGTGCGGGGCATGATGGAGCGCGCCCGCGGTCTCGGCGGCTGGGCCGAGGTATCGTCATCCCCTGGACGGGGAACCACGGTGATGTTCTCGATTCCGCCGGCGTTCGCGCAGGCCGACAGTCGACCGGACACGCCGGCCACCGGGGGGGGCTGATGACGGTTAGGTTGATCGTGGTGGACGACCACGCGATCGTGCGTCGCGGAATCGTCCAGGTGCTCGCCGAGCACCCGGATGTGCAGGTCGTCGCCGAAGCCCACGATTACGCCAGCCTGCGCGCCGAGCTCAAGAAGCACGGCGAACCCGATGTGCTCGTGATGGACGTCGGACTGCCGGGGAAGAACGGCATCGACATTCTGAAGGCGCTGAAGGAGGACCATCCACGGCTCAAGGTGCTGATGGTCAGCATGTACCCGGAGGATCAGTACGCGGTGCGCGCCTTCCGCGCGGGAGCCTTCGGCTACCTCAACAAGGCCAGCGCGCCGGAGAAGCTGCTCGAGGCGCTGTCCCAGGTCATCGCCGGCAAGAAGTACGTCACGCCGGAAATCGCGCAGGCGCTGATCGAGAACCTGAACGCGCCCGAGGACAACGCCGCGCCGCACGAAAAGCTGTCGGACCGCGAGTTCCAGACCATGAAGCTGATCGCTTCCGGCAAGCGCCTCGCCGACATCGCCGATGCACTCGCCCTGAGCCCGAAGACCGTCAGCGTCTACCGCGCGCGCATCCTCGAAAAGATGGGCATGAGCAACAACGCGGAGCTGACGCACTACGCGATCAAGAACGGGTTGGTCGAGTAACGGCGCACGGAACGCCCGCGCGGCGCGGGAGCCGCAGGCTAGCCGACCACGACCTTTCCGGGCCCGCTGCGCCGCGCCAGCCCGAGCGCACGCGAGGCCCGCGTCAACAGGTCGCCGAGAGCCTCGTCGTTGCGCCATTGCACGACGCCGGCGCTGAAGGTCAGCACCGAACAAATGGGGCCCGCGACGTAGGGCGCATCGGCCACGTCCTGCTGCAGTCGCGTGAGCGCCGCCAGGGCCTGCTCGACGCTGGTCCCGGTCAGCAGCACGCCATAGGCGAGTCCGTCAATCCGGCTGACGACATCGGTCGGTCGCAATGCGCCTTCGAGCCGCATCCCGAGATGAGCCAGCGCCTCCTCGCCCGCCGCGTGTCCGAGCCGGTCCCGCAGGTCCTGCAGGTTGTCCGCCTCGATGAGGGCAAGCGACAGCGCAAGACGCTGGCGCTTGGCCCGCGACTGCTCCGTCCGGAAACTTTCCTCGAAGCTGACTGCTGCGTCCGGCACCGCGGCCGCAGGCCCCGGTGCCGCGACCTGCTGCTCGAGTTCGCGAATGCGCGCAGCCAGCGCGTCGCGCTCCTTGCGCGCCTGCTGCAGTTCCGCGCGCAATTGCGCGAGTTCGCTGGCGCCGCAGGGCTGGCCCATCAACCGTCGCGCCCGATGAACCGGTTCGCCCAGCGGACCGCGCGATCGCGCTGCGTGCCGTCCCCGGGCTCCTGCGCGCCCTGCGACATCGATGGCGGAGGCGACACCAGCGTGGCCGGCTTCGGCGGACCAACCAGTTCCTTTTCCAGCGCCCCGAAGTGCTGGCCGTTCGAATGCAGGCCCGCTTCGGCATCGGGCGGCGTCGTGCCGCGTCGCGGGCCGAAACTGACTCGCCAGTGGGTCTGCCCCATCGACGCCTTCATCATCGCCGGAAAGTCGTCCCCGGGAACCGCCGGCGAGAACAGGAACCCCTGCATCAGCTGGCAGCCCTGGTCGAAGAGCCGCGTCATCTGGCCCTGGGTTTCCACGCCCTCGGCCACCACCCGCAGCTTCAGGCTCTTGCTCATCGCAATGATGGCCGCGACGATCGCCGCGCTGTCCGAGCTCGTCTCGAGCTCTCGGACGAAGGAGCGATCGATCTTCAGCGTATCGATCGGCAGCCGCTTCAGGTATGAAAGCGACGAATAGCCGGTGCCGAAGTCGTCGACGGAGATCGAGACGCCGAGGTCCTTCAGCGCCTGCAGCAGCGGCAGCGTGGCGCCGAGGTTGTGCATCAGCACGGTTTCGGTCAGCTCCAGCTCGAGCAGGTGCGGATCGAGGCTGACGCCGCGCAGCGCTGCCTGCACGGGCTCGACCAGGTTCGCGCGCTGGATGTGCCGTCCCGAGATGTTGACCGACACCGGAAGCGGCGGCATCCCGGCCGCCGACCAGCGCATCATCTGCTCGCACACTTCGCGCACTGCCCACTCGGTGATCGGCACGATCAGGCCCGACTCCTCGGCCACGGTAATGAACTCGCCGGGCGGCACCAGTTCGCCGCCGCGTTTCCAGCGCATCAGCGCTTCGGCACCGACGATCTGGCCGTCCACCACGTTGACCTTCGGCTGGTAGTACAGGACGAGCTCCTGCCGCTCGAGCGCCCGGTGCAGCGCCGTCTCGAGCCGCCAGCGCTCCGCCGTGGCCGTGTTCATGGCGCTCGAAAACCGCAGCACCCCGTTGCGGCCGCTGTCCTTCACCGCGTACATGGCAATGTCGGCCTTGCGCAGCAGCGTGTCGACGTCGTTGCCGTCGGCCGGATACGCGGCCAGCCCGATCGACGCCGTGACGAACAGCTCGTGGCCGGAAAAGCTGAAGGGGCGGCGCATCGTCTCCATCAGGCGCTGGGCAACCGATTCGATGATCGTCGGATCGCACAGGTCGGTCAGCAGGATGGTGAACTCGTCGCCTCCCAGGCGCGCAACGCTGTTGCCCTGGATCTGCACCGGTGTCGCATGCGATCCGGCGGCCAGGCTGCGGTCGGCCGAGCCGATCGATGGCGGCTGTCCTGCCTGCATCGCCCCGACGCGGTCGGCTGCCCGCGCCACGGTGTCGTTCTCGCGGACGCACTGGAACAGCCGCTTGGCCACTTCGCGCAGCAACTGATCGCCCACCTGGTGGCCCAGCGTGTCGTTGATCTGCTTGAAGCGGTCGAGGTCGATGAAGAGCACGCCGACCGCGGTGCCGCTGGTCCGCGCGCGTTCGAGGGCCGACGAGAACTGGTCGCGGAAGAACCGCCGGTTCGGCAGTCCGGTCAGGCTGTCGAAGTTCGCGAGCTGGCGAATCTGGTCCTCCGCCTGCTTGCGCTCGGTGATGTCCTGGATCACGCCGTGCACGGCCTTGGCACCGCCCGCCTCGTCGCGGTCGATCTCTGCCTCAATGTGCACGATGCGGATCTGCCCGTTGGGACGGGCAATCCTGCACTCGAAGTTGAGCTGCCCGCTCCCGGCGAGCGCCTCGCGGAACAGCATGTCGATGCGGGCGCGTTCATCCTCGACGACGCGCGACCACACGAACCAGTCTGCGAGCCCTTCGTGCTGCTGCGGCAGGCCGGCGATCGGGAAGCACTCCTCCGACACCTTCACCCAGCGTGCCTCGATGTTCCATTCCCAACTGCCCAGGCGCGCGATGCGCTGCGCCTTGGTGAGCTTGGCCCGGCTCTCCGCGAGTTCCTCCCGCATGCGCGAGGCGCGGATCATGTAGCGCAGGCGCTCCGACAGCAGCGTCCACTGCGTCGTACTCTTGACGAAGAAGTCCGTCGCTCCCGCCTCGTAGGCGCGTGCGATCGACGGCTCGTCGTCCAGCCCGGTCAGCATCAGCACCGGCACGTGCTCGCCACCCGACAGCCGGCGCAGTCTCTCGCAGGTAATGAATCCGTCGATGTCGGGCATCAATGCGTCCAGCACCACTACGTCGGGCTGGTTCTCGGAGAACAACTCGAGCGCGTGCGCACCACCATCGGCCTCGATCACCCTCCAGTTCCGCTCGGCCAGCGCCGACGCCGTCAACAGGCGTGCCACCGGGTCGTCGTCGACGAGGAGCACGAGGTCATGGCGACGCTCGTGCCCTGCGCCGCCTTCGTCCGGCGGCTCGGGTGACTTGTCTGGATCTTCGCTGCGCTTCATCACTTGCTTGTCGCTCGGGTTCTAGTTCGTGAGGGCGGTGTCATTCGAAACCGGGATGGCGAGCAGGGCCTGCACGACCCGCTCGTATTCGACCTTCGCCGCCGGCCAGTCCCGCCGCGCCGCGTGCACCCGCCGCGACCGCGCGAGCAGTTCCAGCGCCGCGCATTGCTTCGACAGCGCGGTCGCTCCCAGATTGGCGCTCGAGGACTTCAGGGTGTGGACGGCATGGCGCAATGCGTCGGCATCGCCCTGCTCGAGCGCGCGCTCCGCATCCGTGACCAGCTTCGCGGCGGTCGTCAGGTAGGTCTTGATCAGGCGCTCCAGCAGACGCGCGGCTCCGCGCTGCTCCATCTCGCGGATTCGATCGATGGCGGCAAGGTCGATGACACGGTCCTCCACCGGCTGCGGCTCGGTGTCCGGCGTCTGGCCGGGCGCGGGATCCGCGCTGCGCTCCTTGCGCGCTCCACCCGCGAGCCAGCGCTCGAGAACCTCGTCGAGCTGCTGCTGGCGGAACGGCTTCGGCAGGTAGTCGTCGAAGCCGGCGGCGCGGCACCGCTCCTCGTCGCCTGCCAGCGCGTTCGCGGTGACCGCCACGATCGGAACATCAAGTCGGGTCTCGTAATCGGCGGCATCCGCCGAGCGCAGGCGCCGAACAGCCTCGAACCCGTCCATTTCCGGCATCTGGCAGTCCATGAACACGACGTCGAAGGCCTGCGTGCGCATCGCGTTGAGCGCTTCGCGGCCGTTGTCGGCGAGCCGCAGTTCGCAACCCAGGTCCCGCAGCATGGCCCGCACGACTTCCTGGTTGACCGCGTTGTCCTCGGCCACGAGCACTCGCCCCCGGCTTCCGGGTGGCAACGTCATGGCGCGCGGAACCAGCGGCTCCGCACGTCCGAGCAGGCGCGTCAGTGTGTCGAGCAGATCCTGTTGACGCACCGGCTTGGTCAGGTACGCATCGACCCCCGTCTGGTAGGCCTCCTGCGCCTCGCTGCCGCTCGCCAGCGAGGTCAGCATCAGCATCTTCACGCCACGGAGCAGCTCGTCCTTCCGGATCTCCGCCGCCAATGTCAGGCCGTCCATGATGGGCATCTTCATGTCGATCACGGCCGCCTCGAACCCCGTTCCGGCCCGCGCCGCCGCCCGCATCAGTTCCAGCGCAGTCGCGCCGCTGTCGGCCATCGCCACTTCCATGCCGACGGCGGCCAGTTGCATCTCCAGGATGCTGCGATTGGTGGGGTTGTCCTCGGCGAGGATCACGCGCCTGCCGCGCAGCAGTCCCGGGCTGGAGGCGACGACCGCCGCCGAGTCGCCGGCCGCGAGCGGGATGGCGAAACGGAACACCGAACCCTCGCCGAACTGGCTCTCGACCTCGATCGATCCCCCCATCAGTTCGACGAGCTGCCGGCTGATCGCGAGCCCCAGTCCGGTGCCGCCGTAGCGCCGTGACATCGACTGGTCGGCCTGCATGAATACCGTGAAGAGCTTGGCGAGCGCCTCCGGCCGCATGCCGATCCCGGTGTCGCGCACCTCGAACGTCGCGCGATGGCCGGCTCCCTCGGGTTGCGCCGCGACCGACACCACGACCTCCCCCGTTTCGGTGAACTTGATCGCATTGCCGACGAGGTTGGTCAGCACCTGGCGCAACCGGGTCGGATCACCGCGCACCACGGTCGGCACCTCCGGGCCGAGACGCGCGGCCAGCTCCACCCGCTTCTCGTGTGCACGCGGCGCCAGCATCTCGAAGACGTCCTCGACCAGCGTGCGCAGGTTGAAGTCCACCGACTCCAGTTCGAGCTTGCCGGCCTCGATCTTCGAGAAATCGAGGATGTCGTTGATGATCTCGAGCAGCGTCTCGCCAGAGCGGTACACCGCCTCCGCGAACCGCCGCTGCTTGTCGTTCAGGGGCGTGCCGAGCAGCAGCTCCGTCATGCCGAGCACGCCGTTCATCGGGGTGCGGATCTCGTGGCTCATGTTCGCGAGGAATTGCGACTTCGACCGGCTCGCGGTTTCGGCCAGTTCCTTCGCTTCCCGCAGCACGCGCTCGCTTTCCTTCGACTGCGTGATGTTCTCGAGCATGGTCAGCAGGTAGCGGTCGCCGCTGGCATCGGTGAACCGCACCGTGTGCCCGCGCACCCAGATCACCTTGCCGTCGCCTCTCAGCATGCGGCGCTCGAACGTGACCTGGCTGCGCTCGCCGGTCACCTTCATCTCGTTGCGCGCCGCGTAGGCGCCGTCTACCTCGTCCGGATGCATGAAGGTGATCGGGTCCTTGCCGATCACCTGGTCGATCGTGTAGCCCAGCATGCGGGTGTGGGCCGCGTTGGCGCGCACGATCCGGTAGTCGGTGCTCTGGATCGACGCCGGAATCGGCGACTCGTCGAACAGCGCCCGGAAGTATTCGGCGCTCTCGCGCAACGCAGCCTCGGTGCGCTTGCGCTCGGTGATGTCCGGGCTGATCAGCGCGTACTGGAAGTAACGCCCCTGGTCGTCCCGCAGCGGCTGTCCCTCGACCTCGAGGACGCGCTTCTCGCCGCTGCGGGTGTAGGCGACGAACTCGACCCGGCACGGCTCCCCGCGGACGATCGCCTCGGCCATGTGGTTGGTGGCGTCGCTGTCGGTCTCCGAGCCGTGCAGCAGCGTGTGGGCGAGGCGCCCGCGCATCTCCTGCACCCCGTAGCCGGAAAAGCGCACTGCGGCGTCGTTGGCCCATTCGACCCGTCCGAGCGGATCGAGGATGAGCACCATCTGGTCAGTGCGCGAGGCGACCATCGCCAGCCGGCTGGCCTCGAGCTCGCGCTGCCGCAGTTCGCGCTCGGCGCGCTGTCGCTCCGCGACCCGCGACAGCTCCGCCCCGATCGCCTCGACCAGTTCAAGCAGCGCATTGGTCGCCTCGACCCGGTGGTCGGCGAAGAACTCGATGAAGGCCGCCACGTGGCCATGCGCGATCACCGGGATGACCACTCCAGTCTGCAGCCCGCAGCGCTGCGCTTCCTCGAGCCTGCTCCACTCGCTCATGCTCGACAGGTCGGACACCCAGGTGGGCGTGCCGGACAGGTAGGCACGCCCGATCAGATTGGTAGGCGACGGCACGATCGGAAGGCCGTTGCTCAGGCTGATGAACTCGCGGAAGCGCGCGGGATCACGGGCGAACCAGATCGAGCGCGGGGGTAGATGCCGGTCCGGCGCGTCTTCTTGCAGCAGGGCGACCCGGCCCAGCGGCCAGTCGAGGTACTCGCCGATCTCGTTCAGCGCGCGTTCGAGCGTCACTTCGACCGAATCGGACTCGTTGGCCGCGGCGGCGAGCCCGCGCAGCAGTCGCATCAGCGCGTACTGGCGTTGCAGTTCGAGGCTGTTCTGCAACTCGGTCATGTGCGCGCGCGACAGACGTTCCGAGTGCGACAGCAGCGCGCTCGTCATCGCCTCGAACGAGGCCACGAGGGAGTCGAGCTCGTCCCCGCTGCGTTGCGTTGCTCGCCCGGCGTAGCGAAGAGCCAGTTCCTCGGCCCGTTCCGTCAGCGCCTTCACCGGACGGATCAGGTAGCGGGTCAGGTAGACCCCGGCGGCCACCGTGGCGATGATCGTGAACAGCACGACGATGCCGAAGGCACGGCCAGGTTCTGACAGGTCCGCGAACGCCTGCTGGTTCGGCACGAACACCGCGATCGCCAGAGGCTCGGGCCTGATGGGCAACGGCCGCACCGCGATGTCTTCCGACCCGTCGAGGGCGATGTGCAGCACCTGCCCCGCGAGGACGGCCGGCCCGGCCTTCGTGATCCAGTCCTCGTCGTCGGGGACGAGGCTCGTGGCGACGGCGCGATCCGCTTCGATCAGCGCCACCTCGGCGCCGATGCGATTCGCGAGGTCCTTCAGGTACTCGCCGCCGATCAGGCGCTCGACGGCGACGACGCCGGCGGCACGGCCGCCAACGACGACCGGCGCGACCGCGCGCAGGCTCAGCCCGCGCAGGCGCTGGAGGACGACGAGGCTCTCGCGGCCCTCGAGCGCATCCCGGACGCCTTGCGCCACGTCGGGATCCGCTACCCGCTGGGAATCGGCCTCGCCGGTCCGCTCCAGAAGGTTGCCGCTGGCGTCATAGACCTCGATCAGGCCGATGCCTGTCTGGCGGCCTGACCTGAGCGCCCACGCGTGCAGCGCGCCTTCGGCCGGCTGCTGGGCCAGCGCGACCGCCAGGTCGGTGCGTTGTGCGAGCCCCAGCGCGGACTGGCCGACCGCGTTGTACTCGGCCACCAGGATCGACTCGGCGACACGCGATGCACGGTCACCGCGGGCCTGCTGCTGAGCCTGGTATTCGCTCTCGATCGTGCGGTGGTGAAAGTAGTAGCTGACCCCGACCGTCCAGCCGGCAACCAGCACCAGCACGCCGATCAGTGGCCACGCGATCGATCGGAACCCCGACCCTCCGCCCGGAAGTTCAATCTCCTCGGGTGACGGTCCCGCTGCCGCTGCGGCGGGCGCAGGGTCGCCGACGCCCTTGCCTGACGCGGCGAGGCGGTCAATCGCTGCATGACCCGGCGGATGCGACATTGATCGAGCCAGATGGACCGGCAAAGGGGTGCCGGAGGGTTCGGAGTCCAGCGTGCAGGCTAGAGCCGATCCCGGCTTCCCACCCCTCTGAAAAGGGAGTCGTTCCAGCGGCATTTCGCGGTAGTCCGAGAGGACGAACGGAGCGCGCGGCGCCCTGCTCGTCACGAGTCAGGCAGGATTCGCTTGGCTCGCGCTGAAGGCGTCGATGCTGCACAATCGCCGAAGTTCGGGGGACGGAGGCGACGACTTGGCCAGCAGGCGGAGGACCGCGCGGGCAGGCGTGCTGATGGCCGCGTTGACGGCCTGGCCGCTGGCGGCGTGGAGCGCGACATCGGCGGGCAACGGCCCGGCCGCGCTGCTTCTTGCCGTCCTGGTCGGGGGCGCTGTCGCGATCGGCGCGATCGCGGTCGTCCTGCGCATGCGCGAACGGAACTCGACTGCGGCTCTTGAACAGGCCTTGTCCACTTCCGCGGCGTTCTGGTGGCGTACCGATCCCGCTGGTCGACTGGTCGAGGTCGAGGCCGGACCGCTGGGCCCTGGCGTGAATGCGGGCCAGTTGCGCGGACGCCTGCTGTGGGAACCAGCCGACGGAGAGCCGCCGGTTGCCGAACTGAAGGATGCGTTCGCGCAAGGACGCGTTTTCTCTTCCGTTGCGATTCCGGACATTGCCTCGGGCGGCGTCGGCCTCACCCTGTCGGGCGGCCCGGTTCATTCGAAACGCGGCACCCTGATCGGATATGCGGGAACGGCGCAGCCGGCAGCCGTGCGGACCGCGCCCGACGTCGTCGATCTTCAGGGGCTGCAGGCCGATCTCGATGAGCGCAACCGGCAACTGGGTGAGCGGACCCGCGAGCTCGACAATGCCATGCGCGAGCTCGACAGCTTCGCCTATTCCGTGTCCCACGACTTGCGTGCCCCGCTGCGCATCGTCGACGGCTTTGCGGCCATCGTGCTGGAGGACTACGGTGACCGCGGCAAGCCGCTCGACGACGTGGGGCGCGATCACCTGCGCCGAATCGCCGCGGCAAGCCAGCGCATGAACACGATGATCGACACCCTGCTCGGCCTTTCGCGCATGACCAGCCGCGAACTGACGCGCGAGCGGATCGACCTGTCGCAGATTGTGCGCGAGCTCACCGACGACCTGCGCACTCAGGACGACGACCGTGCCATCGAATTCGTCGTCGCCCCGAACCTCCGGGTCGACGGCGATTCCACGCTGCTTCGCCTCGTGCTGCAGAACCTGCTCGGCAATGCCTACAAGTTCACGTCAAGGAACCGGGCGGCTCGCGTCGAGTTCGGCGCCCGGGCGGAGGGCGACGGCACCGCGTACTACGTGAAGGACAACGGCGCGGGCTTCGACATGCGCTTTGCCGAGAAGATGTTCGGCCTGTTCCAGCGTTTGCACAGCACCAACGAGTTTCCCGGCACCGGCGTGGGCCTCGCGACCGTGCAGAAGATCATCCGACGCCATGGTGGACGGGTCTGGGCCGAGGCCATTCCCGCCCCGAATGAAGGCCACGGCGCGACCTTCTACTTCACTCTTTGGGAAAGACCGTAGCGTCGCTCGTGTACACGACCCCTGCGGGGTCGCACGTGCACTCGCTCCGAGTAGTCAGGCAGGCGTGCTCCGGGCGGCCGGGCGCCCGCCTGCAGTCCAACGGCACGGCTCCCCTCCCCGAACAGAAGTGCCGTTCGGAAGCGGGTTCGCTGCCCTCCCCGCCGGGCGGCGAGGGTGAGGGTGGGGTGCCCGCTGACCTCCCGCGTGGCGGGAGGGCGAGGGTGGGTGCCGTTGCCGTCGAGGTTCGGTCGAGCGCCGAGCCGCGTCAAGCTCGACCACCAGACAAGGCAGTCCTCGCGCGAGCGAGGACTGTGCCGCCGAGGGTGCACGTGCAATCGGCGCAGCCGATCGCGTACACCCGAGGCGCTATCCGATGCGCCACTCGTTTCCGCACCGCGTGCACCGGACTCGCAGCCAGCGCGGGCGTCCTGACTCGGGCGGGTCGCCTTCGACGGTGGACTCCTGTCCCAACACGCGGAATTCGCCCCACGACCTGCAGCTCGCGCATGTCGCCGATTCGGCGAACTGCTCGGCGCGTGCCAGCAGCACGGTGAAGCGCCGCCACGCCACGAGCATGAGCGTGCCGCCCAGCGCGGCAGCGAAGAGCATCGCGAAGTAGTTGAAGCCAGTGGAGTCGGCGAGGACTTCGATCCCGGATGCGAGCAGGATCAGCGCGACGAACGCCAGCGTCAGGTAGGCGTGGCTCTCGATCAGCTGGCGTTCATACCAGCGGCGGAATCCGTGACGATGGATGTACTCCGGGATCCCCATACGACACGCCCGCCCCCTAGCGACGGATCGAGTTGAGGCGATTGGCGGCCTCGACCATGCTCGCCGCCAGCTCGCCCACATCCTTGTTCTCGGCCTGGGCCTGCGCCCTCAGCGCCAGCAGGGCGCGGTCGTAGTCCAGACGAAGTCGTTCCATCAGGATTCCGATCGCGATCCAGTCGTCCCGCCCCTGCGCGTCCGGCACGGGAGCGCTGCCCGACGGCGGACTGCTGCGCATCTCGGTTGCCCGCGACAGTGCAGCGCGCACGGCAGGCACGATCTGGCGCACGTCCAGCGGCTTCACCAGGTACCCGAGCGCACCCATGCGGGTCGCCTCCTCCACGATGTCACTGTCGCCGAAGGCCGACAGGAACATGAATCCGGTGTCGGTGTTGGCAGCCAGGTATCTCGCCACGTCCATGCCGGACTTGCCCTGCATCCGCATGTCGAGAATCGCCAGCCGCGGCTTGTGCTTGCGCGCGAGCAGGATCGCATCGTCGCCGTTGTCAGCTTCGATCACGTCGAACCCCGCCTGCCGCAGGCCCGCCACGAGCGTGGCGAGAACAAGACGGTCGTCATCGACCACCATCAGCGTCGGATTGGCTGTCTCCATCGTGTTTCCCCTCGTCCACGCGCAATTGTGCGCGCTGGACTCCTTCAAGCGGTCGTCAGACGCTGTCCTCCCGGATGGACGGCGGCGACAGCTGCAGGCGCGCCACCACGACCGCACCGGATTGCTGCAGAGTCAGCCGGGCGCCCCGTCTCGGCAGCAGTGCCTTCACCAGACCGAGGCCCGAGACGCTCGCGGCGATCTGCCCGAGGTCGAACTCGACCGGCAGCGCGCCCGGGTTCTCGATCTCGAACACCATGCCGTCCGGACGGCCCGCGACCCGCACGGTGATTCCATCCTGGCGGCTCGCGCGGTGCTTGATCGCATTGGTCCCGAGTTCGTTCATCACCAGGGCCAGCGGCACCGCCTCGCTCTCCGGCAGGCCATAGCGCCACAGGTCCGGCGGGGGCGGCTCGAAGCGCACCTCGACTCCGAACATGCTCGAAAGCGTCGAGAAGATGCCCTGAGCCACGCCGAGCACCGGCAGCGTTCCCGTCGAACGGATCTGCAGGCCGTGCACCTGCGCGATCGCCTGGATCTGGCCCGCGATCTCCGACAGCGTCTCGGCCACCTCCGGCTTGCTGTCCGACATGTGCTGCAGCAGCCCGGCGACCCCCTGCAGGTTGTTCTTGATCCGGTGGTGCACCTCCCGCACCAGGATGTCGCGCTGCTTGACCACCTCCTCCATCCGCTGCTGCTCGGCCTTGGTCCGCTCGGTCACGTCGTCGGCAATGCCGAACACCCGGATCGCGCCGTCTTCCATGCGGACCGGATTCAGCCGGACGTTGATGATGCGGACCCCGCGACTGGGGTGATCGATCCGCGCCGTCACCTCCGACCGGAGCAGTCGCCGCATGCGCGCGACCAGGCGCGGCAGCATGCGCGAGATCGCGGGCAGGTCCTCGAAGTGCACGTGGCGCAGCACGCTGCGCGGATTGTCGAGCAGCTCTTCGCCCGGCGCACCGATCATCGCTGCATAGCGCGGGTTGACGTACAGCGCCTTGGCGAAGTCGCCGGTCACGATGAAAACGAGCTGGTCGATG
>Ga0316188_10000631_pt1 | contig 15568 bp, 28 predicted proteins | sample Phiworburrow1_MG_FD_204933 | JGI IMG/M metagenome (GOLD analysis project Ga0316188, IMG submission 204933) | Coastal sediment microbial communities from Maine, United States - Phippsburg worm burrow 1 | ecosystem: Environmental > Aquatic > Marine > Coastal > Sediment | place: USA: Maine...
ATGGCGCGAAGGCCCATTGCTGTAGCTCGCGCACCCCCCCCATGTCGCCGCGCCTACACAATCAAGCTATGAGTGAAGCAGCAAAGCCAATGCTTTTTCGTTCTCGTCGAGCCTGGCATTGATCCGATTAAGAGCATCCTCGATACTTTCATCGATTCCATGATTCTTTGATTCAAGCATATAAAGCCTGCCGTTAACCGTTCTGATATCAAATCTAATTTCACCTATTTCTTTCTCAACAGAATCTACTCTCTTGTTGACACTGTCGATGTCAACCTCTACAGCTCTGAGCCGAGCATCCATGGACTCTGTCTTTTTAATGAGCGCGTTGTCAAGCCTCTCGCCAATCGCTTCCGTTGTTGCCTTTGTCGTCCCAATCTCATCCTTGAGACTATTGATCTGGGATCGGTGCGAACCAAGGCTCCCATTGATGCCGTCAATATCCTTGGCAAGATTTGCGAAACACTCCAAAAGATTTTCGTAATACTTTTCAAGTTCATTTTCGAGTTCATCGATCCGTTTGTCAAAGGCCCCGGAAACATCGGATTCGATCATGTTGCACCAATCGACAACGGAATCGACATGTATCCCAACGATATCCGCAACTACCGTAATCGGTATCCGATTCATCATGAACGCCTTTGCAATGTTTTCTCTGATGAGATCAAGCGTGGTTGCTTCCATATTGCCCATGTCATCTCCTTTCTTTTCATTTCATTTTCATATGCACCGTCACACAATCTATGCGCAACGCCTACCAAACTGCCATTTTGCAAAATTCAAATTTTTCCTTTGCCATCTTGATTTGATCAACAGCAACCTCTACGGACCTGAGCCGAGCATCCATGGACTCTGTCTTTTTAATGAGCGCGTTGTCAATCTTGTTGCATCCGTATGCCATTCTTTTGATCTCATCAAGGATTTGGTTTCGGCCAGCGAGTTCATCGGAAACATCGGATTCGATCATGTTGCACCAATCGACAACGGAATCGACATGTATCCCAACGATATCCGCAACTACCGTAATCGGTATCCGATTCATCATGAACGCCTTTGCAATGTTTCTTTTAATCTCATCAATGGTCGTTGCATTCAGATCGCCCATTACCCATTCCTTTCATTTGGTTATGTCTTTTGCACGATTCTTTCGTTGGAAATACAAGACAGAGACGGCAATAATATCCGGTCATGTCTGTGTATTCCGACCAATCCCAATCGAGATTACAACAGTTCCTGCATATGGCTGGAATTTCGCTATGCTTCCCAGTCATCGCGCATATCCTATCCATGTCTTCTTTTGATTCATTCCCCGGACACCATTTCGGACGCCCTGTCCCATTCCCCGTGTCCTCGTCAATCACAATCCGGTTTTTGCCGCATGCCGATATCATGCAAGGCATTCCATCCTTTGTCCCCTCAGCTACCGACAGCCATATGCATCCGTCACACAATATCATTTCCCATGTCTCCTCTTATGGCATTCGACACAGAGCGCCTCGATGTTCATTTCGTCAAAGAACAAATCGGGCCTGTCATCTGCTGGTATTTTGTGATGGCATTCCATGGATATCCTTTCCCCGCAGTCCTCGCATGCCGGCCTTTCAATCCTGATCCGGATTGAGGTTTGTTTCCATTGATGGCTGTTCCTGAGCCTCGCCGCATAAACCCCCTTTCCGGCGCATCTGGCGCATGCGTTGCCGTGATATGCCCTGAGACATCTTGGACAGCGTTTCATTATGGCTCCGTAATCTCCAAAATGTTCTCGGGTTTAAAAATCCAGTCTTCGCCGGTTGCAATCACGGTACCCGTGAAATGGTCTTTGAAAACGGCCCATACACGAACGTCTACCCGGTCAAATCCGCATGATCTCTTTTTCCCGAGTGCCACCGTAGACCCAGGAACGATCCTCCCAATTTCGGCCATTGTGGGAAGTGGGGGGTGTATTTCCGTTCCGCGCCTGAATGTTTCAAGAATCATTTTTTTGTCCCCGCTTTTCAATATGGTTTCGCCTTCCTGTCATTTAAATGATAATTTTGCCCTTATTGAAAAACACAACCAGATAAAATATGGTTCGCCGAAATTGTATTTTAATATCGGCTTCCACTCCCACCAAAGAAGATGGATTCTGAACGAAATCTCGAATCCGTCTATGGGCCTTCCGTTATATTTTCCTATTGGAAAAAATTTCATTTTTCCGCACCGCTTGCCAAAAGAAATCTGTCCCCATGTTCGGCCCAGTCTCCGCATGCGTCGGAAAGCATTTTGCATACGGACGCAATCTCATTTGCGCCTGCGGGAGTAATCCCGTTTTCTTCCGGAGATGTCGTTTCTACGAACCGGTTCAGGTCGATCATGGCGTCGTACAAATCTGCCATTGATTTTGATATTCTTTCCGCGATTTCCGCAATTGGTTTTGTCATTGTCATTATTTTCAAGTCCTTTCATGATTTTCGGAGCCTCGGTTGCCATCATTGCATCCCTCAAAAGATCGCCTGCCATTTCGAAAACGCTCCAAAAAGAAAGCGGGAAAGCAGCCGAAATATTCCGACAGTGTTCGACAAATTTTTTAAAATCTGCGTCACATCCGGACAATCTTCCGGCTTTGAAAAGGGCCGTGTTTTCCCCGAATGTCATTTTTCGTCCAAGATCATCGCCATATAATATCTTTTCCAGGTATCGTCAAAAATGAAAACCCCGCCCTGGCATTTCCATCCGTCTGAAAGCAAACTGGAAACCTCGTTTTCGAAATCGTCTTTTTCAGATCCTTCAACCACAATGAATTTCATTTTTTTTGCCTCCTCAAACATCGTCAATGATTATGACGAGCCTCTCGCAAACATCGTCAACATCGACATATCTTTTCATTTCGATGGCGTTTGCACCCATGACATTTTATCCTTTCAATTTAACGGCTGCTGTTCGAACCGTTTCTCATATTTCGGTTCGTCTTCCTGGGTTTGTGGCTCATATGGCTTTGGCTGATAGGACAGATCGTTTCTCCTGATTCCGGAATAGCCCCTGATTGCTCCGTCCCTCGCCTTTTTTGATCCTATTCGTGACATTGCCCTCGATATCTCCATCGATGTTGACCGGCTTGGAGAGAGCAAAACGTCTTTTTTTCTCAGTGTGTCGATTATTTCCGTTGTTGCGACAAAATCTGTCCTGTCCCCGGTGATGTCGAAATATTTCCGGATAAAGTCCTCAACCGGATTTTCGATGTCGAACGATTTGTTGTGCTCGGTCTGGTATGCCTTTTCGTGGGCCGAAAGTGTCCATCTCTCCCCGTGCATATACAGGTAATACGCCTGCGCCCACAACTGGTGTGGGGGGTCTTTTGAGTAGCTCCAGTCTATTGATGAAATTCTCATGCACATGAACCGCCTGTTTCCGGATTCGTCGGCGAGAAAACCGGTTCCGGGGTTTACCGTCCCGATAAAAGACGCCATGCTGGGCTTTTTGATCCGAAATCGACCATATGCCGGGCGTGTTTCGACGATATGCTTTGTGACAAAAGCCTTGATCGACGCGATGTCTTTTTTTGCCGTCGTCGCGTCAAGCTCCGAAATTTCCCATATAAAATTTGAAATCAGGGACATGTCCATGTCTTTCATGTTCCCATATAACGGGGATTCGATAAAATATTCTGGCATCCCCGAACAGAGCCATTTTGCAAAATTGGACTTTCCGCAGTTCTGGGGACCCTCCAGAACGATCACGTTGTTTTGTTCTCCGTGCAGCGCTTTCGCGATTGCACCTATCAGGAATTTGCGGATGTACAGCTCCGGAATCTGCGTCACGATATCGTTGACATAGCGGATTGGACTGTCGTGGCTTATGAATTTTTTGCAAAGTTCGGTAATGTGATCCTGGCCGTCCCATGTGATCCCCGACAGATATTCCCCGACCGGGTGGTATTCGTTCTGCATTGCCGCCAGTGTCATGATGTCTCCGAGTGCATCCCGGCCATAGACCCCGATTTCATATTCTTTTGCCCAGCATCGTATCTTGGCGGCCTGGCTGTCCGACATTATCCGACCGTTGCATTCGATCTCCTCGTTTGCGACGTTGAATCGAAATTTGTATCCGGCATTTTCGAGCATTTCCATCACCTGCGACGGTTTCGGCGTTGGCCTTTTTTTTTGCGGCGGTTTCTTTGTCATGATCGATAGAATTTTCTGTAGTCGGTGACAAAACACGGTTCAATGGTCTCCGAGCCGTGCTTTTTCATTTCGACCTCTCCTCAAAGTACATGTCAACCGCCCGGCGAATCACTTCCGATTTTCCGAGGCCCGTGTCAGACTTCTCTTTTTCAAGCCTTTTGATCTGATCTTCCGTTAGCGATATTTGTTGTCTTTTCATGTTCTTACCCCTGATTTGCGTTGATAATGGTTGCTATTATACTCCTTTTTTGTCCATTGTCAACAGCAAATATGTGATTGTCAAGAATCTCTCCCGCCAACCTGCCAACCAACCTATTAACCAACCTCAAAACATGCAACACATTGTTTTTGTTTATAATTGCCAACCTTGCCAACCAAACCAACCATTTTCCTATAGAGTGTTTTGTCAACCTGCCCTCACGCGCGCCTTTTTAATAAAAAATATCATTTATGATTCAGAGGAAGGCCAACGTTGGCAAGGGTTGGCGGTTGGTTCTCGCAATTATAGCAAAAGCGTCTATAGGAAAATGGTTGGTTTGGTTGGCAAGGTTGGCAAAAGCCGCATGAATGCTGTAAATGTGGTTGGCAAGGTTGGCGATATATTGCCAACCTATTCCGAGAAGTCCTTCCTGTTTCCTGCTTGACAAATTTGACGGGGGGATTATTTCGTTACCCCGGCCCATTTCATTATTTTTCGAATGTCCGCAACATGGCATCTTGAAATCACGTCAAGAACATCATTGGGAATCCGTACCGATTTTTCCGGCCTTGCCTTTTGAATGTATTCAAGGCATTTGTGATAATCGTAGAAAGTTCTGTATCCGCCGTCAGGACGTTTCCGTTTCTCAAATCCAAGGTCGGAAACATCCCTGTGCTTTCTGATCCATGCCGCTTTGATGTCAAAGATTTCCAAAATTCGGCACAATGGGAGCGTCATTTTAGAAGTCATTTTTTGTGATCCCAGGGCAATATCCGTTTTTTCCGGTCATGCCAATAACAAGCCGCTCCGGACAGTATCGCACGGGCAAGGCGTATGCGGCCTGATTCGCTGCAAAACATTTCGCGTTCTTTCGGATTTGTCAGGAAAAACGGCTCGCAAACTATAATCGGAATGTGTGCGCAAGCAGGCGTGTCTGAATATGCATAGACGCTGAGCCCCCCGTTTTCGTGCCGGCCCAGGATTTTGGCCCCTCTGTTTTTTGTTCCGAATTCATGCGTGATGTAATCGCACAAAGATTCTCCGATGCGCGTGGATTCGTGGCCCCCGTTTGTCAGCATTTCGCATCCGTTCGCCCCCGGATCAATAAAACCGTTGCAATGCAGATCGAGCACCATGTCCGGGTTGTATGCGGCTATTTCACGATATGCGTTTCCGATTTCCCTGCTTATTTCCTGGTCATATGTTCTATAAAACACTCTTGAGAGAATACCGAAAGTACGCGAATGTGTGCATATTTCTTTTGCCAAATCCCGGTTGTAGTTCCACTCCCTTATTCCGCCTGAAAACACGCCAGTCTTCTTGGAGTTGTGACCAACAAGCACGGCAATTCTCTGTTTTTTCAAGACTTTCATTTTTAAACTTTTTTTCATTCGGCCCCCTATAATAAAAAACACCATTCCGGCCTCGGTATTTCGATTCCGTCAACCTGCCCTTTCAACCGGCTCCATGCCTCCGGAAGCCGGCTGAAATTGTCAGAATTTTTTGTCCACGCGATTTTTTCCGGGTCGTCATCATCCAAAATTTCCATCATGGCCAGAATCTCGCGACGGGCATAATGGTTGTTGGCCGGACATTCCACGAATTTTTTTAGTGCCCGAAGAATTCTTTGGCCGGAATCCGGGTGCGAACACACGTAAAGTATTCTGGCACGGATGTTTTTTGCCGACACTTCCGAAACCGAAAAGTGCCGGCATTGGTTGCATGTCATGCCAATATCGGACAGTTTACACGCTCAGACAGCCATTCCCTGATTGCCGTGGCCGCCTCAATTCTCCACGTTCCACCGTCACCGCAAAAAAGACACGCCGTAGGAGTATCGCCTTCAAGCTGGCGAAGCCTGAAAACAAAAGGCGACTCGGGCTGTTTTATTTCCGGAAACGTTCGGAACGGAGTCAGTGTAATTGGATTCGGGGTTGACGGCTCCAAGGCGGACTTGATGCCCCTTTTGACTGCGACTTGCTGGGACACCCCGTTGTCTTCGAAAATCGCGTTGTCGTCGCATCTGATTCCAGACACGAACGACAAAAGCTCGTTTCGCTTTTCCGACGAAACAAAATTGGCCTGCAGATGGATTATGAATTGATCGATTGGAAGCCATATTCGGCTTGTTTCGTTGAACGGGGTCATTGCCGTAAGATAAACCGGTCTCATTTTAAACTTTGGATCAATTTGGCCGCATACGCTGACTTTCCGAAACGATTCGACATGTATAAACACGGGGAACGAGTTCCCGTCCGGATTTTGGTTCACGTAATCCACCACGGAGGCGAGTGTTTCAGACTCGATTGGCGTTACCGAAGGCGGCAGGCATGGTCGAAAGTTTTCTCCGTAAAAGTACCAGTTGCACCCGTCGATTTCCATCAACTGGCCCTTGCCAAGGTTGACGATTTTTTGAATTGCATCCGCTATCATTGATTTTCCCCTTTCCTAATTAGTGATACGTTTGTTGTTGTTTCGAATGACATTGCCTCCTGTTTTGGCCTGACGAATTCATACGCGACACCATCACCATACTCCATGCCGATTGCCATCGTTGTTTGGTACGGTTTGGGGGGAGCGCCTTTTGTTGACACCTGAATTTCAAAGACCGCCGCGTCCCTTTTTTCGTTCGGCCTTATTTTGAATTTGATAACTACCTCGCGCCATACGTCAAGCCTTGTATCCAAGTCAACGCAGTTTTCGATTGCACCTGCCAGTTCAAGGCCGAACTGTTTGGACACGATCCCTTCCCCGATGTTTTCAAAATCCGCCTTTTCGTCTTTTGTTGTGATCATTTTTCCCCTTTCCGCAGCGGCATGACCCAATGCCGCGCATTTTTAAAGTTTCTGTTTGCCTCGTCGCAAAAATACTCTGCCTGAAGCCTTGTCATCGGACAGCTTTGACCGGTTTCCTTTGTCACATGGCTTGCCCACCAAACGCAGTGCGTTTGCTCGCCTTTCGATATGTGTTCCAAAAAATCTTGGATATCCATTAGATTTCTCCGTCCATCATCACTCCTTGACAGTAATTTCTGCATTCGTGGCAGTGCATTTCCGAATTTTTAAGGGCCGCCTCGGTTAGGCACTCTCTGTATTTCAGACAATCGTGAAGACGCCTGGCTTTTTTTGCCTCTTTTTTTGGACGCAAGAGCAGATCGTCAATTTTCTTTTCGTCGTAGAGAATGCCATGCCCTGCCCGGATTCTTCCGACATCAACGCCCCTTGTGGCGTTGTAAAATTTGTGCTGTGATATTTTGTATTTTGAAATTATTTCTCTGTAGGTAATCATTTTACAGCCTCCCAAAAATCGCCACAAGAAACGTTGACCCAACCCAAACCAAAAAAAGCATCAGGATATCAAGAAATATTTCGAGCAGTTTTTTCATGGTTCCCCATTTTTTCAGGATTCAATCTTCCCCGTCTGATAGTAAATCTTTTATAGCAATCATTTGTTTAACATATTTTTTTGGCATTTCAATGGTGATCGTTATCGACACCAAATAACTCCAATGATGCTTGCTTTTTTGATGTTCATCTGTTTTTTTATAGTTTCTTGTTCTGCCATTGGATAGTTTCTTTCCATTCCATAACTCAGCAATATTCAAAACGATTTTTTCGTCCATACCCTTTGCACCCTTTCTTCGAGTTTTCCAGATTTCGGTTTCCCGGCCTTTTCCCATGCGTCGTATTCTGTGCATAGCCGGTCATATTCCCGGTCGAGTTCATCACGCTGTTTTTTGTCAACGCTCCATATCTGGGCGAGATTCGGAGCGTTTTTTCCACCTGCGCATCCGACAAGGAAAAGCATGGGGGTGCATTTGACTCCAAGGCTTGCGGATATCCCCCGTTCGTAATGGGCCGCCTGTATCCAGTGATGCGATTGAAACGCGCTTTTGAACTGTGAAAATGAGGAGGTCCATTTAATGTCTGCCGGAAATGCGTTGCCGTGCTGGGTGTACAGGCAGTCCGCAAGAGCCTTTTTTCCGATTCCGTTGTCGTCCCAGTAGTGTTCGGTTTGCCATTGGCATCCGGCCAGGTAATTTCCGATTTTGTATTCTCTCAACCGGTGCCATTTCGGAAAATCAAGATCGCATATCGACTTCGCCAGCTCGCGCATGGCAGAATAGTCGGTTTGGCACACCGGCATTTTCCCAAAATTTTCCGAGGCAAGGCATTCGTCCATATAGGCGTGTTGCGCTGAATACGTCTTGTTTCTCCGCGCCGGCTCCGTCACCTCGCCCTTTTTGTTTTTCTTTTCGAGCGTCATCACCTCCAGGGCCGAAAGTTTTTCGCGAAGTTTTTCCCCGGAAAATTCGTGGGTTGTTTTCCAGATGTTTTCGGGAACGTCCCCGTCTATTTCCGACACCCTGAAATCGTCAAAAAATGTTTTCGATCCGGTCGCGTGGTCTCTGCAAACCGCCTCGAAAGCATGGCCCCTGGCGAAGTCGTATCGCCATTCAATCGGGACAAGAACGGCATCCGGACAATGTTCCCCGTTGTTCCAGAATTTGGCGAGATTGCCGGATGATTGGCCGGGTTTCGAAAAGTATGGATGGTCGGTCATTGTGTGATTGCCTCGAAAATTACGTTTTTTTCAGGGCACATTCTTGCCTTTGCGCTTTTGGCAAGTTCTGCCATTGCGTCGCTGTGACAGATGATCGTGTCTCCGTCTTTCGATGATTCTATTTTCGCGGCCAAGTCTATATGCCAATTTTTTCTTTCAATTTTGATTATCATTGATCACCCCATCATTTTTTAAATGCCGGGAGGCTTTTCCCATGCCCTTCTGGGCGGCGGGACTCCCGGCGCTGTTTTACTCCCACATATGCCGAAATGCGGAATAATTCCAAATTATATATTGATCGTCATGCCCAAAAACAATTTTTTCAACATTTTGATCGCCATCTCCATCTATTTCGACGACCTCTTTCCCGCACAATTTCATTGTCATTTGCCCCACAAGATTTCTTCAACAAGCATCCATTTTTTTTCATCGGTATCCGCAAGTTCCATCCCGAGCTTGGTTTTGATTTCCTCGATCAGAAGCGCTCCGGATTCAGTTCCCTTGATTTCTGAGAGAATAAACACGGCGGTCAGCCGGATGATGTCCGAGCATTTCGAGGACATTCTTCCATTCGGTCCGTGTATTTTTTCCTGGCCGCATCTGTCAGACAATTTGGGGTCGTACGATTGACATGTATCATTTCCGCAAATAACCGGGAAACGGTCCCCATACGGATTTAACCAGGAATCTGGTTCGGCTTGTTCGGGTTCGGCTGCTTTTGGCAACGTGAATTCGGGTTCAGGTTCGGTTTTTTGGACAGGTTCGTATTCCAGATGGTTGGCCGATTTCATTTCGATATCATCTGTTTCCGGAATCGAACGACCTGTAAGACGCATCAGGACACGGGTATAAAGTTTTGACAATGCCTTTCCGACAATTCCGTCATCGCCCATGCCGAGGTTGACGCGGATTTTGAAAACGAGTTTGTCGTCTCCGTAACCGATTGAGTGTTGCGCTCCGTCCAGTTTCCATGTGGCGAATGCCTGGACCTTTGCCACAAAAACGGTTTCACGCTCCCCCTTTTTGTACGCGGTCCGCTCCTCAAATTCATAGAGGGGCGTGGTGGTGGTAGGGCAAAAATCGGACAGGCCCGGAAATTCAACGATTTTTCGGAATTTCCCGTTTTTTATCGGCATCATGTTTCCGCCGATGATCATAAATTCTTTACCGCAAAGCCTGTAGCGCTCAAGCATTGCCGCGATGCAGCAATCGGCAATCTGCTCGTACGTGTATTTGACCTGTTTTTTGTATCCGTCACCGTCCCGCTGGTCGGTTTGGAATCCGAGCGGATTGTCCATCATTTCCATGACGGTTTCCCTTATTTCCGGATATTGGAAAATGCCACGAAGATCTCTGACCGCCTTGGCGAGCGCGAATGTCTGCATGAATGACGTCCCGGAAATCTCCGGTACGTTGGCAACAATCCTGTCAATTTCGGTTGATATCTGTTCAATTTTTGCAATCTGGTTTTCCACTGTGTTTCCTTTCATTGGCTTCTGGGTATAGCGCTTATTCGACATCGAATCCCACATATTCAATCTTGACATCATCAGGCGCGTCGATTGTCAATATGGGGCTGTATCCGCAACCGGAACGATTGCGCGTTGAATTTTCAAACCTGATGTTCCAATCCGGAATCGGCACATCCTCATTGATTTGCTGAATTCCGATCATCCAGCATCCCGGCAATGAATCCGGAAAAATATGCCGCTGGCAATCATAGGTCCCGAAAACAAAAAGTCCGTAGTTTCCAGACGTTGCCCTGAAAACAATGGGCCTGCCGTTTGCGCAGTTGTCATGATCCATTCCGGTAGTGGAATCTCCGAAAGTGTCATCCGAAAAACCCTCAAATCTCAGCTGTTTCATTTTTTATCTCCCCCGGTGGCGTATATGCTGTTAAGTTTTTTCAGCAACTTTTTCGTCAAGGCCTCTACCCCCTTGTCAACGTCATGGGAATAACTCTCACACGTTTCTTTATCCAGGCAGCAAGGCAAACAATCCACCATTTTGTCCCACAATTCGTTTGGCCGCGTGAAGGCTATTTTTGATTGCCCGATTCCGTGCTTTCCAAGTACCGGCTGTTCTGTCGGTTCGTCGCTTTCGGAAATGACAGAAGCCTTCAATTTATCAGTGTACACAGATACATAGCAGCTTATAATTTCATCCCCATCGACAAAGTTTACTGCCGGAACAATATGCCCGGTATCGATCTGCAGCCCAAGGGTGTTGTTGCATTCCGTAAGTTCGTAACTTAATATCAGGCCAATAAATTGTCGAATATCCATAGTTCCACGAAGTGTTTGTTCGACCTGGGATTCGCCTTCCCATTCAAACTCCGTATCGTTGACAACCGGGAAGTCCCACCATTCCCTTTTCGTGTACACAATGTCAAACCTTAAATTCTGCTCGGTAATATCCATACCTTAACCCCCATGTTTTTCAATTCATTGTGGTGGAGCGGACGGGATTCGAACCCGCAATCCTCCGGGAATAAGACGCGCCGTTTACCAGTTAAGATTGCCGGGGATTTTCCGCGCCCCGGCCCGCGTGAGGTCTATGTCCGGTAAGACATAGATTTAATATGCAAACCACATGCCAAAACAAAAAATAATTCATAACCAACTGATATCGTTGAATAATCTTAAAAATTACAAAATTGTAGATTTGCAAAACAAGAACTTTTTGTTCCTATATTTTTTTACGACTTTGCAACTATTTGAAAATACAGCAAATAAAATAGGAACTTTTAGTTCCTGTTTTTTTCAATAGGAACTTTTTGTTCCTATTTTATGTTTCCGGTACCGTTTTTCCGCCGCAAACACGCATGGATAAAGGATGTGATTTTTTTAAGAAAGTTTTTGTTTTGGCATGGTTACTGCATTATATATCGAATGCCTGATTGAGGCAAAACGCATAACATAGGAGACTTGTATAATGGAAATAATAATCAAGCCCGACACGAAAAAGATAAGTGATTTTGTGGCCGATTCCCTTAGAAAAATGATGTTTGATGTTACCGAAGAGAACCGTGTTGAATTTTCGACAATGCTTGCACTTGTGGAAATGGGTGTGCGCGATGCTTTTGAATACGGCGTTGAGCACGGGGAAACCATTAAAAAAATGAGAGGATAATGAATTATGGAAAAAAGATGGAAAGTGCTTGCCAGGAGGACACGTCAAAACAGAAAAGAATTTATAACGACTTTGGAAAATGAATTCAATGTAAAAATTCCTTCATTTGCCAGAAAATGGGTATGTGAAAATTTTATGGATTGGTCAGGAATTCACAAATTGAATTCGACAAAAAGAATCGGCATAAGGCATTCCGGGTACAACAAATCCATAAGCTGGCTGATAAACAATGGCATTATCAAAAGATTTAAGACGTATCCATTGAATGGATACGGAGAATCTTTCGAATTCACCAGGAAATTATTTGATTACAGAGAAATGGTTGATTTGGATAAAATATTAAAAAAAGCCGAAAAAGATTTACGGGAAATCCTTGACGGCTGAAATCAAAGCGCCTCTTCGACGTTAATCCTGCTTCCGTGCATGAGGAGCTTCCCGCAAGAAAAAGCGGTACCCATCTGGTTGGACATCCTGCCATATACTTGGCTGATTAGATTTTTTGTCCTTTCGATTCCAACGACACCGGTTTCTATTTTGTCTGGATACGGATCGAAGAAAATGGTTTCGCGCTTGCCTTTTACGTGTATCAGACGCAGCCAGTTTTCTGCATCGGCATCGTCGGCAAGGGGAGGGAAATCCAAAATAAGAGACCTGTGCTTTGGCCGATTGTCCGAAAACTGGTCCTCTCCCGGAGATTTGGTCACAGTCGTATTGTCAACCTGGAATATCGCCGCCCCGCCCGACCCCTCGTCACGAAAATTTATCTTTGGCTGGAATGCCTGACACAAAAAAACCCTGCCAACCTCATGATACGACCACGGAACGGCGTCGAATGTCACGCGCCATTGATAAATATTTACGATATCGACCGGGATATAATAGACGCGGATTCGGTATGGCCTGATTGTCTCGATTGTCGAAGTTGGCGGGGCAAGGTTCATCTGATCCCCTCCTATCCACGGATTGTTCGGGGCCGTTCCCCAAATTTGCAGCGAAAACCCGAGGCTGTCGTTTGGGTCCCATATATTGTGGTTTATCACGACAAGCGCAGCCGTACCCGTTGCCCCATAAAGATTTTCGACTGGGTTTGAACCCCTCACGCCCTGAATCCATGCCGCGCTTCCCGGAGTTGTGCTTCGCCATGTCAGCTTTGGCGAGCTTTCCTGGATTTCCGTTACCGGATGGTTTGCCGCCGATGACGATGCGCTGAGCGTCCAGTCGTCAACCATCTGATCGTCCATGCATATCGCGATGTTTTCCATATTATCCCCATAGCTCCAAAGTTATTTCCGCGCGCGAATAGTTCTCTTTTATCGACGTGATCATGAGCTTGGTCGCGTTAAGCCCGTGCCGATACCACGGCGACCCGTCTTTCAGTTCCGTTTTGTACGTCACCTCAACGATGTCTCCAATCTCGTATCCGAGTTCCATCGCCTTTACCGTCAATCTGACAAGCCGGCGCGGTACTTTCAGCAGGTTCACCCATTTTGTGGCTGCGGAGACAGCGTGCGTGGAAGCGTATGACCGCAAGACAATGTCGGTTGTCCCGGCCAGCGGATACGGCGTCAGGACTGAAAGGAGCTGATAATAGTCTTTTCGGTACCGGTCCACAAACGCCATTTTCTGGGCTTCGGTAAGAGTTCCGGAAAGCTGGTTTGTGGTGGTGGGGGCGTTGTTTTCCAGATATTGGGCATTTGTCCTGTAGACCGGGGTACTGGCCTGCCCTATGGTCAGTGATCCGTCGATAAACGCAATCGGAATTTCGGAACTGACCTCGGATGAAATTTTCCAGTCGGTCGTCTGCAATGCCGGATCGGTCACCTCGCGCATCGAAAAAATGCCGTTTTTTTGAAATTTCCACCATGCCGGCACGCCTTCCGACAGGGCCTTGACCACATTAAATACCGAAGTTTCCGTCGTTACGTATCGCGACATATGATATGGCATCGCAATGTTCGCAGCCGCAACCGCCGCAGCGTCTATCTGGCCCGCCGATATACCGCCCCAGGTTTGCAGCACGCCGGACAAAACCGAAGCCCATGGAGTGAACGCATAGGGGCCTCCGATCTGGCATGTTATCCGACCTGTTGGCGCCGCCGTCAATGTGAACGTCCCGTCTCCGTTGTTTGTGTATTGGCCCGGAGTCGTCAATGTCACGCCATCGGAATATACGGAATAAAGAGCCGCCGATGCGTTTTCGTGAAACATGTATCGGTATGCCGCAAAGTCCACCAAAACAGGCTCACAGTTCCAGCAATATCCGATTGCAACCGGTTTTGATTTCCCGGCGTTTGTCCCGCAGTTTGGATATGCCGCAACGGTTATTTTGTTGCTCCCCACCATTTTTCTTTTGATCTGGTTTTCAAGACCGGAAAGATCAAGTGTAGGCCCTTTGTCAGCCCGTTTTACGCCTTGGCATGTTCCGCCGAAAACCTGCTTGTATTGGGAGAAAGGAAGGTCGTCACCGCCGAACCAACACAGGGCCGGCTGATCCTGGATGACCCAGGTTGTCCCCAAATCCTCCATGTAAATCCCGGACCGGTCATGGCTGATATCATATCCGTCCTCGTTTCGGAGCTTGGCGTCGCTCCATGATGGGGTTGCCGTGCCCCCGATTTCGCGTGAATTGTAGCTCAGGTCGGGAATTGCGTCTATCATTGGGTGCCAATAAATTCCCGAAAGCTCCCCGGCGATATCCGAAAAGTAGAAATATCGCGTGATCAAAGACGTGGCCGCGTCCTTTGCGGTCAGGGCCATCAGCGACCGTTTTTGCGAATCAGGTTTGCGGCTGAACTCCGCCATCGTTGTTGCGGGTTTTGGCATTTAGTACCCTATCCCGTTTCCGGTTGACTGGCCGAAAGTTTGGATTGTCAGATAAGCAGCCCGGCTCGCCTGGGGAGACATGAAATCCATTCGACCGGATCGAGCGCCTTCCTGCAGCGGACCGGCAACCATGTTAACAATTCCGTCCCTTGTTATTTGCGGCACCGGCCTTGATGCGATTTCCCGGTTGATTCCGACGATCATTTCAAGGCGTTCTATGATCCTGTCCAGGCGTTCGTTGGCCCCGGTCGTGTTTGTAACAATGTCCGAAGTGTAAAGCTCGGTCATGACGTTCGACCGGCCCACATCGTCCGGAAATGTGACCGTGATTTCGTTTGGTTGGACGGCTTTGTCGAACTCGGGAAACTGGCCCCCGAACAACCCTCCGGCCTGTATCATTTTCCCGATGTCTTCGGCCCATTTCATTGCCGGCAACGGGAGTATCCCCTCCCCGGTCATCACGTCAAGAAAACCGGATTCGTTCGGTGTCCCGACCACGCCACCAGTTGCCGCCCCGCCGATCTCTCCGGCAATCCTGGCCTTTTCCTGTTCGGCCATGGCCGCCTCGTTTATCAGGCGTCGCTGTTCCGCCTGGGCCGCGCCTGTCGGATCGAGGATGATATCCTCTGGCACCATGTTTTGTGATGCCCATGCCGCAAGATCGTGCATGGGATTCATGACAAAAACACCG
>Ga0316188_10000632_pt1 | contig 15566 bp, 9 predicted proteins | sample Phiworburrow1_MG_FD_204933 | JGI IMG/M metagenome (GOLD analysis project Ga0316188, IMG submission 204933) | Coastal sediment microbial communities from Maine, United States - Phippsburg worm burrow 1 | ecosystem: Environmental > Aquatic > Marine > Coastal > Sediment | place: USA: Maine...
TGGTGAACTTCGACGGCGAGGTCCGGATGGTAGTCAACGCCGGCAATCGTGACCGCGACTTCGCCGAGCTCGCGCGCCGCTGTCCGGGGCTCGCGTTCGAATGGATCGACGCGGCGCTCATCGCGTTGCAGGGACCGTCGGCCGAACAGGTGCTCGGCAGGCTGGATCCGCTGGCAACGCCGATGCTGTTCATGCAGGCGCGCACGCTGACGCTGCTGGGCGCGGCCTGCTTCGCGACCCGCTCGGGCTACACCGGCGAGGACGGCTACGAGATTTCGCTGCCGCTCTCGCACGCCGAGCAGATCGCGCGCCGCCTGCTCGCCGACCCGGACGTGCGGCCGGTCGGACTCGGAGCGCGCGACACGCTGCGCCTGGAGGCGGGGCTGCCGCTGCACGGCAACGACATCGGGCCGCAGACCACGCCGGTGGAGGCCGGACTGCCCTTCGCGATCCCGAAGTCGCGCCGCACCGGCGGCCTGAAGGCGGGGGGATTTCCCGGCGCCGACACCATCCTTCGCCAGTTCGCCGACGGTCCGTCGCGCAAGCTGGTCGGACTGGTGTCCTACGATCCGATCCCGGTGCGCGCGCACGCCGGCATCGTCGACGACCGGGAGCGCGCGGTCGGCGAAGTCACGAGCGGCACCGTCTCGCCGACGCTGAATCGCCCGGTGATGCTCGCCTACCTGGACGCGGGCGCGCTGCGCGAAAGCGCGGACGGCAAGTTTCACGCCGTGGTGCGCGACAAGCGGCCGGCGGTGCACGTCACGCCGTTGCCGTTCGTGGCGAAGCGCTACAAGCGCTGAGCCCGCGGCCGGGCGCCCCGGCCGGCCACAGGCGACGTTCGGGCCCGCCCGTCAGACGCGGAAGATCTTGCCCGGATTCAGGATGTTGTCCGGGTCGAACGCGACCTTGATGCGACGCATCAGGTCGATCGCGTCGTCGCCCGCCTCTTCGACCAGAAAGCCCATCTTGTGCAGTCCGATGCCGTGCTCGCCGGTGCAGGTGCCGTCCATCGACAGCGCCAGCCGCACGATCTCGTCGTTGAGACGCTCGGCTTCCGTCATCTCGGCCGCGTCGTCGGGGTTGATCAGCAGCACCGCGTGGAAATTGCCGTCGCCGACGTGCCCGAGCAGCATCGTCGGAAAGTCGGCGGTGTCCAGGATGCGGCGCGCGCCGGTGATCGAGTCGGCGAGCCGCGAAATCGGCACGCAGGTGTCGGTCGAGATCGCGCGACAGCCCGGTCGCACCTGCAGGCAGGCGAAGTAGGCGTTGTGCCGGGAATTCCACAGGCGCGTGCGATCCTCGGGGCGGGTGGCCCACTCGAAGTCCTGGCCGCCGTGCGCTCGTGCGAGCTCCTGGACCAGCTCCGCCTGCTCGCGCACCGACGCCTCGGTGCCGTGGAACTCGAAGAACAGCGTGGGAAGCTCGCGCAGCGTGGACTTGCTGTACGCGTTGATCGCACGGATCGTCGCGTCGCAGAGGAACTCGCTGCGCGCGATCGGCACGCCGAGCTGGATCGTCTCGATCACCGTCCGCACCGCGTCGCCGAGCGAGGCGAAGTTGACCACCGCCGCGGACATCGCCTCGGGCACCGGATAGAGCTTGACCGTCACCTCGGTGATGATGCCGAGCGTGCCTTCCGATCCGATGAACAGGCGCGTCAGGTCATAGCCGGCCGACGACTTCTTCGCGCGGTTGGCGGTGCGCACGACCTTCCCGTCGGCGGTGACCACGGTCAGGCCCAGCACGTTCTCGCGCATCGTCCCGTAGCGCACCGCATTGGTTCCCGATGCGCGCGTCGCGGCCATTCCGCCGATGCTCGCGTCCGCGCCCGGATCGATCGGGAAGAACAGGCCGGTCGTCTTCAGTTCCTCGTTGAGCTGCTTGCGCAGCACGCCCGCCTGGACGGTCGCGGTCAGGTCCTCGGCGTCGACGGCGAGCACGCGATTCATCTGCGAGAGATCGATCGACACCCCTCCGTGGATCGCCAGCACGTGCCCTTCGAGCGAGGATCCGGCGCCGTAGGCGATCAGCGGGTACTTGTGGCGACGGCACAGATTCACCACCTCGACCACTTCGTCGGTGGTGTGGACATAGACGACCGCCTCGGGAGGCGTGGCGGGAAACGGAGACTCGTCGCGCCCGTGGTGGTCGCGCACCGCCTGGGCGGTGGAGAAGCGCCCTTCAAAGCGCGCCCGCAGGGCGGTTGCCAGTTCTTCGGGTAACGGGCGCCTGAGCGACTCGGCGAATGCGATCGGGTGGTTCATCTGCGTCTCCAACTGTCCTGGGGCGCACGGGCAGCGCATCCGCAGGCAGACCCGAAGTCTAGCGAATGTCCCGCCCGGCTGGCGTAAACTGGCGCCGACCATGGGAAATCGACTCTCGCAGATCGCCACGCGGACCGGCGACGACGGCACGACCGGCCTGGGCGACGGCAGCCGCACCGGCAAGGACAGCCTGCGCATCGCGGCGCTGGGCGACGTCGACGAACTGAACTCGGTCGTCGGGCTGCTCCTGACCGAACCGATGCCCGATGACGTTCGCGAAGCGCTGGTCGGCATCCAGCACGACCTCTTCGATCTGGGTGGCGAACTGTGCATTCCCGGCTACGAGAACGTCGCCGAAAGCCAGGTCGCCCGGCTCGACGAACTGCTCGCGCACTACAACGCGACGCTTCCGCGGCTGCAGGAGTTCATCCTGCCCGGCGGCACCCGTTGCGCAGCGCTCGCCCACGTCGGGCGAACGGTGGCGAGGCGCGCAGAACGCGCGATCGTGGCGCTCGGGGCCTCAGAGGAGGTTCGGCCGGTCTGCCGTCAATACGTGAACCGGCTCTCGGACCTGCTCTTCGTGCTCGCGCGGGTGCTCAACCGCGCTGACGGCGGCAGCGACGTGCTCTGGCAGCAGGGGCGCGGCAAGTAGGCCGCGAGGCACCGCTCTCGCACGGCACCCTGTGGCGCCTCGGGCCGCGCCGGGCGGGCACGGTCGGGGGCCCTTCTCGGATCAGGCCTCGCGGGCCGCCTCCAGGTACGACACCAGCTTGGCACTGGTCTGGCGCAGCCGTTCCGACAGCAGCTGGACCAGCTTGAGCAGGATCTTGTTGCCCAGCTTGGGCTCGTCGTTGAGCACCAGCATCAGGGCGTCGCGGGTCAGCACGGCGATCCGCGAGTACTCGAGCGTCACACAGGACGCGAAGCGCGGCTCGCCATCGAACATGGACATCTCGCCGAGCGCGTGGCCCGCGTGCGCGACCGCGATGCGCGACGGATAGTTGTAGCGGTTGCGCCGCAGGACGTCGAACATGCCGGTCATCAGCAGCATCATGAAGTCGCCGGCGTCGCCCTCCGAGATCATCGTGACCCCCGGTGGCGCCTCGTAGACGTACATGAAACCGCCGAGTTTGCGGGTCTCGTCGATGTCCAGACCCGAGAACAGCGGGGTCTTGGCCATCAGCGTGTGAATCTCGTCGGAAAACTCGCTCGCGCGCCCGATCGGGCGCAGCCCCATCGACAGAAGGCGCTCGTGCGGCGTCGGCTTGGCACCCGCCTTGGCGGGCGCCGGTGACTGCTCAGCTGCTTCCGTCGAATTCGGCGACTGTGCAGCTGCCTGCAACGTATCCATGGCAGCCTCTCCTCTTGAATCCCCTGGCCGGTTATAGCATGGAAGACTGCGGTGTCCAGGGGGGCATCCGGCCTGCGTCGCCTTTTCCCGACGAGAGGCGCCTTGGGGCGCCTACTCGGCCTGCACGAGCCGGCGCTCGCGCACGGACTGGGCCAGTCCGTCGAGCGCGGTGACGCTTTCCTCCCAGCCGATGCAGCCGTCGGTCACGCTCTGTCCGTAGACCAGCGGGCGGCCCGGCACGAGATCCTGCCGGCCGGCGACCAGATTGCTCTCGACCATCACGCCGAAGACCCGGCTCTCGCCAGCGGCGAGTTGCTGCCCGATCGCGGCGAGCACCGGAACCTGGTTCTCGGGTTTCTTCTGGCTGTTGCCGTGGCTCGCGTCGATCATCAGCCGGCAGGCAAGCGCAGCGGCGGCGGCGTCCTTGCACGCGGCATCCACGGCGCCCGCGTCGTAGTTCGGCGCCTTGCCTCCGCGCAGGATCACGTGGCAGTCCTCGTTGCCGTTGGTCGACACGATCGCCGAATGGCCTCCCTTGGTGACCGACAGGAAATGGTGCGGTTGCGAAGACGCCTTGATCGCGTCGAGCGCTATCCGCAGGTTGCCGTCGGTGCCGTTCTTGAATCCCACCGGGCACGACAGCCCCGAGGCGAGTTCGCGATGCACCTGCGACTCGGTCGTGCGCGCGCCGATCGCACCCCAGGCGATCAGGTCCGCGATGTACTGGGGGGTGATCATGTCGAGGAACTCGGTGCCCGCAGGCAGGCCCAGATCATTGATCTCGAGCAGCAACTCGCGCGCGGTCCGCAGCCCCTTGTTGATCTGGAAGCTGTTGTCCATGTCCGGGTCGTTGATCAGGCCCTTCCAGCCCACCGTGGTCCTGGGCTTTTCGAAGTAGACGCGCATCACGATCTCGAGGTCGTCCTCGAGCCGCTCGCGCTCGGCGGCAAGGCGCCTCGCGTACTCCATCGCGGCCTTCGGATCGTGGATCGAGCAGGGCCCGATCACGACGAGCAGGCGATCGTCCATGCCGTGCAGGATCCGGTGGATCGCCTGCCGGGTCTCGTAGGTGACGACCGAGGCCTTTTCGCTCACCGGGTACTCGCGCAACAGGTGCGAGGGCGGGGCGAGTTCCTTGATCTCGCGGATTCGGACGTCGTCGGTGGTCAGTCTCATGGGAACTCCAGGGGTGCGCCGGGCCCGGAAAACAAAAACCGCCGGGCTGGGCCGGCGGTCTTGTCGGATTCGGATCAGGCTCTAGTTGCTACAAGCGCGCTCCCGACTCGTCCCACCGGCGGCAGGAAAGCCAAAAGTAAAAGAAGAAAAAGTGGATGGCGCGTTGCATGGAACGTGGAGTTTACCGTTCGCCCGGGCCGCCCGCAAGCTGGCCTCCGCCCGATGCTGCGACGCAGCGATCAGGCGGTGCCCCCGACAGTGAGTCCTTCGATCCGGAGCGTCGGCTGGCCGACCCCTACCGGCACGCTCTGGCCGTCCTTGCCGCAGACGCCGACCCCCGAGTCGAGCCGCATGTCGTTGCCGATCATCGTGACCCGGGTCAGCGCGTCGGGGCCGTTGCCGATGATCGTGGCGCCCTTGACCGGGTACTGGATCCGGCCCTTCTCGACCCAGTAGGCTTCCGAGGCCGAAAAGACGAACTTGCCGTTGGTGATGTCCACCTGCCCGCCGCCGAAGTTCACCGCGTAGAGCCCCCTGTCGATCGACGCGACGATCTCCTGCGGATCGTGACCGCCGCCCAGCATGTAGGTGTTGGTCATCCGCGGCATCGGCAGGTGCGCGAAGGACTCGCGGCGGCCGTTGCCGGTGACCGGCACCTTCATCAGCCGCGCGTTCAGCGTGTCCTGCAGATAACCCTTGAGCACGCCGTCCTCGATCAGGACGTTGTACTGGCTCTGATTGCCCTCGTCGTCGATGTTCAGCGAGCCCCGGCGGTCGCGGATCGTGCCGTCGTCGACCACGGTGACGCCCTTGGCCGCGACGCGCTTGCCCATCCGCCCCGAGAAGGCCGAGGAACCCTTGCGATTGAAGTCGCCTTCGAGACCGTGGCCGATCGCTTCGTGCAGCAGGACGCCCGGCCAGCCCGGGCCGAGCACGACGCTCATCACGCCGGCGGGCACCGGGCGTGATTCGAGGTTGATCAGTGCGGCGTCGACCGCCTCGCGCACGTAGCGCTCGATCAGCGCATCGTCGAAATATTGCAGGTCGTAGCGCCCGCCTCCGCCGCTCGTGCCCTGCTCGCGCCGGCCGTCGGCCTCGGCGATCACGGTCACCGACAGGCGTACCAGCGGTCGGACATCGCCGGCAATCAGGCCATCGGAGCGCGCGACCAGCACGACGTCGTGCTCGGCGGCCAGGCCGGCCATCACCTGCACGATCCTCGGGTCGCGCGAGCGCGCGAGCCGCTCGACCTTCTCGAGCAGCGCGACCTTCGCGGTCGCGTCCAGCCCCGCGATCGGGTCCTGCGCCGGATAGAGGGAGCGCACCGCGCCGGGCTTCAGCGAGCCGGCGACCTTGGTACGCCCCGCCCCGCGCCGCGCGATCGTGCGGGTCGCGCGCGCCGCCGACACCAGCGCGCCTGCGGTGATCTCGTCGGAGTACGCAAAGGCGGTCTTGTCGCCGACCACCGCGCGCACTCCCACGCCCTGGTCGATGGAGAAGCTGCCGCTCTTGACGATGCCCTCCTCCAGGCTCCAGCCTTCGTGCCGTGTGTACTGGAAGTACAGATCGGCGTAGTCGACCCGATGTTCGAACACCTCGCCCAGCGCGCGCGCCAGGTCGCGCTCGTCGAGCCCGCTTGGCTCGAGCAGCACGTGCCTTGCGATCGCAAGGCGATCGATTCCTTCGTCGACGACCTTCATCTTGGCTCCATGTTCATCGCGCGGGGCGCTCACATCACCCGGTGCCCGAGCGCGGGCAGGCTCTTGCGCACTTCGTCGATCCTGGCGCGATCGATGTTGCCGGCGACCACGCCCTCACCCTCGGCAAGCACCTCGAGCACCTCGCCCCAGGGATCGATCAGCATCGAATGGCCCCAGGTGCGGCGGCCGTTGAGGTGCCGCCCGCCCTGCGCAGGCGCCAGAACATAACACTGGTTCTCGATCGCCCGCGCACGCAGCAGGGTCTCCCAGTGCGCGCTTCCCGTGGTGTAGGTGAACGCCGAGGGCACGAGGATCAGGTCGACCGGCGCGAGAGCGCGATAGAGTTCCGGAAAGCGCAGGTCGTAGCAGATCGACAGGCCGATCCGCCACTGGTCCACGTCGACCACGACCGGCGTGCGCGCGGCCTCGATCGTCGCCGCCTCGTCGAACTTCTCGTTGCCGCGCTGGAAGCCGAAGAGGTGGATCTTGTCGTAGCGCGCCCTGCGCGTCCCGTCCGGTCCGTAGACCAGGCAGGCGTTGCGCACCCGGGACGGCCGGGCGCAGGCCAGCGGCACCGTGCCGCCGACGAGCCAGATGCCGTGTTCTCGGGCCTGCGCCGACAGGAAGGCCTGCAACGGGCCCTGCCCGTCGGGCTCGCGGATCGCGACCTTGTCGGTGTCGCGCTCGCCCAGCAGGCAGAAGTACTCGGGCAGGACCACGACGCGTGCGCCGTCGGCGGCGGCCCGAGCGATCAGGCGCGCAGCCGCCTCCAGGTTGGGCGCGGTCTGCGGGGCCGAGATCATCTGCACCGCGGCGACGCGGAGCTGTGCGCTGGTATCTGTCATGGCATGGTCTGGGTCACCGGCACGACCTGTCGCCGCTTCTCGACGACCTGCGGATCGGCCCATGAACCGGTGACATCGTACTCGTAGCTGAACATTTCCTGGATCGGGCCGCGAAGCGCGAGCTGGGCGAGAAACGCGCCGAGACCGATCACCGGATTGACCATTGCCCCGTACGCGATCGACGCGAGCTCGGCATTGAGTTCCGGACGCACTTCGACCTCGAGCGACTGCGTCTCCTTCCCGATGTCCGCTTCGCCGCTGATGTGCACCTGCGCCTGCACGCCGCGCATCGTCAGATTGGCGGTCCGAGCCAATCCGTAGTTGATCGTGACGTCCCCGACGATCGAATCGAAGGCGAAACCCTCGGAGAAGACGTCGCGAAAGTCCAGCGTCAGCCGGCGCGGCAGCGACTGCAGGCTGAGCACGCCCACCAGCTTGCCGATGCCGGGGCTGGTCTTCAGAAACTGCCCCTTGCCCAGTTCGAGCTTCATCGTCCCGCCCAGCGACGGATAGTCGACGCTCAGCGGCGACCCGATCCAGTGCAGGGTGCCCTTGATGCTGCCGGCGGTGCCGCGCAGCACGTCCGGCAGGCCGTAGACGGCGAGCAGGTCGCCGCCATTGACCAGCGCAAGCCCGAACTCGAGCCGGGTCGGCCTCACACCGGCGGTTGCGCCGGGCGCCCAGGAGCCGCTCGCCTTGAAGTCGGCGGCGGGATTGACGATGCGCAGCGCGTCGAGCGACCACCGCGGGCGCGTCGAATCGCTGCTGTTGGTCGCCTTCAGCTCGAGCCGCCCCAGCTTTCGGTCGAAGAGCACGAACTCCTGCGCGGAAATGTCGAGTCCCGGCAGCTCCGAAGGCGGCGCATCGAACAGTGCCTCGAATTCCCGGGCGCGCGAACGCGGAACCTCCAGTCTGCCGAGGCGCGCGCTGAGCGTCCCCAGTCGCTGGCCCTGACTGGGTTCGCGCCAGCTGAGGAACCCGTCGACCTCACGTGCGCTGATGTTCGCACGCCAGAAGCCGCCGACCCGCGACGCGCCGAAGACGACGTCGTGCAGCAACTTGTCAGCGACGCGAACCGTCCGGGCGACCACCGACACGTAGTTCGGCAGCAGCGCAGACGGCGCGGCAGCTTCGGAGATCGGTGGAGAGCCCGCCTCGCCGACCGTCTTCGGCGTCAGCAGCGGCCTCCACGCATCGACGTCGACCTCGTCGGTGTTGAGCACCACCGAAAGCCCGGCGTCCTGCAGCACCGGTTCGGCATTGAGCGCGAGCGAACCCCGACGGATCGCCAGCCGGTCCGTCCTCGGGTCGCGCTCCCGCTCCAGCACCAGGCGAAGCGCGTCGCGCAGTTCGAGACGCAACTGGTCGCGTCGGGGCCGCGCGCCCGGATCCGGCGGCCGTTCGGGCGTCGTCGTCACCTTCAGGGGCCAGCTCGCCTTGGCCGGTTTGGTCAGCGGCGCGGGCAGCGTCGACGACAGACCCACCAGGTCCGACTCGATGAGCACTTCCGAGGCCCGGTGCCGGACGTCGACCCGCACCCGGTAGGCGGTGCTTCCGTCGAGTGCCTGCGTCAGGGAATTGTCGACGACCGTGCGCATGCCCTGCGCCGAGACCCGCCCCTCGCCGCGCAGCACGAATCGCCCCGGTTCCGACGTCTCCCCGTCCACCTGCAGCGGTCCGCCGAGGAAGGTCGCCGAGATGGCGCGCAGCGCGAGCCCCTGCTCGGTGAAGTCGAGCGACCCTTTCACCTCGCTGAGCCCGGGGAACGTGTTGTCGAGCCGCAGCTCGTTGCCGAGAAACTGGACCGACCCCGCCACCTTCAGGCGCTCGATCTCGCCAAGCGGCAGTTCCAGTCGCAGCCGCAGTTTCGCGTCGCCGCGCACCGTCGTGTCCCGGCTGAAGTCCTCGACGCGGATGGCCAGCGGGCTTTCGTTGACGAAGCGCAGCAGGTCCGCGGCGGACCCTTCGCCGGCCCCCTCGATGCGCAGCAGCGAGTGCGCGAAGTCTTCGACGATCGCCTCGGTGGCGCCCAGCGAAACATCGAACACCTTGCCGGTGCGCATCCGCACGCGCATCCCCGCGCGCTCGAAGGCCAGACTTCCCTGGAAGCGCTCGATCTGGGGCCAGCCCGGCGCGTAGCGCAGCACCCCGTCGTGCACCCCCGCGGTGATCGAAAAATCACCCTTGCGCGGGTCGCGGAACGGAAAGTCGGACAGGCCGCCGCGCAGCCGGAAACTGAGGTCGTCGGAACTCCCGCCCAGGATCGCGGACTCGACCCAGGCACGCACCGGCGCCGCGATCTGCAGCGGCAGGTAGCGCGCGGCGCGGCTCGCCTCGGCCCGCTCCATGCGGCCGTTCAGATCGACGATTCCGGGGCCGTCGGGCTCGGTCCGGTAGGTGCCGTGCACGACGCCGGCCGCGTCCGCATTCGCGAAACGCAGCTCCTTGAGCTCCACCGCGACCACCGGCACGTCTGCGCTGTGATCGACGGTCCAGTGCACTTCGGCCTTCAGCGAGTCGAGCGGGACCGCCGCCTGCGCGAAGATGCCCGGGAAACCGAGCGTCGAGCGGCCCGAGTTCACGCGCAGTTCTCCGCTGTCGCGGGTGATCCGCGCCTCGCCGCTCAGGTTCTCGAACCACGGGAGGCGTGGCCGAGCGGGAGCGGCGTCGACGGATCCCTCTGGCCCGGGAAGACGCGCGGGCTTGCCCGACGGATCGGCGCCACCGCCCGGCACGGCGGTCGCGTCCCGGTATCTGAGGGACAGGTCGGCGAAGTCGACCGCTGCGTCGAACCCGAGCCGCGCCTCGTTGGTCCAGCGCGCACTGAGGGCCGAGACCGTCCCCGAGACCTTCAGGGCATCGAGTCGCTCCAGCACTTCCGGCGGCATCGGAAGCGTCCGGGCGAACGCGAGCGCCGCCGCCGCGTCGAAGGCCGCAAACGACGCTTGTCCGCCCTGCGGCCGGCCCTGCGCGTCGATCGCGACACGCTGCTCGCCGAGCGCACTCAGCCTGAATTCGCTCGCGTCCGCGACCTCGAGCTCGGTCGCCGTGACCGTGTAGCCGGCACCCGAGGGCCGCGCCGCGAGATCGGTTCGCAGCGCGGCGAGATGCACCGGCCCGTCCGCCGTGCGCCACTCGACGCCGTTGGCCGCGAGCTTGAGCCGCAGGTCCTGCGCGCGACCCGCGCCGAACTTCAGCCAGGCCATCAGGTCGCCGCTTGCGCTCGCGACGGGCAGCGGAAGCATGACGAACTGGGCGGCCTGCGTCGCGTCGAACCCGTCGATCCCGATAAACGCTTCGCCGGTCCACCGGCGCCATTGCGCGGGACTGCTGTGCGGCGCCCGGTAGATCTCGATGGCGGCCTGCAGCCTGTGCCAGCCGGGCCCCGCCGCATCGACCGACAGCAGGGCGCGATGACGCCGGCCCACGCTTCCGATCGCCAGCGCGATCCCCTCGAAACGGTTGCGCACGCCACGCTGGCGATCGATCCAGTCGATCTGGGCGTCGTGGAGCAGGATCCGCCGCTGCCCGGCCAGCCACTTCAGGGCGGGGCTTTCGCCGGGCCCGTCCAGCGCCAGCTCGAGCCCCGCGACCCGCAATCGGCGCTCGTCGAGCCTCTCGACCCGCAGCGCCGGCGCGTCGAGCTGCAGCACCGCCAGGCGCAGCTCGCCCATGAACAGGCTGTCGGGCGACAGCACCGCGGTGGCCCGGGGCACCGACAGCGCCGGGGATCCGTCGTCGTCGTCGATGTGCAGGTCCTCGATGGTGATTCTGGGCAGCAGGCCCTCGAATCCGCTCTCGATCCGCCCGATCGTCACCGGCCGCCCGGCAGCCGCGCTGAGTTCCGAGAGCAGCAAGGGCCGCCAGTCGTCGAGCCTGGGCCAGACGTAGTAGCGCAGCCCCAGGTACGCCAGACCGATGCCGAAATACGCGATGAGCAGCAGGTACAGCAGCGCTTTGCGGAGCAATTGAGCAGACTTCGGCGCAGTTGGCTGGTCGGGAGACACGAACGGCAGGATTTCTCGGCGCCGCCGGGTGCGTTTGAGGTAGGGACGTGCGGCTCCGTTAGGATACCTGTTTCGACGCGCAACTCCTGCGCGCTCCGATCGGCGGAATCGCGCTCCGGGCGCGAGGAGGAACATGGGCTACAAGGCCGAGGTCTTTTCCGGGTACTTCAGGCGCTCGCTGGCGGCGATCCGAGGGCGCGCCGTCGGCTCCTTCGACACGATCGCGACGCTCGACGACTGGATCGCCGCGCCGATCGTGCCGTCGAAGGTCGAGTCGGCGCTGGCCGACGCGCTCGCCGCCGAGTTGGCGACCTGCGGCCCCTCGGCCGCGCCCAAAGCCCGCGGCGAGGCGACCGGGCGCGTGCTGCGCCAGGTGCGTCAGTGCCTGATCATGGCGCTGGCCGAGCGCGACATCGCGCACTCGGCGTCGCTCGTCGAGGTCTGCGAAGCGATGACCGCATTCGCGGCGGCGTCGACACGGATCGCACTGCGCCAGGCGGCCGACGAACTGCTGACGCAGTTCGGCCGGCCCCTGGATTCCGAGGGCCAGCCGCAGGATCTGCTGGCGGTGGGCATGGGCAAGGGCGGGGCGAACGAGCTGAACGTCTCGTCCGATCTCGACCTCGTCTTCGTGTTCCGCGAACAGGGCGAAACCGAGGGCGTCCTAAACGACACCGGCGCACCCCGCCCGGCCAGCCTGATCGCGTCGGCCGAGTTCATGCACCGGCTGGCGCGGCGCGCGATCAACCTGCTCTCGGAAGCGACCGCCGACGGCTTCGTCTTCCGGATCGACACCCGATTGCGGCCCAACGGCGAGTCCGGCCCGCTGGTGGTCACGCTGCCGATGCTGGAGAACTATTTCTACTCGCAGGGCCGCGAATGGGAGCGCTTCGCCTGGCTCAAGGGCAGAGTCATCGCCGACTCCGCGATGACCTCGCCCGAAACGTGCGCGCGCGACGAGCAGTCGCTCACCTCGATCGTCACCCCGTTCGTCTTTCGCCGCTACTTCGACTTTCGCGCGTTCGGGGCGCTGCGCGACCTGCACCATCTGATCCGCGCCGAAGTCGCCAAGCGCGACGCGCGCAACGCGGGAACCATCGACGTCAAGCTGGGCCGCGGCGGCATCCGGGAAGTCGAGTTCACCGCGCAGCTCTTCCAGATCGTGCGCGGCGGGCGCGACCCCGGTCTGCGCGACCGGCGCACGCTCGCCACGCTCGCCAGCCTGTCCGCGCGCGGAATCCTGCCGCCGATCGACGCGACCGCGCTCGCAAGCGCCTACACGCTGCTGCGCCGCGCCGAGCACGCGCTGCAGTATCGCGAGGACGCGCAGACTCACCGCCTGAGTTCCGAACCGGAAGAACGCCAGGCGATCGCGCAGATGCTGGGGATGACGCCCGAGGCATTCGGGCTGGCGCTCGAGGATGCGCGCAACGCGGTGCAGCGCGTGTTCGACGGACTGCTCAGCACGACCGACGACGCCAGCGTGCCCCGCGCCGGCGTCGCGGGCGAAGGTCAGGCGCCTCCGGCCGAGGCCCTGCGGCTCAGGCTCGACGCGCTGCGCGGCTCGGCGAGGTATCGCAGCGCGAGCGAAGAGACCCGCGCGTCACTGGAGAACCTGCTGGCTCGCGCATTCGCAGAGCACACGGACGAGGCGGCGCTGTCGCGGCTGATCGACCTGATCGAGACCGTGATCGGGCGACCGGCCTACCTTGCGCTGCTGTCGGAGTTTCCGATGGCGCAGGCGCGCGTGATGCAGCTGCTCGGTCGCGCGAAGTGGGCCGCCGACTACCTGATCCGGCACCCGATCGTGCTCGACGAGCTGCTCGACGGACAGCTCTTTCAGCAGAGCGACTCCGCCGTCTGGGAGGCCAGCCTGCGCGCCAGCCTCGCGGTCGCGAAGCTCGACGACGGCACCCCGGACGTCGAGCACCGGATGGACATCATGCGCGAGTCGCATCACGCGCAGGTGTTTCGTCTGCTCGCTCAGGACCTCGAGGGACTGCACACCGTCGAACGGATCTCGGACCACCTCAGCGAACTCGCCGACCGGATCCTGTCGATCACGCTCGACCAGGTCTGGCCGCTGGTGCGCAGCCGGCACCGCGACAGTCCGCGCTTCGCGGTGATCGCCTACGGGCGCCTCGGCGGCAAGGAACTGGGCTACGCGTCGGACCTCGACCTCGTCTACCTGTACGACGACGATCACGATAACGCGGAGGTCGCCTACGCGCAGCTTGCGCAGCGCCTGTCGACCTGGCTGTCTTCGCGCACCGCCGCAGGCCAGCTGTTCGAGGTCGACCTGCGGCTTCGGCCCAACGGTGACGCCGGCCTGGTCGTCTCGAGCCTGAACGGTTTTCGCAGCTACGAGCGGGAATCGGCCTGGGTCTGGGAGCATCAGGCGCTGACCAGGGCGCGCTTCGCCGCCGGCGACGCGGCGATCGGCGCCGCTTTCGAGGAAGAGCGCCGCGCCATCCTGTCGCGCGAACGGGACGTCGACGAACTGCGCCGCGAGGTGATCGCGATGCGCAAGCGCATGCACGACGGGCACCCGAACCGCAGTGAGCTGTTCGACCTGAAGCACGACGACGGCGGAATGGTCGACATCGAGTTCATCGTGCAGACGCTGGTGCTCGCCCACTCGCACCGCCACCCCGAACTGCTGGACAACGTGGGCAACATCGCGCTGCTCGGCCGCGCGGGCGAGGCCGGACTGATCGACGCCGGGCTCGCGCAGCGCGTCTCCGATGCCTACCGGACCTTCCGGCAACTGCAGCACACACTGCGACTCAACGACGTGCGCTACGCAAGGGTCGAGCCGGACAGCGTGACGGCGTTGCGCGACGACGTCAGGCGTCTGTGGCGCGGGACCTTCGGAGACTGAGACCCGGCCTGCGGCGAGCGCCCGCGGCTCAGTCGGGCGCCTTGGGCGCTGCCTGCGCGTGCGCGTGCGCGCGCTCGCGCAGCGCCTCGCGCCTGCGCTCGATGTCGTCGGCGGTCACCCCGGCGTTTGCCGAACGCGCGCGCTCGCGCTCGATTGTCAGGCCCTCGCCGAAACTCGTCGCGTAACCGTCGTCGATCACCCGCTTGTAGCCGACCAGCATGTGCGGAATCACCGACAGCATGTCGGCCGCCAGCGCACGCGCCTGGGGCAGCAGTTCGTCCGGTCCGACGACCCGGTTCACCAGCCCCCAGTCGAGCGCCTGCTGCGCCGACAGGAAATTGCCGGTCAGCGACAGCTCCTTGGCGCGGTAGATCCCGACCGCCCGGCTGAGCCTTTGCGACAGGCCCCACCCGGGCATCACGCCGACGCGCGCATGGGTGTCGGCGAATCGCGCCTGCGTCGACGCGATCAGCACGTCGCAGGCCAGCGCGAGTTCGAAGCCGCCGGTGATCGCCGGGCCGTTGATCGCGCCGATCACCGGGCCGGAAAAGCGCGCGAGCGCGCGCACCGGATCGCCTGCCTCGACCGCGAGCGCGGCGGATCCCGGTTCGCCGCCGCCCAGCTCCTTGAGGTCCAGGCCGGCGCAGAACGCCCGCCCCGCGCCGGTGAGGATCAGCACGCGCACGCCGGGGTCCGCTTCGAGACGATCGATCGCGTCGGCCAGGGCCTGGCGCAACTGCCTGGACAGCGCGTTCATCGCCCGCGGTCGATTCATCGTGAGCACCGCGAGACCATCGTCGCCGCGTTCCACTGACAACACCGGATCCTGCGTCATCGCTGTCCTCCTCCTGCATTGCGTCACCCGCGCGCCCTTCGCACCGTTCGCGCCTTCTGGACCGTTCGCGCCTCGACCGTGCCACAGTGCCGGCGCCACGAGCGCTGCCCGGGCGCCGCCGCGCGGCGAAATTCAGGCGACCACGCGCCTGGCGACGCGGCCGAGTCCCCAGCCGACCCTGGGGCCCAGCCACAGCGCGGTCCCCAGCAGCAGCAAGACGAAGGGCAGCGCCAGCATGTTCAGCACCGACCAGCCATTGACGAACAGCAGCGCCCCGGACGAGGCCGAAGAGGTGACCATCACCGAGAAGATGCACAGGTCGGTGAAGCCCTGGACGCGGATCTTCTCGGACGGTCGGTAGGTGGCCGTGAGCATCGTCGTGCCGCCGGTGTACATGAAGTTCCAGCCCACGCCGAGCAGGAACAGCGCGGACAGGAACTGCATCAGATCGACGCCCGACAGCGCGATCGACACGCAGGCGAGCATCAGCAGGCAGCCGGTCAC
>Ga0316188_10000633_pt1 | contig 15549 bp, 14 predicted proteins | sample Phiworburrow1_MG_FD_204933 | JGI IMG/M metagenome (GOLD analysis project Ga0316188, IMG submission 204933) | Coastal sediment microbial communities from Maine, United States - Phippsburg worm burrow 1 | ecosystem: Environmental > Aquatic > Marine > Coastal > Sediment | place: USA: Maine...
CGGCGGGTGAGCGCTGTTTGATCTCGGCGATAACGCCGAAGCGATCGAGGGAGAGTGGCACGACGGGTTTGTCGAAGTCGGCATCGGTGAACGACGGTGCGTTCGCGGCTCGCGCCGCGCTGCTTTTCGCCATGCCTTCGAGGAAGTCGCTCATCAGTCTCTGAAGTGTGCTCGCAAACTACCGAGGAATCTTTCGGCCCGCCCATCGTCGATCGCAGCAACCGCCTGTTCGACGCCGTCCTTCGCGTTCTTTGCAGCGCCCTGCACCTCGAGAACGAGTGACGTGCCCATGAGCAAGGCATCGCGATGCGCGCCTTTGTCATCGCCCGTAAAGACCCGAATCAGTTCGCGCGCATTGTGCTCTGCGTCGCCACCGGCGAGGTCCTCCGGTGCGCAACGCTCGATGCCGTAGTCTTCGGGACTGCGCCGGGTCTCGACGACATTGCCGGGTGTTACGTCGTAGAGCCAGAATTCACCCGCCGGTGTTGCCTCGTCCCAGCCGGGATCGCCGTGCACAACGAAGGCGCGCTCGATCGGAAGACCCGCCAGTGCATCGGCCATGAGCTTCGCCATATCCCGACTGAACGCGCCGATAAGCTGAAACGGGGTGGCTGCCGGATTGGTCAGCGGCCCAAGAATGTTGAACACCGTGCGCACGCCCATCGCGCCTCGTACCGGCATCACCGCCTTCATCGCGGGATGATAGGCAGGCGCAAACAGGAACGTGAAATTCGTTGCCTGCAGGCAGTCGACAGCTTCCTTCTCGTGCAGCGGCAACGGCATGCCCAGGCACTCCAGCATGTCGGCACTGCCCGACTTACTCGACACCGATCGATTGCCGTGCTTGACGACACGTGAGCCACACGCTGCGGCCAGCAGGCCGGTGCCCGTTGAAATATTCAGGCTACCTGAGCCGTCACCACCGGTACCCACCGTATCGACAGTCGGCGCACCCTCCGGAATGTCCGGCCGGATGGCGAGTTCACGCATGGCCCGTGCGAAACCACGAATCTCATCGGCCGTTTCACCCTTCGCGCGGAGGCCTGCCAGCAATGCCCCGGCAAACGCCGGGTCCAGGTCGCCGGCTGCGAGCTGTTGCATCAGGTCATAGGCCTGCTGTTCCTCGAGATCGTTCCCGCCCAGCAGACTGTCAAGAACCGGACTGTTGCTCATGTCGCTTCCTGGCGCATGAAGTTCGCCATCAGCGCATCGCCCTCGGGTGTCAGGACGCTCTCGGGATGAAACTGCACGCCTTCAATCTGCAAGGTCTTGTGGCGCACGCCCATGATCTCGCCACGGTCCGTCTGTGCTGTAATGACCAGATCCTGCGGCAGTGATTCCTCTTCCGCACATAGCGAGTGATAGCGCCCGACCTCGAACGGGTTCGAAAGGCCCGCAAAAATTGATTTGCCGTCGTGCTTAACCATCGACGTCTTGCCATGCATGAGCCGCTCGGCACGCACAATCCTGCCCCCGTGCTGCTGCACGATACTTTGGTGACCAAGGCACACGCCGAGGATGGGTATGCGTCCGGCAAACGCCTCTATCATCGCCAGCGACAGGCCCGCATCTTCGGGCCGGCCCGGTCCCGGCGAAATCACCAGGTGTGTCGGCTCGAGCGCGAGCGCTTCCTCGATCGTAATGGCGTCGTTGCGATAGACCATGACGCCCGCACCCTTCGCCGCGAATGCCTGCACGAGGTTGTAGGTAAACGAATCGTAGTTATCGATCAGCAGCATGCGTACATGCTCGAAATTCTCATTCATCACAGGCCCTTTCCGGCAATTTCGAGCGCGCGCCGCAGGATGGCACTCTTGGCCATGACTTCCTCGTATTCCCGCTCAGGCACCGAGTCGGCAACGATACCGGCCCCTGCCTGGAAACTGTACTCATCGCCCGAGAAAACGAGCGTTCGAATCGTAATCGCCTGGTCCATGTCGCCACTCAGGCCGAAGTAGCCAGCAGTCCCCGCGTACAGGCCGCGGCCGACACTTTCCATTTCCTCGATGATCTCCATGGCGCGAACTTTTGGTGCGCCGACCAGGGTGCCGGCCGGGAAGCTCGCAGCAAACAGGTCGAACTGGTCGAAGTCAGGGTTGAGCTCGCCCTGCACGCCACTGACGATGTGCATGACGTGGCTGTAGCGCTCGATCGCCCGGTAGGGATCCACGTGTACGGTGCCCGCCGTGGCAACACGACCCAGGTCATTGCGCGCAAGATCCACGAGCATGACGTGTTCAGCAGCTTCCTTGGGGTCGGCAAGCAGCGCCTTCTCGTTGGCAACATCCTCCTCCGGCGTCGCGCCACGCGGCAAGGTACCCGCAATCGGGCGCAACGACGCGATGTTGTGATTCAGCTTCACAAGCGCTTCGGGCGAAGAACCCACAACCTGCAGGTCATCGAAATCAAAGAAGAACATGTATGGCGACGGATTCAAGAGTCGCAGTGCACGGTACACCTGGAATGGCGCAACGTTGGTCTTGCCACGGAACAGCACCGACAGGACGATCTGGTAGATGTCCCCCGATGCGATGTATTCCTTGCAGGCCTGCACGCGTTCGGCAAACTCCTCCCGGGTAAAGCTCGCTTCGGCCGGCGAGATGCTCACCTCGTGACCGTTGCCTGGTATCGGCCCACGCAGTTGTCTCATTACGTCGGCCCGCAGCGCCTGGCGCTCGGCTTCCGGTCCATCGTGCAATAAGGCGATGCGACGCGTCACATGATCGAATACGAGCAATGAGGCCGGCGCAACGAATGCGGCGTCTGGCACGCTCGTCTGTTTGATCGTGTCCTGTGGCAGCTTCTCGAAAAGACGCACGACATCGTACCCGGACACACCGACGAGACCGCCTGCAAACGGCAGATCGTCAGCGGGTTGCGGTTGCGGCGCCTGGCCAAGCGCATCACGCAGCGCATCGAGGTATTCCTGCTGGTTTTGCGGCCGGGCGCGTAACTCGCCGTTAACCAGCAGCGCACTGTCGTCCATGCGAACTTCAAGCGCGTCGCCAAAGCCGAGGAAGGAATAGCGAGCCAGGCGCTCGCCGCCCTCCACGCTCTCCAACAGGAAGCGCGGCTTCAGGGACTTCAGCTTCAGGTACGCCGATACCGGTGTATCCAGGTCAGCTGCTATGTCGAACGGTGCTTGCATCTTTGTTGCCTCTTCGCGGCTAAAGCCGCTCCCACCGGATGCCGCTCCCACCGGATGCCGCTCCCACAAAAAAAGCCCACCCCTGGTTGCGGCAGAGATGGGCTTTTGGATTTTGCTTTGCTCAGCTAAATATCAGCCAGCAGCCCCCTCATTTGAGGACAGCCACCAACCGTTGTTGATCGTGTGAGCATTCATGTGCCCGAGTATTCCCGCTGCTGTGGCAGGCGTCAACCCCAAAACGACGCTACAGGTCGTAGAGAACCGGCAGAACGGCCGAGAAGCCTATCCACATGATAATAGTGAGTGGAATACCAACCCGCAGGAAATCCGCGAACTTGTAACCACCGGCAGTCATGATGAGCAGGTTGGTCTGGTAGCCATACGGTGTCGCGAAGCTCATGTTGGCGCCAAACAGCACGGCAAGGACGAACGGCTCCGGACTGACTCCCAGCTGCGTTGCAATGCTGATAGCAATCGGCGTACCGATGGCCGCGGCGGCATTATTGGAGACGATGTTGGTCATGATCGTCATAAGCAGCAGGAAGGCACTGAGGATAAGAGCTGGTGGCAGCGCTGATGTCATGAGAACGAACGAAACCGCGAGATAGTCCGCCATGCCCGTGCCGACGAGGGCTTTACCGAGCGCCAGCGCCGTAACAATAATCATCACCACAGGAATCGACAACGACGTTGCCGCATCCCGCCACGTGAGACAGCCTGTGGCAATCATGAGGCCGAGACCAACGAGGGCGCTGACCGAAATCGGCATGATGCCGAGCGCGGCCGCAAGTACGACCAAACCCATGACTGCGAGCGCGCGCTTCGCGCGATGCGTGTGTGGCAGGTCGGTCGTGCCGTCGAGCACGAGCATCGAACCACTGTCCTTGAGTTGTGCGATAGCCTCACGCGTTCCCTGGACGAGCAGCACATCACCGGCGCGCAGGCGAATCAGGTTCAGGTCGCCCGTAACCTGCGAACTTGGGGCACGTGCCCGGTGCAGTGCGAGCGGCAACAAGCCATAGCTGCTGGTGAACCGCGCCGCGGCGAGGCTGCGCAAGTGCAACGGCGAGCCGCGCGTGATGACGACCTCGGCCAACTGCTGGCCCTCGTCCTTAAGGGGTGTTTCATCGTCTACCGGGTGCTCGATGTCGGACATATTGAACAGCGTCGCACCCAGCAGGCTTTCGTAATGCTTCAGGTTCTCGGGGGAGTCCTTCACAAACAGACGATCGCCCGGCTGGATAATCACCGACGGCAGCTTGGCGAGAAACAGTGACTCGGTCCGCTGGATCTTGTCGATACGCAGGTTGCCGTCGGCTTTGGCCAAAACTTCGGACAACGACTTGCCGTCAGCGAAGCCGTCCTCTTTAACGTGCAACTGCGCGCTGAAGATGCGCGGCGTGGTATCCGCCATCGGTGGCGCACGATCAGGCAACAGGCGCGGCGCGACCAGCCACAGGAACAGCAGGCCAGCACCGCCGACGACGACCGTCGGTAATACCCACTCAAACATCGAGAACTCGTGCATGCCCATGTCGCGGGAGATACCCACGACGAGCAGGTTGGTCGACGTACCGATCGTCGTCGACATGCCGCCGATGATCGTGGCCAGACCCATTGGCATCATGACACCCGACACCGCAAACTTGGAGCGCAGCGACGCACCGACGATGATGGGCATTAGCAGCACGACGATCGGCGTATTGTTCATGAATGCGCTGAGGATCGCACCGGCAACCAGCGTAGTCAGGAGGGCCAGCACCGGTCGCGAAGACCAGGCTTTACCGACCACGTTTGCCAGCGGTTGCAGCGCACCGGTTGTTTCCAGCGCCTTGCCCACCATCATAAGCGCACAAATAGCGACGAGCGCTTCGTTGCCGAAGCCTGCAAAGAAGTCCATCGGGCCGACTTCGACGACACCGTCCTTGGCATAGGGGAACAGTGAGAACCCTGCCGTCAGGATTATCAGGATCGTGAGTGACGACGACTCCAGCGGTATGTTGTCGCGCGTAAAAAGAAACAACGCGAAAACCGTAAGAAGCAGTACCGCTATGCCGTGCGCATCAGGTGTGATCGGTTGCAAAGGGTCCCCTTGCTGCCGCGCTTAAGGACGGTAGACCGTATCCTAGATCACACCTGTTTCGCAATCGCGGGAAGCCCACTGGAATGTCGCAGGATCGCGCTCACCCTCTCATGGAAGCCTCTGAATTCCTTAACATTCCAATGGCCAATGTCGACATCACGCCGAAACGAAACTGAATTTGCGCATTTCAGGAGCGGCAACAGGTTCGTATAGCGAAAATCGGCCCGCTCCTGCCGTGGAAATACGTCCCAGGGGGACAGTGTCAGCAGGTTGCGATGGCGCACAGCATTCTCGCCAACAGCCCGCCGCCAGCGCGCATTCATTTCCCTGCCGTACTGCAGCACCTGCGCACCGGCAACGTCCAGGGCCGGGCAGTAGCCATTGCTGTCGGCCAGCGCGCGGGATGCCTCTCTAAGAACTGTCGTGACATGATTCGCCAGTTGCTGCATATCTCGCAGCGTTGCCAGTGACTCGGGATCCAGCCCGCGGCGCGCGACAACATCGCCCCAGCCACGAACGAAGATAGCAAGGCGCCGGTTAAGCTTACTGTCATGGTAGTGCGCGGCACACGACCAGCGCATGGCGTCATGGCCTCGCTCACCCTTTTGAACCGCAGCACACAATGCCGCATCGAGAAGAGAGCGTCGTACCCCGCCATCGTTGTCCATGTAGGTGGATAGATCGACCTCCAGGGGCACCCAGGCGGAATCGCGCGGAATCGCTGTAAGCGATGCCATAAGTACGCCGCCCGCTGCTTCGTCAGGCAGCAGCGGACATGGCGACGAAACGGCAGCCGGCAGCATCGCGCTGACCGGCGCGAGATTGCGCATCGCCCACAGGTGCTGCCACACCTCTGCCGACTGCTGCGGAGAGACCTCCGTGTCCGGGTCCACAACGAAAAACATGCTCTGCATTCTCCGCGCAAGCCGGCCTGCGGGCCTTACTCATATATGGTCACCCTGACCAGTTTCGTCAGCACCGCGGGCTGGTACCCATCGCTGCGCAGGTGTACCTTTGCACGTTCGTGTAATAAGGATGCAGGCATGCCGTCTTTTGATGTAGTCAGCGACTTCGATGCCCATGAGGCGAGGAATGGCGTTGACCAGGCAAACCGCGAAGTTACGACGCGTTTCGACTTCAAGGGAACGGGCTCGAAGTTCGAGCTCGAGGACTCGGTCATTTCACTGACCACGCAGTCAGACTTTCAGCTCAAGCAAATGATGGACATCCTCCACCAGAAACTCGCAAAACGGGGTATCGACATCGGCTGCCTCGACGAACAGGAACCGGAATTCTCTGGCAGCGAAGCACGACAGAAAGTCATCATGCGCCGCGGTATTGATGCTGATCGTGCGCGCAAGCTCGTAAAACAGATCAAGGCGGCGAAACTCAAAGTCCAGGCCGCCATTCAGGGAGACAAGCTGCGCGTCAGCGGTAAGAAGCGTGATGACCTCCAGGACGTCATCGCAATGCTTAAGGAAAACGATATCGGCCTGCCGCTGCAGTACGAGAATTTCCGCGACTAGGACCGGCCGCGAGACACTAAGATGAGTACCGGTGTTCACAAATCACTCCGCCGCCAGGACATTACCTTCGAGGAGAAGGACCAGTCCCTGCGCGATGACGTCCGTACGCTCGGCGCTATGGTCGGCGATCTTATCCAGGAACAAAACGGCGCCGAACTTTTCGAGCTGGTCGAGAACGCCCGCCTGCGAGCCATTCGTCGACGGGAGGGCAACGAGAAGCCGGGTGAGGAACTTGCGACGCTCGTCGGTGAGCTGGATCCCGAGACGGCGTCACAGCTTATTCGTGCTTTTTCGACCTACTTCCAGATGGTCAACACGGCAGAAAAAGTGCACCGCATTCGCCGTCGCCGCGACTACCTGCGTGACGTGAGGGTCTACCAGCCTGGTGGTCTCGAGGACTCACTGATCAAATTGAAGGCATCGGGCAAGACCATTGAGGATGTGCAGGACCTGCTCAACTCGATGTCCATCGAACCGGTGTTCACAGCGCACCCTACCGAATCCACGCGCCGCACCATGCTGCGCAAGGAACAGAACATCGTTAAGCACCTCGTCGATTTGCTGAACCCGACGATGACGCCCCAGGAAACGACGGCAGCGCTGCAAAATATTCGACTGCTCGCCACCACCGGCTGGCAGACCGCCGAACATTCGGCAGAGCAAATGACCGTGGCGGATGAGCTGGAGCACGTCCTGTTCTTTATAACGGACGTGCTGTATCGGGCGATGCCCCCCTTCTATGAAGACATTCGCTCAGCTCTCGACAGGATTTATGGGGAAGAGGCCAAGCAGCTCGAAATACCGAACATCGTAAACTTCGGCTCCTGGGTCGGCGGTGACATGGATGGCAATCCGAACGTCAACGCCAAAACGATTCGAGCAACGCTGGCGCGGCAACGCTCGCTGATTCTCGATCTGTATTTTAATGAATGTGCCGCGATTGCCGCGAAGCTCAGCCAGTCCGAGGACTGCGCGAGCTTTGGCCAGGGCATGCTCGACAAGATCGAGGAATATCGCGGTATTTTTCCGAACGCTTATCACGCCGTGCCTGCACGTCATCGTGAGATGCCCTACCGCGTCTTCCTGCGGTTGGTGCAGGCGCGCCTGCAGTCGACTTACGACGACGACATCTACCCTTACGAGAAAGTTGAAGAGCTCATTAAAGACATAGAGCTGGTGGCCGAAAGCCTCGCATTCAACAAGGGTCGGCACGCCGGGCTGTTTCTCGTGCAGCGCCTGCTGCGCCGCATTCACACCTTCGGCTTCCACATGGTGACGCTCGACGTTCGCCAGGATGCCGAGGTGCACCGTAAGGTTATTGGCGAATGCCTGGGCGAAGACGACTGGCTCGAGATGCCGGCAGCGGCGCGCGCTGAGCGCATCATTGATGCGATCAACACGCGTGAAAACGCACCCATGACGCTCAGCACCCAGGCACGCAAGACCATCGCCGTGTTCCAGGCCATCGCCTTCTGTCGACGCAAGTACGGCAAACGGGCGATCGGCCCGTTTATCGTCAGTATGACGGAAGGTGCGGACGACATCCTTTCGGTACTGCTACTGGCCCAGTGGGGTGAACTCCACAATCGCCGTGGGGAGGTACCACTCGATGTGGCCCCGTTGCTCGAGACGGTCGACGATCTGCATGCCGGTCCGGACATACTCAAAGCACTGCTGAGCTCTGACCTGTACCGGGACCACCTGCAGCGCCGCAAGAATCGGCAGACGATCATGATCGGCTATTCGGACAGCAATAAAGATGGCGGTCTGGCGTCGTCTCGATGGGCGATCCAGAACGCGCAGGAGATGCTCGTTAACGCGATGGCATCCGAGGATATCGAGCTCACGCTGTTCCATGGCCGCGGCGGTACGGTTAGCCGGGGTGGCAGCAAGACGCACGTCAGCGTTCTCGGCGCACCGCCGGGCACCGTTAACGGCCGCCTGCGCGTTACCGAGCAGGGCGAGATCATCAACGAGAAATACGGTCTTCGCGGCATTGCCCTGCGCACGCTGGAACAGATCACAGGTTCGGTGGCACTTGCCACCGCCATGCCACGCCATCGCGGTAATGACATGCCGGAGTGGCATGACATCATGGACGATATCGCGGCAGAAAGTCGCAACGCCTACCGCAAGCTCGTCTACGAAACGCCGGAATTCTACGACTACTTCCGCAAGGCAACGCCCCTGGACGTCATCCAGCGAATGCGCATCGGCTCCCGCCCGGCATCGCGACGCTCGCAATCCAGTATCGAAGACCTCCGGGCCATTCCCTGGGTCTTCGCGTGGACACAGGCGCGTTTCACTCTCCCGGGCTGGTACGGTCTTGGGACCGGGCTCGCCAAGGCGGTCGAAAAGCACGGCAAGGAAGCCTTCGGCGACATGTTCCGCGAGTGGTTCTTCCTGCGCTCACTGGTTGCTGACGCCGAAATGGTGCTCGCAAAGTCGGACCTTGGTATTGCGGAATTGTACTCGCGGCTCGCGGGCGACAAACTCCACGAACAGTTCTTCCCCAAAATCCAGGCCGAGTTTGAACTCACACGAGACCTCATCCTTGACTACTCCGATCACGAGTCGATCCTCGAGGGTGATATCACGCTGCAGCGTGCCATCATGTTGCGCAACCCCTACGTCGACCCGATCAGCCTGATGCAGGTCGACCTGCTCTCTCGCTGGCGCGCATCCGACCACGAAGATAACGAGGTGTTCGAGGCCCTGCTCGCCACGGTGAACGGTATCGCCCACGGCCTGCAGAACACGGGCTAACCATTCTCTGACAAAGGCGGCGAGCGCATGACCCTGATCAGCCCGGATAACGATTTTGCCCTGATTGCTGCCCTGTTTGTCATTGCGGGCGGGGCGTTCCTGGCTGAGAAGACCCGCTTCGGTTCTCACCTGACCGGCGCCGTGATAGCGATCCTGGCGGCGATCGCGGCCGCAAACCTGCATATCATTCCGCACTCGGCGCCAGCCTTTGATTTTGTCTTCGGTTACTTCGTGCCCGTGCTCATTCCATTGTTCCTGTTCAAGGCGAACCTGCGGCACATGCTCTTCGAAACCACGCGCATGACCGGGGCGTTTCTGATCGCAAGTGTCGGCACCGTTATCGGGGTGCTCGTTGCCGTCAGCCTTCTCGACCTTAGCTCGCTGGCGCCGGCGGCTAACATCGACCCCGCGCTTCGCGAGGCCGGGATCGCGGGCCTGTTTGCCTCCACCTACATCGGCGGGTCTGTAAACTATGCGGCCCTCGGCGAAATCACCGGACTGAGCAGCGATGCGTCATTCTTCTCCGCCGCGACCGCGACAGACAACCTGTTCAGTGCCGTTTTCCTGAGCGTGCTGGCATTGCTGCCAGGCCTGAACTGGCTCGCGAAGTACTACAGCAGGCACGAACACGGGGAGGAGACGATCGAGGCGGACACGGGCGAACGCATAAACGCGATGAGCCTTACTCTCGCCCTCGCCGTCGCGATTACGTTTGTTGCTGTCGGCGATGCCATCACGGGCGCAATCGGAATGCCCAGTTTGCGCTATGCAATCATCACAGCGCTGGCACTTGTCGCTGCTACAGCGTTTCCGGACTGGATGGAGAAGCTGCACGGCGGATTCCAGCTCGGGGTCGGACTCGCTTTTGTATTTTTTGCGGCCATTGCGGCCGGTGCAGACCTCATCGCAATGGTAAAGATCGCCCCGCTTCTCATCGTGCTGGTACTGATACTGCTAAGCGTGCACCTGCTGGTGCTGCTGGTGGTCGGCCGCCTGTTCAAGCTGACCCTGCCGGAACTCGTAACCGCGTCGAACGCAGCCGTCCTGGGTGCAACCACAGCGCCTGCGCTGGCCGCGGCGCGCGGCTGGCATGACCTGGTAACACCGGGTGTGCTGGTCGGGGTATTCGGCTATGCGCTCGGCACCTTTACAGGAACAGCCATCTTCCACCTCTGGGGCTGAACCCCTAGTCGTCTATCCAGGACGTAAACTCATCCAGCGCCTTGCGCTGGATGTCCGGTACCTCTGCATCATCGGCCGGATAGCCTGTGACGAGCAGCAGGAACGGTCTTTCGCTCCTGGGACGTCCGAGAATATCATTGAGAAACTTCATCGGACTCGGCGTGTGGGTCAGCGTTGCCAGTCCCGCTCGATGCAGGGCCGTAATCAGGATGCCGGTTGCCAAACCGGTCGACTCCGCCGGGTAGTAGTGTTTTACCTTTCTGCCGTCGGGCAGCTCACCGAACTTCTGCAGGAACACGGCGATCAGGTAGGGCGCCGTTTCGAGGAACGGCTTTTTGTCATCGGTACCGAGTGGCGCGAGTGCCGCAAGCCACTCTTTTGAAGCACGATGTTCGTAGAACTCGCGCTCCTCCGCTTCCGCCGCCTCCCGAATTTTCTTCTTCGTGTCGGGACCGCTGACCACGGCAAAGTGCCAGGGCTGCAGGTTCGCACCACTGGGCGCCGTATTCGCGGCCTTTAGCGCTGTCTCAATAATGTCGCGCGGCACCGGCCGATCCGAGAAGTCCCGCACCGTGCGGCGACGATCGATGTCGGCATAGAACGCTTCGAGGCGCTTACGCATCTCTTCGACCGGATACTCGCGGTACTGGTCCAGCGGTATGGTCGGATGATCGTTGGTCGATTCGCTCAAGTCAGAAATCTCGCATCCCCGGGTCATGGGCTTATAGCAAATATCGGGTTCAACGACGACTTTTGAGGCTTTCCTATGTCAACCAATCACCCACTGCACCGTTGAACATACTGAAACCTGCACTTGTAATGACGGAGCGGAGGACGCAGGTCTGTTTGCTCTCAGTCTTTTCGCATGAACATCAGAACGTCGTCAATGCCGGGTGAATCAAGTACGCCGGGAAACCGCGTGCATACGAGCGCCGCCAATGCCGCCGCGAAGTCAATCATCTGGTCGTCATCCCATCCCTGCAGGAACCCGTAGACGATTCCGGCTCTGAAAGCATCACCGCCGCCGGTCGTATCTACCGGATCTATCGCATAGGGATCGGAATGCCTGATGGCCTGGCCAGGTCTCGCATACCAGATCGCGCCTGCCCCAAAAGTGAAAATAACCAGGCCGCTTGTAGCGCGTTGATACTCGTGAAACAGATCGTCGATCTGGCGATCCGGATAATTCTCTCGAATATACGATTCGGCAATGACGACTGCGGAAATCCGTCTGAGCAGGGGCGCATCATACGAGCAATCCACCGTCACGACGGGAATGTCGGCATCATTGGCGATCCGGGCAACTCGCGCCGAGGCCTCCCGAAAGAACGGGTCGAGGCAGACAACTTTCGCCCCCGTAATATCTTCCTCCACGGGCATGTTCCACTTTGCGTCTTCCTGCAAACGGCAATATGTGCCGAAAATAGTCCGGGTCCCCGCTGCCGCGAACACTACCTCCTGAACCCCCTCATACCCTTCTGTCAGTGGCAGGCGTGAAGTGTCGATCCCATAGTCGGATAAAAAGGCTTTGGTGCGTCTACCACCATCATCGGTACCCAGGCAATTACCGTCCAGTTTGACGCGCACCCCAAGACGAGACAGAACGACGGAGGAATTGGCGGCCTCGCCGCCGGTCATATACCGGACGTCATTAATTTCCGCATAGCCCTCCGGCTCAGGAAATGCCCCCCGGAGGCCATACAGGGTGCTTGACGACACTACGCCGTATGAATAGACATCGTGCGCACTCATACTTGTCCTAATAATCAAATAGCTGGATGTCTTCGTTGCCGCCTCGCATCGAACGGCCGGTCTTGAGTGTCGCGAGTGATACCGGGTTGTGCTTCAGGTAAGCGGAGAAGAACAACACCTCCCAGTTATCTCGATCCTGCCAGGAGCCTTCCTCGAAGACATGCGGTTGATCGACCAGTTCCACGACATAGCTTGGACCGGATAATTTCCGGGCGGCAGGCAGGATAAACGAAGCCAACGTAACGTCATCCTTCGTACCAAAGAAGGTGAGCATGGGTGCGGTCACACGCTTCAGGTCGCTGTTGTCGGGGCCAAATGCGAAAAAATCTTCGCCATTGTAGTGGCCACCGACCCAGGGCGCGGCGATGACACCGGCGGTGATACGCTTGTCACTGACTGTCGCCGTGTTCCCCAGAAAAGGCGCCCCTGCCATCGCGAGCGCTGTGAACCCGCCGAAACTGTGACCCGAAATGCCAATATTGTCGGTGTCGATATGCCCGCCAAACAGTTCGCTATTGAGGAGCGAATCGAGAACGGCTTTCGTGAACAGCGGCCTGAGAAACGAAACGTGATGTTCCATATCGTTGGTAACAACAGTACGGTCGTCCCCGTAATTTATCACCGCAACGATATACCCGTGGCTCGCAAGTTTGTGTGCATGCCCGACATCGTAAAGCCCATGCGCCGAGGCGCCGTGCGCAAGAATGATTAACGGATAGCGCTCCTCGGGATCGGCAAAGCCGGGGGTCTCGCCAGCACGAAGCATGTCTTCGAAAATACCGTACCTGGCATCGTGATAGGGAAACGCGTAGCTGTTCTTCTGTTGTCTCGCCGCTGCCGGATACGCGATGAACGTCACCAACGGCATGGACAGACCACTGGCCGGGCCATACAGCTCGGGCTCGTCCGGGACGGGCACATCGATGACCCACGCCGCTTCGGGATATTTCAGCAAGTCGGCGATATAACGCGGCTTACCCGGATCTTCGGCACGACCCAACAGGACGCCATGCATCGCCTCATCGCCAATGTCGGCATACTCCGCCGCCACTTCCATGTTTGTCGATCCGACCGCATACGGCCCTGGTCCCAGGGGTTCTATTTCCAATGACGCAGCCTGTTCAGAATTGCAGCCAGCTACCATACAACACAACAGGAACGACAAGGTCAAAGAGCTTTTTCTCATCCACATCACTCCTCATTCGCGCCGAGATCCTGCACGATACTCCACTCGTCCGTTTCATTTTCCGACACAGCAAAGTCGCGGATCGAGATACCCGCTTCATGCACGCTGTTTGCATCGCCGGTCACCAGCGGATGCCAGGCCGGCAAATCCTTGCCCTTCGATAATCGCCGGTAAGCGCAACTGCCCGGCAACCACTCAAACGCTTCCGGCCTGTCCGCTACCAGCACCAGGCACTCGCTGACTTCCTTCGCACGATTCGTGTAGTTCGTGCAGCGGCAGGTCTCAAGATCCAGCAGGCGACACGCCACGTCTGTATAGAAAACCTCTTCCGTGTCTTCGTCCTGAACCTTGTGCAAACAGCACAACGCGCAGCCATCACAGAGCGAATCCCACTCTTCCCGATTCATCTCGGTCAGTGATTTGCGTTTCCAGAAAGCTTCCGTCATCGTCCCGTACTTTGCGACACCACGGACCGAATATCCACATGAAAGCCGTATTACTCGACTGGGCGACCATGGGCCCGGACCTCGATGTCACCGAGCTATGCGCTGTTTTACCGGACCTGGAGTTCTACGACGACACCGATGACGACCAGGTGGCCGAGCGCATTGCCGGTTGCCAGATCGTGCTGGGCAACAAGGTCCTGATCTCCGAATCGCTGTTTGCGAGTGCCCCTGAAATGCGCTTTATCGGCCTGACGGCTACGGGCACGGATAACATCGACCTCGTCGCGGCAAAGAAGCATGGCGTCGCGGTTGCCAATATCAGGGCCTACTGCACAGCATCGGTCGCTGAGCATGTATTCGGCTGCCTGTTGAATCTCGCCCACAACCTCGGCCCGTATGTCACAGATGTGCGTGCCGGCGAATGGCAGAAAGCCGAGAACTTCTGCATGCTCACGCACCCGATCAGCGAACTGTCTGCGATGACACTTGGCATTGTCGGCTACGGCGAACTCGGCAAAGGCGTGGCACGCATCGCGGAAGCATTTGGTATGAAGGTGATCGTCGCGGCGCGCCCGGGCAGTGACGAAGTGCCGAGTGATCGCGTATCGATGCAGGAACTGCTCGCTCGCGCTGATGCGATCAGCCTGCACTGTCCTCTCAACGACGCCACGCGCGGACTGTTCGGCGCCGCCGAATTCAAGGCGATGAAAAACACTTCCCTATTGATAAATACCGCTCGCGGTGGCCTGGTCGATTCGGCGGCGCTGGCGCAGGCACTGCGGGACGGGCAAATTGCGGCCGCTGCCGTGGACGTCCTGCCAAAAGAACCGCCAGCGGATGGTGATCCGCTCCTCGACTACCGGGGCAGCAACCTGCTGGTCACGCCACATATTGCCTGGGGGACGCTAACCGGCCGCCAGAATGCCGTCGACGAACTCACGGCGAACATCGCTGCATTTCTCGACGGCAGGGAGCGATGTCGCGTCGTTTGATCGAGGACAGCTTCAGGCGCCGATAATCTGGCGAGCCCACTGCACGATTGAACGTACTCGCGGCGAGCCCAGGTCATAGGCCTCATCGAACGTCACCCAGCGCCACTCGTGGTGCTCCGGTTCGCCCGTCTCCGGCGAGATGCCCATTTCGACCTCTTTCTGCGCGGTGGACGCGATGAAATAGCGGGCTACCTTGCCGCGACTGTAGGGACCTGTTTCAAAAAAGCGGTCCCCCCAGTCGAATGACAGGTCGGTCACGCCGGTTTCCTCGCCAACCTCTCGAACCGCAGCCTCCATTGGCTCTTCGCCGCGCTCACGCATCCCCTTGGGAAAATCCCAGTGGTGGAACGCTCGCAACAACAGGGTGACCCAGCCATCGTCCGTACGCCTCGCCAGGATGACGCCACACGACAGTTTGCTTTCGCTCATGTCGACGCTCCCCGAAGCACGTCGATGGGCGCCGCGTTT
>Ga0316188_10000634_pt1 | contig 15541 bp, 13 predicted proteins | sample Phiworburrow1_MG_FD_204933 | JGI IMG/M metagenome (GOLD analysis project Ga0316188, IMG submission 204933) | Coastal sediment microbial communities from Maine, United States - Phippsburg worm burrow 1 | ecosystem: Environmental > Aquatic > Marine > Coastal > Sediment | place: USA: Maine...
TCACACTGTTCGGTGTGGCGGTGCTTAACGGTGTAGTAATGGTGACTTATTTTAACCAGTTGCGGGATAGTGGTCGTTCCTTGCATCAGGCTGTGGCGGAAGGTGCCGAGCGCCGCTTGCGCCCGGTGCTGATGACGGCAATGATCGCGAGCCTTGGCCTGGTGCCGATGCTGATTGCCAGTGGCCCGGGCTCGGAGTTGCAGCGGCCGCTGGCGGTAGTGGTGATCGGTGGTCTCATCACATCAACCCTGCTAACGCTGGTCTTACTCCCAACGCTGTATACCTGGCTGGAGGAACGGATTGCCGCAAAAGATGAGAGACAGGATTCAGGAGACAAACCATGAAACAACTTGTAATGGTGGTCCACGCCAATGTGCAACAGGACTTGAGCGACCGTCTACGTGCCATCGCACAGGTGCAGGGTTTTACCTTCAGTCACGTGGAAGGCCATAGCCACAACACCGCGATGGACCGGACACTCTCTCCTCGGGACAAGGTTGTGGGACATGTGCCGCGGGTGCGCGTGGACATCATGCTGGAGGAGGCCGACGTCGCGTTGGTGCTCGAGGCACTGCGCTGTGCGGATTGTGGAATCGCCGGCAATGGCGTGTACTGGGTCATCCCCGTGGAACAGTGTGGGCGACTCTAACCCTGAAACGCTCCCCCCCAACTTCCCTGCAAAGCTCGAAGATGCCAGTATGGGCAGCTTAGTCAGGGCAGGATGATAATATGCAACCAGCCACATTTGATATTAAGTAGAAGCTGACAATCAAGGACATTATTCAGGGCCTGCGCGGTTCTTTACTCGTTGTAACCAAGCCAATCTATGCTCAACGGTAATAATTCTTTTGCTTTTCTTTCGCTCATATATAACGTTGAATCACATCCAGCAGTTCACCTGGCTCAAACGGCTGCAATAAATAATCGCTAATCCCCAGGTTCATAGCCTGCTCGATCTTTTCTGCATCGTAATAACTCATAAGCATGATCAGGGGTACCCGTTGCCACTCGATGCGCTGTGCAAAGTCGGCGAGCACATCGATGCGATCCTGGCTGATCCAGCTGCAATCGATAAATATGAGATCCGGTGGGGTCATGCCGTGGATGACCGTGCGTGCATGGTCATCGCTGGAAAGGGCAACAATTTCAAACCCCTCTCGGTGTAACAACATGTCTAACAGGCTGGCGAGATACTCATCCTGTTCCAACAGTAAAATACGACGGCGTGTTCTGGCGCTGGCGTCTGCATCCATGCATGTCCTGGAGTGCGGAGCATGCATTATTATTTCCTCGTTTGTGCGGATTCGTCTTGGTTGTCGACCTATACACTTACTGGCTTTAATGAATTAGGTGAGAGATACCCGGATGCGTGATCAGTGCCACACTCTTGACGAAATGTTTGAATATCAGTGAGTTAGAGTCTTCGCCATGGAAATGGCTTAGTCTGACAGGCGGGCTTCAGGCGACACGGGTCTCGAACAGGGCAAGCAACTCAGCGGCGTCGTGGCGCTTTTGTCCCTGGCAGCTGATCAGGCGTTTGACCTGCAACCGCTTGATGTTGTCCGCCCCCTGGTAGGCATCGCGGGTGAAGCGGGTATTGTGGTTGGAGATCAGCACTGACACACCCTGAAGTTTGGCCACCTGGGCGAGTTGGGCCAGGTGGGATTGCTGTAGTAAGTCGAAACCTCCGGCGCTGTAACTGGTAAAGCTGGCGGATTTCGATAAAGGCACGTAGGGCGGATCGCAATAGACGACGTCCCCGGCACTCAGCATTGCAAACACCTGAACGAAATCCAGGTGCATGAATTGCGCCCGTTGCGCCCGCTCATGAAAGGCCTGTAACTCCCGCGCGGGGAAATAGGGTTTTTTATAGCGCCCGAAGGGGACGTTGAAACCACCGCCGGCATTATAGCGGCACAGCCCGTTATAGCCGTGGCGATTCAGGTAAACAAACAACGCGGCCTTGCGCTCGGGATTTTTGCACCTGTTGAATTCTTCGCGGCGCCGGTAGTAGTAGGCCTCCTGATTCGTGGCTGGTCGAAACAGTTTTTCACATTGGGCAAAAAACGTATCGCCCTGATCGCGGACAATGGTAAACAGCGAGATGAGATCGGCGTTACTGTCTGCCAGCAAATAGCGTTCGTAATCGGTATTGAGAAAAACCGCGCCGGAACCGGCAAAAGGTTCAACCAGCCGTGAACCTTGCGGCAACATGGTTCTGATTGTCTCAATGATGCGAAACTTATTCCCCGCCCATTTCAAAAACGGCTTGGTCATGTTGTTTTGGCCGGGCATCAGTCGAGTAAATCCTTGATAAACACCTTGGACTGGCGTTGATAGTTATACATGCTGCGCTTTTTCACCGGCAAATCATTGATATCCCCAGGCTTGAAGCCCCGCTCACGAAACCAGTGAGCCGTGCGGGTCGTCAACACAAACAGGCGTTGGATGGTTAGCTGTTTAGCCTGTTTGATGATGTGATCAAACAATAACTGGGCCCGGCCCTGGTTACGATAATCCTGGTGCACGGCCAGACAGGCGAGTTCGCCAACCTGATCGGCGGTATAGGGATAAAACGCGGTACACGCGATGATCATGCCCTCACGTTCGATCACCATGAAATATTGAATTTCCATTTCCAGCAACTCGCGCGAACGGCGCACCAGGATGCCTTCTTCTTCCAGCGGGCGCAGCAGATCCAGGATGCCGCCGATGTCCTCGATGCGTGCCTGGCGAATATCTTCAAAGGAATGTGCACTGATGAGCGAGCCAATCCCGTTACGGGTGAACAATTCCAGGAGTAGGGCCCCGTCGATATGACGATTGACGATATGAATGCGATCCACGCCACCCATACTCGCGAGCATGGCGTGCATTAAATGACTGCGGGTGGCATCGCTCAATTTGCGCTTGCCCGATAGCAGCGACTGCACGTCCTTGGGGGCGAGCTCACGGAAAAGTTGGCGTTTACTATCCTTGATGTCCTCATCGGCGAGGAAGATCAGCTTGTCGGCCTTGAGCTGCTTGGCGGTTTCCGTGGCCACGTCTTCGGCGGCCAAATTGAAAATCTCGCCGGTCGCGGAATAGCCCATGGGCGCGAGCAACACGATATTGTCATCTTCCAGGTGCCACTTGATCGATTCGGTGTCGATACGCCGGATCTCGCCGGTATGGCAGTAGTCCACCCCGTCACGCACTCCCAGCGGCTGGGCGGAGACAAAATTGCCCGAAACCACCCGCACCGGGACCTTGTGCAGTGGCATGGTGCTGATGCCCATGCTCAACTGGGCCTCGATTTCGACCCGCACCGTCCCCGCCGCCTGTTTGACGCACTCCAGGGCAAGGTCATCGGTGACCCGCAGGCCATTGATAATGCGGATTTCGGCACCGTGGGATTTCAGCTGGGCATCGATTTGCGGACGTGCGCCATACACCAGCACCAGGCGGATGCCGAGGGTATTCAGCAACACCAGGTCATGGACCAGGTGGGTGAATTGGGCGTCGGCCAGCATTTCGCCCCCTACGGTGATCACGAACGTCCGGCCACGAAAGGCTCGAATATAGGGTGAGGAATGGCGAAACCAGTCAACAAACTGCTGTTGGATATCTTTTTCTCGCATTTGCTTTAAAAGTCAACGGTATCTGCTTGTTTTAAAAGCATAACCTATGCAGGGATCCCTGCAAACTTTTTTTGCGGTGAAAAAGGGGTTTTTCGAGATTATTTACGGGTGGTGACGTTCAGCAGGCCGCTGAAAAAATGCTTTCAAACTACCTGGAAATCCCGATGCCGATCCCAAACTGGACGCGGGGATTGCTACTGTCACTTTGTGAAGGGTCCGGCCATAGCTCGAGCTGGACGGACTTGATGACGGCAAAAGTGTAATCCGCTGATCCCACCTTGCCCTGTACCGGAGGTTTGACTGTACCCAGCACGCTGATCCAACGCCCGGCGGCATATTGCGCGGTTTCCAGATAACCGTCCTGCTGGATATAGAAGCGTCCCTGGGCGCTGGCGCTACGAATGGGCTCGCCTTGCTCGTTCAGCGGGTAAGCCAGCACTTCGATCTCACTTCGGTCTTTTAAATTCGTTGATTGAATGATTAGCCCACCCCATATGGCGGTTTGCCCCTGGTGCGCAGTACCGGACTTGGCCAGCGCCGGTGACAGTGTGCGGTTCACACCTTTGAGCTCAAACGGCGAGCTGGTGGCGCACGCGCTGAGAGCAAGCACGAACAGGACAATTAGGGCGGGTGGCATTTTCATTTGGGCACGTTCACGGAATCAATGCTGCGTGGTCGATAATAAGGGTAATACGGATATGGGTGATACCACGGTCCATACCAGGGATCATACCAGGGATCATACCAATAGGGATTCTCGATCCGGGGCGGCCACAGATACAACGAAGTGACCGCGACGATTGGGTAGTTGTATTCAAATTCGCCAATGTTACGTTTCTCTTTTCCGATGACCACGCCGTGGATGGTGATCTCCTTGTCTTTGGCATACAAGGCGGGATCGAGAAACTCTTTGCTGTGGGCGATGAATCGGCCCAGGCTTTCATCCTGTTCAACGGGGCGGGTGGAATCGGTCAGACGCTTACTCAGGATAATGATCTCCGTCGTATTCTGCTTGGTCTGTGTTTCCAGAATGATACCTCCCCAGGTCACGACCTTGTCTTTATAGGCATCGATATTTTCCTGTACCGCAACCACCGGCGGATTGTTTTCCGGCACCGGTAGTTTCGGTTCGCTAGCGCAGGCGCCGAGGAGGCTCAGCAGACAGCCTAGAAAAATCCGTGATTTATTTCGCATCGCTATTCACACAAAATCGACCAATCATATTAGATATTAGTTCAATACCCGGCTCGATTTCTTCCATGGGCAAATATTCGTCGGGTTGATGAGCCTGATCAATATGTCCGGGTCCCATGATAATCGTCTGCATCCCCAGTTGATTGAGATAGGGCCCTTCTGTGCAGTAGGCCACAGACTCGGCGGTATGCCCTGTAAGGGCTTCGGCGGTTTTGACTATTTCTGCCTGGGCATCGGTAAACATCGGCTCAGTGCCGTGAATCAGCGGCTCGCGTACAAATTTTAAATCGGTGTCGCGCAAGGCCTGTTCAACTTGGACATCCAGTTGTGCGCGCAGTTCATCGCTGGACATGCCGGGCAGGGGCCGCAGGTCGATGTGTAATTCACATTCACCGCAGATGCGATTGGGATTGTCGCCACCATGGATATGCCCCAGATTCAGGGTCGGGTAAGGTACGGCGAATGCCGGGTCTCGGTATTTTTGTTGTATCGCTTCACGCCAGGCCAGTATCGCGGCAATAACTTTATGCATGCCTTCCAATGCGCTGTTCCCATACGCAGGATTACTGGAGTGGCCGGCTCGGCCGATGACTTTGATCGACTCCATGATAATGCCCTTGTGCGCGCGAATGGGTTTGAGGCCGGTAGGTTCACCGATCATCGCGTATTTGGCTTTGGGTTTATCGGCCAGCACCAGCGAGGTGGCACCCTCCATCGAACTCTCTTCATCGGCGGTGGCCAGCAGGATCAGCGGAGAGCGAAATTTCTTCGCATCAAATCGTTTCACGGCTTCAATTGCCAGTGCCATGAAACTCTTCATATCGGCCGAGCCTAGACCGTACAATTTGTTATCACGCTCGGTGAGTTCAAACGGGTCGCTTTGCCAGCGATCGGCGTCGTAGGGTACGGTATCGGTATGCCCGGATAACACCAGACCACCGGCGCCCTTGCCCAGGGTGGCGATGAGATTGGCCTTTTGTGGCTGATTGGGCAGTGGCATGATATCAATCGCAAAACCCAAATCGCTTAACCAGTTCGCCAACAAATCGATGACGTGGACATTGGTTTGATCAAACTGCGGTTGCACACTACTGACCGAGGGTGTCGCAATCAGTTGTTGTAAGCACGCCATCAAGCTGGGCGTTGGAGTGGGCATAATTTAAAAACTACTCCAACTGTCTTTTTTACGTAAGCGCAATTTGGGAATGATCAAACCGATCAGCATGCCTAGAATCACCACGCCTGCACCCGTTAAAAACCAGTTACGCTTGGAGCGGTCCTTGAGCACCTGGTTTTCCTGTTTGACCAGTACCAACTCGTCGCTGATCTTTTCATACTGCAGGCGCAAATCCTTATTCTCGCTTGCCAGTTGTTTGGGGCGCGCGGCAATTTCACTGAGATGAGTCAGTTCAGTGGAGGCGCTCTGGTGTTCACCGCGTAATTTGGTGTAATTGGCATCTAGTTCGCTCTTATCCTTGCGCAGGGTTTTGAGTTCATCCTGCATGCCGGCAATTTTTTCATTGAGTTTTTCAATCTTGGCCTCGGCCTTTTCCAGGCGGATGGCCGCAATCGGTTCCTTGGTCAGGTATTGGGTCCTGACCCAACCTTCGATGCCGGTGTCTGTTTTGACCTTGGTATAGCCAGTATCGGTCTGCTCGAGTATCTCGAGTTTGGTGCCGCTGGATAGGGTTTTGATAATTTCATACTGATTACCCTGCCCGGTGCGCAGGGTAATGACCAGGTCATCACTGACAAACTGTGTTTCAGCCATCAGGCCAGTGGGGACAACCAGGGTCGTCAATAGAGGGAGCAATAGTAAATAGCGATAATTCATGTCTGAGTCCAATCGTTATTATGATGTTGAGTCGAAGTTTAAGTGAAATCGTGCTCGCCCGCTGTCGGATCGATCACAAGGTTCTGTACATATATATAGTATCAGGCCGTTAAGATGACAGATATGTAACAATTCAATGACAAAATTTACCGATATGACATACTGTCATCAGCCCGTAACAAAGTTGCTGTGTAATCGACTCGTCATCAACCGATGAGAGTCAACCAATGTATAGCATGATGTCCAAGGATAACCCAACCATTCTGGTCGTAGAAGATGAGGCCGCGATTCGGGAGATGCTCAATTTCTCCCTAGGACGCGCCGGCTTCGATGTCTTCGAGGCCGCCGATGCCCGCGCCGCCCAGGACATGATGGGTGTGCAGGTGCCGGACCTGGTCCTGCTCGACTGGATGTTGCCGGGCATCAGTGGCATCGATTTGGCCGCTAAATTACGGCAAAGCAACCGCACAAAAGATGTGCCAATTATTATGCTGACCGCCCGCGGTGAAGAGGAGAGCAAGATCAAAGGCCTTGAGGCGGGCGCGGACGACTATATCACCAAGCCGTTTTCGACTCAGGAGCTGATCGCGCGGATCCGGGCCGTGTTACGCCGCACCGGTGCGCATACAAGTGAAGACGTGATCGAGAAGGGCGAGCTGGCCATCGATACCGTCGGTCATCGGGCCACGGTCAATAATCAGCCGCTGGAGCTGGGCCCGACCGAGTTTCGTCTGTTACACTTCTTCATGACGCATGCCGAGCGGGTCTTCAGCCGCAGCCAGTTGCTCGACCAGGTCTGGGGCGATAATGTTTATATAGAAGAGCGCACCGTCGATGTACACATCCGCCGCTTGCGTCGTGCCCTGGAACCGTTTGACTGTGACAAGTATATCCAGACAGTACGGGGTGCTGGTTACCGCTTCTCTGAAAAGGTGTAGAACACGGTGAATAACAGCTGGATTGAAGAAGTCTGGCGTGTCATTGGGCTGGCGGTGCTCGCCGTCATTCTCGGCCTGATGTTCAGCCGTGTCGAATTAATGCTGCTGCTTGCGTTAGTCGCTTATACTGGCTGGACACTCTTTAATTTACACCGGCTGCGGCGCTGGTTACTCAAAGGCCGAAAATATTCTCCCCCGCGTTCGTTCGGTATCTGGGGCGATATCCTGACCGAACTCTATCGTCTGCAAAAGCGTAATAAAAAACGCCACAAGCGCCTGGTCAATCTGCTCGCGCGTTTTCGTGAAACCACGGCCGCGATGCCGGATGGTATTGTCATCATGCAGGCCAACGGGATGATCGAGTGGTGGAATGAGTCCGGCGGCAAAATGCTCGATCTCAAATACCCACAGGACGTTGGTCAGCGTATTACCAACCTGCTGCGTACACCGGAGTTCACGAATTTTTATAGCCGCGCTAACAAGGATGAAATTTTCAGCTTTGCTGCGCCGGGTGACGAGAGCAAAACCATTGCCGTGCGGATTACGCCATATGGAAAAGATCAAAGTCTGCTCATGGCCAGAGACATCACCCTGCTGGAACGTGTCGAACAGATCCGGCGTGACTTTGTCGCCAACATTTCTCACGAACTGCGCACCCCCCTGACCGTGATGAGCGGTTTCCTGGAGACCATGGCGGGTGATGAACAGTACGAAGACCCGCAAACCCGACGCTCCCTACAACTCATGCAACAACAATCCAAGCGCATGTATCGTCTGGTGGAAGACCTGATGTTGTTATCGAAACTGGAAAATGAAAGCAAGCCGATTAAACATGAAGTTGTTGCTGTTCCGCAGATGCTATCCACGCTCAAGGAAGAGGCAGAGGTTGTCAGCGGCGAGCGCAAGCACCGGATTATTCTCGAGCTCGATCCGGACCTGTTTATTTACGGCGACGCCAAGGAGCTGGATAGCGCCTTTTCCAATCTGGTGGTGAATGCCGTCAATTACACCCCGGAAAAGGGCCAGGTGACGCTACGTTGGTATGCCGATGACAACGGTGCGCATTTTGAGGTCGAGGACAACGGTATCGGCATACCGCCCCATCATATTGCGCGCCTGACGGAGCGTTTTTATCGTGTAGATGTGGCGCGCTCCCGTGAGACCGGCGGCTCCGGTCTGGGCCTGGCGATTGTAAAACACGCGTTAAATCGCCACGAGGCCAAGCTGCGTATCAAGAGTGAAGTCGGCCGGGGTTCGACATTTTGCTGTGATTTCCCCAAACAAAGCGTTGTACACAAGGCCGAATCCCGCCAGGCGATCTAGACATTGTCACATTAGTGTCACATATTGATCATCGGTTTGTCATATAGCTGTCGCACAATCAGCACAGTTACACACATTTACCGCAAGGGGAATCCCATTATGTTCAAGAAAAAAATATTTACCATTGCCACTCTGGCCGCCAGTGTGGTGTTTTCAGCACAGGCTCTTGCCGCTGGCGCCGGTGTCGATCCAGCTTTACCTGACTACAAAAAGGCCAGCGGTGTATCCGGCAACCTGAGCAGCGTTGGTTCAGATACGCTGGCCAATCTGATGACCCTGTGGGCCGAAGATTTCAAAAAGCAGTATCCTAGCGTCAACATCCAGATTCAAGCTGCCGGTTCTTCAACTGCGCCACCGGCCCTGACCGAAGGTACATCGAATATCGGACCCATGAGCCGTAAAATGAAAGATAAAGAATTAGAATCCTTCGAAAAGAAATACGGTTACAAGCCGACAGCCATTCCGGTTGCGATTGATGCCCTGGCGGTATTTGTCAACCATGACAACCCGATCAAGGGTATGACCATCGAGCAGGTTGACGCGGTGTTTTCATCTACCCGCAAGTGTGGCGGCAGCAAGGACATCACCAAGTGGGGTGACCTGGGTCTGACCGGCGCATGGGCAAGTCGTGATATCCAACTCTACGGCCGTAACTCTGTATCAGGTACGTATGGTTACTTTAAGGACCATGCCCTGTGTAAAGGCGACTACAAGAGTAACGTGAACGAGCAGCCTGGTTCCGCATCTGTTGTACAGTCTGTTACTGCCTCCATGAACGGTATTGGTTACTCCGGTATTGGTTATAAGACCTCTGGTGTGAAGGCCGTAGCGGTGAGCAAGAAGGGTGATGGCTTCATTGAAGCAAGCATGGACAATGCCATTAATGGGACTTATCCTTTAGCCCGTTTCCTGTACATCTACGTCAACAAGAATCCTAATAAAGACCTGGCGCCGATTGAAAAACAGTTCATTACAATGGTGTTATCAAAGATAGGCCAGGAAGTTGTTGTCAAAGACGGCTATATCCCTTTGCCCGCTGCAGTTGCTGCCAAGTCACTGGCTGCAATTAAATAACATTAAATAATTATAGATCCTCCCTTATCTTAAGCCCTGTCGATAAAATCGGCAGGGCTTTTTTTATTTGTGTCCGCGGTTATGTCACTATCGATCCTTCCTGCCGGAAGGTGTAAAGTGTCTGGCCTTGCTTATTTAAGGGAGTGGTCGATGCAGATTTGGATTCCGCGCGGGTATATACATTGCATTTTTTACCTGGCGATCTCGCTGTACAGCGTAGCGGGTCTGGCCGGCACACCGCCGGATGACTTCGGTCTGGGAGTTCAAAAAAACCTTGCAGAAAATTCGCCAAGCTTATTTGGTGTGCAGCAACCCGTATCGGCATCCACGCATCCGCCGCAAGTGCGTGAGCCAGAGCAAAAACCCACGGACATCCTTGTCCTCGCCGAGGGTCTGCAAGCGGACTTTTTGACACGCGAGGCGGCGCATCGCGCGGATATGTTTGCGTTCTGGCCAGATGATGCACATCCCACTCATCTGGTGTTTTGCATCGAGGCCAATCGCGCACAGATCAAACCCGGCAAGTGGAATCCCTCCATCCAACGTATCGACATCAGCAACGGTCAGGTGACAACGGTGTTGCGTGGCATGCATGGCTGTGACGGAATTCGTCGCACACCGTGGGGCACGCTCCTGGCTACCGAGGAACGGGGAGATGGTCATGCCTATGAACTGCTCGATCCGATTGCAATGAACAATGTCGTGGTTGTCAATCGTGAGAAAGGCGAACTGAGTGAAGCCAAACTGATCGCCCGGCGTAACGCCTTACCCACCATGGCCTGGGAGGGACTGGCCGTACTGAGTAACGGTGTGGTGATCGCCGGCGATGAATTACGCCCCGGCAGCAAGACGAATGGTGAGGCAGGCGGCGCTATATATAAGTTTGTGCCGACTAAGCCGGCTCCGGCGAAGCATGTGCAAAGACTTGAGGACTCGCCCCTGGTGGCAGGGAAGGTCTATGCCTTGCGCGTGGATTGTCAGGCCGATTCCCATGGCAAGTTCCCCCAGTACGGGCAAGGCTGCGAAGTGGGTAACGGTAGTTGGGTAAAAGTTAACGCCGCCTCGGCCCGTGCTGATGCAAAAGCGATCGGCGCGACCGGCTATTACCGGCCTGAAGACCTGGAGGCCGATCCACTGTACACGGGAGCCGGGGTGCGTTTTTGCTGGACCAACACCGGCAATAAGGACGCGGGAAACTATGGGGAAGTGATGTGCGGCATAGACTCAAACCCAACGCTGGCCGAGGCGAAGCAGGCCAGTGTGAGCGTGCAACGATTCATCGAAGGCGATCTTGAATTCAATTCGGTGGACAATCTTGCCTTTCAACCACGTACCGGCAACTTGTACGTGCTCGAGGATGACACCCACGGCGAGATCTATGCCTGCCTGCCCGATGGCGGGGATCGGGATCTCAAATCTGACGGCTGTGTCCGCATCCTGGCACTCAAGGACCCGACTGCCGAGCCCACCGGTTTTGCCTTCAGTGCCGATGGCCAAACCGCCTACCTGTCCATCCAGCATAGCGATGATGCCCTGATGCCCCTGGTGGACGATTATCCGACGGATGACATCGTGAGGATACGCGGCTTTAAGATACCCAGGCAGCCATAAGTATATGAATTTTCAGCGAGTGGCTGATCTCTTTTACCATTTATGACATTTTGGTGAAATGGATGATTAGTAACCATCAGAAGGTTTCAGGTTGTCATATTAACGTCATAAACGCGGATTAAGCTGCTCGGATGTCCGATACCTCCACCCATACACCCAAGCCAGCCAGCGGTATTCAAAGTCACCGCGATTTCCGCTTTCGCATGCGCATGCTCACCGACAAGGTGATGCGTTATGTTGTCGCCTTCGGCGGCATTAGTATCATTATCGCGATTACCCTCATTTTTGTTTACTTGTTGATGGTGGTCTTTCCTATATTCAAAAGTGCCACCATCGAGCAAAAGGCCGAGTATGCCGCGCCTGCCAGCGGTAAAACCCTCTATATGGCAATGGAAGAGCAAAATGAAGTGGGTTTGCAGGTCAATGAGGCCGGCCTGCTGACATTTTTCGATACCACCAACGGTAAAGTCATCACAAGTGAGCAAGCCAAGCTTCCGCAGGATGTGTTGGTGACGAGCTTTGGCGCCAGCGACCCGGCACGGGCAACCATCGCCTTCGGACTCAGTGATGGCCAGGCCTTGGTGCTGCAGCATAAATACAAAGTGACTTTTCCGGATAGTAAACGCCTAATCACCCCCGAGGTATTGAGCCCGCTCGATGGTCCCGTGCTTATTGATAGCCAGCATATGCCATTGATGGACCTTGCGGTGCAAATCGGTGACGGGAATATTTCGATTGTTGCCGCCACCGCTGACAATCGATTATTACTGGTCAACTTTGCCAAACAAGAGACCTTGCTCGGTGACTCAGATGAGATGACGCGCACGGAAGCCAGCTTGCCGTATCCGGCTGCCGGGGTTACCCATCTCATCATCGATAAGGATCAGCGGGAATTATATGTTGCCAGTGAAGGGGGTTATCTCAGCTACTTTGATATCCAGGACAAGACCGAACCAAAATTGATCCAGCAGATACCCATAACGGATTCAGAAATCACCGCGCTCAAATCTCTCACGGGCGGCATCTCCATCCTCATCGGTACGGCGAATGGTCGTCTCATGCAATGGTCTTTGATGCGGGACGATCACAACCAGGAACAATTAGTCAAATTCCGCGATTTTGATCCTCTCAAAGGCCGTATTGTTCAGATTATACCGGAGTACAGTCGCAAGGGATTTATCGCGATAGATAATACAGGCCATGCTGGCATCTACCACACCACCGCACATCGCACCGTATTGAAGGAAAAGCTTTCCGATTATGGTTTTGAAATAGGTGCGATATCGCCACGCGCCAGCGCGGTGATGTTCCTCGATAGCAAAAACAAGCTGGATTTCTTCGCAGTCGATAACGAGCACCCTGAGATTTCCTGGTCTTCCCTGTGGGGGAAAGTCCAGTATGAGAGTTATCCAAAACCCGATTACATCTGGCAATCGTCGTCCGCCAGTAACGACTTCGAGCCCAAGTTTTCCTTAGTCCCCATTTCCTTTGGCACGTTAAAAGCCGCCTTTTATGCCATGCTGATTGCGGTGCCGCTGGCCATCATGGGCGCCATCTTTACTGCGCAGTTTATGTCGTCCGGTATGCGTAAAGTCGTCAAACCCTCGATCGAGATCATGGAGGCCCTGCCAACGGTCATTCTGGGTTTTCTTGCCGGTTTGTGGCTAGCCCCCTATGTGGAAGACAATTTGCTGGGTATTTTCCTCACGTTACTGGTTATGCCGTTTGGGATTATTCTGGCTGCCTTTATTTGGCACCGGATGCCACAACAGGTTCGCTTCCTGATACCCGATGGTTGGGAAGGGGCGCTGTTAATTCCTGCTGTACTGTTGATCGGCTGGGCAACCCTGAGTATCGGGCCAGTGTTGGAGTTGGCCTGGTTCGGCGGCGATGTGACGCGGTATGGTAATCATCTCGGTCCCTTACTCGATCATTATCTTTATCTCATTATCGCGCTGTTGGTTTTTCCGTTGTTGTACATGCTCAGTACGCGAGTCAAATTATTGAAGCTTGTCACGGATAAAATTGCGCATGAGGGTGCGCGTAATGCGGCAATCCTGGCCATTGCAGGCATTGCCAGTCTCGTCGTGGGTTTGTTACTGACCCCCTTGATTGAAAATATGTTTTTTGCCGGTGATCCCGTTGCGTATTTCAAGGACGCCAGAATTCCCTTCGATCAGCGCAACTCGATTGTGGTAGGACTGGCCATGGGCTTCGCAGTTATTCCCACCATTTTCTCGATCGCTGAAGACGCTCTGTTTGCTGTTCCCAAGCATTTAATTAATGGCTCACTGGCCTTAGGCGCGACACCCTGGCAAACCTTGATGCGGGTCGTGTTGTTGACGGCCAGCCCGGGTATTTTCTCGGCGGTAATGATTGGTCTGGGTCGTGCCGTCGGCGAGACCATGATTGTATTAATGGCGACGGGTAATACCCCTGTGATGGATTTCAGTATTTTCCAGGGTATGCGTACCTTAGCGGCTAACATTGCAGTGGAGATGCCTGAGTCCGAGGTCGCCAGTACCCACTATCGTGTCTTGTTCCTGGCGGCGCTGGTACTCTTTGCTTTTACCTTCTTATTTAACACCATGGCCGAGATCGTCCGTCAACGATTACGCCGTAAATACAGTACCTTGTGATGAGTGATTAACATGCGAGTTGGCGAATTTTTTAAAAGCGGATCTCCCTGGATCTGGATGAATGCCGCGGCAGTCAGTACCAGCCTGATCATGGTGTTCGGCATAATGTTATTGATTGTCATCCGTGGTATGGGTTATTTCTGGCCATCGGATGTTCAGCAGCTCGACTATGTGGACAAATTGGGCGCAAAAGTCACCTTGATCGGAGAAGTCTGGGATGAAGAAACCGTGCTTCGTCAGACCTTGATCGATAATGGATTTAAGATTCCTGAAAATCTCGATTTTGTAACGCGCTACCTGCTAAAGATAGGTAACCGTGATGTCTACGGCAGTGATTTCAAACTGGTGCTCGCGCCGAACATTAATAAGACGACCACGCCTGAAGACTTACTGGTGGTGGTGAGACGTGAATGGGGCAATTTCTATGGTTTTCTGCGCAGCGTCAAAATTGGTGAGCAGGTCATAGAAGGTGACGCGCAGAAAGTCTGGCAGGCATTTCAGGAACGAATGGAGCATGCACACGCCTTGCATGCACAAATCGCCGCTATTCAGAAGAGTGACATCGACACGATTAACTTTGAACTGGAAAAATTACGCCTCAAACAACGTCGTTACGAACTCAATCATGATTGGACCGATGAACACAAGGCGGAAGTCGCTGAGGAAAAGCGAATACTCAATGAACGTTATGAGATCCTGTACGCAAAACTCAATGAATTGAATAAAAAGATAAAAGAAGACAGTTTCACCGCCCAGATCCAGGATGGGCAGCTACGTACCGTACCATTTGCAACGGTGGTCAAGGCCTATATGCCCAATCAGATGTCGACCTTCGCCAAGCTGGGACTTTACATGGGCAATATCTGGGAGTTCGTCAGCGATGAACCTCGCGAGGCAAATACCGAGGGCGGGGTGTTCCCCGCCATTTTTGGTACAGTCTTAATGGTGCTGATTATGGCGGTACTGGCGACGCCACTGGGTGTGGTCGCCGCCGTGTATCTGCGTGAATATGCCAAGCAGGGGGTCTTGACCCGTACGATTCGCATCGCCGTGAATAATCTTGCCGGTGTGCCGTCGATTGTGTATGGCGTATTTGGCCTGGGTTTCTTCGTGTATTTTCTCGGCGGCAATATCGACGCCCTATTTTTCCCGGAGGCCTTACCGTCACCGACCTTCGGGACGCCGGGGATCTTATGGGCATCCATAACCCTCGCGATCCTGACCCTACCAGTGGTGATTGTGGCAACCGAAGAAGGCCTGTCGCGCATCCCCAGCAGTATCAGGGAAGGTAGCCTCGCGCTGGGGGCA
>Ga0316188_10000635_pt1 | contig 15532 bp, 13 predicted proteins | sample Phiworburrow1_MG_FD_204933 | JGI IMG/M metagenome (GOLD analysis project Ga0316188, IMG submission 204933) | Coastal sediment microbial communities from Maine, United States - Phippsburg worm burrow 1 | ecosystem: Environmental > Aquatic > Marine > Coastal > Sediment | place: USA: Maine...
GAGAATGTCTTCGAAAGAATGCGAGAGTTTTCCCGAATGTTCATTCCTGAAATGCTGCCGAAGCTGGAGCTGTATGCAGGAGATCGTCCGGTGTTTGATCTGCATGCCGTGGAAGATGAAATCCAGAAAGCACTGGACAGAAAGGTTGTGCTCAAGTCCGGGGGTTACCTGATTATTGATCAGACCGAGGCCATGACTACCATCGATGTAAATACCGGTGGTTTTGTCGGTCACAGTAACCTGGAAGAAACGATTTTCAAGACCAACCTGGAGGCGGCCGTCACCATAGCAAGGCAACTGAAGCTGCGTAACCTGGGGGGCATTATCATCCTCGATTTCATTGACATGGAAGACGAGGGCCACAGGAGTCGGGTGCTGGAAGCGTTGCAACGCAGCCTGGAAGCGGATAACGCCCGGACCAAGGTCTGCGAGGTATCCAGTCTTGGACTGGTGGAGATGACCCGTAAACGTACCCGGGAGAGCCTGGAGAATATGCTTTGCGAGCCTTGCCCGACTTGCGAGGGTAGGGGAAGGGTCAAGACTTCAGAAACGGTGTGCCAGGAAATTTTCAGGGAAATATTGAGACATACCAGTCAATTCGATTTCCAGAAGATACTGGTATTGGCACATCCCGAGGTGATTGAGACCCTGCTGGATGATGAATCCTTCGGTGTAGCGGAACTTGAAAGCATTACAGGGTCTCCAATACGACTACAGGCTGAGGCCTTGTACAGCCAGGAACAATTTGATGTGGTTCCCACCTAACAGCAACCGGTCAGACCTCGTTGAGGCACCCGTGACCAATGTCTAGCGTCTTCAGAAGAATCTGGCGATGGACGGCGGCTATTGTCGCGGGACTGGTGATCGTTCTTGCCATGGCGGTGGGTTCGTTTCGGCTGTTCCTTCCCCAGTTGCCCGAGTACCAGGCCCAGATAGAGGCCTGGGCAACACAAGCGATCGGGCGACCCCTGAGAATTGGCAATATTGATGCGCGCTTGTCCCTGGCAGGTCCGCTGATCGTATTCAGGGATACCGTGGTGCTGGCTCCTGATGGGGTTACCCCGGTGGTTGATGCGGATTCCATCTCGGTGGTGATCAGCATGATGGACTTGCTGCTTGAGCAGGAGTTGGCGGTATCCAGTGTGCGCATTGAAGGGATTGTCCTGGAGGTGGAGCAGCTCGAAGACGGTCGTTTTTACGTGCTCAATCGTATCCTTCCTGCGGAGCCGGCGGATGCCGACCAGGCCGGCAACGGCAAGGCGCCGCCGATGCCCAATGGGCGATATGAAATTCGCGATGCAACCATTCGACTCAGCAGTGCAAAGCGACCCGGCGAGCCGCTGGAGTTTCAGCAGGCAACCCTGGATGTGGACAAGACCTATAGCCAACTTAGCCTGGGGGTAAATATTAATTTGCCCGAGAATCTCGGCAGGTCACTGCGAATCACTGCCAATACAGAAAATCTGGACGCGGGTCCGGGGAAACAGAACTGGCAGTTGCTGATCCAGGCCCGTGAGCTTGATCTTGCAGGATGGAGGCGTGTTCTTCCCGACACGATTGGCGCCCCCGCCGGAGGCACCGGAGACATTACTTTGTGGGGGTCGTTGGGGGCCGAGGGCCTGGAGAACGCCATTGTCGATCTGGATCTGCATGAACTGGTTCTATCTGAATCGAATGCTGTCCCGGGAGGGACGTTCCAGCGGCTGGGGGGGAAACTGGAGTGGCTTAAAAAGCCTGATGACTGGCAGTTCAAACTCCTGGACCTGAATGTAGAAAGGGATGGCCGTGCCTGGAATTCAGATGCCATCCGCCTTGAGGTGGCGCGCAAAAACGGTGATGACCGTTTGCTGTATATGACCGCAGACCGGATTCACCTGGATGACCTCACGCCCTTCTTGCCATGGGTGCCTGATGAGGCAATTCGTAACCGGCTAATGGACCTGAATGCAAAAGGCGTGGTCAGCGATTTGAATTTGCAGTTCGCCAGCGAGGCGGATGGAAATGCCAGTTATTCATTGCGTGCCAAGCTCTCTGGAGCCGGGTTCAATGCGCTCGACAAGCTGCCGGGAGTGCAGAGACTTTCCGGCGCGGTAAAAGCTAACGAGGACGGTGGCGAGGTTGAATTGTCTTCGGCAGGCCTGGCCGTGGATTTCCCCAAGGTCTTTGAAAGCCCGCTGATTTTTGACCAGGCCATCGGGAAGCTGAGCTGGCAGCGCAGTCCAAGTGGCTTGAAGATTCGTGGCGCTGATGTGGTGCTGGCCAATCAGGACATCTATACCTACAGCGCCCTGAGCCTGGATCTACCCGCTGATGGCACAACCCCGGTGATAGATCTGGAAACCCAGATCAAAGACGGCAACGTGGCTAACAAGACGGCGTATTTGCCGGTAGTTAAGTTTTCACCCAAAGCCCGGGAGTGGCTGGATCGAAGCGTTGTCAGCGGTCTAATCCCCGAGGGGCGAATGGTATTGAAGGGTCCGCTGGACAAGTTTCCGTTCAAAAATGGCGAAGGACGTTTTACGGTAGATTTTTTGCTTAATGAACTGGTCCTGGATTACATGGAAGGTTGGCCAGCAATTCGCGACTTGAATACCCATGTTGTATTCGAGGGCCCGGGAATCAGCGTTGATGTGCTCGATGGCAACATGGCGGGAAATCACATCGTCAAGGCCCGGGCTGAGATTCCGGTTCTTGCTGAGGCCGAGCTGACAGTCTGGGGGCAGACCGAGGGAACGGTTAATGCGGGGCTGGATTATCTTGCTGCGATTCCCCCGGGTGAGCGCTATATCGGGGCGATTAACGGTCTTGAGACCAGCGGTCAGGCCAGGGTGGGCCTGGAGTTGTATCTACCCCTGAAAGAGATTGGCAACAATAAGCTGACGCTGGATATGCAGCTGTTGGACGTTGCGGTGCGCCCCGTTGGATTGAACAAGGGACTCGAAGAAGTGAATGGTCGGCTGCTGCTCAAAGAAGGCGACTTGAGCGGCCAGGGCGTTGACGCAATCTACCTGGGCAAACCGGTCAGGGTAGATGTAAGCCCCGATCCGTCCTCCGATCAGGTGAAGGCGACATTGATGTTGCTGCGGGGTTGGTCGAATGCTGAGGAACTGATGGAGGAGTTTTTCCCCATCATCAAACCCTGGGTTAGCGGCAAGACCGACTGGTTTGCGGTGGCACGTTTTCCCTCCGCAGACAGCGACCAGCCGGTGACCGTCTCGGCTCGTTCTGTACTCGGGGGTATGGGTTTGAGTCTGCCACGGCCCATGTTCAAGAACGCCGAAGACGTGCGCATGCTGGAGGTTCTTTACACCCTGCGTAGTCAAGATCAGCGAAGCCTGGAATTAGCCCTGGGCGATGACGTTCGCGCCTATCTGGATTTCAGCCGCGAGAACGATGACTTTAGCCTGGCATTTGGTGACATCGCCCTGGGCGGCAAGGTACCCGATCGCAGTGGCGAACCCGGCCTGGGTATCAGTGGCCGGACCGCAACCTTGCAGCTTGATGAGTGGCTGGCCCTGGATAGTGGAGGCAGTCGTAATCCGGATGCTCCGGGTCTAAGCGATATTCTAAAACGTGCGGATCTCCAGGTGGATCAGTTCAAGGCCCTGGCCCAGGACCTGGGGGCGTCCACCCTGCAGCTTCGTAACGCGAACGATGAATGGGTGGCCATCATCGACAGCGAGAACATTATTGGCCAGGTAACGGTGCCCCAGGACGAGGCCGGTGCGCTGCCCACCCGGGTTGATATGGAGCGCATGATTCTAATGGGTTCCGAGGCCGGGGAAGGGGCCGAAAAAGAGGCCGAAGAGGGAAGGCTGAATGGGACCGACCCAAGAACACTTCGTCCCTATGAAATTCGGGTAAAGAATTTTGCTATTGGCGAAATGTATTTTGGGTCCCTGGAGGCGATAGCCTCCAGGGTGCCTATGGGTCTTGACCTGGGCGTGATCAGGACCACCCATCCATCGTTTAGCGGGGAGGGTGCAGGTAGCTGGCTGGTGACCGAGGATGGCCAGATGACAGGGCTGAAGCTTGAGCTGCGCAGTTCAAATATTCTGGAGACGTTCAAGTCCCTTGGCCTGGGTGAAATGATCAGCGGTGAACGTGCCAATGCAGAGGTCGACGTGTATTGGCGCGGTGGGCCCGATGGTAATTTCAGGTCCAGTCTCTCGGGCCAGGTTCACTTGCAACTGGATGATGGCAGCGTGGCGGAAATTGACCCGGGAGCAGGGCGTGCTCTTGGCCTGCTCAGTGTTGCCATGCTGCCCCGCAGGCTGACACTGGATTTTCGTGACGTGTTTGATGAAGGTCTCGCATTTGACCGGATATCCGGTGATTTCAACCTGGTCGATGGCAATGCCTACACCACTAACCTGGTGATGAAGGGACCGTCAGTGGGCATTGCTGTCTCGGGTCGTACCGGGCTGGTGGATCGCACCTATGACCAGGTTGCGGTGGTGCATGCGAATATTGGTTCCACCTTGCCCCTGGCTGGTGCCCTGGCAGGGGGTCCCACCCTGGGTGCCGCCTTGCTGATTTTCTCTGAAGTGTTCAAAACGCCTTTGCAGGGAATGACCCGGGCCCGCTACAAGGTTAGCGGAAGCTGGGATAACCCTGATGTGGAGCGCCTGGAGTTTACCAGTCCTCCGGCTCCCACCCAGCCCGAGCCAGCCCCCAGGGGCCAGGCCGAGACTGCAGCCCCGGCGCTGGATGAAACCGGTTTGCTGATGGAGTTGGATGAAGAGGCCCTGGCCGATGAGCCTGAACAGGCTGACCGGCAGACGCCTGAACCCGATAAAAAAGATGGCACGTTATGACCCGCGTCGCTGTTCTCCAGATGTGTTCTACCCCGGATGTGCAAGAAAACTTGCGCGATGCCCTGGGGCTACTGCGCGAAGCCCGGGAGCGTGGCGCGGTCATGGGTTTCCTGCCCGAGAACTTCTCGTTCATGGGCTATAAGGAACAGGACCGGATAGAGGTGGCCGAGAACGATGGCGACGGCCCGGTTCAGCAATGGCTGGTCGAGCAGTCCCGCGCTCTTGGCATGTGGATAGTGGCCGGCACGCTTCCCCTGAGGCAGGACGAGGGTCTTCCCAGCGCGAGTTGCCTGGTATTTGATGACCAGGGCCAGCGAGTGGCTCGCTACGACAAGATTCACCTGTTCGATGTGTCGGTAAGCGGCAGCGAGGGCGCTCGGCGGTACCGGGAGAGCAAGGCCACCCGGGCCGGCGAGGAGTTGCTCGTGGTGGAGACGCCTGCCGGCCGCCTGGGCCTTTCAGTCTGTTACGATGTGCGCTTTCCGGAACTGTACCGGGCGCTGGTGGACCAGGGAGCGGAACTGTTCAGCGTACCCTCGGCCTTTACCGTACCCACCGGACGTGCTCACTGGGAAGTACTGTTGCGTGCCCGGGCGATTGAAAACCAGGCCTTTGTCCTGGCGCCGGCCCAGTCGGGCAAGCACGTGGGTGGTCGGGACACCTGGGGTGACTCCATGGTGGTGGATCCCTGGGGCAAGGTCATGGCCAGGCGCGCCGCAGGCGTTGGGGCGGTGCTTGTGGACCTGGACCGGGAAGCACAACTGGAAGTCAGGGCCAAGTTCCCCAGCCTGGGGCACAGAAAGTTCAAGATCAGGACATAAAGGAATCGTAGGGAATTCATGACAGCCGAGAATTTTGCAATTGCCACCGAGCGGCTTCTCGCCCCGGCGGGTATCGAAGAGCAGCACTTGAGCAAGGTGTTGGGAACCATCATGGGTCATGCGGTGGATAACGCGGACCTGTATTTCCAGGTGAGCCGGAACGAGTCATGGACCCTCGAGGATGGCATCGTCAAGGACGGCAGTCATAGCATTGAGCAGGGTGTCGGCGTGCGCGCCATGAGCGGCGAGAAGACCGGTTTTGCCTACTCTGACGAGATCGTCCTGCCGTCCCTGGAGAAAGCCTCGACTGCGGCGCGGGCAATTGCGCGGCAGGGCCAGGCCGGTTCGGTGCAGGCATGGAAGAAACCCGCCGGCAAGCAGCTCTATCGCCCCATGGACCCGATCCCGAGCCTTGCTGATGAAGACAAGGTGGCCCTGCTGGAGTGGATGGATAAACAGACCCGTAAACTTGACCCGCGAGTGAAGCAGGTTATCGCCACGCTCTCCGGCGCTCATGACGTCATCATGGTGGTGGCCAGTGATGGCACCGTTGGCGCCGATGTACGCCCCCTGGTGAGACTGAACATATCGGTGATCGTTGAACAGGACGGTCGTCGCGAGCAGGGCTACGCGGGTGGTGGCGGCCGGTTTGGTTACGACCGTTTCAGTCGCGAACTGGCCATGGAATATTGCGTGGAAGCAGTGCGCCAGGCCACCGTGAACCTGGAGGCCGTACCCGCGCCTGCCGGTCCCATGACCGTGGTGCTCGGCCCCGGTTGGCCGGGTGTGCTGTTGCACGAGGCCATTGGTCACGGGCTGGAAGGAGATTTCAATCGCAAGGGCACATCGGCCTTTGCCGGCCGGGTGGGTGAGCGGGTCGCCTCGGAACTGTGTACCGTGGTCGATGATGGCACCCTGGCCGAAAGACGTGGCTCCCTGAGCGTGGATGACGAGGGTATGCCGACCCAGTCCACGGTGCTGATCGAAAACGGCATCCTGAAGGGTTACATGCAGGACAAGCACAATGCCCGTCTCTCGGGAACTGTCTCAACGGGTAACGGCCGACGCGAGTCCTTTGCCCACCTGCCCATGCCACGCATGACCAACACCTATATGCTGGCCGGTCCCCATGACCCGGGCGAGATCATCGCCTCGGTGGAAAAGGGTCTGTATGCGGTGAATTTCGGCGGCGGCCAGGTGGACATCACCTCGGGCAAGTTCGTGTTCTCCGCCAGCGAGGCCTACCTGATCGAGAACGGCAAGGTGACCCGTCCGGTGAAGGGCGCCACCTTGATCGGGGATGGTCCCGATGTGCTGACCCGGGTATCAATGGTGGGTAATGACCTGAAACTGGATACCGGTATCGGTGTCTGTGGCAAGGAAGGCCAGAGCGTGCCGGTAGGCGTGGGTCAGCCCACCCTGCGGGTGGACGGCATCACCGTGGGCGGTACGTCTTGAGGACTGCTGGATACTGACCCTGCAAGGTCAGTATCCGGTCGGCAAATGCCAGGCTGCTTTGCCGATGAGTGATGACCAGGCAGGTAATGCCGGTGGCTTTCAGGCCTTCGCAAATCCGGTTTTCTGACAGCACGTCTAACTGGCTGAATGCCTCATCCAGCAACAGCAGGCGAGGGCGGTGGTATAGCGCTCGTGCGATGAGCAAGCGCTGAACCTGTCCACCTGAGAGGGCATGATCCAGTTCGCCGATACGCGTGAAGTACCCCAGTGGCCAGCTCACTATGTCTTCGTGTATGTCCGCAATTTTTGCCACCCGCTCAATTCGCTGCCGATCGGGGTGGGAATCGAAAAAACAAATATTCTCGGCGAGGGTTCCACTCAGTAGTCCATCTTGCTGAAGCACGGCACCGATGCTTCGCCGATAACTTTCCAACCAGTTTCTCACTTCTCGTCCGTTGCAAAGAAGCTGTCCTTCGGAGGGTTCGAGCAGTCCTCCAAGAATGCTTATCAGGGTGGTTTTGCCGATGCCTGAAGCTGCGTGCAATGCCACCCACTGGCCGCTATGTATGTCGATATTCACATCGCGGAATAACCAGCGTTCGGTTCTACTGTGGCGGTACGAGACATTGCGCAGAGCGACCTGGTAGGGCGCCTCTCCAGCCTCTGCGGGCTCCCGGTCACTTGCTTCGACGGGGTGAGCGCTAATTTCGGCGATCCGCTCCCGGTGCAATCCCAGGCTGCGTAGTTCGAAAGCCCTGTCAACCAGGTTGGCTACCCGGGTGCTGAATTGAATCTTGTATGCCAGAAAGGCAACCAGCATTCCGACACTGAGCTCTCCTGCAATGACAGCGGTCGCTCCCAGCCACAAGACCAGCACTCTTTCCGTGGTGCCCAGGGCCTGGCGAATGAGACCGGCCCGAATGCCGAACAGGCGCATTCGGGTATGGGCATTGGTTTCCCGGGAGAGATGATTGAGATAGGTGGCGGAGCGCTGGCCGGCCGCAGCCCGTTGTTTCCAGGTGGCTACATTGCGCAGTGTTTCCAATAAGCAGGAGCGTTCCCGGGCGCCCTGAACCAGTACCTGGGTACTGTATTCCAGTTGTGAGGGAAACATGAGGTAACGAATTCCGGCGTATAGCATCCATGTGGCCGCGCATATCAGGGCAAGGCCCGGGGCATACAGCCCCATGATCAGCAAGGTTGTGCTGGCCAGTGCACCATCCAGTACAACCTCGGGAGAAGTCTCGGTCAGCAGTTCCTGCACGGGTCGCATGGAGTCAAACCGGGACAGGGTGCCGCCCAGTGAGCGACGTTGGAAAAATGTCAGTGGAAGCCTGAACAGGTGTCGGGCCAGTGCGCCGCTCCAGGCAATGCGCACCTGGGCGGAGACCCGGGTAAGCAACCATCCACGGGCAGCCTGGAACGCCAGGGTCAAGGCGCCAAGCAAGGCGCTGGCAATCACGATCACCTGTAGCAGGGCCTGGTCCCCGGTAGGCAGTGCACGATCCAGTATCCACTGTGTGGCGATGGGACTGAGCAGGGTGAGTAGTTGCAGGCAACTGGCGATCAGCAGGGTATGGGTCATAGCTCCTGCAAGTCCCCGGGTGCTGCGTAGCAGGCCGAGCAGGTCCAGTGCCAGGCGTGGGGAGGAGGCGACCAGTTCAGGCGTTGGCTGGAGTTCCAGGGCGATTCCCGTGAAGTGCCTGGCCAGTGAGCCCCTTTCCAGGGAATTTCGCCCTGTCGCGGGATCCATGACCCGGTATTTACCCGCCTTGATCGAAATTAGCACTACGTAATGACAAAGGTCCCAGTGAAGGATGGCGGGAAGTTTGAGTTGGCTCAGTTCGCTGATATTCACCCTCAGGGCCCGCGCGTTCATACCCTGTGCCTGGGCCAGTTCGATGAGTTGACCAAGACTTGTCCCCCTGGCTGATGAGGGAAACAACTGGCGAAGCTGGGCCAGGTCGGAACCGCCGTTATGGGCACGAGTAATAGCGGCCAGGCAGGCCAGCCCGCATTCACCCGATTCAGACTGCAAAACAGTAGGAAGCTTCCCAGGCATGGAATAGCAGGCTCTGATCAGGCCACTGAAGCTTTCAGTTGCTGCAAGGGCCTGAGCAACCACTGGATGACGGCCCGGGGCGGACCGATTAACTGGGCACTGACGATTCGGTGAATTCCGGCGAGACTGTCGTTGGTGACTTGCGAGGGCAGCGCGCTCAAACGCACCCGGGCGCGGAAACTGGTTTCCAGCAGCGTCAGGGGACCCAACTTTGCACCCGCCGCCAGCGGAGTTGCTGAAATCGCGGTAACCGTTCCCCGCAATTCGGCGCGGGCAGGAACGAGGCTGTCCTCCAGTGTCATTCGCACCTCCATTCCGGCCGATATGGAAGGCACCAGTCTCGCCGGAATGGCCAGTTCAGCCAGAAGTGATTCCCCAGGCTGATAGAGACTGATAACCGTTTGCCTGCCGCTGACCTGGCTTCCCGGGTAGGCATGTACCTCGCCAATTTTTCCGTCACGAGGTGCGAGTACAGTTTTCGCCATGCCTTGCCGGAGTCGAAGAGCCTCGCTCTCAAGCAGACTTTTTTGTGCCGTCATGTCCAGGGTGCGTGCCGACCATTCCGCATCGTCAACTGACTGCCGGTGATGGATAGCATTTTGCTGAAATTTATTGGAGGCGATGTTTTGCTGCAGTTCCAGCAAGTGAATTCTGGTTAGCAGAACTTGTTCGCCAGATCTGAGCAGATCTTGTTCCGGTATGTAGCCCTTGCTTGCCAGGGACAGCATTGTTTTTTCCTGACGGGCCTGCAGGTCCAGCTGCTGACCCAGCAGATCCTGCTTCCTCAGCAACTGCCGTTGTTGTTCCTGGAGTAGCGTTGATTCAGCAAGCATTGCCTGGCTCTTGAGTTGCCAGGCGCGCTCCAGTGCCTGATGCTTTTTATCAAGCAGCTCATGCCGTTCCGCCAACTGTTCCAGTTGCTGCGACAACAGGTATTGAGTGCTGGTCGAATCATCGGTCGCCAGAAGTTCGAATAGCGGTTGTCCTCGAGTAACCGTGGCCAGGGGAGAGACGAACACCTCTCCAAGGCGTCCATCGCGGGTGGCGGTAACCTGCAGCACGCTGGAGGCGGTGTGCAGGTATCCGGAAACAGACAGCCTGGCTGAGTATTGGCCCTGCCACAGCAAGGTCACTACCAGCACTGCCGTGGCGATTGCCGATAAGGACAGCGCCAGGACGAAGGGCGGGGTTTTCAACAGCAGGGGGCCGTCGAGCCCGCTGTTGCTCTCCAGGACCTGTTGGCGAAATAGCATTCGGTGTGGCACGTGCGGATTCCTCCAGGTCCCGGGGCGTTCCAGGCTCTACTCAAACACGTTCATATACAGCCAGCCGGCAATACACACCAGGGCCAGCAGCAATCCGACCCGGGAGGCGATGGAGGAAGGCATCTGGGTGGCTGTGTCAGAGGTATCCAGGACACGGCTTGCATCCTGCAGGACAAAATCCGGGTCGGCGGCGATGCTCAGGCTGGCGGCCGTGATGGCAAGCCCCAACAACAGGTGCCGGTCGGAAACCAGCACGGTATATCCCAGTGCGATGCCCAGGCTGGCCAGGGCGATAAACACGAATGTGATTTTCAGGTTTTTGGTTTTCATGTTTTACCTCGTGATGATTGAGTAGGGTGGCCGGGCAACAGCGGCGTGTTGCCCGGCATCAGCTTGCCTATCCCAGGGCATCGGCGATGACTTCGTCCAGACCCCCCTCGTAAATCGCCGTGCCGACGCTGTAACCGACCGAAAAGGCGGCGCCCAGGTAACTCAGACCGCGAACCACGCGGGTGGCAGTGGCCAGGTTTCCGGCGCTGAAGATGTCGCCGCCGGCGACGGTGCTGACTTCCGTGTCATTGAGTTCTCGCATGATGTGTCTCCTTAGCTTATGTCATGGAGTGTCGGGGGAATTCCCCGGGGGCTTTCCTGCCCCTGCCTGTTAACCTAGTTTGGAAGCTCGGATCCTGCCATTCGAATATCTGCCCGGAATCGCCTGAAACCGGCTGAGGGGGCCACTTTTGGCGGGAAATCAGGTGGCTTTGAAAGAGCGGGGTGAGACATTTTGTCTGATTTTGATAAAAATCAGGCGAGCTGGACAAAATCCAAGCCGTTTTAGCGGGCAGGAAAATTCCCTAGAAACAATAACAAACCGCCAATTTGGCTGAACTGGTGAATTTTTGACCAAAAAAACAGGTAAATCCGGGCCGCCCGAGGCTGAAAACCCTTGCTAGAATTTCCCGTCCCGAATACCGGGGGGTGTTTTTGGCTCTTAGCCGGGACCCTTTCGGGAGTGAACAGGATGCCGACGATGTGGTTGTCAAAACCCATTTATGAGTTTTTGCCCTTCTACTATATCGGCGCCGGGCTGTTCGCGCTGGGAGCGTCTGTTTACGCGGATTACTGGTATTGGCCGGTTATCTGCCTGGTACTGGGCATGATTTGCCTGACTGCCGGACTGGGGGTGGGGCTGACCCGCCTTAAAAACAGACGGGATAAACGCTAGACGCCGACTTCGGAGTATGCGGCCCGGTCACTTGTTCGATTGCCTGTTGGTAGCCAATCCACGGGGTGTCCATGAGATTAAGTGACCGGGTTCGCTGCTCCATCTCCCCGCCGACTCTCAACTCACTGATTTCATCCCGGGTGGAATTCCGGCCAGCGTTCGCGTGGACGCCGGGAAGCCGCTGAGACACTCGGCTGGTCCTAGTCCTTTTGCTCGTCTGTCTGGTTTTCGTCCGGCTCCACAAGCTCTTCGACCCCGTCTTCCAGGTCTTCCAGCTTGGCGTCATCGGTGTTGCACATGAAGGTCAGCCGGTGCTTGCCCATCCAGAACTCGTCACCGTCTTTCAATTTGTGTCTCTTGACCCGCCGGTTGCCGAAGAAAATTCCGTTGGTGCTGTTCAGGTCTTCGATGTAGCTGTGCTTGAGATTTGAGATGATTTGCGCGTGGTGACGGCTGATGTACTTGCTGTCCAGCTGGATATCGTTGTCCGAGGTCCTGCCCAGGATTACCCGGCCACGGTGCAGGTTGACATCGCTTTCCTGGCCGGTTTCCTCGTCATGCACGAACAAGGTGCCTACGACTTCATCGGCGCTGGCCTCGTTAATCTGACCCATGTCGGGCACGGCGAAGCTGTTGGTGGTGGACGCGTATTCTGACCAGCCCAGTTCTTCAATCGCGGCGGTCAAGTCACTTGATCCCACCCTGTCTTTTCCTTCGGCGAAGGCGCACAGCATGGCGGTGTCGCACAGGGTGTTCACCAGGCGCGGAATACCACCGCTGAATCGAAAAATAGTCGGGATGAGTTCTTGATCGAATATCTCACGGTCCCCGGCGCCTGCTACCTGCAACCGGTGGGAAATGTACTCATGGGTCTCTTTCTCGGAGAGCGGACCCAGGTGAAATCGAAGCCGTGCCCGCTGTACCAGCTGGCGCATATTGTCTGAATCCAGCGTCTGGTTCAGCTCCGGCTGGCCGGCGAGGATGATGCGCAGCACCTTGTCCTTGCTGGTTTCGACTCCGGAAAGCAGGCGAATCTCCTCAAGCACATGGCTGGAGAGATTCTGGGCCTCGTCGACGATGAGCAGCACCTTGTTTCCGGCAGAATACTGCTCGACCAGGAAGTGGTTCAGCATGTCCAGCAATTCCGCTTTTCGCATCTTGAAGGGTTTGAAGCCGAAGTCTGCCAACACGCATTGCAGGAACTGCACCGGTGTCAGCTGGGTCTGGGCAATGTGGGCATAGATGACATTCTCGCCCAGGCTCTCCATGAAACACTTCATCAGGGTGGTCTTGCCGGAGCCCACCTCACCGGTGATGATCACAAAGCCGTCTTCCAGGACGACTGTAGAATCCAGGTACGCCTTGGCGCGAGCGTGGTGCTTGCTCAGATACAGGAAGTGCGGGTCTGGCGAAAGACGAAATGGTGATTCCTGCAGCCCAAAATTTTCCAGGTACATCGCTTCGTTTATCCTCGACGCTGCGTTACTAGGCAGTCAATATAGTGTGAAAGGCCGCTCGGGTAAAAGTGCCGGGCGACCTCAATCTATTTCTGTTGGAGCCAACTCCAGTAATTCCTGTAGCTTTTTGTCGCGCATGGTCTGGTTATCACACACCACGGTGCAATGGCCGATCTTTCTCAGCGGCCGTGGGCTCTTGCCGTAGTCATGTACATGAACACCCTGTATATCCAGCAAAGCGGATAACTCGGGCATTGCCCCAAGCAGATTGATCATCGCTGAATGACCGCGGGCCGAAGGATCACCCAGGGGCAGTCCCAGGATGCCGCGTACATGGTTTTCGAATTGGCTGGTGTGGGCGCCCTCTATCGTCCAGTGTCCCGAGTTATGCACTCTCGGCGCCATCTCATTGGCGATAAGACGCTCGCCGCAGACAAAGAACTCGACGGTCAGGACGCCGGCGTAATCGAAATGCTCCAGCATCGCGTCCAGGTATTCCCGGGCATGGGTTTCCAGGGTCGGGGCGTTCCACGGCGCAATGCTGTAATGGAGGATTCCACCCTTGTGCACATTACGCGCCAGCGGATAGAAACAGCTTTCTCCCCGGGTGCTGCGCGCCGCCACCTGGGAGACTTCGTAATCGAAATTGACGAATTCCTCGAGAATCAGGGCGGTGCCGCCCAAAGCTTCCCATGCCGGCCCAAGGTCATCTTCGCCTCGCAGCATGTACTGGCCTTTTCCGTCATAACCCATACGCCGGGTTTTCAGCAGGCACGGGTAGCCCAGCCTGCCGGCCGCTTCAGCCAATTCTGCTTTGCTGTCCACCGCCGCATATCCGGCGGTGGGGATGCCAAGTTGTGCGAATAACTGTTTTTCCGCCAGCCTGTCCTGACCCGTTTCCAGGGCCGCCAGGGGCGGCAGAATGGGAGTGTCGCCGGAAAGCTTCTTCAACGGCTCTACCGGGACGTTTTCCCAGTCAAAAGTCAGGCAATCGCATTGCGCTGCAAGTCGCTCGAGCAGGACAGGATCATCGAAGTCGCCGGTGATGATTTCTGCGAGTTGACCCCCCGGTGTGTCTTCCGTGCGATCAAGGAAAGTGAAACGCAGTCCGAGAGGATAGCCTGCCAGGGCCATCATTCTTCCAAGTTGGCCAGCGCCGAGAATTCCGACTCTCATGATGCTGCTACTGCGCCTCTCGCGGATCGGGATCATCCAGTACGCTCGAGGTTTGCTCGCTGCGGAAGCGTTCCAGGGCCTGCAGGTACTCGGGGTACTTGTTACCCAGGATGGATGCAGCCAGCAGCCCGGCGTTGGTCGCTCCAGGCTCGCCGATAGCCAGCGTGGCAACCGGGATGCCCGCGGGCATCTGGGCGATGGATAGCAGGGAGTCGATACCGTTGAGGGCCTTGGACTTCACCGGCACGCCAAGCACCGGCAGGGAGGTCTTTGCTGCTGCCATGCCCGGCAAGTGTGCTGCACCCCCGGCTCCGGCAATAATAACTTCCAGGCCGCGCTCCCTGGCGGTGGAGCAATAGTCAAATAGCAGGTCCGGTGTACGGTGTGCCGAGACAACCCTTACCTCGTAAGGGACCCCAAGTTCTTCGAGCTTCTCCGCCGCCTTGGACATGGTGTCCCAGTCGGATTTCGAGCCCATGATTATGCCGACAAGTGCTTTCATCCCAACAGTCTACCTCTAATTATCGTCGTTGGCTTGTGCGGGGTCATTGGTCATGATCTCGCGCAGATACTTGAACAGGCTTCGTGCTGCCCGGACACGTTTCTCATCGTTGCCCGCATTACTGGCGGCACGCACCAAAGAGCGTAAATGCTGGCGATCCGTAGCCGGATATTTATCGATGAAATCGGTTGCCGCGGCTTCGCCCTCTTCAAGGAATCGGTCTCGCCAGCGTTCGATGGAATGGAAATGGCTCAAGGCACGGTGTTGCTTTTGCTCAAGTGCTTCGATGGCCTGGCGGATGGGTTCGGCATCCACATTGCGCATTACCTTGCCCAGGTACTGCCGCTGCCGCCTGGAGGCGCCCCGGCTCGTGATGCTTTGCATATGCTCGATGGCATCTCGCAGATTGTCTGGCAGGGGCAGGGCCTTGAGCGCAGCCGGTGGCATCTTCGCCAGGGTCTCTCCCAGCTTTTGCAGGGCGTGGCTTTCGCGCTTCATTGAGGACTTGCTGGGGCCGGCGTAGCCGTTTTCATCCAGCTCGGGCAAGTCGTCTTGCAACTGTTCGTCGTCCTGGGTGTTCACCGTGATTCTCCGTCGCCCGTGGCGGCTGTGCCAGCCCCAAGGGTTTGCGCCAAACGCGTAGTTTACCATTGGCTGCGACGTGAGTCGGGAGCTTGCGGTAGAATTCCTGTTTTCATTTATGCCAATACGGAGCATTCAGCTTGTCTACACCTTCACTGGAACGGGAC
>Ga0316188_10000636_pt1 | contig 15532 bp, 11 predicted proteins | sample Phiworburrow1_MG_FD_204933 | JGI IMG/M metagenome (GOLD analysis project Ga0316188, IMG submission 204933) | Coastal sediment microbial communities from Maine, United States - Phippsburg worm burrow 1 | ecosystem: Environmental > Aquatic > Marine > Coastal > Sediment | place: USA: Maine...
AGCACTCGCGCGCAGTCGCAACGCCGCCGCACTGATGCTGTTTGCGTTCGGCTTCAACGACGCCTCCGCAGCCGACGGAGGTGACCTGCAGGTCGCGCTCGACGACTCGGTGGCAAATGCCCGCGCCATCATCCATGCGGCGAAATCGATCAGCGAACTGCTGTGGATCGGTCCGACGCCGCTCGACGAAAGCGTCAATCCGATGCAGACGCCTTACGCGTCCTGGATCACCTGCAATACCGATATCGAACGTTACGACGCGGCCTACGCCGAACTGGCACAGTCGCTCGGCGTCGATTACCTGCGCCTCTATCCCGAATTCGCAGGCAGCGCGCGCTATGCCGCCGCACTCGTCGCCGGTGACAGGGTGCACCCCGGTGACGACGGCTATGCGATGATTGCCGAACGCATCGCGGAGTGGGACAAATGGCGGCAATACCTGTAGATAGGGCCGCTGCGTGTAGCGGCCGCCTTCAATATCAGCTTTGCGGCTTGTCGAGCGGCGCCCGGTGCAAATGCACGTCCAGCGGCCGAGACGTATCGAGGTGAATATCGCGCTGCGGAAAGGCGATGACGATACCCGCGGCGGCGAACTCACGATTGATCGTCTCGTTGATTTCACTCAAGGTCTGCAGCCGATAATCCATCGATCCGATATAACAGCGCAGCACCAGATTTAGCGCGTTATCGCCAAAGCTGTCGAAGATCACCAGCGACGCTGGCTCATCGAGCACGCGCTCGTGTTGCTGGGCGCTGGCAAGCATGATTTTAAGCGCCTCGGCGACATCGCTGCCATAGGCGATGCCAACAGTGATGACGATACGCGTGATCGGGTCGGTGAGGGTCCAGTTCAGCAACCGGCCGGTAATGAATTCCTTGTTCGGCACCAGCAACTCCTGCTGGTCCCAGTTACGAATCGTGGTCGAACGAATCCTGATTTTCGTCACCACGCCCGAGGTATCGCCAACGGTGACGATATCGCCGATGCGGATCGGACGTTCGAACAACAGGATCAATCCGCTGATAAAATTGGCGATAATTTCCTGCAGGCCGAAGCCAATACCGACACCCAGCGCTGCCACCAACCACTGGATCTCGCCCCAACGAGCGCCCAGCACCGAGAACACCATCATCACGACGAAGGCAATAATCGTGTACTGCGTCAGCTTCGATATCGCGTAGCGGCTACCCGCGGTGATGTTGAAACGCGCGAACAGTAAAATTTCCAGCAACGCCGGCAGGCGCAACGCAATGATCGTGCCCAGTATGATAATCAGAAGGCCCGTGGTCAGGTTCCCCAGCGTGACCGGTATCGACTGCACCACGCCATCGACTGTGCTTTCATAGCTCCACAGCGATACTTCGTCGAGAATGCGAAACGCCGGCAACACTTCCGACCAGGTCACCCACATGCCGAACGCGGCCACCACGATAATCGCCGAATTGATCAGCTTCTGGGTATTTTCGCTGAGCGTAACAAAATCGATCTCGCTCTCTTCGACGGTATCGACCGGCGCGCTGTCGCCTACCTGGGCATCGCGCGCGGCGCGTTGTGCCCGCCGCCGTTCCCGGGCATCCTTGAATTGCATCTGACGTTCCAGTAATTCCACCCAGCGCACCACCAGTTGATGGGTCAGGATTATCGCGACGATCAGCCACAGGGTGTCGATCAGTCGCGCACCCAGCTGGGTCGCGGTATAGACGTAACCAGCGATTGCAAGAGCGGCCAAAATCGTCGGCAGCAGCAGGCCAAGCGCATACCAGAGATAACGCAGCCAGGTCAGCGGGTTACCCGGGTTTTGCTGGTAATATTCACTCATCGCACCCTTCGTCGGCGACAGAATACGACCGAAGAACCAGGCCAGCGCCGCGACGATGAGGCAAAGCAGCAGGCGGCTGAAGCCGCTGGCCAGCGACGCGGGTTCATAGGTGATCGTCGCGCTCAGCACAAACACGACCGGTAAAAACACGAACATCAACTTCAGGGTCTCGCGGCGCAACAGGTTTGCCGTCGACGGGTTCCAGTTGAAATGCGCGGTGACCAGGCCACCCGGTATGCATAACAGGCGAAAAACCAGGAAGTAATAGGCATAAAAAGCGATGTCGTAGAACGCGGCGCCAATCGAAGGTACAAACTGACCATTCCAGTCGGTTGACTCGTACAGGTTGGTTTGCAGGTTGACACCCTGCAGCAACTGCAGGTGCAGGCCCAGCGTGGCAAACAGAATTGGCCACGGTAATGCCAGCACCAGGGTCAGCACCAGGGCTTTCAGGCTGTAGTAAAAACGATCGTGGCGCAGTTGCCCTACCTTGCGACCGCAACGCCGCAACGCGGCGTACATGGGCCGCAACCGCCACATAAAGAGGGCAAATAACGACACGCCCGACAGCAACATCCAGGGGAAGAACTGCGGGGTAATCACGGCCCTGATCACAGCCATCCAGTTGTCCACTGAAAGGAAGATTGCGGCTTTTTGCCCGATCGAAGCAATCGTCTCCCAGGACGGCCGGTCGCCGGTGCGCACCCACAACAGGCGTTCATCCAGTAAACGGTTGTAATCACGAACCACGCTCGACAGCTCGCGCTGCGCGAATTCGAGTTCGCTGAGCGCCTGCAGCAGGCTTTCGTCGGCGGCAATGGCCTTGTCCAGCAGGTCCCGCCGTTGCTGTAACAGCGCAACCATCTCGTCATGCAGCCAGGTTTGCCACGAGACCGATATCTCCCTGGTCAGAGCCGCGATGTATTCGTCCTGATCGCTGAGCAGCGCGCGTTCCTGCTGGTTGCGAATCTGGCGCAGGCTGGATTCGACCACCAGCTGCTGGCGACGCTTTTGCGCGGATTGGAAATCGCGCTCGCGCGGCAGGTCTTGACGCTGCTCCAGCAACGCTTCGCCCAACGCCTGGCTGAGCCCGGCAATTTCGAGTTGCTGCCGTGCCGTCCGATAGTTGGTGGCAAAACGCTTCCCCTGATCGGCGACGATACCGGCATCGACATTGATTTCATGCACCAGTGATGCCAACTCGTTCAATTCGTTGCTCAGCGCGGCATTTTCCTGCGCGAGTTGCTGCAGCAACGGGTGCTTGCCGAAACTGAGCCGTTCTACCTCTTCCGCATCCTGTCGCGCGGTCTCGGCGTCAGTAAGACGGCGTTGCGCCACCAGCGCGCCGAGTAAATCCACGTACCTACGCCCGCGCTCCCATTCCAGCGAGGCCAGTTGCCGCTGCGCGCCGTACAGTTCAGCGCGCATCGGCTGGCTCAGCAATTCCTGGTTAAGCATGTCGATTTCCGCTGCCAGGGTTCGGGTCTCCTGTTGCAGCGCCCAGAGATTTGCTTCCTCCAGCCGTTGGGATTTCCCCGAGCTGGCAGGCGTCTTGATCTCATCGGCGATTTCCGCCTGGCGGCGCCGCGCCTGGTCGAGCCGATCGCGAATCTGCATGGCTCGCGCCGACTGCGCTTGCAGCAACGCATCGACCTCGGTCAGGTTTGCCGTCAAGCCAGACAGCCTGGCCTTCTCACTCGACAGGAGTTGTTCGAGCTGTGACAGTAACTCCTTGCTTAATGCCGCCGGCAGTTCAACCGGGGGGCGCGCTTCGAGCTGCTGGATCTGCTTGCGAAACAGGCTTGATTGCTCTGGCGCGGTCTTGCGCAACTCGACGAATTCGCGGGTGCTGGCTTCGTAGGACTGACCTTGATTAATCAGATTCAGCGATTTTTGATAAAGCTCGGTCAGGCCGGCTTTTTCGGCCTCACTCAGCGCCTTAGAGCCTGCGACTTCCTGGATCAGTCCCTGCAAGACGTCTACAGAGGCAGCACTGTCGGCTGCGGGATTTGCCTGCGCGAGACCTGCCGTGGGCAACAGGCAGGCGCTTATCAATATCAGGATGGCTGCGTATCTCTGGTACATCGACGACTCAGATTCTGGAACAGTGCAAATTGACAGCAGTTATCTTACCATTGTCTTTCTCTCTGAATTTCATTAATGCTCGTTAAGTTCGGGAATTTCACCAGCGAAAACGATTCCATCCGAGCATCGACCAGCCATCTAGGCAGGAGCCACGCATGACCTGGACAGTTTATCTCTCCGGAGAAATCCATACCGACTGGCGCGAACAGATTATCAACGGCGCCGCCGCGCTTGATCTGCCGGTCGCTTTCACCTCTGCGGTCACCGATCACGAGGCCAGCGACGCGGCCGGCGACATGCTCGAGCCCGAGTCGGACGGCTACTGGCGCGATCACAAGTCATCGCAGGTCAACGCCATCCGCACGCGCAGCCTGCTGGCGCAATGCGACCTCGCCGTGGTGCGCTTCGGTGATCAGTACAAGCAATGGAACGCCGCCTTTGACGCCGGCTATTGCGCGGCCCTTGGCAAACCCTATATCACACTGCACGACGCCAGCATCGTGCACCCGCTGAAGGAGGTCGATGCCGCCGCGATGGCATGGGCGCAAACGCCGGCGCAGGTAGTGCAGATACTCGCCTACGTCACTGCCAAATAATAAACCGGAGCAATATTTACGTTTAAACCAGTGCGTAAACAGGGTATCGTTCGCGCCCTCGAGAATTAAGTGGAAGTTTCGATGAAAAGACTTGATAAATCGTTGCTGATCCTATTGCTGACAGGTCTTGCCGTCGCTGGATTGCAGTCGCGGGCGAACGCCGATGGCTTCTATTTCGGCGCCGGCGCTTACCTGACCGAAGCGAACACCAGCAGCTTCGACGACACGGATGAAACGCTCGGTCTGTTCATCGGCTATCACCTGGTCGATTCCAATGTTTTCCTGCTGTCAGCCGAACTCGGCAGCTACGACCTCGGCAACTACAGCGGAGAGGGCAACAAGATCGACGCCGACGCGCTCAGCCTGTCGGTGAATGCCGGCATTCCGTTGGGCCCATTTCTGGAACTTTACGGCAAGATCGGCGCCGCCGACGTATCGGTCACCGTCAATAACGACGACTTCGATGGCAGCGAGGCTTTCTACGGCGTCGGTATGGCCTTCGACTTCTTCGACACCGTCGATATCTACCTGGAATATCTGCAATTCGATACCGAGGTCAACTCGGAAATGATCGGCGCCGGTATCAAGCTCGATCTGTTCTAGCGGCGCCGGTGTTTGCCGGGCTCAGGCCCGGCAGTCATGCTATCCCCGCGGAGAGCAACACCCCGCCCAGCGCGGCCAGCAGCAAGACCCGCGATATGCCCCAGTGCAGCCGCAACAACAAAACGGCACAGCCCAGCGCCAGCAGGATCGTGCGCCAGTCCAGAGATCCCGGTTCCGGCCACCACAGTACCAGCGGCCCGAAGCTGTGCATCGACACCTCGCTAAAAAAGACATGCAGCGCAAACCAGATCGAAAGGTTCAGGATGACGCCGACAACCGCCGCGGTTATCGCGGTGAGCGCACCACGCAGGCGCGCCTGCGAAGATATCCAGTCGATGTAGGGCGCGCCGACAAATATCCACAGGAAACAGGGTGTGAAGGTAACCCAAAGCGTCACCAACGCACCCAGCACGCCGTAGTAAAACCCACCCTCGCGAAACGCGGCGATAAAACCGACAAATTCGTTTACCAGGATTAACGGTCCCGGCGTGGTTTCAGCCAGACCGAGACCATCCATCATTTCGCCGGCGCTGAGCCAGCCAAACTGAACCACCACGTCCTGCCCGAGGTACGCCAGCACCGCGTAAGCACCGCCAAAGGTCACGACCGCCAGCTTGGAAAAAAAGACACCGATTTCCAGCAACAGGCCGCGCTCGTCGAAGGCGACCAGCGCCAGCATCGGCAGGGCCCAGATGAGTAGCCAGGTCAGTGTGGTCAGCAGGCTGCCGAATGCCGACACCTTGAGCTCGACCGCGACTGCCGTATCGAAATCGTCGCGGCGCGCCCTGATAAAACCGAATATCGCGGCAAGACCGATGATCAACGGAAACGGCAAGGCCAGGAAGAAGATGCCAATAAACGCCAACGCCGCGACCAGCCAGTGCTCGGGCAGCAGCAGAGAGCGTCGTGCCACACGCAGCAGCGCCTCGATAACGATGACTATCACCGCGGCCTTGACCCCGAGAAACAGCGCCGTGACCAGCGGCAGGTCACCGTAGAGCGCATAAATCAGTGCCAACGCCAGAATGACCAGCGCGCCGGGTAATACAAACAACAGGCCGGCGATAAGCCCCCCGAGCGTGCCGTGCAGGCGCCAGCCGACGTAGGTAGCCAGTTGCATGGCTTCGGGCCCGGGCAGCAACATGCAGAAACTGAGCGCGTTCAGGTATTGCTGTTCGCTCAGCCAGCGCTTGCCGTCGACCACCTCGCGATGCATCAATGCGATTTGCGCCGCCGGGCCTCCAAAGGACAAAAAACCGATACGCAACCAGACGCGCACCGCCTCCATGAGCGCGGGTTTAGATTGGCGGGCCGCGAACCCGGCAAACACTGCTGTTCGCGCTGTTCAGTCGGCCGGCGGCGCGTAGGCGCCATCGGCATCGTGGCTCTCGCGACCGGTGAGCGCGGGCGTGAACACGCAGACCAGGCGCATTGCCGTAAACGCTTTCAGGCGGTGGCGCTCGTGCTGGTCGAGGACGTAAATCGACCCGGGCGCGAGCGCAAACACTTCGCCGGTCGCCAGGTTCTCGACCTCGCCCTCGCCCTCGATGACGTAGTTGGCTTCGACATGGTGCTTGTACCAGAGCACCTGCTCGGAACCCGCAACAATCGACGTCTCGGTCAGCGTGAAACCAACCCCGTCCTCGGCCAGCAGGAAACGCCGGCTCGCCCAGGCTTCGCCGCGCACGTCGCGCGGGCCGTCGATCAAATCATTCAGGGTTCTGACGATCATGTCATGCTCTCACAACTGAATCGGCTGCACATGATACTCAATGCACGGCGACAATCACATCCTCGAGCGTCTTCGCATGCGCGGTCAGCGGCTCGTAGCCGTCGGCGGTCACAATCACGCTGTCACCGACCTGCGCGCGAAAACTGGCGGTGCTGACCGAGCCGTCGACGGCGAGCACCATACCTTCCTGCAGTAGGGTGCGATCGCCGGTGACCAGCTGCGGCAGTTCGAGGTAACTGAAACCGGTGCCGCGACCACAGCGAAACGGATAAGCGTAACCGGCATCCTGGATCACCTCCGCGTAGGCCGCGTGCACCGCCTCGGCGCGCACGCCCGGGCGCAACAGCGCCAGTGCCGCCGCCTGGCTGTCGACGGCGACCTGGTAAACCTGCGCTTGCGTGGCGTCGTCGATGTCGCCTATCCAGAAGGTTCGATCGAAGCCGAGCTTGAAGCGGTGAAAATTGGTCATGCCGCAAAAACACAGGAACACCGGTTCACCAGGTTGCATCAAACGGTTGGAAGCGCGGTGATGGGTTTTGACGATGTCTGCGCCCGACGCCATGATTTGCAGGAAATGCGTGTTCGGCGACATCTCCGACGTTGGGTAATGCAGCGCCAGTAATTCGGCCGCCTTGCGCGTGCCCGCCTGGGCCGTCGCCAGCGCAACCTCATACTCGGCAACGTTGGCGCCGATGGCCTCGCGTCCGGCCGCCATCATCGCGTTTGCGACCGCGCCGGCATGCCGCGCCAACTGCAGCTCCGGCTCCGACTTGATCATCCGCATCGCGCCCACCATGGGCGTCAGATCACGCAATTGCCCTGGCGTCACCAGCGAATCGATGTATTCACGCACGATGACCGGCATGCGCTGCATCTCGATCGCAACCCGGCCCACACCCTGCAACATCGCCGGAATCTGCTCCCGCCACTCCTTGCCGAGGCCGTCGTTCCAGGCGGCGACGCGATCCACGCGCGCATGCGCGCGCGCCATACTCTCGTCGATGGCGGGGGTGATCAGCAGACTCTCACCGGCGCGCGTCACGATCAGCAGGGTCGGACGGCCAAACTCCATGTGCAGGTAGTCGTAGTAACCGCTGTAGTAATACACCGAATCGTCATCAGTAATGATGGCGATATCGATGTCCGCCTGCGCCAGCTTTGCGCACAATTGCTGCAAGTGTTGTTCGAACATGGTTGTAAATTGGCCGAGAGTTGACGACACTTTATACCATGACTCAAAACAACTCACCCACGGCCGACATACGGGCCGACATGCAGGCCTGGCGCCACGACATTCATCGCCACCCGGAACTCGCCTTCGAAGAGCGACGCACCGCCGACCTGGTGGCGCGCCTGCTCGGCGAATTTGGCCTGGAAGTGCACACCGGTGTCGGCAACACCGGCGTCGTCGGCGTGCTGCGCAAGGGCGACAGCAGGCGCGCAATCGGCATGCGCGCTGACATGGACGCACTTATGATCCAGGAGCAGAACGAGTTCGACTATCGCTCGATCAACGCCGGCAAGATGCACGCCTGCGGGCACGATGGCCACACCGCGATGCTGCTGGGAGCGGCGCAATACCTGGCCAGCCACGGCGAGTTTGACGGCACCGCGGTATTCATCTTCCAGCCCGCGGAAGAGCATGGCGAGGGCGCACGCGCCATGATAGAAGACGGCCTGTTCGAACGTTTTCCGGTCGACGCGGTATACGCCATCCACAACTTTCCATCGCTCGAAACCGGTAAGTTCGCGGTGCGTGCCGGGTCGATCATGGCGGCGGAGGACAATTTCGAAATCGTAATCAACGGTGTCGGCCACCATGCGGCGATGCCGCACCTCGGCAAGGACGCCATCGTCATCGGCGCCGAAATCGTCAGCGCCATGCAGACGCTGGTGGCGCGTTCGATGGACCCTCTCGACAGCGCGGTCGTATCTTTTACCGAGTTCGTCACCAACGGCACCGTCAACGTCGTTCCGGGCCAGGTAATACTGAAGGGCGACACCCGTTCGCTGACCACAAAAGTACAGGACCTGATCGAGACCACCATGCATCGCATCGTCGCCGGCATTTGCGCTGCAAATGGCGCCAGCTACGAGTTCAGCTATCAGCGTAATTTCATTCCAACCGTGAATACGCCAGCGCAGGCCGCCATCGCCGCGAACGTGGCCCGCAGCGTGGTCGGCGCCGACAACGTCGTCGGCGATAGCCGCCCGGCGATGACCTCGGAAGATTTCGGCTACATGCTGCAGGCCCGTCCCGGCGCCTACCTGTTGCTCGGCAACGGCGTCGAGGGGATTGGTGGCTGCAGCCTGCACAATCCGGCCTACGATTTCAACGACGACATCCTGTGCAAGGGCGCCGACTTCTGGGTCGCGCTGGTACAGGACCAGCTGGCAACTGCCTGAGCCATGGCTGCGCAGGACAAGCCCGGCAGCACTTTCGGCACGGCCGCCTATGGCGGCGACAACTGGTCACCACGCCTGGCCACGCACCGGCAGGAAATCGGCAGCCTGTGGGCCGATTGCGGCATCGACTCGGAATGGCGCCGGTTGAAGTCCGTGCTGGTGCACTGCCCCGGCGCCGAACTGAACGCTGCCGAGGACGACCCCGATGCGGTACAGATGCTCGAAGCCGTCGATATTGGCAAGGCGCGTGAAGAGCACGCGGCGATGGTGGCAGCCTTTGACAGCGCCGGTGTCCTGGTCCATGCAGTCGAACCGGAACCGCCCTGCCCGCCCAACCTGATGTTTTGCGCCGATCTGCTGGTGATGACGCCGCAGGGCGCCATTCTCGGGCGACCGGCGTCGACCGTACGCGCCGGTGAAGAACGCCAGGTGGCGCGACGGCTCGCCGCGCTCGGCATACCCATCCTCGCGACCCTGACCGGCAACGCCTGTTTCGAAGGCGCCGACCTGATGTGGCTCAACGAAACCACGGCGATGATTGGCCGCGGCCTGCGTACCAACGATGCCGCCATCGAGCAGATCCGTCGCCTGCTGGCCGGGATCGGCATCGAACTGGTGGCGGTGGACATGCCGTTCGGCAGCATGCATTTCATGGGCATGCTGCGCATCGTCGACCGCGATCTCGCCATCTGCTGGCCAAGGCGCACGCCGCACCGCTGCGTCACGCTGCTGCGGGAACTGGGTTACCAGGTCGTATTTCCGGATTTTCAGGACGACCAGCCGAGTTATCGCGGCATCAACTTCGTCACGCTGGGGCCGCGGCGCATCCTCATGGTTGCCGGCCTGCAGGCATTGCAACAGCAATTCGAAGCGCTGGGAATCGAGTGCCTGGCCTGTCCCACCGACGAACTGTCACGCGCGGCGGGCAACGTCGGCTGCCTCACCGGCGTGCTGAGCCGTGAAATGTTGCCGCTCGACAGGGCGCGCTGAATATTTTGCATCTGCGCATCGACCTAGGCACAATCACCCCCCAAAACCACCTCGGGGCCCCGAATTGAAATCGGTTATCGAACAGCGTGTCGCGCAATTGCTCGACCGCGACATCAGGAAGGTACTTCAGCAACGTCGGGTCGGCCTGGAAAAGGAAAGCCTGCGCGTGGCCGTCGATGGCGGTATCGCGCAAACCCCGCATCCGCCGACGCTCGGCTCGGCACTGACCCATCCCAACATTACCACCGACTATTCCGAAGCCCTGCTCGAATTCGTCACGCCGCCGTTCCATCATTTCGCCGATACCCTCGCCTTCCTCGACGACACTCATCGCTTCGTCTACAGCCAGCTTGAGAACGAAATTCTGTGGGCCTCGAGCATGCCCTGCGTGGTCGAAGGCGACGCCAGCATACCGATTGCGCAATACGGCAGCTCCAACGCCGGCCTGATGAAAACCGCCTATCGGCGCGGCCTCGGCCATCGTTACGGGCGCATGATGCAGGCCATCGCCGGCGTGCATTTCAATTACTCCTATCCCGACGCCTTCTGGCAGCTGATGCACTCGGTGACCGGCGACAGCCGAGACCTGCAGAGTTTCATTTCCGATTCCTATATCGGCATGGTGCGCAACCTGCAACGCTTTGGCTGGCTGGTGCCCTACCTGTTTGGCGCGTCACCGGCGATCTGCGCCTCGTTCCTGGGCGCACAGCCAACTTCGCTGCAAAAATGGCGCCAGTTTTCCTATTACGCACCCTACGCGACGTCGTTGCGCATGGGCGATATCGGCTACCAGAACGACAAGGGCGGGGAGGCCAGCATCAAGGTCGACTACAACAGCCTGCAAGGCTACGTCGATAGCCTGCAAACCGCTATCTCGACGCCCTACCCCGAGTATGCCGAGATCGAGATGATACGCGACGGCGAGTGGCAACAACTCAACAGCAACCGTCTGCAGATCGAAAACGAGTACTACTCGAGCGTACGCCCGAAACAGATCCTGCAGGGCGAAGAAAAGCCGACACTGGCGCTGGCGCGGCGCGGCGTCGCCTACCTGGAACTGCGCTCGCTCGACGTCAACGCCTTCCAGCCGCTTGGCATCAGCGAGGAACAGATGCGCTTCCTCGAGTCTTTCCTGTTGTTCAGCCTGCTCTCGCCGAGCGCAGCTTATGACGATGCCGAACTGGCGGCAATCAAGTACAACATCAACGAGGTAGCGGTGCGTGGGCGTGATCCGGGGTTGAAACTGCGCCGTGCCGGTGGCGAGGTCCTGCTGAAGGACTGGGCCAATGAAATTTTTGAGCAGATGACGGCCGGTTGCGACCTGCTCGACAAGGATACCCGCGTGCACCTTTACTGCGATGCGCTACAGCGGCAAAAAGCCAAGATCGCCGATCCGGACCTGACCCCGTCGGCACGCATGCTCGCCGAGATGGAGCAGAACGGCGAAGAGTTCTATCACTTCGCGCTGCGCAAGTCGCGCGAGCATCAGCAGTGGTTCGCCGAACGCCCGCTGGAGGATGACAAGCGGCGCCACTTCGAAACCCTGGCGCGCGAATCGATCGACAGGCAAAAGGCCATCGAGGCCGCCGACGACGTCCCCTTCGAGACCTTCCTGCAGCACTATTTCGCGCAGTCGTAATTCGACCTGGATAGCGATTTTGCCGGCAAAAGCCATCGCCTCGACCCTGTCTCGGCGCATGTTACGATTCCTCCGCTGCTGGACTACGCAGAAGCCGGCCAGCGTTTCACCGCCCGAAAATGGCAGCATTACATCCGGGTAACGGCGAAGATCTGAATCTTGCCGCAGCCTGGCAGGCGGCTAGCGGCGAAGCAATTTCCGAAATCGCCGCTTGAGTTTGCCTGGACAGGCAGGCAATAATCCGGAATCCCTGCAACAGCGTCAATTATCCATGCCCGCAAAGCAATACGGACTGAAGTCCGTAATCCATCGCACACTCGCCCGGCGACTCCTGCTCGGCGGCATTTTTATTGCCGCCGTATTCAGCACGACCACCTACCTCGCACGCTTCGACGATATTGGTGAGGCGGCAATCGTGCACGCCATCAACGGGGTCGAGCAACTCAGGGTGCGCGTGCGCTCGATCGAGGAGACCGCGGGCACAGCGCTGGCCAAAGCAATCCAGCAGGCTCTCGTCGAAGAGCCTGATTATCGAGTGGTCTCGCGCTTCGGCCATTTCAGCTATGCGCGGTTTTACACCCCCGATGGTCAAACCCTGGCACAGGCAGCGACGGACAGCAGCGCCGATACGGCACCATTTGAAAATTTGCTGCAGCAGTCATCGCTGCAATTTCCCGCGCTGGATCATCCGTGGAGCGAATCGATCCGAATCAACGACCGGCCCTACATTCGCCTGGTGCTTGCCGTGGCCGATCAAACGGGGGCCGTGGCCGTGTATGCCGAAGGTCTGTACCAACTCTCGGATGCGGCTATCGCGGCAACACGCAGCGCTGCGTTGCGCACGGCTGGTTTCGTGCTGCTGATCGTGCTGTCGACCAGCCTGCTGCTGTACCCGGTTATTCTGTCGCTGATCAACCGGCTCTCCCTATTCTCGGAACGGCTACTCGATGCCAACCTGGACACCATCAAGGTTCTCGGCAACGCGATCGCCAAGCGCGATAGCGACACGGATGCGCATAATTACCGTGTCACCCTTTACACCATTCAACTGGCCGAGGCCGTGGGCCTCGACGCGCCATCGATGCGGGGCCTGATCAAGGGCGCGTTTCTGCACGACGTCGGTAAAATCGGTATTCGTGACAATATCCTGCATAAACCGGGCCGACTCGACGCGGGTGAATTTGGCATCATGAAGACTCACGTCGATAAGGGACTCGAGATCATAAATCGCTCAGGCTGGCTTACAGACGCAGTCGGGGTGGTCGGTTCGCACCACGAAAAATACGATGGCAGCGGCTACCCGCAGCAGTTGCGGGGCGAGCAAATTCCGATCGGCGCTCGTATCTTCGCCATCACCGATGTGTTCGATGCGCTCACCTCACGCCGGCCCTACAAGGAAGCATTTTCGTTTGCAGAAACGATGCAGATACTGGACGAGGGCCGGGGTACGCATTTCGACCCGGCCGTGCTCGACCTGTTCATGGACCACGCGAGGATGCTGTATGAGCGTTACGGCGGGCGCGAGGACGAAGGCTTGCACGCAGAGCTGAACGATTTCGTGCACCGCTACTTTGCCGTCGATCTGGACATGCTGGCGTAGTCAATGCGTTACCGGACTACGCGGGATACCCGGCAGCGTTGCCGAGCTGGTGGCGGGTGACGGCGCTACCAAAGCGCGGTGATTCGCCCAAACTCAAGCTGACAGCCGGTAAGCGAGTCAATCCAGGTATTCTTGCTGCCAGCGCTGGTAGTCCGCATCGCGGCTGAGCTGCCGCATCAACTCGGCGGAAGCGACGCCCTGCAGTTGTGCCGGCGGGGTGCCGTCACGCAGCGCCTGCAAACAATCGTGCATGGCCTGTACCGCCGCCATGAAGGGCTGGTGACCCTGCAGGCTGACCCTGACCCCGTATTCTGCGAGATAGACCGGGTCCTTCAGCTCCGCGCCTGAACCGCCAAGCATGATGGGCGCGTCGATGGCGGCCGCGATGGCGTCCAGCTCGGCAGGCGTCTTCACGCCCACAAACATGATGCCGTCCACGCCGGTATCGAGATAAGCCAGTGCGCGCCGAATGCCGTCCTCGACACCGTTCACCGCGACCGCACTGGTACGCCCCAGCACGATCATTTCGTCATCCTGGCGCGCGTCGAGCGCCGCCTTCATCTTGCCGACACCCTCGTCGATTGCGAGGAACTCGGTAGCGGACTGGCCGAAGCGTTTCGGCAGCAGCGTATCCTCGATTGTGAGGCAGGCTACGCCCGCCGTTTCCAGCTCTTCCACGGTGCGGCGCACGTTCAGCGCATTACCGTAGCCGTGATCGGCATCGACAATAAGCGGTAGCTCACCGGCACGGCAGATGCGCCGGGCCTGGTCGGCAAATTCGCTGAGCGTCAACACGATCAGGTCGGGCGCGCCGAGTACCGTCAGCGATGCGACCGAACCGGCAAACATGCCGGCCTCGAAACCCAGGTCTTCAGCAACACGGGCTGAAAGCGGGTCATACACGGAACCCGGTTGTATGCAGCTCTCGCCATTGAATAGAGCGCGCAGTTTTTGCCGGCGGGATGTAAAGTTCATGGTCTTTTTCCAGTTGCGAGGGAACAGGCGTTGCCCGCCGATAGTAGCATCTCCGCCTGGCCGATAAAAACCGGCCGCTGCAAGTGGCCACCGAGATAATTCAACAATTGCCGCTGGCATTACTTTCCTGGCAACGGATTGGCATATAGTACGCGACCGCCCCCGGCGTTCGATAGCCGATCACCGCAGGCGTCGCGGTATAAAACGACAAAACCAGGCCGATGCCGCCATCCACAGCGCGGCCGTGGAAAATACCACCGGCAAGGCAAAGAAACTGAGCAATACGGCAAACAGTCCCGGCGTCAACAACTGGCCGGCATCACGATAGGTCACGAATACTGCCGTCATCTGCGCGCGCTCACCGGAACGCACCGCCCGAAAGAAGAGCACGTTACCGACACCGTCCAGCATGGTTGCACCGAGCGCACAGATCACCAGCAATACCGCGGCGATGGTCGGCAGGTCGATAACCAGGTAGGCCAGCAAGGTCAGTACGCTGCTGGTCGAGAATCCCAGCATCATCAGGCGTCGCACGCCGTAGTGCCGCGCCACCCAGCCCCAGAATGGAACCGTCAGGGTCCAGGCCGTGCCGATTGAAACCAGCGCCGCGCCGGTCAGTTCACCCAGACCGGACTGGGTCGCGTAAATGGGCACATAGATGATAAACATGGTCCACCAGCCCGAGCGCGCCAGCACCAGGCCATAGGCGAGGCGCAAGCGTGGCTGGCTGAAGTAGCGCGGCAGGTAACGCAATGGATTGACGCTGCGCGCGCGCGTCGCCGCAATGCGGGTATGCTGCAATGCCAGGCGTCGAAACCAGATGACGGCGACAAGCATGAAGACAACGCTGCAAATAAAAGGCAGCTGATGCAGCACCTGGCTCTCCAGGTAAACTCCCAAAAACGGGCCCAGCGTGAGCGCGGTGACGTTGAAGAACACCCGCAGTGGTTCGAAACGGGTCATCTGCGCGCGCGCGATTCGACCCATCACGTACATCGACAGGGTGACCTCGGCGGCGGCAATGGCGAAAACGTGGCAAAACAGGCCCGCGGAAAACAACCACAGCTGTTCCAGCATCATCAGGCA
>Ga0316188_10000637_pt1 | contig 15525 bp, 10 predicted proteins | sample Phiworburrow1_MG_FD_204933 | JGI IMG/M metagenome (GOLD analysis project Ga0316188, IMG submission 204933) | Coastal sediment microbial communities from Maine, United States - Phippsburg worm burrow 1 | ecosystem: Environmental > Aquatic > Marine > Coastal > Sediment | place: USA: Maine...
TCAATATTATTGCTCGGCGGAATATTATCCCTGGGCGCTATGGCTTCGAATTCGGAACTGATCGTGATGCGGGCATCAGGTATTACCACTATGCGTATTACACGCTCTGTGCTGCAAACGGGATTGCTAGTCGCCATACTAGTCGCATTACTGGGTGAATATATCGTACCGATGTCTACCAGAACCGCAAAATCTTTTCGTGCCGAAGCGATAGAGAAAAAACTGAGCGTCGGCGGTATGAATGATATATGGGCACGTGACGGTGACCGTTATGTGAATGTGAAGCGCATACTGCCGGATCATCAACTGCGTCAGATAAGTGTTTATGAACTGGATGAGAATCACCGGTTGAACTCGATTATCTATGCTGAAAAAGCACACTACAAAAATGACGAATGGGTGCTTGATAATATTAAGCGCTCCGAGATATCGGCGACTGGTGTTACCACCATATTTGAAAAACAGTTGAAAATGAAACGGCTTATCTTGTTAGAGCTGTTTACTGTGCTTGAGCTGGAGTCACAGGATATGTCGGCAGCAGAGCTGCTCACATACGGTCAGTATTTGCTTGATAATAATCTTGAAAGTGGTGAGTATCTGCTTTCGTTCTGGATAAAAATATTTACCCCTTTTACCTGTCTGGCGATGCTGCTAATCGCTATGCCCATCGTCTTTGCAACTTCGCCGCGAAGCGGCGGCACAGGCCAGAGGACTATGCTGGCAGTGCTTATCGGAGTTATATACTTCGTGGTTAATCGTTCGATTAATCATATAGGGCTGGCCTTGAATATTGCACCTCTACTGAGCGCGTCACTGCCTTTGTTACTGGTAATTATCATCAGCTTTTACTTCATGCGAAGAGTGAATTAAACATTATCGTTTAATTATCCTTTACTCGCAGATCGATGAGTACTGTGTTGCTGACCAGGTCATGCCAGCATCGATGCTTTTTATCAAATAAAGCCCAGAGAAATCCCAGTCCAAATATTCCCCAGGAAAAAATAGCGCTGATAAAGCGGATTGCGGCTGTTTTCCAGCTTAGCTTGCTGCTATCACAGGACTGGATTCTGATGCGCCATGTCTTCATGCCCAACGATTGGCCGCCATGTATCCAGAACCATGCAAAATATAGATAACTCAAACTGAAGATTACAAATACAAAAAATGGATACACGGTGTCACCAGGTTCTATGGCTTTGCCATGGTTTAACGCAGTCGCTATCGCTGAAACGATAAAAAGAATAGCGGTCAACAGGAAGCTGTCATAAAAGATAGCAAATAAACGTCGAAATAAACCGACGTAGTGCTGTTTAAAGTTGATCGAATCAGTCATAAATTTGCTAGCCAGTTGTATTGTCAGCTGATGCATATAAAACGCTAAGTCAGCACTTTATAGCAGCGCTATGTTAACAGGAAACATGGGACTTGTTTAAGGTTGATATCTCTCTAGAAAGAAATAATATTTTTAATATAACTATATTAATCAATGACATATGATATCTATACTGAAGCGATGGTATTGCAGGAAAGGCTCTCATACGGTGAACTGGTTACTAGCTTTAACAAACAGAGCTCACCTGCATCGGCGTTACCTGCAGTTTGCTGTTTAGCGCATGAGATGATATTAATTTTTGAAGCTGGTATATCAGTTATGGGTGGTCTCAGGGTTGGAACTGATAATCCGGTGACTGCCGCATGTTCAGAATCATCGATGATTAGATGATTAACTGATCAGAGATTAAGAGATGAATATTTTTTCTGACCGTTGCCGGTGTTCGATTTTGACATAATAGCGACCGTTAACATTCATGGTGCAGATGATCACATAGACATGAGGTCAACGTTAGCGGTGATGTATATGCATTACCCGTGAACCAGGATCTTGCATATTATTTTTTCGGTATTGGTGGTAAGGATCTTGTTGCTATTGATCACACTGTGTCATGACGATGTAGTATTAGCGTGTCTGATTTATGTGCTGATGATTTCACAATGAGCATGCAGACTTTTATTTTTCACCGCATCAGGTGCTGTTTTTGTATTTCCGACTAATTTATTTTTGGTTTTCATTGATAGGGCGATAACGAGGGTAAATCATTATTTACTGATCCTTTATTCGCAAGTTTAAAAATACGATGGCTGGCTATAGCGGTAAAATACAAAATGTCTGACCACGGATGACCATGTATAGATGCAAGGTGATAAAGTGCCGAGTTATGATTCTTGTAGAGATAAATATACTGTATATACAGTATATATTGATTTGTCATCAGCTTTTAATCTGGCTATAGTCGCAACGTTTATAGATGGTTTTTCCTGTACTGTTTCTGCATGCAGGGTGTGGTTTGTAACTTGAAAATTAGAGATAAGAATGTTTAAAAGATAAAATCATTGTGCAATTGCATAGAATACTTTCGTTAAGTAATTTATTTAATTGATAAATAAGTTTGTAATTAGTAAAAAAAGTTTGCTAAATTAGAATAACGTTTTATACTTTTGAACGTAACTCACAAAAGGGGACTCCAAGATGGCTAGTACAACAAAAAAAACAGCTGCTAAAAAAACGGTAGCTAAGAAGAAAACGACTGCAAAAAGTGCAGTAAAGAAAAAAGCTCCAGTAAAGAAAAAGGTCGCTGCAGCTAAAAAGAAAGCAGCACCTAAGAAAAAAGTAGCAGCAGCTAAAAAGAAAGCAGCGCCTAAGAAAAAGGTCGCTGCAGCTAAAAAGAAAGCAGCACCTAAGAAAAAAGTAGCCGCAGCTAAAAAGAAAGCAGCACCTAAGAAAAAGGTCGCTGCAGCTAAAAAGAAAGCAGCACCTAAGAAAAAAGTAGCCGCAGCTAAAAAGAAAGCAGCACCTAAAAAAAAAGTAGCAGCAGTCAAAAAAAAGTAGCAGTGACAAACAAGACTACAGCAGTAGCCAGGAAGAAAGCGGCAGCAGCTAAAAAGAAAGCTGCTGCCGCTAAGAAAAAAGCTGCTACAGAACGAAGGAAGCAAACAGCAGCTAATGCAGCTGCTGCAAAACAGAAGATGCGTGAACGTATCGCTGCCGCCTCAGCTGCACTTGCAGAAGCAAATGCAGAGCTTGCGGCAACCAGAAAACGTCAGGAGCTTCTGATCAAGATGGCTGAGAAGAAACAAGCTGCTGTAGATAAGTTTATGGAAATCTGGACTAAAAAGGAAATGGCTAAGATAGAGAAAGCGCTTAAACCAAAAAGCCGCAGTAAAAGTAGTAAAGCTAAATAGATTTACTGCTTTCTTTGCTAAAAAGCCACTCATTTTATGTGAGTGGCTTTTTTTTAACCTATAATTTTTTAATATGGCTAAATTTGATCAGATACCTGTCGCTGAGCAACAAATAATCGAGCGTTTTATCGATCATTTATGGATGGAAAACGGCTTAAGTGAAAATACCCTGTCCGCATATAGAAATGACCTTGCCGGTTTCGCGCTCTGGCTAAAGGAAAAGCAACAGCCGTTAACCGGGGTAGATACTGCGGCCATTCAGGACTTTCTCGCGTATAATTATCATCTTCAGCAAAAGCGGCGTTCTGTTGCAAGATTATTATCAACCTTGCGCCGCTTTTATCTTTATCTATATCGTGAAAATCAGATTACTGAGAATCCTACCCGCCTGCTCGAGTCGCCTAAGGGAGAGCGTTCATTACCCTTGTCATTAAATGAGCAGCAGATCGATGACTTGCTGGATGCACCTGATGTATCCGACCTTCTGGGATTAAGAGACAGGGCGATGCTGGAGGTCCTGTACGCGACAGGGTTGCGAGTCAGTGAATTGATCAGTTTGCAGGTGTCACAGATATCATTACAGCAGGGTGTCATCCGGGTTGTCGGTAAAGGCAATAAAGAAAGGCTGGTTCCAATTGGCGAGATCGCACTTGACTGGTTGCTGCAGTATTATCAGCAATCCAGGCCGCAATTATTGTCAATCGCTATAACAAATCATAAAACAGTACCTCAGAGTAGTGAGGTATTCGTTACCAAGCGAGGCAAAGCGATGACCCGACAGGCATTCTGGTATATGGTCAAACGTTATGCAATGGTTGCAGGTATTGCGTCTGATCACCTCTCGCCACACACGCTAAGACATGCATTTGCCACGCATTTATTGAACCATGGCGCCGATCTTCGTGTGGTCCAGATGTTGCTGGGCCACAGCGATATTTCAACAACCCAAATTTATACGCATGTAGCTGATCAGCGTTTGCGTGATATGTATAAAGCACACCATCCCAGGGCGTAAAAGCTCCGCTTAATCGTTTCTCTTCGAAGAAATCTGGGCCTGATTCGCATTCCTTTTTATATTAAATATTTAACAGTATAAAGATTCCATGGAATTATCTATAATTCGCACTGTCAAGGTATCTAGTCCTCAATTTTCCAATAGTGCGCAAATATGAAACATCTCTCATTAATTTTATTAATTTCTTCTCTGCTAACGTCATTCACTGTTTCCGCTGAATCAGGTGATGTTGAAAAACTGAGACAGGCATTGGCCATAACCATGCCCAGTGTGAAACCGGCAAAAATATCAGAAACGCCGGTAACTGGTTTATTCGAAGTGATAGTAGGTTCTCAGGTTGTCTATATGAGTGTTGATGCCCGTTATATGATCGAAGGGGACCTGTTTGACCTGAAAACCAAAAAGAACGTTAGTGAAGATGCCAAATCCGCTATCCGTCTTGCTGCGATAGAAGAGCTGGGTTCGGCCAACATGCTGGTATATAAACCGAAAACAGTTAAAAACATAATAACTGTTGTTACCGATATCGATTGCCCCTATTGCCGCCGTTTGCATAGTGAAATTCCTGACTATATGAAAAATGACGTTGAAGTTAGATACGTGTTCATGCCGTTAAAAGGTGCAGCAGATATGAAAAAGACGGTCAGTGTATGGTGCGCTCAAGATCAGCAGCTGGCACTGGACATAGCAAAAGCCGGTGGTGAAGTCGAAGATAAAACCTGCGAGAACCCGATCAAGGAACATTTACAGCTGGCGCGTGATCTCGGTGTGCGCGGCACCCCTGCAATCATTTTAGAAAACGGCTTGTTATTGCCTGGATACGTGCCAGTGGACAAACTGATTGCTGAGATCCGCAAGTAGCCCGATTAAGCAGTTGCCTATCTAGAGTAAGCATAATCACAAAAAAGCATGGCCTGGCCATGCTTTTTTGTGAGCTGATTACATGAGCCAGACCATCTCTTTATGGTGGGTAAATAAGATACCTGCCTTGGTCGTGAGTTCAGGCCACAGTTTTTTGATGCCATTCACATAATATTCAAGCTGAGTTGAATACCGTTCGGCAACATTGTGCACTGTTTCGGAGGGTGCTAATTGATGTGATTTGTAATCGATGATCAACACAGTGTTCTGAGATCTGACCACTCTATCAACGATGCCGTAAACTGTCTGTTCTCCCTGTTTATACATCAATGGCATTTCATTGTATGTTCGTGTGTCAGTAGACGGATTGAAAATCGCCGCAAAATCGGCGTGATTAAAAATGCTGGCAGCTTCTTCTACGAAACTGTCGAGCTGTCCTAGATAAGCCGGTTGTAGCAGTGAAATATCGGTTTCCAGCTGCTGATAGATGAGTTTGACGGTTTGTTGTGAAGCAGGATAAACATGAGTTTTACATAGTTGCTCGATGATGCGATGGATGATAATGCCACGCCACCTGGCGACTTCGATGTCGCTATCGGTACCATGGATGTCAGTCTTTTCATCTTCCGATTGCACATTATAAGCGTTACCAGGTTCATATGTGTACAGGCTTGGTGCGATCATAAAACTAGATGAGGCTTTACTAAATAGTTTTGGATCAATCGGTTTTAAAAGGGTCTTTAAAAGATTTTTATCAAAATCCCAGTGTCTATCAGGCTGTAATAGCTGCACTTCTGGCGGCACCATGGTGATGGGTGCATAAGCCAGGTGTCTGTATACTCTGCAGTTGATTTCATCAACGGTGGTTTCAGCCTCGGTTATACTTTCCAGTCCTTTAGCGATGATCCGATACCAGCTATTATCGTTACTTTTACTGCTGTTGATGCCGCTGATATACAGTTGCTCGCGGGCACGGGTTAGCGCGACATAGAGCAGGTTTAATTCTTCACGTGCCTGTTCGCCGAGCTTTTCCTGCTGCAGTTTTTCGGTCACCTGGTCGGTATTATCTTTGTTTAACTGCAGCTGAAAGTTCACCGGCCGGGATTCATCTGCCGGCCAGCGGACTAAACTGGCATAGGCGTTTCTGTTAGTTGGAGTGCTATTGCAGTCAGCAAGAAATACCACAGCTGATTCCAGCCCTTTGCTACCATGGATAGTCATCAGGCGGACACGGGATTCATTACTCTGTGATAGCGGTTCTTCGGGAGGGTTTGCAGAATAATTTTTCAGGTTGATTAACTGCTGCAGGAATCGAGTGATACTCGGATATCGACCGCTGTCAGTTTCCAGGGACAGTTCCAGAAACCTCTGGCAGTTAACGGCGACTTTCTGTTTGTTCTCGGTCTGGTTGGCTGCGACATAACGTTTGATAATGTTGCCTTCCGAGAAAATCTTATCGAGACAGTCGTGCACCGGCAGTTGTTCTGCAAGTTGCTGCCAGCGTGGCAGCAAGTTTGCTGCTCGCTGTAATGCTTTGCTGAGTTGTGCCTTGCTGGTTTTATCTTCCTTATCTGCGAACAGCTGTAATAAACGTTCGTACCAGTGTGCAGAGCCTTTCTCTTTGGCCAGCACGATTAGATCCTCATCACTGGCGTTAAATATCGGCGATTTTAATACCTGAGCTAAAGCCAGATTATTATAGGGGGTGATAAGCGTATTCAGTAAACAGGTCAGGTCACGTATTTCCAGGTTTTCCAGTAGCCCGCCTTTTTTACTGCCGATGAACGCGATGCCGTGCCGTTTCAGTGCCTCTTCATAAATTTCGATATGTGTGCGATTGCGCATCAATATCATTATATCGCCATACTCGATGGGGCGAATGGTCTCGTTTGCAGTGATCAAGGCTGGTCTGTTTTTAAGATAAAGGATCTGTCTGGCGATGTAATCTGCTTCCTTATGTCTTATTGTTTTAACCGAGATGTCTCTCGGTTGTTTTAGTGGGTTGCGAAAATATACTGGTTGCGAACCTGCAGGATCGTTTTCATCTTCCGTGAATAAATCGCATAGCATTACCTGGCCAGGCAATTTTTTTAAATAGGTGTCGTGTCTGGTGTAACCAGTCATAATGTTTTTAATATCAGGCTGTTCAAATATCTGATTAACGCATTGAATGATAGCGGCAGAAGAGCGCCTGGAGAAATCCAGCGGAGTTGCTTTTGCCTGCAGATTGTCCGCTAACCACTGACTGGCTCTCGCCTGTAGCGCAGGATTCGCCCGCCTGAAACTGTAGATCGACTGTTTTTCGTCGCCAACCAGAAAAACACTACGGTTCCGTTGCTCTGGACCTGCGGCAATTTCATCCAGTATTGGTGACAGCAGATGCCATTGCGTTGGGTTGGTGTCCTGAAATTCATCGATCAGAATATGATCGATGCGCTGATCAATTTTATATTGCACCCAGTGCGCATTATCAGCGTGTTGCAGCAACTCATAACATTTCCACTCCAGATCGGTGAAGTCTAGCAGCCGCATCTCTCTTTTAAGTTGCTGAAAAATAGCCAAATACTGGTGTCCGGCGAAATACCAGGCCGTGTTGATTTCAAGGCTGAGCAGTCGTTTTATCTGTTCCTTGACCTGCTGTATTTCGGTAGCGATCTCCTCATGCAGTTTGATGAAGCGACTGGCATTCTCAGCACCTATTTTTTTTTCCAGAGTGGCATTGTACTGGCGCCCCTGTATTAATATTTCGCCATCTTTTTTGATAAAAGCGGACTGGATGAGTGAAAACTTTGTCTCATTGTCTTTTTCAATTTTGAGCGCTTCATCAATGCTGTCAGCGTGTTTCTCGCTGGATACATTTTTAATCTCTCGCAGCAGACTGGCGAAAACCTGTAATCTTTGCGTGGTAATGCCATTTAAAAATACATCAGCCGGTTTCTGTTTATTGCTGGTGAAACGCTCATCGAGCTGAAAAGACCGAGCGAGTGTGTTGCGGGCAAATTCGACTGGTTTATCTGTGTGAGCGGTATATGCCCACCAGTCACTGCGATGGGTTAAAAAACTATGTAAAGCAGTTAGCGTGTTATCAGGGCCATTGCAGAATTTCATGATGACGTCGAGCTGATCGATGAGTTTTTGCTGAACACACTGTTGATCTGCTATCGCTGAAGCAGAAGTTGGTTGTTTCGATTTATCTTTTGCAACCGGGTTCGCCCTATCAAATAAAGCCTGCCATGCCTGGCGTTCGAGCAGGCTGGTATCTTCGATCAGATCAAAACCGGGCGGTATCTCGGCTTCCAGTGGAAAACGCGACAGGATGTCCTGACAGAAAGAGTGAAAGGTCTGTATGCGGATGGGATAGAGGCTGTGCATCAGCTTTTCATAGAGCCCGGCAGCAATCGTTTTGTTATGCTGATCGCTGCTGCAACCGATCATCTGCAAGAGATTCTCAAGCTCCTTTTCGTCTGCGGTGGCCATATCAAACAGACGTTGATTGAGCCGAATCTGCATTTCGCCGGCCGCCTTTCTGGTGAAAGTCAGCGCGACGATATTGCCCGGTTCTGCACCTGCGATGAGGAGGCGGACGATGCGCGTGATCAGCAGCCAGGTCTTGCCGCTACCTGCCGAAGCGGAGACTGTTGCATTAAAAGCAGGATTGCAGGCATCGAGGCTGTCAACATTTTTAATTGGAGTGGGCATGGTGGCAGTTTATAGCGACACACCCATATCCTCAATACGATACATATTTTATTCAGCGTGGTCAGGTGTTAAAGTAGCCAGCCTGAATTGAGGCACGCCATCCGGTGCCGCCTCGGATTGATAAAAACCCATAATAACTACACAAAAAACAGGGTGCAATATAGATGAGTAATTACGATGCCTCCTCAATAGAGGTATTAACAGGTCTTGAGCCGGTGCAGAAAAGGCCGGGCATGTATACCGATACCAGTCGCCCAAATCATTTAGCACAGGAAGTCATCGATAACAGCGTTGATGAAGCGATGGCAGGTCATGCTCACAAGATCGATGTGATTCTACACAAAGATGGTTCTGTCAGTGTCACCGATGATGGCCGTGGCATGCCAGTCGATATTCATCCTGAAGAAGGTATTCCCGGCGTCGAAGTGATCCTTACCCGCCTGCACGCAGGTGGCAAATTCTCCAATAAGAATTATCAGTTTTCCGGTGGATTACACGGTGTCGGTGTCTCGGTGGTCAATGCACTGTCCTCGAAGTTAGAGGTAGAAGTGCGCCGTGACGGTAATATCTATGAGATGGAATTTCAGCATGGTGCTAAAACCAGCAAGCTAAAACAGGCCGGTAGCGTTGGTAAACGCAATACCGGGACCAAGATTCATTTCTGGCCGGAGAAAAAATATTTTGATACGCCGACTTTTTCCGTATCCAAATTAAAACATGTCTTACGTGCCAAAGCAGTCTTGTGTTCGGGCCTGGAAGTTACTTTTGTCGAAGAAAAAACAGGTGAAAAAGAAACCTGGTGCTATGAAGGTGGGCTGGCAGATTATCTGGGGGAAAGTTTATTTGAAAGAGAGTGCATGCCTGCAGAGCCCTTTATCGGCTCTCTGGCAAGTACCACAGAGGCTGTCGACTGGGCGCTGACCTGGCAGGTTGATGCGGGTGAGCTTACCACCGAGTCTTATGTGAACCTGATACCGACTGCGCAGGGAGGTACCCATGTCAATGGTCTGCGTACCGGTCTGACCGAAGCGCTGCGTGAGTTTTGCGAACTGCGCAGCCTGTTGCCGCGCGGTGTCAAGTTAAGTCCGGAGGATGTCTGGGATAAAGTCTGTTATGTGCTGTCGGTCAAACTTTCTGATCCACAGTTTTCCGGTCAGACCAAAGAGCGTCTGTCATCACGTGAGTGCGCAGCTTTTGTTTCGGGAGTGGTGAAAGATGCTTTTAGTTTCTGGCTGAATCAGCATACCGAGGCAGGTGAAGCCATTGCTATGCTGGCGATCGAAAATGCGCAAAAGCGTTTGCGTGCCGGCAAAAAAGTTATTCGCAAAAAGGTCACCACCGGTCCGGCTCTGCCAGGCAAGCTGGCTGACTGCTCTTCGCAGGATTCAATGCGATCTGAATTATTTCTGGTGGAAGGGGATTCTGCCGGAGGCAGCGCGAAACAGGCTAGAGACAGGGAGTTTCAGGCGATCATGCCATTACGCGGGAAGATATTGAACACCTGGGAAGTGGAACCTGATCAGGTGCTGGCATCGCAGGAGGTGCATGATATTTCAATCGCTGTTGGTGTCGAGCCCGGGTCATCCGATCTAAAAGAATTGCGTTATGGAAAAATATGTATCCTGGCCGATGCGGATTCGGATGGATACCACATCGCAACCTTGTTATGCGCTCTGTTTCTCCGTCATTTTCGACCACTGGTGGAAGCCGGGCATATCTATGTGGCGATGCCACCGCTGTTTCGTATCGATATTGGTAAAGAAGTCTATTACGCGCTGGATGAGGCAGAAAAGCAGGGTGTTATGGATCGTATCGAAGCTGAAAAAACTCGTGGCAAGATCTCAGTTACCCGTTTTAAAGGCCTCGGTGAGATGAACCCCTTGCAGTTGAGGGTGACCACATTGGCACCTGATACCAGGCGACTGGTGCAGTTAACCCTGGGGCCGGGTAATAACAGCAACACTATGATGGATATGCTGCTGGCGAAAAAACGGGCTGGTGACAGAAAAGCCTGGTTAGAGCAGAAAGGTGCGTTAGCAGATATATAAGCTGGCTATTGTCGCTGAGCGATACTTCAAGATCAGAAATCACTAGATAATATTTAATAATCAATAACCAAATTTAATATGACATCACAATCAGAACTCGAATTCGAAGGTATCGAACAACTCCCGCTATCGGAGTTTACCGAACGCGCTTATCTGGATTATTCCATGTACGTCATCCTGGACCGCGCCCTGCCATTTATCGGCGATGGTTTAAAACCGGTGCAGCGGCGCATCGTTTATGCGATGTCTGAATTAGGTTTAAGTGCCACTTCAAAACACAAGAAATCCGCGCGTACCGTGGGTGATGTTTTAGGTAAGTTCCATCCTCATGGTGACAGTGCCTGTTATGAAGCGATGGTGTTAATGGCGCAGCCTTTTTCATACCGTTATCCGCTGGTAGACGGCCAGGGTAACTGGGGCTCGCCAGATGATCCTAAATCATTCGCCGCCATGCGTTATACCGAATCACGCCTGACTGCATATTCCGAAGTGCTGTTGACTGAGCTGGGTCAGGGCACGGTGGACTGGAAACCGAATTTTGATGGTACGCTGGATGAGCCGGAAGCACTGCCTGCGAGGCTGCCTAATGTTTTGTTGAATGGTGGGACCGGCATCGCTGTCGGTATGGCAACCGATATATTGCCGCATAATTTACGAGAAGTTGCCAGTGCCTGTGTACGCTTGCTGGAAAATCCAAAAGCGACAGTCGAAGAGCTGTGTGAACATATTCAGGGGCCTGATTTCCCTACTGAAGCAGAGATCATCACGCCTAAAAAAGATATCCTGGAGATTTATCAGACCGGTCATGGCGGTATCCGTCAACGCGCCTGTTATGAACTCGAAGATGGTGCGGTGATCATCACAGCCTTACCGTATCAGGTTTCCGGCAATAAAATCTTAGAACAGATCGCCGCGCAAATGATCGCAAAAAAACTGCCGATGGTGGAAGACTTGCGTGATGAATCGGATCACGAAAACCCGACTCGTCTGGTTATCATGCCGCGCTCAAATCGCGTCAATATCGAGGAATTGATGGCGCATCTGTTTGCCACCACGGATCTGGAACGCAGCTACCGCGTCAATATGAACATGATAGGCATCAACGGCCGGCCTCAGGTCAAAGATCTGCGCCTGCTGTTAGAGGAATGGCTGAAGTTCAGAACGGTTACCGTACGTCGGCGCCTGCAATGGCGACTTGATAAAGTTAATAGCCGTCTGCACATACTCGATGCCCTATTGATCGCATTTTTAAATATCGACGAAGTCATCGCCATTATCCGTGAAAACGATAAACCCAAACCAGTGTTGATGGCACGTTTCACTATCACCGATATTCAGGCAGAAGCTATCCTCGAACTGAAGTTACGTCACCTGGCAAAACTCGAAGAGATGAAAATTCGGGGTGAACAGAGTGAACTTGAAGAGGAACGTAAACAGCTGGAAAAAATACTGGGATCAGCTACACGGTTAAAAACGTTGATCCGAAATGAGATCATCTCTGATGCAGAAAAATATGGTGATGACAGGCGTTCGCCGATCGTTATACGTGCAGCCGCACAGGCGCTTGATGAGACTGCACTGATCTCCACTGAAGCGATTACTGTCGTGTTATCCAGCAAGGGCTGGGTGCGTTCTGCTAAAGGTCACGACATCGTTCCGGAAAAATTAAATTACAAGGCAGGTGATGATTATCTGGCTTCAGCGGCAGGTAAGAGCAATCAGATGGTGGTCTTTTTCGATTCCAGTGGCCGCGCCTATACCTTACCGGCTCATAAATTGCCATCAGCAAGAGGACAGGGAGATCCATTAAGCAGCTATTTTACACCGACACCGGGAGCGCGTTTTGTCGGTGTTGCTATCGGCAATCCCGATGATCTCTATCTACTGGCGAGCAATTTTGGTTATGGTTTTGTGGTTCGTCTGGGCGACATGCAGGCCAATGCAAAGAAAGGGAAAGCAGTATTGAATGTCGGTAAACAGTCGCTGGCTTTGCCGCCGGTGAAAATTTCCCAGGTCGCTACCGACCAGATAGCAGCGGTGAGTTCTACAGGCCATATGTTGTTGACGCCTGTTGCACAGCTGCCGCAGATGGCGAAAGGCAAGGGCAACAAGATCATCAATATACCTTCAAAACTTTTAAACACTGGTGATGAATTTGTCTCAGCAATAACGGTCGTGCCGGAAGGTGGCAGACTGGTGGTGCATTCGGGTAAAAAATACAAGACCATGAAAGCCTCTGAGCTGGCAGAATTTGCCGGTGAAAGAGGGCGCCGCGGATTGAAGTTATCTCAGGGATACCGTGCGGTTGATCGCCTGGTCGTGGAATAATCGTTTCACTAGAAGCTTGAATAGTTAAATAATGACGCCATATATTTTTAACTGTAGATTGCCGGTAAAAAAGCTGATTTAACATTGTTGCTAGTATTGAGGTCCAAATGAAACGTATCGCTTTATTCCTGTTAACAAACCTGGCGGTTATCGCCGTTTTAAGTATCGTGCTTAATTTACTTGGCATCGAATCTATCCTCGAGACCAATGGTGTCGACCTGAATTTGCAGGCTCTGTTAATCATGTCTGCCGTTATCGGCATGACCGGTTCCTTCATATCACTGGCCATGTCCAAATGGTCAGCCAAGCATATGACCGGTGCACAGGTCATCACTGAGCCTAAGAATCAGACACAGCGATGGTTGCTGGAAACCGTTTCCAGACAGGCGTCACAGGCAGGTATAAAAATGCCCGAAGTCGCCATTTATCAGTCTCCGGATGTGAATGCTTTTGCTACCGGCATGAGTCGCAACAGCGCACTGGTCGCCGTGAGTTCAGGTTTGATTGAACAGATGAAGATGGATGAAGCTGAGGCGGTACTCGCGCATGAGGTAAGCCATGTTGCCAATGGAGACATGGTGACACTGGCGTTGATTCAGGGTGTCGTTAATACTTTTGTAATTTTTGCTTCTCGTGTTGTAGGTCATATTATTGACCGTGTCGTGCTGAAAAATGAACGTGGCCATGGTGTCGGATATTTTGTTGCATCGATGGTCGCACAGATTGTTTTCGGTATTTTGGCCAGCATAATCGTTATGTATTTTTCCCGGGTGAGAGAATTTAAAGCGGACGCGGGAGCCGCTCAACTCGCAGGCAGTGGCAAGATGATCGCTGCTCTGCAACGTCTGCAGGCTATTCATCAACCATCACGTTTGCCTGAACAGATGGCGGCATTTGGGATCAATGGAGGTTTTGCTGTGGGGTTCAAAAAACTGTTTTTAAGCCATCCTCCCCTGGAAGAGCGCATAGCGGCTTTACGTTCCAGATAAGCAGGCCCAGTTATTCTATATCCGGTATTGTTGGAATGGTGATGAAATAATTGTTATATGACTGGCTGAAATTATCTAGCCGGACATCTCGGTAAAATCATATTCCATGATGGGCAGTGGTTCCTGCAGGAAGTAACCCTGAATAAAATTAACGCCCATGCCCCACAATAAAGATAAACTGGTTGCATCAGGTACATGTTGTGCGATAGTAAGTTTGCCCAGCTCGGCTGCCTGCTCTGCAAGAATTTTAATGGATTCCTGATTCTGCGGGTTGTCCGCCAGATTTTCCATGAAGCTGCTTTCTATCCTGACGTAGTCGGCATGGATATGCTCTAGTAACTGGAATGGATTGGTGCCGGTACCGAAATCGTCGAGCACGAAGCCACATTGTAAAGTTTTGAGTTTATGTGACAGGCTTTTGGTATTTTTCAGATTTGTGACTGCAACGGTTTCCTTAACTTCAAAATTCAAGGTGTAGGGGGGTATTTGTTTTTCTTTTATCTGGTAGCTTAACCAGTCAACCAGCGTTTCATCTTTAAGTGAGGAGGCTGATAGTTTAATAAAAAAACGTATACTCTTCCCGGCTTTTAGTTTTTTAGTCGATTCCTGAATTGTGCGGTATAACACCCATCGGTCGATCGCGATAGACATGCCAATGCGTTCGGCTGCAGGAAGGAAATCCTGTGGCATGACAAGCTCATCACTATCAATAGATGTTAACCTTACGAATACTTCATATCGTTCATCGGTATCGCCGTGCAAGCTGATGATAGGCTGAAAATGCAATACGAACTTATCGTGTTTTAGGGCATCAGTGAGCTGTTCCTTGAATTTGGCATCAACCTCGTGTCTTGTCAGTTCGCCTTTTTCAGGGATGTATATGTGTATCTGATTAGCTCCCTTACTGGCAGCAGTGGTCGCTGCTTTTTCAGATCGGGCCAGAATATCGTTATATTCTGGGGAGTCCCTGTCGATCAATGCGATGCCGATGCTGCAGGTGGTGTTTATGCGCGAATCTTTTATATTGGTTTCGAGTTCGGCTATTGCTTTCTGAAGTTTGGCTGCATACCTTTCGATATTGTCTCTGGTGTAATCGATGGCTATTACAGCAAAGCTGTCATGTGTATATCGAGAAAGGATATCTTCATCACCGATAACTGCGCTCAAAGTTTTTGCAGCTTCGATGATATATTGATCTGATTCGATCACACCCACCGAGTTTTTTATTCCATCAAAATTATCGATGTGGATTTCCATTAGAGCGGCGGTGAAGTCTTCCTGTCCACAACGCTCAATAATAGATTCCAGTTCTGTGATACAGTATTGGCGGTTATATAGACCTGTC
>Ga0316188_10000638_pt1 | contig 15510 bp, 7 predicted proteins | sample Phiworburrow1_MG_FD_204933 | JGI IMG/M metagenome (GOLD analysis project Ga0316188, IMG submission 204933) | Coastal sediment microbial communities from Maine, United States - Phippsburg worm burrow 1 | ecosystem: Environmental > Aquatic > Marine > Coastal > Sediment | place: USA: Maine...
CGACTACCAGTGGATCGAGTGGTATCGCGACCATCCGGTGGAAGACGACCTGAAGCTGCTGAAGTGGAGCGACGAGCAGTGCGGCGGCCAGGCCTACGTCGACTGGCAGCCGTTCCGCCACCCGCAGCTGGGCATGGTCGAGATCGGCGGCTGGGACCGCCAGAACTACTGGCGCAACCCGCCGCCGGCGCTGCGCGAGCGCGAGGTGGCCCGCTTCCCGGGCTGGCTGATGGCGCTGGCGCTGTCGCTGCCCAGGCTGGAAGTGCTGCGCACCGAGGTGCGCGCGCTCGGGTCGGACACCTGGCGCGTGCGCTTCGCGGTCGCCAACGCCGGCTACCTGCCGAGCTACGTGAGCAAGCGCGCGCTGGAGCGCAAGACGGTGCGCGGCACGATCTTCGAGATCCACCTGCCGCCAGGCGTCACGCTGGTGACCGGCAAGCCGCGCGTCGAGGGCGGGCACCTGGAGGGCCACGCGCCCAAGACCTCGCAGCAGGCCTTCCTGCCGAACCGCGAGATCACCGGCGAACGCGCAGTGGCCGAGTGGGTGGTGCACGCGCCGATCGGCAGCCGGCTGTCGTTCACCGCCCGTGCCGACCGCGCCGGCGCCGTGCACACCGAAGTCACGCTGGACTGATGCAGCTCGCCGTCAACGGCCAGACCTTGACCGTGGACGACGCGGCGGTGGACCCGGCAATGCCGCTGCTGTGGGTGCTGCGTGACGTGCTGGGGCTCACCGGCACCAAGTTCGGCTGCGGCATCGGGGCCTGCGGTGCCTGCACCGTGCAGCTCGACGGCGTGGCCGTGCGCAGCTGCGTGACCCCGCTGGCTGCTGCCGGCGGCAAGCCCGTGCGCACGATCGAGGCCCTGGGCTCCGCCGCGCAACCCCACCCCTTGCAGCAGGCCTGGATCGCGCAGCAGGTGCCGCAATGCGGCTATTGCCAGAGCGGGCTGCTGATGGCCGTCGACGCGCTGCTGACACGCGATCCTGCGCCGAGCGATGCCGACCTCGACGCCGTCGTCACCAACCTGTGCCGCTGCGGCAGCACACCCCGCCTGCGCCAGGCGATCCGCGCAGCCGCCGCCCAGATGCCACGCCGCGCGCCGAGCCTGCGCGCATGAAGCGCCGCCACCTGCTGCTGGCAGGGGCGGGCGGCGCCGGCGCATTGCTCGTCGGCTGGGGCTGGTGGCCCGCGGACAGCCGGGTCGGCCGGCCGGACCAGCTCGACAGCGGCGAAGGCGTGGCCCTGAACGGCTGGATCCGTGTCGCCCCCGACGGCACGGTGCAGCTGGCCATGCCGCGCAGCGAAATGGGGCAAGGCGTGCACACGGCACTGGCCATGCTGGCCGCCGAGGAGCTGGACCTGCCGCTGGCGGTCCTCAAGTTGATCCCGGCCGGCCACGACGCCCTCTACGGCAACGTGGCGATGTTCGTCGGCAGTCTGTGGTTCCACCCGCGCGAATCCCAGCCCGGACACGAGAGCCGCGCGCTGCGGGCCAGCGAATGGGTGGTGGCCAAGGCCGCGATTGCGCTCGGCATCAACGCCACCGGCGGGTCGACGTCGGTCGCCGACGCCTGGGAGCCCGTGCGCCTGGCCGCGGCCACCGCGCGCGCGCGGCTGCTCGGCGCCGCGTCGCTGGACTGGCGGCTGCCGGTGGCCGAGCTGGCCTGCGGCGGCGGCGTCGTCAGCCATGCGTCGGGCCCGCGCGCGCACTTCGGCGAACTGGCCGCGCGCGCCGCGCTGACGCCAGTCAGCGACGTGCAGCCCAAGCCGCAGGCGCAGTGGACGCTGCTGGGCACGCCGGCGCCGCGCATCGACCTGCCCGCCAAGACCGACGGCAGCGCCCGCTTCGGCATCGACGTGCGGCAGCCCGGGCAGGTCTACGCCGCCGTGCGGCACTGCCCGATGCTCGGCGGCGCGCCGGGCACCGTGGACGGGGCGCCAGCGCTGGCGCTGCCGGGCGTCGAGCGCGTGGTCGAACTCGGGCCCTATGCCGGCGGCACCGCGGCGCTGGCGGTGGTCGGGCGCAGCAGCTGGCACGCGATGCGGGGCGCGCAGGCGCTGCGCGTCGAATGGCAGCAGCGGCCGGCGGGGGCACTGGACAGCGCGGCCATCGAGGCCGACCTGGCGCTTCAGGCAGGGCGCGATCAAGGCTTCGTCTTCCACCAGCGCGGCGATGCCGCCCGGGCACTGCAAGACGCCACGCGCTCGGTGCAGGCGCTGTACCAGGCGCCCTACCTGGCGCACGTGACGATGGAGCCGATCAACTGCACCGCCCAGGTCAAGGACGGGCGCGTGCAGGTCTGGGCGCCAACCCAGGTGCCCGGCCTGGCGCGCGCGCTCGCCGCGCGCGTGGCGGGCGTGCCCGACGACGCGGTCACGGTGCATGTGACCTACCTGGGTGGCGGCTTCGGGCGGCGGTTGGAGGTGGACTTCGTCGGCCAGGCGGTGCGCGTGGCCCTGGAGACCGGCGGCCGGCCGGTGCAGCTGCTGTGGGCGCGCGACGAAGACATCGGCCACGATTTCTACCGCCCGGCGGCCGCTGCCTGGCTGCGCGGCGGCTTCGACGCCCAGGGCCGGTTGCAGGCTCTGAGCCTCAGCAGCGCCAGCGACGCCATCACCCCGCGCTGGATGGAGCGCGCGTTGCCGTCCCTCGCCGGCCCGATGGAACTGCCCGACCGGACCGGCGCCGAAGGCCTGTTCGACCTGCCGTACGGCGTGCCGCACCAGCGCATCGTGCACCAGGCCACGCACCACGGCGTGCCGGTCGGCTTCTGGCGATCGGTCGGGCATTCGCACAACGCCTTCTTCAGCGAAGGCTTCGTCGACGAACTGGCACACGCGGCCGGCGTCGACCCGGTGGCCTTCCGGCTGGCGCTGCTGGCCGACATGCCACGCCACGCCGCGGTGCTGCAACGTGCCGCCGACGCGGCCGGCTGGGGCGAACCGCTGCCTGCCGGCCGGGCGCGTGGCGTCGCGCTGCACGAAAGCTTCGGCAGCATCGTGGCGCAGGTGATGGAGGTGTCGCTCGACGACGCCCGTCCGCGCGTGCACCGGGTGGTGTGCGCGGTGGACTGCGGCATCGTCGTCAACCCGGCCATCGTGGCGCAGCAGATGGAGTCGGGCGTGATGTTCGGGCTGGCCGCCGCACTGCATGGTCGCATCGACATCGACGCCGGCGTGGTCCGGCAGAAGAACCTGCCGGACCTGCCGCTGCTGACGCTGGCGGACACGCCGCTCATCGAGACCCACATCGTGCCCAGCACCCGCCCGCCCTCCGGCATGGGCGAACCCGGCACGCCGCCGGTGGCGCCAGCGCTGGCGAATGCGCTGTTTGCGCTCACCGGACAGCGGCTGCGCCGCTTGCCCCTGCAGCTGGCGCCGTAGGCGTCCGGCCCACCGGGCGGTCGCGCGCCGGGCGGCGTGGCAGCCCGTCAGGCGCCGAGTTCTCGACGCCGGACGACGCCGGCCAGGACCGCCAAGCCCAACAGATACAGCAACCAGGCGCCGGGCTCGGGCACCGGCACGGCGGCGACGGTGAAGGTCCCCGAACCGTCCAGGTTCAACACCAGGCTGGTCACGTCATAGGCATTCGACTTGGCCACGAAGCTGGCGTCCGCCAGCACCGTGTTCCAGGTCTCGCCAGCGCCGAAGGTGCTCGACAAGCCGACTTCGTTGCCGCCGTCGGTCACGCGCAGGAAGGTGTCCATCGCCAGCGCACCAGATTCGGCGGCCGCCACCGGGTCGGTGGCGCCCAGGAAACTGAACTGCACCGTGACTGACCCGAAGGCGTAGCTCGAGCCCTGCGTCAGCACGATCTCGTCGAACCGGTAGCCACCGGCCCCGTCGTCCTCGATGTCGAGCACGATCGTCGACCCTTCGTCGTTCCTGATGCCGCCGTTGATGACCACCCGCCCCGGCGAGTTGCCGGGCGACAGCGTGCCGCGGTTGATGACGAACGCGTTGATCAGGCCGTCGTTGCCGCCGAGCTTGCTGAAGCTGCCGATCTCCACCGTCGTCGCGTTCACCGTGCTGGCGTTGACGTACAGCTTGCCCTCGCCGCCGTCGATGCCGCCGCGCCTGCTGCCGACGCCGACGTAGTCCGCGTTCAGCACCGAGCCATCGTTCAGCGTCAGCCGGCCCTTCGACCCCGGTTCGCCGGCGATGATCACATCGCCGCCGGCGGCGTCGAGCACGCTGCCGCCGCTGAAGGTGGCAGCGCCGTCGCCGTCATGGCCGATGCGCACCCGGGCCAGTCCGGGCTGGGCGATGACGTGGATCTGCGATCCGCCACTGACGTTGAGCCTGCCGGTGCCGAGCGGGTTGACCGGCGTCCCGCCGACATTCAGGCCGGCGCCCGAGGAGCCCGGGTTCGTGATCGTCACGACGCTGCCGTTGCCGATGTGGGCCACGCCGGTCCCGCCGCGGCTGCCAACCGCCATTCCGGCACCCGACAGGCTGTTGCCCGTCTGCTGGCCGCTGAGTTCCATCAACCCGTGGTCCATGCGCAAGGTGCCATCGCCTGACTCGCCGCGGCCGATGTTCACGATCGTCGTGGCCAGCAGACCCTGGTCCTTGATCGTCAGCGTCCCGGTCCCGTTGCGGCCCACGGCGACCAAGCCGTCGATCCCTTGGACACGCAGCTGCGAACCGAGGCCGGTGAGCGTCGCCGTGCCGGTGCCGCCGAGGGCCGTGTCGCTGAAGCCACCGATGTTGAGCACCGTGCTGCGACTGTCGGCCACCGTCGACAGCGCTTGGCCCGTCATCACGAGCCGGCCCCCCGCCTTGACGGTCAGGTCGCCGACGCTGCCGCTGTCGCGACCGAAGGCAGCGAACGGGTTGAAATTGTCCGGCTCGCCCACGCCCGGCCCGATCGACGTCGACACCACTTCCAGGATCGATCCGGTCCCGGTGATCGTGAGCGTGCCGTCGCTGCCAGCGCCGCGCCCGACGTAGAAGCCGGGGTTGGTGTTGCCCGGTCGGCTGTCCAGCCCGCCGTCGGTGATGAGCCAGCGCCCGCCATTGCGGAGGGTGGCGACCCCGGTGCCGCCGTTGCGCCCGACGTTGCCGAAGGCCGCCCCCGGGCTGACCGGGTCGCCGACGCCGCTGAGCGTGAGCTGCGAGCCTGCCCCGTCGATCAGCAATGTGCCCTTGCCGCCGTCGCGCCCGACGTTCATGAAAAGGCTGGAGGCACTGGCCCCATCGAGGATCTGCAGCGTACCGTCAGCGGTGCCGGCGTTGACGCCGACATTGATGAACGGGCTGACGCCAGCGACCTCCAAGCGGGAGCCCGTGCCCGTGATCGTGAGCGTGGCCTTGCCGTACTGACCGACGGCGATGCCGTCGTTGGGACCGGAGCTGCCGGCGCCGTCGATGCGCAGCAGGCCGCCGCCGGAGACCGTGACGTCGGCGGTCGCGTTGGCGTGCGTGGCAAGGCCCATGAAGGCGGTGCTGCCGTCGACGCTGTTGCGCGTGACGATCCACTGCGAACCCACGCCGTCGATCAGCGCCGTTGCAAACGACTTCTCGGTGCCCAGCGGCGACCCGCCACCGGGTCCGACACCGAGGCTGGCGCCCTCGGTGCGCAGCGTGCCGCCGGCCAGCACATTGACCGTGCCATGCGTCGTGCCGCCGGGCGTGCCGAAGTCAAGACCATCGGCCGCCTGCGTGAAGACCGACACCCCACCGACGGTGAAGCTGCGCAGCGTGCGCATCTCGCTGCCCGCGTCGGTGACGGTCAGGGTTGCGTCGGACCCGGCGGCGTTGCCGATGTAGTTTCTGCACCATGCCCCGGCAGCGCTGCAGGCGGCGCCATTGACCGTGGCGTCCACCAGCCCGCCGTTGGACACGAGCAGGCTGCCGTTGCCCCAGTTGCCCACCTGGACGCGGTTGACCTGGTCCGCGCCCCCAATCCGCACCTGCGCACCGCTGACGACGGCGCTGCCGTTGCCCGTGCCGCCATCCCCCAGCGATAGCCCGCCGACGCTGAGCTGCGCGCCGGCCAGCGCCGAGAAGCTGCCCAATGCGCCAAAGCCCACGTACAGCGTGTTCGTGAATCCCAGGTCGAGCAGCGCGGTGCCGACGTCGATCGGGAACAGGTCGGTCGGGGCGGTGTGGACGGACCCGCTGTAGTCGTAGAACTGCGCCTGCGCCGCCGAGGCCGCCAGCGACAGGCCGGCAACGACCGCGCCGACCGTGCGGCGACCACGGGAAGCCCTGGCCGCCCTCATCATGGAATGAATCACGGACAGCTCCCCATTGAACAACGGCAACTCGGACACGCCGGCCGGCGGTCACGGCAACTATCCGCGACGGGAGACGTTCATGAAAGCGCTGTTGCGGCCGCGGGGCAGGCAAACCTTTGCCCCACCCGCGAATCAGGGGTGGGTTTACGTGAACCGGGCGCCGACGCCGTCGGGCTCAGCGCGCCGGGGGCTGAGACGCGCCGGTGCCGGGCGCCGGGCCGGCGTTCGTTGCGGGCATCGCCTGCCGGGCCCGGGCCATAAGGTCCCTCGTGGCCGCCACCTGCGCGTGCTGCGGCCCGAAGTTGCGCTCGTGGATGGCCAGCGCGCGCTCGGCGAGCGCGGCGGCCTCGGCCGGGTGCCGCTGTGCCAGCCGCAGCTCGGCCAGACTGCCGAGCCCCCACGCCGTCCACTCGTGGTCCGGCCCCCAGGCCTGTTCCCACAGTCTCAGCGCCTCGCGCGCCATCGGCTCGGCTTCCTCGAGCCGCCCCAGTGACCGCAGTGCCTCGGCCAGGTGCCACAGGGTCAGGCCGAGTTCCGGGTTGCCTTCGGTCAGGCAGGCCCGCTGCACTGCGAGCGCACGACGCAGCAGCGTCTCGGCCGCCAGCGCGTCGCCCTTGCGGGCCAGCACTTCGCCGAGCGCCGTCAGCGCGCTGGCGGTGCCGGGCGCGTCGGCGCCCAGCGTGCGCTCGCGCACCGCCAGCACACGCCGGCTCAGGCGCTCGGCTTCGTCCATCCGGCCCAGCTCGGTCACCAGATAGGCCAGGTTGTCGAGCGTGCCCAGGGTCAGGGGATGCTCGGGGCCGAGCACCCGCTCGCGGACCCCCAGCGCCCGGCGGAACAGCGGCTCGGCCGCCGCATAGTCGCCGTGGCCCTGCAGGCACCCGCCCAGCACCGCCAGCGTGAGCGCCGTATCGGGGTGGTCGGGGCCCAGCGCTCGCTCCTGGATCGCCAGTGCGCGGTGCAGCGCCGGCTCGGCGACGTCCCTCTCCCGCTGGGCCACCGCCACCCGGGCCAGGTTGGTCAGCGCCCGGGCGGTGTCGACATGGTCCGGCCCCAGGTGGTTCGAGCAAAGTTCAACCATGGATTCAGCCAGCGGCCGCAGCACCCGGAAAGTGTAGGCATTGAGGAAGTTGAAGAACTGGCCATCGAACCAGCCTGCCAAGGCGGCGGGGTCGACGGTCCGGCGGTGCTCACAGGCCTCGGCCAAGGCACGGCATGCCGCTGGGGTCACATCCCGCGGCCCGGCCACTTCTGCGCGCGCGCTCCAGAACGCGCCCACGCGCTCGTGGCCCTGCAGGCGTGCCGACTTCAGCACGCCGTCATAGGTGACCTGGTGCAGCAGCTGGTGCTGGAAGGCGTACTCGCCGGCGCCGGACTGCGCGTCTCGGCGCACCACCAGCTGCCGACGCAGCAGCGCCGGCAGGGCCTCGACCGCTCCGGGGTCGATGGCCGCCAGCGCCTGGTCCCAGAACACATGTCCGACGACGGCGGCTTGCTGCAGCGCCACGCGCTCGTGCACGCCAAGGGCGTCCAGCCGCGCCTGCAGCACGCCGGTCAGCGTGGGCGGCACGCGCGCGCGCAGCAGGCGCTCGGGCGGCACCCGCCAGCCGTCGGGATCGGCGACGATGACGCCGTCGTCGATCAGCATCTTCACCAGTTCCTCCATGTAGAACGGGTTGCCGTCGGCCCCGCCGGTGAGCAGGGCGCGCAGCGCGTCGGGAACGTCGGCGACGCGCTCCAGCAGCACGTCGCTCAGCTCGCGGCTGCCGGCCCGGTCCAGCGGCCGGACGTCGATGCGCCGATGCAGCGGGTCGCCCTCGGCCCAGCCTGGCAGACGCTCGAACAGGGTCGGCCGCGTCAGCACCAGGCACAGCAGCGGCATGTCGCGCAGGTCGGTCAGCACGTGGCGCACGAAGGCGATCGACCCCTCGTCGGCCCAGTGCAGGTCGTCGAACACGAGCACCACGGGCGTCTGGTTCACGGCCGCCAGGCCACGCAGGCACAGCGACGCGGTCTCGAAACCACGCTGGCGCAGCAGCGCCTCGTCGTGCAGAACGGCCTTCAGGTGAGCGCTGCCCGCGAAGTCCAGCCCGATCAGGTGCCCCAGCACGTGCAGGCGCGCCTCGTCCGGCGCGGGCAGCAGCGGCGCCAGCCCTTGCAGCAGCTTGGCGCGCGCGGCCGGGGCGCTGTCGCTGTCGGCAATGTGCAGCTGCCAGGCCAGCAGGTCGCGCAACTGCCCGTAGGGATGGACGGCGCTGCGCGGGTGGGCGCGGCTGGCCAGCAGCCAGCAACGGCGGCGCACCGTGTCCAGCTGGCGCTGGAATTCGGCCAGCAGCCGGCTCTTGCCGAGACCCGCGTCGCCAACGACCGTGATCGCCCGCAGCCGGCCCGCGGTCGATACCTCGTCGAACGCCGAACACAGCGCGCCGAGCTCGGCGTCGCGTCCCACCATGCGCGTGTCCAGCCCTTCGATGCCACGCGTCGGCACGCGCAGGGCGCGCGGGCGCTCGCACTCGACGATGTAGCTGCGCTGCGGCTGCTCGACGCCCTTGACGCTGACCGGCGGCTGCTCGACGACGTCGAACAGCCCGCGCACCAGGCGCCAGGTCTCGTGGCTGATGCGCAGCCGACCGATCGGCGCGCTCTGCTCCATGCGCGCGGCCAGGTTGACGGTGGCGCCGCGAATGCTCCCTTCGGCGTCGACGCCGCCGCCCAGCAGCACGCGGCCGGTGTGGATGCCGGCGCGCACGGCGAAGTCGGGCACGCCGAATTCGCGCTGCACCTGCGGCGCGTGCGCGCGCGCCGCCTCGATGACGGCCAGGCCGGCGCGCACCGCCTCTTCGGCGTCATCTTCGCTGGCGGCCTCGGTGCCGAAGGCGGCCAGCATCCCGTCGCCGGTGTACTGCAGCACGCGCCCGTGATGCGCCTGAACTGCCGCGCTGAAGCGTTCCAGCGCGCTGTCCATGACGGCGTGGATGTCCTCGGGTTCGAGCTGCTGGCCGATCGCGGTGGAGCCGGCGACGTCGACAAACAGGACGGACACCTGCTTGAGCTGCTGCACGGGCGCGGCCGCCCGCCACTGCGTCAACGCCAGGCGCAGCGGCTGCAGCGCGGTGTCCACCACCGCATCGCCCAGCACGGCGCGCTGCGCTTCCAGGGCCTCGATCGCCGCTTCCAGCGAGGCGCCGCGGTCACTCATGCCGGACCGTCGCAAGGCGCACGCTGCACCGGCTCGGACAGGTTGACGGACGGCTGGACCACCACGCGAAGAAGTCTGGCACGGACAGGCGCAACGCGCCGGCAGGATGTGCCGCGCCAGGGCGACGCGCGGCCCGCCCGCCTCAGCGCAACCGGTTCGTCGACGGGTGCGCGCTCAGGCCGGCACACGGCCCACCCAGCGCAGCAGCGCGCGCCTGAGCTGGTCGGCCTCGATCGGCTTGGTCAGGAAGTCGTTCATGCCGGCGGCCAGCGCCGCCTGCCGCTCGGCAACCAGGGCCGCCGCCGTGCAGGCCACGATCGGCAGCCGCTCCGCGTCGTGCAGCTGGCGCAACTGGCGCGTGACCTCGAAGCCACTGAGGGCCGGCATCTGCAGGTCCATCATCACCAGCCGATACGGGTCGCCCTGGGCGTCGGCCGTGGCCGACGCGTCCAGCGCCTGCTGGCCGTCCATGGCGCGGTCCACGCGCAGGCCGAGTTGCTGCAACTGCGCCGTCGCCACCAGCAGGTTGACCTCGTTGTCGTCCACCACCAGCACGCGGGCGCCCTGCAGTTCGGCCAGGGCCGATTCGCCCATGGCCGCGTCGCCGGGCACCTCATCCACGGGCGGCAAGGGCAGCTCGGCCCAGAAGCAGCTGCCGGCGCCCGGTTCGCTGTGCACGCCCACCTCGCCGCCCATCAGCACGGCCAGCTCGTGACAGATCGACAGGCCCAGCCCGGTGCCGCCGAAGCGGCGGGTGCTGGAATCGTCGGCCTGGGAAAAGGGCTTGAACAGGCGCTCGCGCATGGCGTCGTCGATGCCTGGGCCGCTGTCGCGCACCTCCAGCCGGACGCGGTCGTCGACGGTCCGGTATGCCACCACCTGCACCGTGCCGCCGACGCCGAACTTGACCGCGTTGCCGACGTAGCCGTGCAGGATCTGGCGCACGCGCAGCGCGTCGCCCACCACCCGGCCCAGGCCGGGATCGACCGTCAGCGTCAGCTCCAGCCCGCGCGTGGCGGCCGGCGCCGCATGGGCCTGCTGCACGGCCTGCAACAGGGCCGGCAGGTCGAAGGGCTCGTGCTCCACCGTCAGGGCACCGCTCTCGATGCGCGACAGGTCGAGGATGTCCGACACGATGAGGGCCAGCGAGCGCGCGCAGTCGGCGATCTGCGACAGGTACTGTGCCCGCTGTTGCGGGTCGACACCGGGTGCGCCCGCCATTCTGGCCAGACCGAGCACGCCGTTGAGCGGTGTCCGCAGTTCGTGGCTGGTGTTGGCCAGGAAGGCGCTCTTGGCGCGGTTGGCGGCCTCCGCCTCGTCGCGCGCGAGCGCCAGCGCCTGGGCGACACGGCGGCGCTCGGTGATGTCCTCGATGATCCAGATCGTGCCGCCGCGGCTCGGGCGCGTCGGGTCGACGGCACGCGCCAGCATGCGGCACAGCACGCGGCTGCCGTCGCGCCGGTGCAGTTCATGTTCGACCTCGACCTGCTCGCCGCGCGACAGCTGGCCGGTGATGCGTTCGCCGACCTTCCGGAAACTGTCGTCGTCCGGCCAGACCGTGCGCACGCCCAGGCCGACCAGTGCGCCGCGCGGCCAGCCCAGCATGGCCTCGAAGGCCGGATTGGCCACCATGAAGCGCTGCTGGCGCGTCAACGCGATGCCGATCGAGGCGTTGTCCAGGATCGCCTCGCGCTCCAGCCGTGTGCGCTCCGCCTCCGACATGTCGCGCGCGTTGACGACCAGGTAGTCGCGCCGGTCCATGACGAAGCGCGCCGCCGACACCAGCAGCGGCAGCCGCCGGCCGTCGCGCCGGCGCAGCTCCACCGGCCAGTCCTGTACGCGGTCGCTGCCGCGCACGGCCTGGAGGAAGGCTGCCCGGTCGTCCTCCGAGACCCACAGGCCCAGTTCGTCCGCCGTGCGCCCGAGCGCCGCCTCGTTGGACCAGCCGGTAGCCGCCTCGAAGGTCTGGTTGGCCATCACGTAGCGTTCGCTGTCCAGGTCCTGCAGCGTGATCAGGTCGGGGCTGCTGGCCACCAGGTGCGACAGCAGGGCCTCGGAGCGACGCACCGCCTGCTCGGCGGCCTGACGGTCGGTGTCGTCGACGTAGATGGACAGCACGCCGGGCCCCTGCGGCGTGGCCACCGCGACGCCGGTGGCCCGCACCAGCAGCCGGCGTCCGGCACGCGTGCGCAGCGCGAACTCGGCCACCGGCAGGGCCTCGCCGGGTGCCGCCTGCTGCAACTGCCGGTTGCGGCGCAACGCGCGCTCGCGCGTTTCGCTGCCCTCGTAGTTCTCGAACAGGTCGCTGCCGATGAAGGTGTCGAGGTCGGCATGGCCGAACATCATCAGCGCCGCCGGGTTGGCGTCCAGCACCCGGCCGTCATGGTGCAACACCAGCGGCGTCGGCAGGCTGATGAAGAGGTCGTGGTAGCGCGATTCGGTCTGCGCCAAGGCCTGGCGCGCACGTTGGCCGTCTGTCACGTCCTGCGCCACGCCCCAGTAGCCCGCAAACGCGCCCTGGGCGTCGACGCGCGGCTCGCCGCTGACCAGCAGGTGCCGCGTGCCATGCGCCGTGCGCCACTGCACCGGCACATCGCGGATGGGCTGCCGCGTCTCCAGGTCCGCCAGCAGGCCGTCGAGCAGGTCGGGGTCGCAGGCGAACTGCGGCAGTTCCCAGGGCACGCTGCCGAGCAGATCGGTCGCGCCGAGGGCGCGGCGCAGGTCGCGCTTGGCGCTGTGGGACACCAGGCGGCCGCGCGCGTCCAGCTCCCAGTAGGCGTCGGCGCTGATCTGCAGCACGCGGTCGAAGCGCTGCTGGCGGTCGGCGGCAACCTCGACGAAGTGCTGCAGTTCGCGCCCGGCCACCAGCCCGGCGGCTGCGCCCAGCGTCAGCGCGAGCAGTTCGCCGGCCAGGACCCAGAGCGCATCGATGCCCGCGAACAAGGGCAGCCCGGCCGCGGCCAGCCAGCCTGACGTGGCCAGTGCCAGGGCCAGCGCCCCTGTCGCGGTGGCCACCGCGGCGCCGGCCCAGCCGCCGACGGCGGCGGCCACGCCGGCATGCACTGCGAGCAGGGTGACCGCCGCCGGCCCCGGCGACCGGCCCAGCGTCAGGTGCACGGCCATCAGCCCCATCATGGCCGCCAGCGCCACGCCGACGGTGGCATGGCGCGCCAGCCGCGACGGCATCGCCTTCCAGCTCAGCAGCCCCAGCAGCGCCAGCACGCCGCACAGCGCGGCGGCCAGCCAGCGCCCCAGGGCCAGCAGCGCCAGCGCGGCGGCGCCGTAGCCGGTGAGGACGGCCAGCCCGTGCAGGCGGCCGATGCGGGCCAGCGCCCGCCGCAGTTCGGCCGCAAAGGGCGCCGGGGCCTCGCCCGCCGCCGGCAAGGCTTCCAGGGCGGATGACGGTGCGTCGGTCACGGCAGGGCGCGGTGCAACTGGCTGCGCGTGGCGTCGGCCACGCGGCGCGCGGCGGCGGCCCAGTCGGCGCCGCCGCTGGCGTACAGCACCGCGCGCGAGCTGTTGACGATGATCGGGCCGTCCGCACGCCAACCGGCGCGCACGGTGGCCTCGGCATCCCCGCCTTGCGCGCCGACGCCCGGGATCAGCAGCGGCAAGGTGGGCGCGAGTTCCCGCACGCGGGCGATCTCGGCCGGGTAGGTGGCACCCACCACCAGACCGATCTGGCTGCCCTGGTGCCAGGCCCCGGCGGCCAGCCGCGCGACCCGCTCGAACAGCCGTTCGCCGCTGGCCAGCGTCTGCGCCTGCAGGTCGTCGCCACCCGGGTTGGAGGTGCGGCACAGCAGGATCAGACCGCGCCCGTCGTAGCGACGGTACGGCTCGATCGAGTCCTCGCCCATGTACGGCGACAAGGTCACCGCGTCGGCCTGGTAGCGCTCGAAAGCCTCGCGCGCGTACTGCGAGGCGGTGGCACCGATGTCGCCGCGCTTGGCGTCCAGGATCACCGGCACCCCCGGCGCCACGCGGCGCAGGTGCGCCATCAGCCGTTCCAGCTGGTCCTCGGCCCGGTGGGCGGCGAAGTACGCCACCTGAGGCTTGTAGGCCTGCACCAGATCCTTGGTCGCGTCCACGATGCCGGCGCAGAAATCGTAGATGCGGTCGGCGTCGCCGCGCCAGCTGCCCGGGAACCGCGCCGGGTCCGGATCCAGACCGACGCACAGCAAGGACCCGTGGCGCCGAGACGCGGCGGCCAGGGTGTCGCAGAAGTTCAAGCGCGCAGCCCCATCAGACGCGGCGCGCCAGCGCCTCGGCCTGGCCGATGTAGGTGCCCGGCGTCAACGCCTTGAGGCGGTCGCGCTCGGCCGCCGGCAGCGCCAGGGTGTCGATGAAATCGGCCATGCCGGCCCGGGTCACGGCCTTGCCGCGCGTCAGCGCCTTCAACTGCTCGTACGGGTTCGGCAGCCCGTGGCGGCGCATCACCGTCTGCACCGCCTCGGCCAGCACCTCCCAGGCGCCGTCCAGGTCGGCCGCCAGTGCGGACTCGTCGACCTGCAGCTTGTCCAGGCCGCGCAGCAGGCTCTCGTGCGCCAGCACCGAGTAGCCCAGTGCCACACCCATGTTGCGCAGCACGGTGCTGTCGCTCAGGTCGCGCTGCCAGCGGCTGACCGGCAGCTTCTGGCTCAGATGGGTCAGCAGCGCGCTGCCCAGGCCCAGATTGCCTTCGGCGTTCTCGAAATCGATCGGGTTGACCTTGTGCGGCATCGTGCTGCTGCCGATCTCCCCCTCCTTCAGCCGCTGGCGGAAGTAGCCCAGCGACACGTAGCCCCAGACGTCGCGCGAGAAGTCCAGCAGGATGGTGTTGCTGCGCACGACGGCGTCGAACAGCTCGGCCATCCAGTCGTGCGGCTCGATCTGCGTCGTGTAGGGGTTCAGGCTCAGCCCCAGACGCTGTTCGACGACGCGGCGCGAAAAGTCCTCCCAGTCGAACCCCGGCCAGGCGGCGAGGTGGGCGTTGAAGTTGCCCACGGCGCCGTTCATCTTGCCCAGCACGCGCACGCCCGCGATGCGCTCGCGGGCCGCCACCAGCCGCGCCGCCACGTTGGCGATCTCCTTGCCCACCGTGGTCGGGCTGGCCGTCTGCCCGTGCGTGCGCGACAGCATCGGCAGCGCAGCGTGTTCATGCGCCATCTGGCGCAGGCGGTCGATCAGCCGGTCCAGCCCAGGCAGCAGCACCTGATCGCGCGCATGCTTGAGCATCAGCGCGTGGCTGGTGTTGTTGATGTCCTCACTGGTGCAGGCAAAGTGAACGAACTCGCTTGCCGCCTTCAGCTCGGGCGAGCCGTTCAGGCGCGACTTCAGCCAGTACTCGACGGCCTTCACGTCGTGGTTGGTGGTGCGCTCGATGTCCTTGATGGCCTGCGCGTCGGCCGGCGCGAAGCGCGTCACCAACCCGCGCAGCAGGCCGCGCGAGGCTTCCGACAAGGGCTTGAACTCCTCGAAGCCGGCGTCCGACAACGCGATGAACCATTCCACCTCGACCTGCACGCGTCGGTGCATGAGCCCGAACTCCGACAACAGCGGCCGCAGCGCCGCCAGTTTGGTCGCATAGCGACCGTCCAGCGGCGAGAGGGCAGTGAGAGCGGTCAGTGGCATGGACGGTGGCGCCGTCGCGGCGCTGGCAGGTCGGTCGACGCTGCCGATACCGTGGCGCCGCCGACAAAGCCCCGATTTTAGAGGCCGCCGCCGCTGCGGCGCCAAAATCGCGTGGCGGGCAATGCATTGCCTGCTGAAGCCTGACCCTTCTCCGTTTGCCACCGGACCCTGCCATGCCCCTGCCCACCGCGCCCCGCGCCCTGGTGTTCGACGTCTTCGGCACCGTCGTCGACTGGTACGGCAGCATCGTGCGCGAATTGAACGCCATCGGCTGGCCGACCGACGCCGGCGCCTTCGCCCTGGCCTGGCGCGCCGGCTACGCGCCGGCGATGCAGGAGGTACGCGCGGGGCACCTGCCCTGGACGCACATCGACGCGCTGCACCGGCGCATCCTGGACCGCCTGCTGGTCGAACACGGGATCACGCTCGAGGAGCCTGCGGCGCAGGCGCTGAACCT
>Ga0316188_10000639_pt1 | contig 15480 bp, 17 predicted proteins | sample Phiworburrow1_MG_FD_204933 | JGI IMG/M metagenome (GOLD analysis project Ga0316188, IMG submission 204933) | Coastal sediment microbial communities from Maine, United States - Phippsburg worm burrow 1 | ecosystem: Environmental > Aquatic > Marine > Coastal > Sediment | place: USA: Maine...
ACTCGGCCTGGGGCCCGGATCGTCGCCCGGGGTACCCGGCGCACCAGCGGTGTCGCCCGTCGGCGGCGGCGACGGCGGACCCGCGTCGTCTTCCGCGAAGATCATGCCTTGCCCGGTTTCGCGCGCGTAGATCGCGAGCACCGCGATGATCGGCACGCGCACCGACATGCTGGCCCCGCCGAAACGTCCGCTGAAACTCACTTCTTCGTTGCCGAGACGCAGGTTCGCGGTCGCGCTCCAGCTCACGTTCAGCACGATCTTGCCGTCCTTGACGTACTGCCGCGGCACTTCGACGCCGGTGGCGTTGGCGTCGACGACGAGATGGGGCGTACAGAGGCTGTCGGAGATCCACTCATGGATGGCGCGCAGCAGATACGGCCGGCGCGCCTTCATCGGCGGTCCGGACGCAGGGGGAACCGGGGGTGTGCTGCTGCCCGTCGTCACTGTGCCAGTATGCCGCGAGGCGTGCGACCAAGGCGCTGAATCAAGGGTCGCCCGTGCCTCAGCGACGCGTCGACGACGGCGGATTGCGCATGTCGCGTTCCGCTTCGCTGAGGCTGCGCTGGAAAGCTGGGCGGGAAAAGACCTTGGTCGCGTACTTGTCGACTGCCGGAGCGGCCGCCGTGATCGCCGTTGCATCGACATCCCACCGGGACAGGCGCCACAGGATCGGGGCGACCGCTGCGTCGAGCTGGGAGAACTGGTCCGACAGGAACCACGGTCGCATGCGGAACAGCGGCTCCGACGCCAGGATGCTTTCGGTCAGCATCTTGCGTGCACGTTCCTTGTCCCGACGGTCGGCCCCCGATCCAGGTTCGAGCGCGTCCGCCACCGCGTACCACTCCTGCTCTATGCGGCGCAGCGCGAGCCGTGCGTGCGCACGTGCGCCGGGATCCGTCGACGACATCGAGGGGTGCGGGAAGCGCTCGTCGATGTACTCGCAGATGATGCCAGGCTCGTAGACCACGACGTCGCGGTCCACCAGCGTCGGCACGGTCTGGTAGGGATTGAGGTCGATCAGGTCCTCGGGCGGGCGCACGAGGTCGGTCTCGACGATGCGTGTCGCGAGGGCTTTCTCGGCCAGCACGAGGCGGACACGGTGGCAGCGCGCGTCCACTGCGCGTGAATAGAGCGTCATCATGCTGAGGAGTCTCCTTGTCCAGCAGCACGAACCACCGCGGCAGGCTGCGCGCTCGGCGATGGCTGCAGTTCCCCGTCCGCTCCGCGTGGCGCCCCGATGAGGCACCACGCAGGAGACGATGGGGACCGCGCCGGCCTCAGCCGGCTTATTTCACGTCCTTCCAGTATTCCTTCTTGAGCGCGTACGCAAGCAGCGTGAAGAACACCAAGAAAGCAATGACCCAGTAGCCCAGCGCCTGGCGCCTGGCCTGTACCGGCTCACCGATGTAGTCGAGGAAGTTGACGGTATCACGAACGAACGCGTCGTATTCCTCAGGGGTCAGCTTGCCAGGATTGGCCAGCTTGAATTCCTTGAATTGCTTCTGCACGTTGCCTTGCGCGTCCGTGTGGCCCTCCCAGACGGCTTCCTGCGTGCCTTGCAGCTCCCACAGCACGTGCGGCATCGCCGTGCCCGGCAGCGACAGGTTGTTCACGCCGGTGCCCTTGGCCGGGTCGGCGTAGAACGACTTCAGGAACGTGTAGACGTAATCCGGCCCCTTGCTGCGGGCGATCAACGACAGGTCCGGCGGCGCCACGCCGAACCACTGCTTGCCGTCGTCCGCGTGCAGGCCGTTGGTCATCGTCGCATGCGGCGAATCACCCGAGAACAGCAGGTTGTCCGTCATCTGCTTTTCGGTCAGGCCGATGTCGGCGGCCACGCGGTTGTAGCGCACGTACTTGGCCGAGTGACAGCCCATGCAGTAGTTGACGAAATTCCTCGCACCCCGCTGCAACGACGCCTGGTTGTGGATGTCGTTGTTCGCCTTCTCGACGTGGGCTTCACCACCCGAGGCCAGGCTCACGGCGGGCAGCGCGACCAGCGCCGCGATGCACGCGAGGACCTTCTGCTTGTGGCGATCAATGCGCATGGTAGGTGACCCTCGTCGGCACGGGCTTGGTCTTGTCGATGCTCGTGTACCACGGCATCAGCAGGAAGAACGCGAAATACACGGCCGCGAACACGCGCGACGCCAGGGTGAAGGCAGGCGTCGGCGGCTGCAGGCCGAGATAGCCCAGCGCCAGGAAGCTGATCGCGAACGAGATCAGGAAGAACTTGAAGAGCGGCCCGCGGTAGCGGATCGACTTCACCTTGCCCCGGTCGAGCCAGGGCAGGAACACGAACAACACGACGGCGACGCCCATCAGCGCAGCGCCGAGCGGCTTGCTCGGGACGGCGCGCAGGATTGCGTAGAACGGCGTGAAGTACCACACCGGCGCGATGTGCGGCGGCGTCTGCAGCGCGTTCGCGGGATCGAAGTTGGCGTTCTCCAGGAAATACCCGCCCATGGTCGGCGCGAAGAACACGATCAGCGCGAACAGGATCAGGAAGACCCCGAGACCGACCATGTCCTTGACCGTGTAATACGGGTGGAACGCGATCCCGTCCAGCGGGATGCCGTCCGGGCCCTTGACCTTCTTGATCTCGACGCCGTCCGGGTTATTGGAACCCACTTCGTGCAGCGCCATCAAATGCGCGATCACGAGGAACACGAGCGCGAACGGGATCGCGACCACGTGCAATGCGAAGAAGCGGTTCAGCGTGACGTCGGAGATGTAGAAGTCGCCGCGGATCCATTCCGTGAGCGAATCGCCGATCACCGGGATGGCGCCGAACAGCGACACGATCACCTGCGCGCCCCAGTAGGACATGTTGCCCCAGGGGAGGAGATAGCCGAAGAAGCCCTCGGCCATCAGCGCGAAGTAGATCAGCATGCCGAAGATCCACAGCAGCTCGCGCGGCTTCTGGTACGACCCGTACAGCAGCGCGCGGAACATGTGCAGGTAGACGACGATGAAGAACGCCGAGGCGCCGGTCGAGTGGATGTAGCGGATCAGCCAGCCCCACTCCACGTCGCGCATGATGTATTCGACGGAACCGAAGGCGTCGGCGGACGACGGCTTGTAGTTCATCGTCAGGAACAGGCCCGAGAGGATCTGGATCACCAGCACGACCAGGGCCAGCGAGCCGAAGTAGTACCAGAAGTTCATGTTCTTCGGCGCGTAGTACTCGGACACCTGCGATTTCCACAGGGCCGTCAACGGAAAGCGGTCGTCGATCCACGCAGTCAGCGAAGCGAGGCGTCCGCTGCCCGACCCGGCCGCAAGCTTGTCGGAGGATGTGCTCATCACGCGTTCCCCTTCTCGGCGCCGATCAGGATGCGGGTGTCGGTCACGAACTGATAGGGCGGCACGGGCAGGTTGAGCGGCGCCGGCACGTCCTTGAAGACGCGGCCGGAGATGTCGAACTTGGAGCCGTGGCACGGGCAGAAGAAGCCGCCCGGCCAGTCCGCGGAGACAGTCACGTCACCGGGCGAGAACTTGTCGAGCGGCGCGCAACCGAGGTGCGTGCACACGCCGACCAGCACCAGGTACTCGGGCTTGATGGCGCGGGCTGCGTTCTTGGCAAACGTGGGCTGATCCGACTCGTCCGAATCCGGATCGCGCAGTCTCGCGGTGACGCCGTCGAGCTGGGCCAGCATCTGCGGCGTGCGGTGCACGACGTAGACAGCCTTGCCGCGCCATTCGATCTTGAGCATCGCGCCCGGCTCGAGCTTGCTGATGTCCACTTCCACCGGAGCACCCATGGCCTTCGCGCGGGCGCTTGGTTTCCAGGAGGCAAGGAACGGCACGGCGACGAACGCAGCGCCTACGGCGCCGGTGGCGACGGTGGCGACGGTCAGGAAATGGCGCCTGCCCGCATCGACTTCTTCGGTCATCCAGCTCTCTCCTCACGATCCCCGGGGGGCAGCAGCGCATTATAGCCAAAAGGGGTTAGGGGATAGGGGTTAGGGGATAGTCGGAGGTGCAGGCGAATCGGCTGCCGCAAACTTTCCTCAGACTAACCCCTAACCCCTAACCCCTAACCCCTAACCCCTAACCCCTGGCCCGGTCATTCATGCGCCGAATCTGTGCGCCCAGGCCTGCCAGCTTTTCCTCGATGCATTCGTACCCACGGTCGATATGGTAGATGCGCTCGACGTCCGTGGTGCCCTCGGCCACCAGCCCCGCGATGACGAGGCTGGCCGAGGCACGCAGGTCGGTGGCCATGACCGGCGCGGCGGTCAGCTTCGGCACGCCCTTGATGATCGCCGTGTTGCCTTCGAGCCGGATTTCGGCGCCCATGCGCCGCATTTCCAGCAGGTGCATGAACCTGTTCTCGAAAATGGTCTCCACTATGGTGCCGACCCCGTCCGCGACGGTGTTCAGGGCCGCGAACTGGGCCTGCATGTCGGTCGGAAACCCCGGGTGCGGCGCAGTCCGGATGTCGACCGCCCTGGGCTGGCGGCCATGCATGTTCACCTCGACAAAACCCTGGCCACGAATCACTTCCGCGCCGGCTTCGATCAGCTTGCCCAGCACCGCGTCCAGGTGCTCGGCCCGGGCATTGCGCGCACGGACCCTGCCGCCCGTGATCGCGCCGGCCACCAGGTACGTGCCAGCCTCGATGCGGTCCGGCAGCACCTCGTAGTGCGTGCCGTGCATGCGTTCGACGCCCTCGACCAGGATGGTATCGGTGCCGTGCCCGGTGATCTTCGCGCCCATCGCGATCAGGAACTGGGCCAGGTCCACGATTTCCGGTTCGCGCGCCGCGTTCTCGAGAATCGTCTGCCCTTCGGCCAGGCACGCGGCCATCATCAGGTTCTCGGTGCCGGTGACGGTGACCGTGTCCATGACGATCCGCGCACCCTGCAAGCGCCCGGCGCGGGCCCGGATATAGCCGTTCTCGATGTGGACCTCCGCGCCCATGGCTTGCAGGCCGGCCACGTGGATGTTGACCGGACGCGCGCCGATGGCGCAGCCGCCCGGCAGCGAAACGTCGGCGCGGCCGTATCTCGCGACCAGCGGGCCAAGCACGAGGATCGCCGCGCGCATGGTCTTGACGAGTTCGTACGGGGCGGCGGTCTCGTTGGTCGTGGTGGGGTCGACCTCGACGCGCATCCGCTCGTCGACGGTCACGCTCGCGCCCATGCGGCCGAGCAGCTCGATCATGGTGGTGACGTCTTTGAGATGCGGCACATTGCTGATCGTGACCGGCGAGTCCGCGAGCAGCGCCCCCGCCAGGATCGGCAGGGCAGCGTTCTTGGCGCCCGAGATGCGAACTTCGCCGTCCAGCGGCACGCCGCCCCGAATCTGCAATTTGTCCACGGATCGGCTCCTGGTCAGCGCAGCGCGCCGCCGCCCCGCTCGGCCTGCCACTCGGCAGGCGTGAAGGCCTGGATCGACAGGGCATGGACCTCGCGTCCCATTTTTGCACCCAGACCGGCGTAGACGAGCTGGTGGCGCTGGATGGAGCGCTTGCCCTCGAACTGGGTCGCGATGACGATGGCCTCGAAATGGGTATCGTCGTCGGTCAGGACACGGGCCTCGGCACCGGGCAGGCCGGCGAGGATCAATTGGGTCACTTCATCGGCCGTCATGGTGGGTTCGCCGGGTCGGAAACAGCCCTTAAGTCTAAAGGAGAAGGCGTGCCGGCTGTAGGCTGTAGACTGTTGGCCTTCCATGACCGCCCTGCCCGTGCCATGACCGACCCGAGCCTGATGATCGCCCGCGGCCGCCGTGTCCTCGCCACCGAGGCCGCAGCCGTCGCCGCCCTCGAGCACCGCCTCGACGACTCGTTCGCCCGCGCCTGCGCGCTGGTGCTGGCCTGCACTGGCAAGGTCGTCGTGACCGGCATGGGGAAATCCGGCCACATCGGCAGCAAGATCGCCTCGACGCTGGCCAGCACCGGCACCCCGTCATTCTTCCTGCATCCCGGCGAGGCGATCCACGGCGACATCGGCATGATCACGGTGGCCGACGTCGTGCTCGCACTCTCGAACTCCGGCGAGACGGACGAACTGCTGACCATCCTGCCGGTCATCAAGCGGCTCGACGCGCCGCTGATCGCATTGACGGGCAACGCGGGCTCCACCCTCGCCCGCTATGCAACCGTCACGCTCGACGTGAGCGTGCCCGCCGAAGCCTGCCCGCTCAACCTCGCGCCGACGGCGAGCACGACGGCAACCCTCGCCATGGGTGACGCACTCGCGATCGCGGTGCTCGAGGCCCGTGGCTTTACCGAAGAGGACTTCGCCCGCTCGCACCCGGGCGGCAGCCTCGGCCGGCGACTGCTGCTGCACGTCGAAGACGTCATGCGCAAGGGCGACGAGCTGCCCCGGGTCGGCCCGGACACGCCGCTGAGCGCCGGCCTGCTCGAGATGAGCCGCAAGGGCCTCGGCATGACCACCGTGGTGGACGCCACTGGCCGCGTGCTCGGGATTTTCACGGACGGCGACCTGCGCCGCACGCTCGACAGGCAACTCGATATCCACGCCACGCGCATGGCGGACGTCATGACGACGAAGTGCAAGGTCGCCGAGCCGCGCATGCTCGCGGCCGAGGCCGTGCACTTGATGGAAACGCACCGCATCACCTCCTTGCCGGTGGTGCAGTCGGACGACGATCGACTGCTGGTCGGCGCCCTCAACGTCCACGACCTGCTGCGCGCGGGTGTCATGTGACGCAGCACGACCCGGCCCTGCTCGAGCGTGCCCGCCGGGTCCGGCTGCTCGTGCTCGACGTGGACGGCGTGCTGACCGATGGCCGCCTGCACCTCACGGCCCACGGCGAGGAAACGAAGGTCTTCCACGTGCGCGATGGCTCCGGCATCGTCGCCGTGCAGCGGGCGGGCATCGCGGTGGCCATCATTTCCGGCCGCGATTCGCCGGCGGTCACGCGCCGCGCGGCTGAACTCGGCGTTCGCCACGTGCGCCAGGGCATCGCCGACAAGCGCGTTGCGCTCGACGAACTCCTGCGCGAACTGCAGGTCGCCGCCGATGCGCTGGCCTGCGTGGGTGACGACACTCCCGACGTGCCGCTGCTCGAGCGCGCAACCCTGGCGATTGCCGTGGCGGATGCCCATCCGACGGCGCGCGCCGCTGCCCACTGGACCACGCCTTCGGCCGGCGGCCACGGCGCCGTGAGGGAAGTATGCGATCTGCTGCTGACCGCACACGGCGCCTGATCCAGCGCATCGTGACGATGGTGGCGGTGGTGGCCGGAGGCGCCCTGCTGTTCAACATGCTGGCGGGCAGGCCCGACGATGCGACGGAGTCCGCAGCGGCTGCGGAGGAACGCGGCTATTACCTGAATGACGCCAGGCTCACCGAACTCGGCGCCGATGGCCGGCCGCGGGTCGTGGTGCGCGCCAAGTCGATCGAGCAGCAGCTCGCCGACCAGAGCGTGCACCTCGCGCAGCTCGAACTCGACTACCGCACCCAGCAGCAGGGCGAATGGCACGTGACCGCGGATCGCGGACGCATGCCGAGCGACCACGAGTCGCTGCAGCTGGAAGGCAATGTACTCGTCGTCGGCGCGGCAGAGCGCAGCAAGGGCAAGGCGGTCATCCGCACGGACGAGCTGACTTACGACACGCGCACGAACGTAGTGCAGACCGCCGCGCCCGTGACCGTGGATTTCGGACCCCACCAATTGCGCGGACGCGGCCTGCGCGTCGGCTTGAACCAGGGAACGCTGCGGCTAGAATCAAACGTCAATGGCCAGTTCAATCCTTAAGCGCCGCCTGCTGCGCAGCTTGCTCCTGGCCGCCGTGACGCTGCAGGGCGCGATTCCGTTCGCTCAGGCGCAGACCGGACTGCCGGCGGGCAACTCGGAGCTCCCGATCAACCTCGAAGCCGCGTCGTCGGATTTCGACTACAAGAACAATACGCTGCTGTTCAAGCAGGTGAAGATCACGCAAGGCGGGCTCGAAGTCACGGCGCGACAGGCGAGCGCGACCGGGCTCGAGTTCAACAACTCCGAGTGGCGGCTGCTGGGCGACGTGAAGATCACCGTGCCCGGCGGCAAGCTGCAATCGAGCGAGGCGCGCGTGATGTTCAGGAACAACGCGATCGCCAGCGCGTCGATCAAGGGGTCCCCGGCGCAGTTCGAGCAGCAGCTCAAGGAAAAGCAGCAGGTGGCGCGCGGACGCGCGGCCGCCATCGATTACGACGTCAGGGCCGCCACCGTGCGCCTGACGGGAGATGCCTGGCTCACCGACGGCAACAACGAAATCCACGGCAACACGCTGATCTACGACATCGGCCGCGAGCGGGTGCAGGCCAACCCGAGCGAGAAGGATCCGGGCGGCGTCCAGATCACGATCAATCCCCCGAAAAAGGCTCCCGCGGCAACGCCCGACAAGGGCAGGGACCCATGACGACCAGCCGGCTGCGCGCCGAGGGGCTGGGCAAGAGCTATCGCTCGCGGCAGGTGGTGAAGGAGCTGTCGCTCGAGGTCACCTCCGGCGAGGTCGTCGGACTGCTCGGCCCGAACGGTGCCGGCAAGACCACCGCCTTCTACATGATCGTGGGCCTGGTGCCGTGCGATGAAGGCCGCATCCACCTCGACGACAAGGAACTGACGCGCCTGCCGATGTACCGCCGCGCCCAGCTGGGCGTGGGCTACCTGCCGCAGGAGGCGTCGGTGTTCCGCAAACTGTCGGTCGAGGACAACATCATGGCGATCCTCGAGATGCGGGCCGACCTCGACGACGACGACGCGCGCCTTGCGGCGCTGGATTCGCTGCTCGAGGAGTTGCACATCGGCCACATCCGGTCGAGCAGCGGCATGAGCCTGTCGGGCGGCGAGCGCCGGCGCGTCGAGATCGCGCGCGCCCTGGCCGCGGAGCCGCGTTTCATCCTGCTCGACGAACCGTTCGCGGGCGTGGATCCGATTTCGGTCATCGACATCCAGCGCATCATCCGCCACCTCAGTTCACGCAACATCGGCGTGCTGATCACCGACCACAATGTGCGCGAAACGCTCGGCATCTGCAGCCGCGCCTACATCGTCAGCGCCGGAAGTGTGATCGCGTCCGGTTCGGCAGAAGAGATTCTTGCCAATCCTCAGGTGCGTGAGGTCTACTTGGGCCAGGATTTCCGTCTCTGACACGGCTGGCGCGAGGCCACCCGCGCCAGCCCCGTTTTCGCTTCGAACGTCGCTTCGTCAATGCTCAAGCCGGCCCTGCAACTCAAGCTAGGTCAGCAGCTCACGATGACCCCGCAGCTGCAGCAGGCCATCAAGCTGTTGCAGCTACCCGTGCTCGAACTGCAGGCACAGGTGATGGAGGCGCTCGAGACCAACGTCATGCTCGAGCAGGAAGAGGACGACTCGATCGACCTCACCTCGCTCGACCAGGTCACGCCCGCGGGCGAGGCCGAAACCGAGTCCGCGGATGGCGGCGAAACCTCCGAATCCGACGAACCCGCCCCGGACGACGTCATCGTCGAGATGGAAGACCCCTGGGCCGAGTCCTCGACGCCGTCCGGCGACGGGTCCCGCTCCGACGACGACGACCGCCCACTCGAATTCACCGATGAACGCGGCCGCGACCTGCACCAGCACCTGGTCTGGCAGCTCGAAATCAGCCCGCTCGATCCGCGCCAGGTCTGGGTCGGCGAGGCGATCATCGACGCGTTGAACGACGACGGCTACCTCACCCAGACGACGGCCGAGATCGCCCGGGACCTGAGCGTCGACCTGCCAGTCACCGAGGCGGAGGTCGAACAGGTGCTGGCGCTGGTGCAGACGCTCGATCCGGCAGGCGTCGGCGCCCGCACGCTGAGCGAATGCCTGACCCTCCAGCTCGCCCAACTGGACGAAGACACGCCGGGACGCGATCTCGCGATCGCCATCGCGCGCGACCATCTCCAGTCCGTCGCGGACAACGACCCCGCCTCGCTGCGCCGCGCGCTCGGCGCCGACGAGGATTCACTGCAGGTTGCGCTTTCGCTGGTGCGCAGCTGCCATCCGCGCCCTGGCTCGGCGTTCGAGGGCGCGCAACCCGAATACGTCGTCCCCGACGTTTTCGTGCGCCGCACCGAGCAGGGATGGGCCGTCGAACTCAATGCGGGCTCGGTGCCTCGCCTGCGGGTGAACCAGGGTTACGCGGGCCTCGTCTCGCGTTCCCCCGATTACGCGTCGCTGCGTGCACAGCTGCAGGAAGCCCGCTGGCTCATCCGCAGCCTGGAGATCCGCAACGAGACGCTGCTGAAGGTGGCCCGCTCGATCGTCCAGCGACAGGCAGCGTTCCTCGAGCGCGGCGACGAGGCCATGCAACCCATGATCCTGCGCGACGTGGCCGAGGCCGTGTCGATGCACGAGTCGACGATCTCGCGCGTGACGACGGGCAAGTACATGCACACGCCACGCGGCATCTTCGAGTTCCGGTATTTCTTCTCCAGCCACGTCTCCGGCGCCGGCGGCGAGGACATCTCGTCGGTCGCCATCCGCGCCCGCATCCGCAAGCTGATCGCGGACGAAAGCCCCAGGAAGCCGCTGAGCGACGCCCAGCTGGCGACGATGCTGGCGGACGAAGGCGTGAAGGTGGCAAGGCGGACAGTCGCCAAGTACCGCGAGGCCCTCGGCCTCGCGGCGTCGAGCGAGCGCAGGCAGACGGCCGCCCGTGCCCATGCATGAATACGGGGCCGGCGGGAACCGAATCCCGCTGGCGCGATCAAATTGACCAGAGGCAGCACATAAATCAACAGAAGGACGGGACGATGCAAGTCAACCTGAGCGGACACCACGTCGAGATCACGCCGCCGCTGCGGAGTTATGTCGAGAAGAAGATTGCACGCATCCTGCGGCACTGCGACCGCGTCATCGACGTGCAGTGCACGCTCACGGTCGAGAAGCTGCGACACGCAGCCGAATCCACGATCCGCCTCTCCAGCGGCAAGGTGCATGCCGCCGCCGTCCACGACGACATGTATGCCGCCATCGACCTCCTCGCGGACAAGCTCGACGAGCGGGTGCGCCGCCACAAGGAAAAGCACCGTGACCCGCAGGCGGCACGACACCGTCACGGTACGGAGATATCACCCTGACGGCGGACCCTCATTCCGGCGACAATCCGATCGGGTAGGCGTTCTGCGCAGGGGTGGTGGCGTCAGATGCGATTGATCGTGGTCAGCGGCCTGTCCGGATCCGGCAAGAGCGTCGCGCTCGACATGCTGGAGGACCTCGACTTCTATTGCGTCGACAACATCCCGGCAGGCCTCCTGCCTGGATTCATCGCCTATACCGTCCGCACCAGCGAATCCACCTACCGCGAGACGGCCGTCGGCGTCGATGCGCGCAATCGCCCCGAAGACCTCGCGGAGGTGCCGCGACTGGTCGAGTCGCTGCGCAAGAGCGGCATCGCGTGCGAGACACTGTTCCTGCGCGCCGACAGCGAAACGCTGCTCAAGCGCTTCAGCGAGACGCGGCGCAGGCATCCTCTGACCCGCCACGGCGTGGGGCTCATCGAGGCCCTGGAGCAGGAAGAACGGCTGCTGGCACCGCTCGCCAATGCGGCCGACCTGACGATCGACACCTCACGACTGTCGGTGCACGAACTGCGCGAACTGATCCGGGAACGCGTGGTCGACCGCGCGAAGTCCGGGCCGTCGCTGCTGTTCCAGTCGTTCGCTTACCGGCACGGCCTGCCCGACGACGCGGACTTCGTGTTCGACGCGCGCGCGCTGCCGAACCCGTACTGGGACCCAGCCCTGAGGGAGCTGACAGGCCGCGATGAGCTGGTCGCGCGCTTCCTCGACAAGGAGGCCGAGGTGAACCGGTTCTTCGAGGACGTGCGTGACTTCATCGCACGCTGGCTGCCCTCGCTGGTGCGGTCCAATCGCAGCTATCTCACCGTCGCCGTCGGCTGCACCGGCGGCCAGCACCGTTCCGTGTACCTGGCCGAGCGCCTGGCTGCACATTTCCGCGGAGCCGAAGGTGTCGCGCTCGTCCGCCATCGCGACCTCACGAGCCGCCGGCACGAGTGAGGAAGGGGAGGAAGGCCAGGAAGGAGAAGAAGGTGAGCAAGGCAGCCGGATGAGCAGCTGCAGCATCCGCGTCGTCGGCACCTCTGACTCACTTCCTGTCCTCCCTGTCCTCCCTCCCCTTCCTGTCCTTCCTGTCCTTCCTGGCCTTCCCCCCCTATCATCCCGGCGATGAACGCCGAGCTGCAGCCACGCCGTACCCCGACACGCCTCGAGGCGCTCAAGCGCGCCCTCGACGAGGGCACGATGCGCCAGGTGCACCGGCTGGTCAATTCGATGCATCCGGCGGAAGTCGCGTCGCTGCTCGAATCCCTGCCGCCGACCCAGCGTGCCGTCGTGTGGGACCTCGTCGACCCCGAATTCGAAGGCGACGTGCTCGTCGAGCTCAACGAGGAAGTCCGCGCGGGCCTGATCCGCGACATGGAAACCGAGGAACTCGTCGCGGCCGCCGAAGGCCTCGAAGTCGACGACCTCGCCGACCTGCTGCGCGACCTGCCGGAGAACGTCAACCAGCAGGTGCTGCGGTCGATGGACTCGCAGGACCGCGACCGCCTGAGCGCCGTGCTCGGTTTCGAAGACGACACCGCCGGCGGCTTGATGAACACCGATACGGTCAGCGTGCGCCCGGACGTGACGCTCGAGACCGTATTGCGCTATCTCCGCATGCGCGGCGAGATTCCGGAGAAGACCGACGCGCTTTTCGTCGTCAACCGCCACGACCGGTATCTCGGCGTGCTGCACCTGACACGACTGCTGACCGAAGACCCGGAACGCACGGTCGGCGAAGTCATGGATTCGGACGTCGACGGCATTCCCCCGGCGACACCTGCCACCGAGGTCGCGAGCCTGTTCCAGGACCGTGACCTCGTGTCGGCCGCCGTCGTCTCGGCGGAAGAAGGCCGCCTGCTCGGCCGCATCACGATCGACGACGTCGTGGACGTGATCCGCGACGAGGCCGAGCACTCCGTGATGAGCATGGCGGGCCTCGACGAGGACGCTGACATGTTCGCGCCCGTCGTGCCGAGCGCGCGCCGCCGGGGCGTGTGGCTGGGGATCAATCTCGTCACGGCGTTCCTGGCGGCGTGGGTCGTCGGCCTGTTCGAAGCCACCATTCAGCAGATCGTGGCGCTCGCCGTGCTGATGCCGATCGTGGCCAGCATGGGTGGCGTCGCCGCCACGCAGACGCTGACGCTGATCGTGCGCGGCCTCGCACTGGGCCAGATCGAGCGCGCGAACGCGCGCTGGCTGCTCACCAAGGAGATCGCCGTCGCGCTGCTGAACGGTCTCGCCTGGGCCACCGTCGTGGCGCTCGTATCCTGGCTCTGGTTCCACCAGTGGCGCATCGCGCTGGTGATTTTCGCGGCGATGGTCGTGAACCTGTTCGCGGCTGCGCTTGCCGGCGTGACGGTACCCCTGGCACTGAAGCGATTCGGCGTCGATCCCGCGGTCGCGGGTGGCGTCATCGTCACGACGGTCACCGACGTGATCGGTTTCGCCTCGCTCCTCGGGCTCGGCACCCTGGTGCTCAGGTAGCCCAGGGCGCGAGGTAGGGAACGATCTCCGCGCGCTGGGCCTGTGCATCGGCGTAGCCCATCGCCATCAGTTCGCAGGTGTACGCCTTGTCGAACAGCAGGTAGCTGACCAGCAACCCACCGCGCGCCTCGTAGGCGCCCATCGTACGCAGCAACGTGCGGATGCTGCGGGGCATGCGGCGTTCGTGTTTCATCGCGATCACGGTCGGATCGACGCTCGGCTGTATCACCGTCGCGCGGATCGGCCGATGTTCGGTGTGGCCCGCCGCGACGATCAAACGATTGATCTGGTTGAGGCGCTCGAGGTCGATCGACAGGCCGTCCGTGAACAACGAGTCGAGCACGAAGCCCAGCAGGTGAGCCGGGCTCGGTGGAGCCTGCGTGAAGGCCCCGGTCGGCGGGGTGGCGGCGGCACTCCCGCGTGTCCCGATCACCAGCACCCGGTTCGCACCGAGGTGAACGGCGGGACTGAGCGGAGCCAGCTGGCGCATCGCGCCGTCGCCGTAGTGGTTGTCGTCGACGCTCCAGGCCGGGAAGATGAACGGGATCGCGGCACTGGCCATCAGCACGTCGAGGTCGATGTGACGCCTGCGCCCGGCACGGCTCACCCGGTGCCAGCCCTCGATGCCCTCCGCCCCGTCGAAGAACGCGACGGCCTGCCCGGTCGTGTAACTCGTGGTCGCGACGGCCAGCGCGTGCAAGCGGCCCGCCGCGATCTGCACGGGAATCTGGTCCAGGGGCACGACGCGTGCGAGCAGTTCGTGCAGCGGCGTCGTGTCGAACAGCGAACGCGGGGGCTTGGCGATCCAGCCGGCCGAGAGCAGCGAGACCATCCAGTGGAGACCGGAGCGCAACATCGCCAGTGAACCGGACCGCACGACCTGCTCGACATGGAAATTGGACCAGACTTCCTCGAGCGATTGCACCGCTTCACGCAGCGAATGAGCGCGGGCGCCGATGGCCGCCGCGTTCAACGCGCCGGCCGAAGTGCCCACGAGCACCTCGAACGGGCACGGGGCGTCCTCTGGCAGCCATTCGGCGATCGCCTTCAGCACCCCGACCTGGTACGCACCTCGCGCCCCGCCTCCGGACAAAACCAAAGCGTCGCGGTCGGCGAAGAAGACATAGTTGGTCGCGTCATCCGGCGCGTCCGGCGCGGCCCGGGTCGGCAATGGGGGGCTCGACAAGGTCACCTCGCTGACTCTCCTGCTGCGGAAGTCTAGTATGTGTCGGCGCGAACCCGCGCTTTTTCAGCCCCTCACCGGAGAATCCGATGAATTGCGCACCGTCTCGCCGTGGAATTACTGCGCTGGCCACCCTGCTGCCGGCACTTGCCCTTGCGTTCGCGACCCTGTTGGCAGGCAGCCTCCCGGCCCTGGCAGACGGCGTGGCGCCCGCCGTCGGCAAGCCCGCCCCCGCTTTCAAGCTGCAGGACCAGATGGGGAAATGGCACTCGCTGGCCGACTACAAGGGCAAGTGGGTCGCCCTGTACTTTTACCCGAAGGACGACACGCCGGGCTGCACGACACAGGCCTGCGGCTTCCGCGACAACATTTTCGCCTTCAACAAGGAAGGCGCAGTGATCCTGGGCATCAGCGTCGACGAAGTCGCCTCGCACAAGGAGTTCGCCGAGAAGCACAGCCTGCCGTTCACGATCCTCGCTGACTCCGACAAGGCCGTCACCAGGAGCTACGGCGTGCTGAAGACCTACATGGGTGTCATGGAGATGGCGCGCCGTGACACGTTCATCATCGACCCGCAGGGCCGCGTCGCCAAGCACTACGAGTCGGTCAATCCGGAAGGCCATTCGCAGGTCGTGCTCGCGGACATCAAGGCGCTGAAGGCCGCTGCGGCTGCGGACAGCAAGGGCGGGCGCTGAGCTGCCGGGTTCGCGGAGCCCCGCATCGGTCTCGCGATGCTGGCCACGTCCCGGCTGGATGGACTGGCAGAACCCGCTCGTTGCA
>Ga0316188_10000640_pt1 | contig 15469 bp, 17 predicted proteins | sample Phiworburrow1_MG_FD_204933 | JGI IMG/M metagenome (GOLD analysis project Ga0316188, IMG submission 204933) | Coastal sediment microbial communities from Maine, United States - Phippsburg worm burrow 1 | ecosystem: Environmental > Aquatic > Marine > Coastal > Sediment | place: USA: Maine...
GCTTATGCAGCCTACTGGGCCGGGGCGAAACTGGCTCTGCAACGCTTCGCCGCCGCCCGGACCGCGCCGCCGGATGCGTCGTGATGGCGAAAGCCGGAGTATTTCCATTAAGATTGGTCTGCGGCGCAGACTTCACTGCGTAACGGACCAACGAGGGAAAGAACCATGTCGCTTGCGAAAAAATCCGTTGCCGAGTTCATCGGCACGTTCTGGCTCGTGCTCGGGGGCTGCGGATCGGCCGTGCTGGCTGCCGGATTTCCGGAACTGGGTATCGGCTTTGTCGGCGTATCGCTGGCCTTCGGCCTGACCGTGCTGACGATGGCCTTCGCCATCGGGCATATCTCCGGCTGTCACCTGAATCCGGCCGTTTCCCTGGGGCTGGCCGTGGCGGGGCGCTTCAAATTCGCTGAACTGCCCGCTTACGTGATCGCCCAGGTACTCGGCGCCATCGTCGCCTGCGTGGTGCTGGGGTTGATTGCGGGCGGAGCGGCCGGCTACGAGGGCGGACTGGCCTCAAACGGCTTCGGCCAGCATTCACCGGGCGGCTATTCCATGCAGGCCGGTTTCGTCACGGAAGTGGTAATGACGCTGATGTTCCTGTTTGTAATCATTGGCGCCACCGACAAGCGGGCGCCGGCCGGCTTCGGCCCGATCGCCATCGGCCTGTGCCTGACCCTGATCCACCTGATCAGCATCCCCGTGACCAATACCTCGGTCAACCCGGCGCGCAGCACCGGTCCGGCTCTGCTGGAAGGCGGCATCGCGTTGCAGCAATTGTGGCTGTTCTGGGTGGCGCCCCTGATCGGCGCAGCCGTCGCCGGCATCGTGTATCGCTGGTTCGAGGAGAAATGATTCCCGAATGAATTCGGTCCTACGGGTTGTCGGGGCGCGCGTAGGAGCGAACATCGTTCGCGATCGGAGGGCAATTCCCGAATGAATTCGGTCCCACGATTCCCGAATGAATTCGGTCCTACGGGTTGTCGGGGCGCTCGTAGGAGCGAACATTGTTCGCGATCGGGCGGCAATTCCCGAATGAATTCGGTCCTGCGTTATTTCTTCTTGGCGCGCGGGTGGGCCTTGTCGTAGACGCTGGCCAGGTGCTGGAAATCCAGGTGGGTATAGACCTGCGTGGTTGAAATGTCGGCGTGGCCCAGCAGCTCCTGGACCGCGCGCAGGTCACCCGAGGACTCCAGCATGTGGCTGGCGAAGCTGTGCCGCAACAGGTGGGGATAGACCTTTTGCGGCAGGCCCTGCCGCCGTGCCCAGTACTTGACGCGCGCCTGTATCGTGCGGACCGAAATCGGATTCCCCCGATTGCTGACAAAAATACAGGGTTCGTCGAAGCCGGCAAACTGCCCGCGAACGCGGTTCCATGCAGCCAGGGCCGCGGCGGCGTAGCTACCCAGCGGCACGACCCGGGTCTTGTTGCCCTTGCCGGTGACCGTGATCAGGCCGGACGCGGCGTCGACCTGGTCCCAGCGCAGGCTGGCGAGTTCCGTCAGGCGCAGGCCGGAGGAGTAAAACAGTTCCATGATGGCCTTGTCGCGGAGCGCAAGCGGGCTGTCTTCCCGGATATCCAGCAGGCGTGCGACCGCATCGGTGTCGAGCGTGCCGGGCAGCTTGCGGGCCGCCTTGGGCGCCCTGACCTGGGCGGCCGGATTCTGGTTGGCCATGCCTTCGCGCATCAACCAGCGATAGAAACTGCGGGTCGCCGACAACAGGCGCTGGATGCTGCGCGCCCCGAGTCCCTGGCGGTGCAAGCGCGCGATGAATCGGCGAATGTCGTATTCCGCGGCGTGCCCGGGCCCGCTGATACCCTGCTGGCTCAACTCCTCTGAAAAGCGTTCCAGGTCCCGCCGATAGGCGGCCACGGTGCGGGGCGAGAGGCCGCGTTCATCGTGCAGATAGACAAGAAATTGGGCGCCCTCGGGAAGCACCGGCCGTCAGGCCGAGCGACGCTGGGCTTCGGGTTCCTTTGCCGCGAGACGAGTCGAAATGACGTTGGCCAGGAGGTCGAGAAACAGCGTGCCCATGCCCGGGTAAAAGCGGGCGGGGTCGCTGCTGCCGATCGCCATCATGCCGTCGGCGCCTGTTTCGCCGATGGGCACCACGGCCGTGGACTGCACCCAACGCGCCTTGCTGCCGAACAGGAACTCCAGCTTGCTCTCCCCCAGGCGGCCACAGACCGTGTCGCATTTCTCCAGTTGCGCACGGAAGGGCTCCAGTTCGGGGTCGTCGATGTCGATCGCCATCACGTCTTCGCCTGCCTCCTCCGCCGCCGCCTTGTCGAACAGGCAGATCTGCAGAATGTCCGCGTTAAAATCATTCAGCAGGCTGTTGCCCAGTTGGGTAAAGAATTCACGCCGCGAATCGATTGTAATCAGGTCCAGCGTCAGCCGGTGCAGACGCGACATCAGTTGCTCATTATCGGAAGCGACCTGGACCAGACGGTTGAGCTGTTTGTTGAGGTCGAGATTGCTCGACCGGAGCTGTTCGACCTGGCGCTCGATCAGGGAGGAAGCGCCGCCACTCTCGTGTTTGAGCTCGATCTCCTGGAGGAGGTCGGGATGGTCGTTGAAAAAGTCCGGGTGCTTGCGGAGGTAGGATGCGACAACTTCCTTTAACGATGTCTTGTCTTCACTCATTCATGATCCCTCTGAATACGTGCGCGGCCGGGCCCTTCATGGTCAGCGGCTCCTTGTCTCCGCGCCACCTTATCACAAGCCGCCCGCCCGGCAGCTCAATGGTCACGGTGTCGCGAACCCGGTTTGATCGTCGCAGAATCGCCATGGCGGCGCAAGCGCCGGAACCGCAAGCCAGCGTCTCGCCTGCACCGCGCTCGATGACCCGCAAACGAATCTGCCCGGGGTTAAGCCATTGTGCAAAACCGGCGTTGCAACCTTCCGGAAAAGAGGGGTGGTTGCTGACGAAAGCGCCCATTTCGGGTATCGCGCGATCATTGATGTCGGTGGTCAGCAGCATGGCATGGGGGTTGCCCATGGAAACGGTCTCGAGTTCCAGCGTGCCCCACGGGGAGTCCAGCTGATAGCGTCCGTCTCGCATCGGCAGCGCCGGCGATACATTGGGTGCACCGAAGTCCGGCACCCCCATGGCCACTTCGTATTCGCCATCGTCGCAGCGAGCAAGAGTGACCGGGCCGGAGGGGCTCTCCACGGTGATCGGGCCCTCCGCGGTTTCGCCATTCCGCTCCAGGTACAGGCCGACACAGCGGGCCCCGTTGCCGCATTGGGCGGCCGGGCTGCCGTCCGCGTTCCAGATTTCATAGCGCAACAGGCAACCGGACCGGTCCGATTCGCGCAGCACCAGGATCTGGTCGCAGCCAACGCCACGGTGACGGTCCGCGATGTGCGCGGCTCGCGTCGCGTCGACGGTGAATGGATCGCCGCGCGCATCGATCAGTACGAAATCGTTGCCTGCGCCGTGCATCTTGTGAAACGGGAGCGGCATGACGGCGCGGGATCGTCCCCGGCTCAGGCTGCCAGCGTGCCGCTGACGATCCAGTGGCGATCGCTGGGCGTTTCGATCTTGAGACGGTCCAGTCCGGCCTGTATCAACTGGCTGCTGACTTCCTCCGGTGTGTAGGCCGCCAGCAGCGAGTTGTAGAAGTCTTCTCGCAGGACATCGGGCGCATCGCCCGCATACTGGTCGACCAGCCGCTGCGCGTGCTCTTCGTTGTCGGGCCGCATCAGGTCCATCACTTGTATGGCCGCGCCGGGCGCACCGAGATCGAGGATGCTTTCCCACAAAATCCCCGGCCGTGGCAGGTGGTGCAGCAGGCTGTTGCTGACAACGGCATTCCACGCAGCGACCGGCAGCGAACGGTCCGGCAGGTGGGCGAGGCGGAAGCGGACGCGCGGGGACAGTGCTTCGCCTTCGAGTCGCCGGTCGGCATGTTTGAGCATATTGGGGCCGGCGTCCAGTCCGGTTAGTTGCCAGCCGGGCAGGGCCCGGGCCAGCCGGATGGTGATGTCGCCGGGTCCGCAGCCGAGGTCCGCCATCTGGCCGCTGGCCGGCAGGTCACCAAAGCGCGCCAGGAAGCGCTCGGTAAAAAGGCTATTGGAATCGTTGAAGTCCGCCTCCGCATAGGCCAGGGCCTGTGCTTCGCTGTCCATCAACTCCGGCTCAGGGCGTCTCTTCATTGCTGTCCTCGTCATCACCTGTGGTGTCTTCGCCCCCCGGCTCGGCAATTGGCGGTTCGGGATTCTCATCAGCCCGGGTGTCCGCACTCGTGACGCTGCCGGAATGGGCATCCTGTTTCGGCAGGTAGAGCGGCCCGCGCTGTCCGCAGGATGCCGCAAACATTACCAGGCAAACGCCCAATAGCACGGTGCGAACCAGGGTGCTCGCCGTGCGCCGGGTTTTGATTCGGTTGGTACTCATCGATGGGCCGATTCCTGCAAAGGGCTGATACACTATACGCCATGAATATGCAGGAATCAGCCGCCGCAACCGGGGGCGGCAAGGGTGCCGCGAGCGGACTCGAAACGGTCGAAGTGACCACAGGTCCGCAACCCACGGCGGCGGTGATCTGGCTCCATGGTCTGGGTGCCGATGGACACGACTTCGAGCCGTTGGTGCCGGAATTGGGTTGGGACGGCGCGCCTGACATCCGTTACGTATTTCCCCATGCACCGGTGCGGCCCGTGACCATCAACGGCGGCATGGCCATGCGGGCCTGGTATGACATCGTCAGCCTGACGTCACACCGCGATCAGGACCAGCAGGGCATCGCCGACAGCGTCAACCGGGCTGCCGCCCTGGTTCGGCGCGAAATCGGGCGGGGGATCCCCGCGTGCAGGATTGTCGTGGCCGGCTTCTCCCAGGGCGGAGCGATAGCACTGCAATTGGCTCTCCGCTATGCGGAGCGGCTGGCCGGCCTGGTTGCGCTGTCGACTTACCTCCTGCTGGATCACCGGCTGGAAGGTGACGCGCATGAGGCCAACCGCGGCTTGCCGGTGTTCGTTGGCCACGGCTCACATGATCCCATGGTGCCTTTCCAGCTGGGCGAGATGGCGGCCGCGCGGCTACGCGATCTGGGCTACCAAGTCGATTTCCACAGTTACCCGATGCCGCACGCGGTGTGTCCCGAAGAAGTCGCCGACCTGGCCGCCTGGTTGCGGGCACGGTTCGAATAAGCCTTTTCGATGCGATCTCAATGATGGAATCCACCGCAATGGAATCGATCGACAGTGGCATTGGCGTACATCCACCGTCGTTCTGCAGTTGGCGCCAACTGTTCGCCGTGATCGTCATCACCGAAGTGTCGGTGATCCTGATCGGCGTCGGCCGCGGGGGATTTCCGGGCTGGCAGTGGCTGGGGCTGGCCAGCCTCTATGCGCAGTGGATGGCCCTGTTCTGTGCTTCCGGTCTCTGTGTTTCCAGCGGGTGGACAGGGCGCCTGACGGCCCGGGGCGCGTGGATCTCCAGCTGGCTGACGGTCATCTTCCTGGCCCTTGCGTTCAGTTACGCAGCCTGGCTCGCCGCCCGGCTCGCGATGCCCGGTTGGGTCGAGTCCGGGGCCGGGGCCTTCGTGTTCGGCAGCGTATTCGCGGTTGGCCTGGTGGCTGTCGTCTTTTTTCGCTATTTGGCGATCCGCGCCCGCTGGCGCGCCGAATTGATAGCCCAGGCCGAAGCGCGCGTGCAGGCGCTGCAGGCCCGCATTCAACCGCATTTCCTGTTCAACAGCCTGAACACCATCGCCAGCCTGATACCGGCGCAACCGGCCAGTGCCGAGGCCGCTACGCTGGACCTGGCCGACATTTTTCGCGGCAGCATGCGCCGGGCCGACCAGCTCATTCCGCTGGCGGAAGAGCTGCAACTGGCGAAGCGTTACCTGGACATGGAAAAGCGGCGCCTCGGCGAACGCCTCGAAGTCGAATGGCGGGTCGACGAACTGCCACCCAGTGCGTCAGTGCTGCCGTTCATCCTGCAGCCCTTGCTCGAGAATGCCGTGGGTCATGGCGTGCAGGCGCGCGCCGATGGCGGCAGGGTATCGATTTACGGCCGGTCCGAAGGCGACCAGGTGGTCATCACGATCGGCAACCCGGTGGCGGCGGAGGACAGGCCTTCGCGCGGTCACGGCATGGCGCTGCGCAACATCCGGGAGCGGCTCGCACTGGCCTTCGGTGGCCGGGCAAGCCTGCAAACCCATCGCGACAAGGACCGATTTTACGCGGTATTGAGTATTCCCCATGTTAAGCATACTGATCGTTGACGACGAACAACCGGCGCGCGATCGGTTGCGCCGCCTGGTCGATACCCTGCCGGGGTATGAGATTGCCGGCGAGGCGGGCAGCAGTGCCGACGCACTGCAACGGATCCAGGAACTTGGCCCCGACATCCTGCTGCTGGACATTTCCATGCCCGGCATGGACGGCATGTCGCTGGCCCGAGTGCTGCAGGAAAGCGAGTCGTCGCCGGCCGTGGTGTTCTGCACCGCCTACCAGGATCAGGCGCTCAACGCCTTCGAGGTGGAGGCCGTGGATTACCTGGTGAAGCCGGTGCGCGCCGAGCGCCTGGAAACGGCGCTGGACAAGGCGCGCCGCTACCTCGGACAGGATGACGCCGCGCCGGATCATTTTCTGCGCTCGACGGTGGGAGGCAAGGTCGTGCTGACGCCAATCGGCCAGGTGATCTGCCTGCTGGCCGAAGACAAGTATACGACGGTGATCCACGAAGCAGGCGAGACCGTCATCGACGATTCGCTGACCGTGCTCGAGCAGCGTTTCCCAAGCCTGTTTTTCCGGGTGCATCGCAACGCGCTGGTGTCTCTGAGGCACCTGCGGGGCGTGGAACGGACCCCGCACGGCTGCACCCAGGCATTGCTGACGGGCACTGATCGCAAGCCGGAGGTCAGCCGTCGCAATGTCGCCCCCCTTCGCAGACTACTGAGCGAGCTCGCATGAACAGAATAAGAATCGCAACCCGCAAGAGCGAACTGGCGCTTTGGCAGGCCAACCACGTCGCGCAACTGCTGCGTCAGCATCACCCGGGGCTGGAGGTGGAACTGCTGCCGATGGTTACGCAAGGGGACATCATTCTCGATCAGCCGCTGGCGGAGATCGGTGGCAAAGGTTTGTTTCTCAAGGAACTGGAACGGGCTTTGCTGAACGGCACGGCCGACATCGCGGTGCATTCGATGAAAGACGTTCCGGTCGAAGAGGTGCCGGGACTGGTCGTGGAGGTCATGCTGGCTCGCGCCAATCCGCTCGACGCATTGCTCAGCAGGACAGGCCAGGGCCTCGATGAGCTGCCGGCAGGCGCGCGCGTCGGCACCAGCAGCCTGCGCCGCCAATGCCAGCTGAAGGCGCTCCGGCCCGACCTGGAAGTGGCGGATTTACGCGGCAACGTGAACACTCGTATACGCAAACTGCAGGACGGTCAGTACGACGCCATCATCCTGGCCTGCGCCGGCCTCGAACGCCTGGGCATGGATGGGCTGATCACCGAGGAGCTCGGCCCGCCGCGCTGGCTGCCAGCGGCAACCCAGGGAACGATCGGCGTCCAGTGCCGCACGGACGACAACGACGTCGCCAACCTGATAGCGGTGCTCAGCGATGCCGACGCCGTGTTGCGCACCCGCGCGGAACGGGCCGTCGCAACCGCACTGCAGGGTAGCTGCCAGGTCCCCCTGGCGGTGTTCGCCGAAATCCGCGAGGGCGGCTTCCGAGTCAGCGGAATGGTCGGCATGCCGGACGGCAGCGAATTGCTGAGGGCCGAATCGCATGGGGTTCCGGAGCGGGCAAGCGAGTTGGCGGCGGCCGTCGCCGAAGATCTGATCGGGCAGGGCGCCGACCGCATCATCGCCGCGCTGGGCCAGTGACGGCCTCGACGACCAGGCCGGCGGCATGACGTTTACCCATGTTTTCATTTCACGGCCGCAGCGGGAAGCCGAAGAGCTGGCTGCCATGCTGGCGCCGCTGGGCCTGCAGACTGTCGTCCAGCCGGCGTTCGACTTCGTGCCGCTGGACGCCCGTCGCGAGGATCCGGACACCTGCGCGGAGCTGGAATCTGCCACGGCCTCGGACCTCGTGGTATTCACGAGCCCGCGCGCGGTGACCCACGGTTTGGCGCAATTGCCTCGCGAAGTGATGCTGCGTGCGCGGGTCGCAGCAATCGGGCCGGCTACCGCCTCCGCGCTGGCCGCGGCGGGAGTGCGCGTCGGGATTTCATCCGCTTCGGGATTCAGCAGCGAGGCTCTGCTGGAATCGCTGGCCGCCGAATCGGCCACCGCGACCAGCCAGCGAAACCGGGCCTTTGTACTGGCCGCTCCGGGTGGTCGCCAGGTCCTGGTCGAGGGCCTGGCCGGGCAGGGCTGGCAAGCCAAACTTTTACTCGTTTATCGGTCAGAACCGGCCGAACTCGACCGTGCCGCGCTCGCCCTGCTGCAAGACGCGGCCGGCGTGCTCTCGGTCTGGACCAGCGGCAACACGATGGATGCCCTTGCCAAGCGGTTGCCGCCCGCCATCTGGTTTCGGCTTTGCGAGGGCGATTGGCTGGTGATCTCGGCGCGCCTGCAGCGTCTCGCCAGGGCCTACGGGCCGTCGCGGATCCACTTGGCCAGCGGCCCGGACAATGGCGCGATAGTGGCAGCTATTCGCAGCATCCTATGAAGACTACGTGACGGGCACGAGTGCAAATGAATGGCGACGCGGGCGGGGCCCGAGATCAAGAAAACAGGATACAGGTGGTGAAGTGCATGGTTCTTTTGGTTAGCATCGTGGTTGACGTCCCACTCATCACGGGCAGATTCGCGTGAACAGTGACCCTTCAGAATTCGAGAGCGCTCCGCTGGAAACCGCTGAGCATGGCAGCGAACAACCGGAACCCAAGCCGCGTCGGGGCAGCACAGCCCTGGCACTGCTGGCCTTGTTGATCGCGCTCGCTGCGGCGGCGGTGTCGACCTGGACGTGGTGGCAGGGACAACTTGCCGGAGAGACCGAGGGTGATCGGCTCAGTTCCGAAATTTCACGGCTGGAAAGCAACGACAGTCGTCTTTCATCGCAATTGCAGGACCTCGGGAAGGCCGTGGAGTCATTGTCGGCCGCCAGTGGGTCCGACCGGTTGGAAGCGCTGCAGGCGCGCCTGTCCGAAGACCGGGCACAGCTGCAAGCCCTGCAGCAGAGCGTGCAGGAGCAGGTAGCGATGACGGGATCCCAGCAGAGGGCCGTCGACGCGATGCACGGGCGACTGCTGGCCGCCGAGGCAGCGCTGGCGGAAGTTTCCGGACGCGAACTGAATGCGCGGGGTGAACTCGACCTGGCGGAAATCGATTACCTGCTGCGGCTGGCCAACGAACGCCTGCAGCTGTTTTTCGACCCGGCGTCCGCCGACCGCGCCCTGATCCTGGCCGACGCGCACCTGGCCGCGCTGGATAACCCGGCCCACCTGGGCGTGCGGCAGGCTATCACTGAAGCCCGGAACGAGCTCGGTGCGGTCGACTTGCCGGACGATCTGGCCATCACCGGACAGTTGGATGCCCTGCAGAAGGCGATTCCGGCGCTGCCTTTTCCAGAGGCGACCGTGCCGCGGGTGAACACCGCGCCAGACGCGGAAGAAGGCTGGTGGGCAAAACTCAAGGCGACTTTCGCCAGCCTGGTGACGGTTCGGCGCAGCACTGAAGAGGAAAACCGGAGAATCAGCCTGCAGGACCAGGACTACATTCGCCAGCGCCTGTGGCTGCAACTGGAGGTCGCCTACCTGGCGCTGATGCGCCATGACCAGCAAGCCTTCAGCCATGCGCTCGAGCGGGCCCAGGGCTCGCTTGCCGACTGGTTCGATCCGGCCAGCACCGGGGTACAGAGCTTCCACGCGTCACTTGCGGCACTCCGGGCGCTTCGTGTCGAGGTCGAGTGGCCGGACATCAGCGCGCCCTGGAGCATGCTGCAGCTGGTTCGCTCGGCCAGGGCCGCACCCGCGCCGGCTTCCCGTCCCAGCGCAACGCAACAGCAGCCATCTCAGACCGGCGCCGAGTCCGAGTCTGAACCCGGGCCCGCGGAAGACCTCCCGGACGAGGGGCAATGAAAACCGCGTTCCTGGTCATCATGGCCGTGGCGCTGGCCTTGCTTGCTGCCGCCCTCGCGCCCATTTTCAAGAGCGACCCCGGTTTGGTGCAGATCCACTTCCGCGGCTGGACCCTGGAAACCAGCGTCCTGGTCCTGGCGCTGGCCCTGGTTTTGGCCTGGTTGCTGCTCTGGTTGATGATTCGCCTGTGGCGGATGCCGGCCGAGACGGCCCGCCGGATTCGCGAGCAGCGTTCCATGGTGCAGTTGGAAAAAGGTCTGCTGGCGCTGACCGAGGGCGACTGGAGCACCGCGGAGCGCGCGCTGCAGAAGTCGGCCAGCGCGCACGGCCGCACCACGGCTCGCTACCTCGCGGCGGCGGAGGCCGCGGACGGGCAGGATGCCGGCGACCGGGCGGAATGGTACCTGGAGCAGGCGGACACCCGTAATCGCAAGCAGAGGTTCCTGGTGGAATTGACACGGGCCCGGATCCTGGTGTCTAACGGGCAATTCGAAGAAGCCAGGCCGATCCTGGAACAGATGCAGAGCCGTCGGCGCCGTCACCCCCAGGTGCTCGACATGCTGTCGCGCTGCTACCGCGAACTGGGTGAGTGGGATGCGCTGCTCAAGCTGCTGCCGGCCATGCAGAAAGCCGGCATCGTCGATGAGGAGAAGGCCGCCGACCTGAGGCAACAGGCAGTCGTCGCCGACCTCGAGCGCTGCCGTGGCGAGGACGATCTGCTAGCCCGGTTCCGCAGCCTGCCACGGCAGATGCAGCGATCCGCGGAGGTCGCGGGCGCGTTTGCGGACCAGGCGCTGCAGCTCGGCGCCCCGGAACTGACCGAGGAAGTCATACGCAACAGCCTCAAGGTCGAGTGGGTGTCTTCCCTGCTGATTCCCTACGGCGAGCCCGGACCCGACGACGGATCTCGACGGCTCAAGCAATGCGAGAAATGGCTGCAGAGCCACGCGGACGATCATTGGCTGCACCTCGCGCTCGGCCGCCTGTGTGCCCGCGAGGAGCTTTGGGGTAAAGCCCGCCAGCACATGATTCGCAGCCTCGAGCTGGAGCCCACCGTGCTGGGTTACGACACCCTTGGCCAGCTGCTGGAGCGCAAAGGCGAACTCGAGCTGTCGATGACCTGTTTCCGCAATGCGTTGCGGATGAGCCAGGGCAAAGAGCCGGTGCCCCTGCCGGGCGAACAGGTCAAGCTGCAGGCCCCCAGGCCGGCCTAGGCAGGGAGTTTGCCGGCCCTAATGCGGCTTGGCCAGCACCCGCACCGGCACATCCAGGCCAAATTCGAACGAGTCATAAAACAACCTGTCCTCCGGCAGGCCATGCTCGGAGAAGACCTTCTTGGCTGACTCGATCATGGCCGGCGGTCCGCTCATATACACGTCAAAATCCGCCAGGTCGGGGTGATCGGCGATCACCGCCTCGTGCACCAGGCCGCGGAACGCAGACTCATCAGAAGGGCCGGCCGACTCCGACAACGCCCTGCGATAGTGGATGTGGCTGTGTTCCCGGGACCAGCGCTGCGGCAGTTCGTCGAGATACAGCTCCTCGGCGTTGCGAGCGCCCCAGTAAAGATGGATTTCACGCCGGTCGCCGTGGTCGAGAAGGCTCTCGATCATGGACTTGAGAGGCGCGAAACCGGTGCCGCCACCCATCATGATCATGGGGCGGTCCGGCGCGTCGTTGCGCACGAAAAAATTCCCCAATGGCCCCTCGAAGCGCAGGATGTCGCGTTCCTGCAAGTCCGTGAATACATGGCCCGTGAAGTCACCGCCCTCGACGTGCCGGATGTGCAATTCGATCTCGTTTTCAAGGGAAGGGCAGCTGGCGATGGAGAAGGCCCGCCGCTTACCCCCCGCCAGCAGCATGTCGACATATTGACCGGCCAGGAACTGCAGCCGCTGCGAAGCGGGCAGGCGCAGGCGCAAGCGCGCCACGTTGTTGCTCAGCAGGGTTTTCTCCACCACGCGAACAGGCAGCATGCGCACCTGGATGTCGCGCACGGCCTCGATCTCGCGAACATCCAGCACCAGGTCTTCGACGGGCTCGGCTTGGCACAGCAAGGCGTAGCCCTCGGCGAAATCATTGCGTTCCAGCGCCAACGGCGGATGAAAGGGATAGTGGACTTCACCGCTTTGCAGCAGGCCCTTGCAGCTGCCGCAGGTGCCGTTCTTGCAGGAGTAGGGCAGCATCACGCCCTGGCGCAGGGCGGCCGCGAGAACGCTCTCCCCCTGCCGTACCTGGAATGATTTGTCCTTGTCGGCCAGGGTGACTTTGAATTCTTTCAATGTGGTCTCCATTGCCCCGCCCGGTGCAGTGACCAGCGGATTGCGAAGCGGTCATTTTCGCCGATCGCGGCTCTCTGTGGTAGGCTTGCGCGGTTTTCCCGACCAAGTGCAGACCTATTGAACACTTACATCAGCCAGGCGCCGTTCAGCCTGGTGGAAATGAACCAACGAAACCGCCGCGGCATCGAGGGCGTGCTGGGCATCCGCGTGACCGCAGTGGGGCCGGATTTCATCTGCGGCGAGATGCCGGTGGATGAGCGCACGCAGCAGCCTTTCGGCATTCTGCACGGCGGCGCCTCGATTGTACTCGCCGAGACGCTGGGCAGCTGGGCTTCGTTCCTGGTGGCTTGCGACGACCCGCAGGCGCGGGTCGCGGGGATCGAGGTCAGCGGCAGTCATGTCCGGGTGGCACGTTCGGGTTTCGTCACCGGCGTGGCCCGGCCCGTCCGGCTGGGCCGCAGCCTGCATTTTTGGCGCATCGACGTCAGTGACCAGGCCGGCACGCTGGTTTGCTCGGCCAAGCTGACGGTAACCGTCGGTCGGGGCGGCGGGTCTGCCGGCGAGGATTAGTACCCGTGTTGAATGGATTCGGCTTCCTGCGCCTGCTGTACCGCTTACCGTGGTTTGTGCTCCATGTCCTGCTGGGCACGCCACTTACGGTCATATGTCAGGCAGCAGTGTTCAAATCCATCCCGGTCGGCAAGCGGTCCCTGGGCGAGGTAATGATTACCTGGTGGTCGGGCATGGTCTGCCGGATTTTCGGTGTTGAACGGCGGGTCAGTGGTTTCGTGACACCCGGACCGCAGCTGGTCGCGGCCAATCACATCTCCTGGATCGACATTCCGCTGTTGCACAGTGTGGCTGCGATCGGCTTTGTGGCCAAGGCCGAGATCGAAAGTTGGCCGGTCATCGGCTGGTTGGGCCACCTGGGGGACACGGTCTACCATCGCCGCGGCAGCCACGATTCGGCGAGTGGCGTCGCGTCCGCCATGAGTGAGAGGCTGGAAGCGGGCGGTCGCGTGGGCATTTTCCCGGAGGGCGGCATCCTTCAGGGCGTGGGGGTCAAGCGGTTCCATGCGCGCATGTTCGGGGCTGCGATCAGCGCCGGCGTGCCGGTGCAGCCGGTAATGCTGCGCTATTCCCGCCGTGGCGTCCGTTACGACGACATCACTTTCCGCGGAAACGAACACTTCCTGGCCAACTTCCTGCGCCTGATGATGCAGCCGGCTTGCACCGCTGAAGTCAAGTTCCTGCCGCCGATACCCTCGGCGGACAAACAGCGCCGGCAGCTCGCCGAGGAAGCCGAGGCTGCCGTGCGCGCGGCTTTCGATGGGCATACGCCGGGTGTCTGAAGACTTCGCCGGATTCCGGCCACCCCCGGGCTTGCGCAGCGGGCATGTCCAGTCGCTGCTGGCCAGCAGTTTCATTCGCAGGCAGGCGGTGCTGCGACGGTCCAGGGCGCTGCGCGGCGCGGCAGAAGTCTGGACCCTCGATGGTGGAGACGGTATCCGCCTGCAGGGCCTGTATTCTGCGCAACCTGCCGCCAGTCGCGGCCTGGCTGTGTTGTTGCACGGCTGGGAAGGCAGCGTCCACTCCAACTATGTGTTGGCCAACGGCGCGCGTTTATATGACGAAGGATTCGACGTCTTTCGCCTGAATTTCCGCGATCACGGCGACACCCATCACCTGAACCACGAAATATTCCACTCCTGCCGGATCGACGAGGTGGTCAATTCGCTGCACGACCTGCAGCAGCGGCTCGGCGCCGCTCGCTGGTTCCTGGCCGGCTACTCACTGGGCGGCAACTTTGCCTTGCGCGTGGCGCTGCGGGCCGGGGCCGCCGGCCTGAACCTGGGCCATGTCGTCGCGGTCAATCCGGTCATCGACCCGGCCGCCGCAATGCTCGCCATGGAGACCGGCATCCGTTTCTACGAGCGTTACTTCGAGCGCAAATGGTCCCGCTCGCTGCACGTCAAGAAGCAGTGTTTTCCGCAACTCTACGGCGAAGAGACCTGGCACGAAATTCGAGGTTTGCGTGAAAGAACGCACTACCTCGCCACCCGCCACGCGGGATTCGAGAGTGCGGAGGCATATTTCGAGGGCTACTCGATCGCCGGCGACCGGCTCGCCGTGTTAGGCGTACCGTCCACCCTCCTGACGTCCGCTGACGACCCCGTGGTACCGGTCGCCGATTTCGAGACCCTGCCCGACAACCCCCTGCTGGAACTGATCATCACCCGCCATGGTGGGCACTGCGGTTTCCTGAAAAACTGGAAGATGGAGAGCATTGCGGAAGACTTGATTGCCGAGCGCTTTCTCGCAGCTTCCGCCTGAAACTGACAGGACTCTTCGGCTATCGGGGGCCACAGGCAGAATGGAGCGGGCGAAGGGAATCGAACCCTCGTCTCCAGCTTGGGAAGCTGGGGTAATGCCATTATACGACGCCCGCAACGTGCCTGATCTTACCAGAATTGCCTGCTTACGCAACGAGTGCCATGGTGTGCGCCACGGCGGCCGAGGCCAGAGCTTCGAGGTCGTAGCCGCCCTCCAGGATCGAGACCAGCTTTCCGCCACAGGTCGTTTTGGCGATGGCGCATATTTCCGAGGTGATCCAGCCGTAATCGACGTCCTGCAGCTCCAACTGGCCGAGCGGGTCACGCTGGTGCGCGTCGAAGCCGGCCGACACGATGATCAGGTCGGGACCAAAGCGCTCCAGCGCAGGCAGACCCCAGGCGCTCCAGGCCTCGCGGAACTCGGCGCTGCCGTCGCCGGGAGCCAGCGGCAGGTTGAGCACGTTGCCGCAGCCCCGCTCATCCGGCTGGCCTGTGCCGGGGTACAAGGGCAGTTGGTGACTGGAAACGAACAGAACGTCCGGTGACCCGGCAAAGATGGCCTGAGTGCCATTGCCGTGGTGCACGTCGAAATCCATGATCGCGACGCGCTTCGCAGCGTGCGCCGCCTGGGCGTGGCGGGCGGCTACCGCTGCGTGGTTCAGCAGGCAAAATCCCATCGCCCTGGCGGACTCGGCGTGGTGTCCCGGAGGTCGCGTCACGCAAAACGCGTTGCGGGCCTGGCCAGTAAACAATTGGTCAATCGCAAAACAGGCCGCACCGCTGCCGCGCAGGGCAGCGTCGACGGAGCCG